>Ga0123352_10001891_pt1 | contig 28538 bp, 14 predicted proteins | sample TergutLab28metaG_FD_89700 | JGI IMG/M metagenome (GOLD analysis project Ga0123352, IMG submission 89700) | Labiotermes labralis P1 segment gut microbial communities from Petit-Saut dam, French Guiana - Lab288 P1 | ecosystem: Host-associated > Arthropoda: Insects > Digestive system > Gut ... | reverse complement strand
TTTCTTCTTCTTCTTTTTCTTCTTCTTCTTCTTCTTCTTCTCTCTCTCTCTCTCTTTCTTTTCCCCCCCCCCTCCCCGTTGTATAATTTCTGTCTCTTTAGTGGTCATATCTTTACATGAATATCCGTTTATAGTTTCATTTCTTTATTAGTTACTGTTTATTTTTATCATCACTTCAAAAAAGCATCATCTTATGACTTCTGCATTTTTAAGTTCATGTGGCTCAATATGTTACACTTTTTTGATAATGGAAAAAATGTATCCCTTGTTGATAATCATTCAAGCTCCAGTGTTTTCCAGACTTATGGAAGGTAGCAAAAATTGTCATGCTGCAAAATTCCAGTAAGACAAATATAACCCTTAGAATTACAGATAATTAGCTTACGAAGTGCCATCAACAAGTCCTCTGACAGTATTTTTAAACGGTGTTTGCAGCATTTTCTTCACTCAGAGATGAACAGCAAATCTTCCAGCTCTTTACGTCAGGCAAAATAGATTAAAATATGCTTCTTTGGAATGTTTGTATTTTACCATATATGAAGAGGATTTTTAAACTGAACTTTAATCATCCAAAGGTCATAGAGTAGTACAGAATAAATTTTGATTTCAGGTTTTCACAGCAGTGTGTTTAATATAAAAAGGAATATAATCAGTCATATACACATCATGTATTTTTTATGCATCACAGCTGAATTTTTTGGCTACCATGTTATACCCATCATCAGGTTATGCACAGAATTGTACAAAGAAAATAATTTACGTAAAAGTTATGGGGGAGATCTTAGCCTTAAAAAGACGTTACATTTACTGGTGAAGTTTGGAACTGAATCATTCCAAAGGCATTTCTAGTGTGAGTAGATACTAGCATTGTAATTATATGATCTCCTTTTCAGATTCTGGAATTGGGGGATGTATGCCTGACTGGCATCTACAATTTTAAGATACAACATCTTTGCTATGTTCAGATTATATAGAAATAGAGACACTTGTTCTGTGTACAGCCTGATAATGACTATGTTGAGTTAGCTGACACATGTAACTGTGATATGTAAAAAATATGTGTTGTGTATTTGACTGATTGTCTCCATTTCTATATATCTCAATGCAACTGGGATGTCATATCTTAAAAAAGAAGTGTTTCTGAACTTTTGGGGTGTGACATCATATAGTTTGTTTGATACCTGCTGACACATCAGAAGCATCTTTTGCTTCCATCTTCTATTCTTCTGCCCTCATGTTGGGAACAGCAGGTTCCTCTGTTCTGTTGGAACCTACTAAACTACATGGTATCAGTGCATAATTGCTGTAAACTGAGAAGTGAAATTATTGTCTTGGATGTCTAGTATATTTGTCGGAATTGCAATTTTTTGAACGTTTGTCCCACAAATATATCCCTTCCCCAAACGTTTGATAGTACATGGTAATATCCCATGTCACCAGTGTCATGTATAAGAACAGTATACACATTTGAATGACAGGTTTGGTGCTGGACAGCAATAATGTACTAAAACTTGTTATTCTTGGATGACATGTTGTTTACATCAAATAGGAACATAAACAGAGTAACAGATATTGGTGCTGCTAAAACCCGCAAACAATTCATGAAATTCCTTTACATGACCTTAAAGTAGGAGCCTGATGTGCAGTGAGTGCATGCCAAAATTATGGGACCTGTAGTTTTTGATGAAACAGATTCTGATCATGATGTAAGATAAATTTTGGCACAATCATTCAGGGAAGTAATAGATAAAGGGAACTGTAGGAGAATGAGCTTTCTTTGCCAGAAATGAAGAACAGTATTCAGAGAGAGACCGTTTGTGCTTAAATACAAGTTCTGATATGTCCCAAGAAGTTTTTGCGTAAGGTCTGACGGCTGCTTAGAAGCTGGAAGTCTGCACTTTGAGACTTCTGTGAGAGCATAGTAGAGAGCAGGAGAAAAATGGACTCTAAAATGCTGGGTAATGCAGCTGTGTATGTGATAATGCTGTTGCTGTGACAGCTGCCATGCTCAGGGACATTCAGACACTTCTTCCTTTATCTGAGACACAGTAGTTTCATGGAAAAGATTTCTTGAGATCTTTGCGCTTCCTGGATGTAACTCAGTGGAGCGTGGTAGTTAGTAACCAAAATTGTGGGACAACCTATCTGTCCCATCTTCAATAGTCAAGCAGTCTCGACTGCCTGACCCTTGATGGGATGGATACGTTGTTTCAAAAGATCAGTAACTAACAACCAAGCTATGCTGTGTAACATTCCAGAATAGGGAATATCTCATTTACACTGCAGCTGAAGCCTGAAATTATGAGAGGAATTCTTTTTTTCAGCTGTTGGCACTGCATAATCATTATGTCATTTTATGTCTGATGATCTTGAGCTGTTAGTTTGTTGAAGCCCGAATTTCATCAGAATGCTAGTTAAGAATTCAGTCTCTGCCTCACAGAATTTGCACTCTATTACCAATACAAGGACCAGTTAGTTAATCCTGTTTGAGAAATTACCACTGTTTATTCTGAGAATCATGAAAAGCAGAGTTTGAATGATGAATTGTTGATAGTTTTGTAACTATTGTAGCTTTGAAGGTTAATATTGTGATCTTCTTGGTTATGACCATGTGTAAGGTGGTAGTTTGTTACAGACACTTCATAGGAACTTGTGCCATAATTGTCTACTGTGAAGAAGGAGGAAGTATATTTCTTTGAAACGTTGGTACCCATCTACTAGACTACAGCATGGTGGCATAATCCAGAAGCTCATGGTATGAATCATCATCATCAACATGAAAATTTTGTTACGTGTATGAACTGTATTTTTTTTTTTTTTTACAGATGGCGTTACAGCCTCACGTTCGTTACCAGCTGTCAGATGGGGCCAAATTACATTTAGCAGATGTCTCAGCTGTATATCATAGACTTTCTAATGACCTGGATGTTGATGATGAGAGCAGTTCAGAAACAGGATCTGAGTCTATGCTTGCTGTTAATAATTCAGTAGTTGAAGGTGAATCTTTAAATTTTCTGGCTACCATAATCGTCCAGGGTCATAACAAGGATATGGTAGTTGCACATACATCGCCTAACATGTAACACTTAGGAGTTTAATATTCCCCAGTTGGTTGAAGAATTAAAGTAGAAATCACCCTGTTGCCATGGAAATATATGTATATATTTTTTTTTTTTACATTGCAGCTATGTAATACCCAAAAAAAACTGGTAAGAGATGTGGTATACATGATCACAAAAGCTAGAGCTTTCAAATTGCTTTTTGTTCGACCAAAGAATTCAAATTTGCAATAACATCATTAGTCATATAGTTCTTTTCTATCCTAGTACAGTGGTGGGGGAAGTTGTTTTGAAATTGACTCAGTTGTGAAGCGTTGTATAATGATATATATTTTATCAATACGTTTACTGTTCAGAATGTGTAAAGTGTATACTTGGGCTTTAGTTTCTTGTGTTACTAGGCGAGTGTTTTTTTCATATTTTTTGCAGGTACAGTCATTGTTCCAGAAACTCCAGGCCCATCATGTGTGAGGCCAAAAATTGTTGTTACTGTTGCAGAGTCACCATGTTCTCAATCGGATGCCAATTGTTCTGTTGGTGTCACCAGTACTGGTAAATCAGATAAGTCTGTAGGATTGGACAAAGAATTGAAGAACCACCCAGAGTGGAAACAGGACATTAGTGATGACAGTATATATGAAGCAGAAACTCAGTGTGATATTGACTCTTTGGTTGTGAGTGAGCATCCAACAAGTAATTCACATTGTTCGAGTGTACCTCAAGAAGGCAAGATTTGTGCAAGTATGCTAGACCGAGAAGAAGGAGACATGTTTGAAGCAGAAACACAGTGTGAAGAACCATCTTTTAGAGGTACAGTTAAATTATTTAGTCCAAGTGGTCAGACGAAGCAGGATTTGATACTTACAAGTGGAACTGCAGATGTTGATAATATGTATGAAGTCAAGACACAGTGTGTGTTAGATGATGGACTCAGTGAAACAGTGCAACATGTTGCAGTAAGCAGTGAAAACGTAGTTCAGACGAGCTGTGAACAGGGGAATGTAAAAGTCTGTGATATTAATGAAAGATTGAAAGTGAGTCGTGTGATTGCTAAGGATGTGAGTTACGTGTCTGATAAACATGATGATGAAATTTATGGTTCTGTACAGTGCTTATTGGGGAAAGCTGATGTAACAGCTGTGATGGATGGGAAAGGTGCAGTTGGTGTCTGTAGCGAGCAAACTAAAGACTGTGTTCGTGATGGTGGCAGTCTGAATTCTCACGTTGATGTTAAAAACTCAGTGCAAGGAAAAGCAGACATCACTGACTCCACCGTTTTAGTAAAAGGAACAGCCACTGTTTCTCGAAGTGAAATACCTGAGGTGCATTCATCAGACGTCAATGTCCAACAAGAAGTACAGCTAGATAGATCACATGAGAAAAAAAGTTCTACAGTTATAAAAATATCTCTTGATGAAAGTTGCAATGAAGATAACTTTGATCGTTCTTTGTTGGAAGGAGATGACGAATTCTTCAATTCGCAAGCAGCACAGACTAGTGAGTGTAAAGATACTGCTCCTAAAACCAATGAAACATTCAGTGAAATATATCAGAGAGGTAGCAAGAATAAATCAAATTTCACAAATTTTGATGATACTGCAACAAATTTGTTAGGTGTGTCTGAGCAATGCATAGTAGTACAGTCTGTATCTGAGAAGACACTTGCAGCAACTGCGTCATTTGAAAAGTGTACTGCGAATAAATTGAGTTCAGCTAAAGCCACGACTCATTCACTTTCATGCAATAACAAGGCAGGTGCAAAACTGTGTGACGACTCGGGGGATGAAACGGATCCAGATAATATTTTTGAAGCCAGCACTCAAATTATTTTACCTCCAGTTACCAATAGAAAAGTCATTTCAAATCTGTCTGAAACCTCGGTCGCCATTCGTAGTGACAATATAAAACCAGCTACACAGTCACCCACTGATCCTGAAAATAGTGAGTGTAAAAACAAATTTACCAAAAAAAAAAAAAAAGTTTTGTTGTCTCGCAAAAAGAATAATAGGAAATTTATAAAACCCCAGGATTCTTTAAAGGAAGATTCATTGCCCTCAGTTCCCAACAAATCAGTGGTTGTTAGAACTGAGAAAGAAAAGACACCAACACAGATATCCACAGAATTTAAAGATAGTGATGATGATATATATGAAGCCCCGACTCAAATATTATCTACTCCAGATATAAATAGGGACCTGACAAAGCCTCCTGAATCTTCCTGGGAAAAGAAAACAGACATGCCACCAGTCGTGCATAGCTGTAGAATGGAAGTACTGAGACAGTCAAACTATGCTTCTGGAGATTATGACAATGATGACAGTTTTTTTGAAGCAGCAACTCAAATTGTTGAAACTACAAATACAAGTAGCAAAGACCTCAGTAAGCCTGTTACTTCTTTCCCAGGGGAACAGAAGGAAAATGTAGCGTACGATTATGATGACAATTTTTTTGAAGCAGCAACTCAAATTGTTGAAACTACAAATACAAGTAGCAAAGACCTAAGTAAGCCTGTTACTTCTTTCCCAGGGGAACAGAAGAAAAATGCAGTGTATGATTATGATGATGACAATTTTTTTGAAGCAGCAACTCAAATTGTTGAAACTACAAATACAAGTAGCAAAGACTTTACTAAGCCTGTCACTTCTTCTCCAGTGGAACAGATGAAAAATGTAGCATATGATGATGATGATGGCAGTATTTCTGAAGCAGTGACTCAAATTCTGGAGTCTCCAAACAGAAGTGGGAAGGAATTTACTAAGGTCTGTACTTGTTCTCCAATGGAAGAGCAAATAGGTGCAGGCCATGATGGCAGTGACTCTGTTTCTAAAGCTGCAACTCAGACTGTAGAAACTCAAAATAGAACTAGTGATTGTTTTACAAATGCTTCTGTTATTTCTTTGGAAAATGATACAGTAAGCATACAAACACCCATTGATGATCACAAAGGTGAAAATGTGAGTAGTTCATTTGGAAACAAAGGCCCTAAGGATTTGGGCAATAAAACTCATGTGGCTGACATGCATAGTGTTTCAGCTCAAAAACTAAATTACCCTGGTAACAAAGCAATTAAATATAAGGAAAGCTGTACATCTGTACAAAAACCTATAGCTACAGAACTGAAGAAGCAGGATTGTGGTGCAGCATATGCCCAGATGAGTGCAGCTGTAAGATCTCTGCCACAAGATCAAAGAACTGAAAACAGAGAACAGAAACTGAATTCTGACTTGCAGGGGTATGTGACGTCTGATCACAGTAAAGGTGTAGACAAATCACAGAAAATCTTGGTGGGTATTACAGAAATAGCATTGGTCAGTAAAAGAATGGAACCAGAAAATTCTTGTATCCAAAATGGAAATGATTCCAAATCATACTCTGGTAAAAGTCAGCAAGTCCCTCTAGAACATCACAAGACAATTTCTGGGGAGCATGACAGAGTTGTAGATATCACAGATGTACCAGTATATGAGAGTTTGAATGATACGTCAAAGCGTATAATGCCATCATCACAGATTTTGGCTAATGCTGAAAGAGAGTCTGAAGTGAAGGACTCACTATTCAAAGCAGAGGAACTTACTCCTACTGAAGATGAGGAAACCATGCCAACAGTTAAGCTTATTAGGCATAGTCACTTACCAAATAAGAGAGCCAAGGACCGAAGGAGACTGAATATTGACAGCAGATGTTCAAGCACTCCAGCAGGAGCTAGTAGGAGGCACCTGCCAGATGAAGGCTCTACTGATGTAAGTGTGATGTCCAAGACAGCAGCTCGAATCAGTAGAAAAAGAAGACGGGAACTCCATCATGAAGATTTTGTCCAAAGTGATACATCAGACATTCAGGCCAGCAAACACAGGAGGCTCACTCAGGAAGATTCTTTACAAAATAACAGTAAAAGTATGGCAAGTGATATAACATCCTTTTACAGTGCAAGTGGCTGTGCTGGAGAGATTCAACAAAGTGAAACTGAAGTAGTTGTCACAGATAAAGAAATTAGTGGTAAAGGCAGAAAATCAGAAGCTACCACAACCAAAAATAAGGACCAAGATAAAAGAGTTGTGTCAGTAAAATGGTCAAGTGACGTGGAAGGAGTGATATCATCCAAGGAAGTGACTGAACCAGTTAAAGATAATGACTGTAAAGTAACAGGGAAAATCAGAAAGGAACACATCCTTAATAAGAACAAAGATATGGAGAATGCTGTTGCAAGCAGCAGCCGACCTTCAAGACAGCGAAAAATGACTTGGAAAGTGCAAGACAGCTTAGGAAGTGGTAACAGTCAAGGAAGTATCAGTTCTGTAGAAGAAAGACCAAAGAAAAGAAGCAGAGGTAGCTCAAGCTGTAACTCTAAAAATTTGACAAATGAAAATCATGAACTCAGCACAGCTACAACCACAAGGTCAAGAAATGTGTCTGCATCCAAATCACCTTCGAAGAAGTTACTGAAGTATTCAGAGGACAGCAGCACTGATACATGTGAAGTTGTAAAGAAAAATGAAGAAAACAATTTTGTTACTTTTAAACAAAGTGTGTTTCAGCGTAAGTCAACAAGACACAGTAAAGTAGGTAATGCAGTCACATCTGCATCAGAGATGTCACATGACCAGTCTTTACAACAAATGACAAGACAGAGTACTAGAAAAGTGGTAAGCAACATTTCACAGGAAAAAAAGAATACAGAAACAGTCACTGAAGTATCTCCTAAACATTCAAAGGTGAAGGATCAAGTTCTTCCAGATGAGAAGTTTCAGAGAAATATTTCTGACAAATGCAGCCCAAAAAGGAGTAGGAGTGGCTTGGAAAGCTATAAAGATATAAGCAATGAATCCAGTACAAGAGTTTCAGGCAGAAAGCGGAGAGAGCCTGTAAATGTAGGATTTGTTCAGAAACAGTCTGCTAATGTTACACTACCCACAGAAGATGGGAAACAGGGGTCAGTATTGAAAAAACCATTGTGTTTTAGTGTAGGTTCTGATGAATGTACAGGGAGAAATATAAGACGTAGAACCAAAGTTATGAATGCCAGTCTGTCATGCCTAAAGGAAGAGACTGCATCAGTATCCTTACATACTTCTAGCAGAACACAGCAAGGTGTGAAACATTCAACACTCAGTACGGAGGGAGATGATGAACATTTACGAGCAAAACAAGCAAAGACTGAAAAGAGGGTAACTCGGTCATATTCTTCATCTGACAGCAATATACAAAGTGACACAGTTGACCCTATACCACCTTCTAGAACAAGCAGAACAAGAGGTAAAGTGACAGGTCATCAAAAATTGGAAACAGCAGACACAATAAAACAGGGCACAGATTGTGGTAAAAGTGAGAAGACAAGTCAAATCTCAAAGACTGAAGAAACCAATAAGAAATTAAAGAATGAACCTTTAACACCAAGGTCATGCATGATAAATTTATCTGAGGGTCAGGCTGTGACACCCAAACGTGCAAGTCGAAGAGGAACACCACAGAGTTGTTTTCAGCATGATTTTCAGAAGGTGAGTGTCAACATCACTGGTGTGTGTTAAGATATGAAATGGCCTTGTGTCTCAGGTAACTGGATAAGGACACACTAAAATATACACACTTGGAGTAAAGTCCTGTCAGATTTTTGTAAGAAAATTTAGAGTGTTTGACCTTCTCCATGTTTTGAACTTCTGTGACTCTTTATGTAAAACAGCATCATTGTTTGGTGTGTTTTAATTGCATTCTGCTATATGTAATATTCCTGACATTCTAATTATTCTGAGATCACACAAGTTACAGAAAAAGCATGAAGTGTTACAGCCTGTGTCACAATCTTTCATGTTTTGTTTTAGGTTTCTTGTTCGGCTTCTGACATTTTCAGTGCACTCTATAATTTATGACTTTGGTATTTGACTCCATACCTGTTGACTCATATGTTAATTGTATGTCTTGTTTACCTAAGTATAAGACTATAGTTTTTTTTTTATCATCTGAAAAATGGGGAGATCCATATAAGCACATAAAAGTTAAACATATTTTGTACAGGTACTTTCCTGCATATTGAAAACTGTATAGGGTTGTCATCTAATGTGCAGGATTGTCTTGTATTTAAGTAAAAAGAGTCTTATTTCAGAACCACTTGATATGTAAGACAAAAGTTAGATATGATAACAGCCTTATTCCTAACCCAGCATGTTGCTGTCCCTGTTCATTCGTCATCAGAAGTGTCATATACATGGTGATTTCCAGAAGCTGGATACATTAATCGAGTGATTTTAGTAAAAGCAAGTTACAGAATGTACAGGAGCTTAACTTACTCTTCTACAAAACTGGTATGGATAATTGGTCATTTAGCTTTGTTATAAACGCAACCCTACAGTTGATGCACGGTCTTACTCACATTTGATTGTGCTGTTGCTAGAATTTGAGGTGAAAAAACCAAACTGTCTCACACACCAGATATTGAAATTGTACACACAGTAAGTTCAGAAAGTAAAAAAGAAATTACAAGATACTGAAGAGCCTGAAAATTGTATGGTTATTTACAGTGGAGTTAACAGATACACCATAGGCCAGTTGGGAATTATGATATGATTCCATAAAGCAGTATCAAATAAAAAATAATACTATAAATTTTTGAATGACAGCCTTATAGAAACAAGACTAAAAATACATGGGGGGGGTCTTAACAATATGAGGAGTATGTGCACAAAACAAAGGCAGGGAAGAATTAAGTGAGAAATTTTATAAAACACTGTAGAAGATATTGGGTAAAGTGAACAAGTATGATGAAATAATGTTGATAGAGGACATGAATGCCAGAGTAGGAAATAATAAAGTCACTGACATATTGATTATTTTGTAACAAATATGAAAACTTCAAAGGTCATACAAGACACTAGAGTTTATAGAAGCATTGAATTAGATAGTGACCATTATTTATTATGTGCAAAAGTAAATTTCCCACCTTGATGGCTAAATAATAACATTAAAAAGGTGCCAGTAAGCAAGAAGAATTTTTTTAAAATAAGACATTTAAACAACAAAAACATAAGGTGGTGTTACAAGGAGTGGAACTTTATGCAAACGATGTAATAATAAATGAAAAATGTTGAAAGAAAAAGAGAAAACTTACAAAACCATACTAAATTCAGCAGCATACAAAAGTTTAGGAACAGTAAAGAGACGAAACAGAAGAAAGTATTTAAAAATATGAAACGACAAAATACAACAACAGAAGAAAGAAAACATGGTATAAGAAATGGTTAACTTTAAAGAAGCTAGAAGACAAAATAGGATACAAAAAAAAATACAACACTAGCCCATAGAAAAATAAGAAGACACAGAGCCTCCTGGGACATATTTGTTACAAATCTAGAACATGAGACAAATAGGAAAAAGGGGTACAAAATTTTAAAACAAATAAACAAGGACGTAAAGGAAACAGCAAAAATTCAAAGAAACGTGGAAAAAAATATATTTCTTCAGTTCCATAAAAAAATTGTGGAACACAACAGACTTTAATGAACCAGATTTAGAATGGAATTTGAACAATTACAAAGATAATAAAATAATATAAGATGCATTTAAAAAAAGCGTTAAAAGTGTAAAAAAAATTGTAAAAGCTCAGGGGAAGGTAATATTAAATCAGAGTTGTACGAGTATGCACCAGTAGGTTTGGAATTTAAATTATTACAGTTTTTAACCAGTATGTACAAAAACAATTCAAAGTGAATGTAGAAGTGCTATTGTAATTCCAGTATTTACAAAAGGTGTCGGAAGAGACCCTAAAACTTAGAGAGGAATTAGTATTTTTCACACCTACTGTAAGATATACTCTAAAATCCGTAATATGAAATTGCAGAGTTACTAAAAACAGTTAGTGACAGAAACACAAAACACATTCTGAGAGGGATGTTCATGCACAGATCCAAAATATTGCCTTAAATTATTAATTTAAAAGTGAAGGGAATATAATTTGGAAACATACATGTTGTTGATAGATTATGAAAAAGCATTCTATAGCAATCAAAGACAGATTTTATTTGATATTTCAAAGTCCAGAATATTCCAGGTGCTTTATTAACAGGAAATAGTGGACATATAAACACAAATTAAAATATTAATGAAATTTAACTCCAAACTATTGAAACTGACTGAAATTTATACAGGAATGCACCAAGGTTGCCCTCTCTCACCCACGCTGTTTAATATATAAAAGGTGAAAAGGTAAAGTGACCCCGTTACAGGCCCAGTGTGGCCCAGAGGGTGGGTAGAGTTGTAGCTCTACTCTTCCATGATCGCGGCATTAGAAGGGGGTGAGTGGTCAGCAGCATTCCCCGGCTATACTTTACCCCTAGGAAAGACCCGGTACCCATTTTACAGGAGGCTGGGTGGGCCTCAGGGCTGGTCTGGACAGGCAGAAAATCTCGTCCACACTGGGATTCGATCCCAGACCATCCAGGCCATTGTCAGTTGCTATACTGACTGAGCTACCCGGCCCACCACTGTTTAATATATACTTTGATAAAATAATAACTGAATGGCAGAAAGAAGACATAACAGGAATTCCATTTTCAAAAAATCAGCAACAAGTAAATTCCTTAAACTAGCTAAGAAATTTGATATCCTATGAAAAAGAAGTGGACATTGATAACAAATTCAGTAATTATTTGAAACTAACAAATATTACCAACAATGTGTTTACACCACAGAAAACTTTAAAGAAAACCAGAATAAAATTATGCTTAAAGAAAACAAGAATAATATTATACATTACACCAGCCCTTCCACCTTTGTTATATGGTAGTGAAAACTGGACCATTAAAGCAAGAGACAGAAGAATAACAGCAGCAGAGGTAAAAGGTATGTGAAAAACAGCAGTATACACTTGGATAGCTTATAAAACAAATACAGAGATTGTGAAGGGATTAAATATTACCCCAGTTTTGGACAAAATACAGAAATACAGGAGAAATTGGTTGCGACATTTAAACAGAATGCCTCATGATAGTTTATCGAGGACAGTTAAAAAACTACAGACCAAAAGGCAGAAGGAACCAGGAGAGACCATTACAGAGACCTCTGGATGTCTGAGACTGGAACGGTTCAACAAGTGCCCAACTCCATGATAGATACATGATGATTATGACATACAGAATTTGAATGTCACAAAGTCTGATTTTATTCTGCTAACTGCCATATGCATGCAGGGTGAAATCAAAACTGCACATGCACAGAGCAGTACTGCGAATCGTCATGCCTCCAGAAATATGGTGAGTCTTGGTGTAAAGTGATCATTAAAATTGTTTGGTCTTAATGCACATCGAAATGTCTTGACACTTTTTTACATACATACAATTTTCCAATATTAAATTTCATTAAAATCCATTACGCAGTGCTTGGACTGCTTAGACACTGAAGGTGGAGGCATTCATCACCTCCAAAACACTGCTGTCATTTGACCTTAGTTCTTACACTGTTCTATAGTTACATGTACACTGACAGGTAAAAATAGGCACTCTGCAGGGGAAACATGGTAAAATGCCCTTTCAACATTGGTTTAAGTGTGAAAGTTTAAGGAGACATGGCAGTCTGAATTTGAAAAATCGTACCAAAAAATGGGTTTTTAGTTAAAGAATTTACAATAACTTTAATATAATAGGACATTACAAAAAATCAGAGTGTTTGCCTGCAACTTGAATGCACAGTTGAAGATGGTTGCACATTTATGTAATAGAAGCCAACAAGATGCACTATTTCTGAACTTTATTTTGATATACAACTCCAGTTGTATATCAAAATAAAGTTGAGAACTGGTGCATCTTGTTGGTTTCTGTTATACGAATGTATCACGATGCATGGTCCCCAGAATGTCAGAAATTGTTGCACATATTACTGCTGCCCTGTGCATTAATACACTAGAAACATATAGAATTGTGTTTAAAATAAATATGTATAATGTGAACACAATATTTGCTGCAGAGTGTCAACAGCAGTGGGACAAACACTCCTCGGCGTTCTGTTCCACGTAAAGTATCATCACCTAGCAGAACGACACACCACGTGCTTTTCACTGGAATTTCGGATACCAAACAAGAATCTATCGTCAGACAGTTAGGTATGAATAAATCCTGCTCCTGTTTTCATTGGCAGAAAACGTAAGTAACCAGAAGTGTGCAAAGTAGACATCAGATTCTAGGTCATTTCAGCTTTATATCTGCACCAGCCTGAAAAATCCTCACATAAAATATCTTGCCATGGTATAAGGTCATAATGATGAATCAGTTCAATGGCAGATCCTGGTCCAGTGTCGCATCTTGCATAAATTCAACCACACAATCTGGTAGTGTTAACACCATCATATTCCACATATTTTTAGCTATGTTTTGTCACAGAAACAAAGTATTATAACATGTAATTGAGCATTGAGTTTTCCCTCTTCCTTTGCTAGCCTGATACTATACCAAGAAGTGCCATGGCATGTAAGCTGCTGAGTGCATTATGGCTAATTCCAAGCAGAAGATCGGAACTTTCAGTGTTTTAATGGTCTGACTGCACACTGTTAGTTATACTGGAGTATTTTACACTGCTGTTCAAGTGATGTCTCTTCATTGTTGGCAGTATATAAATTCTGCCATTCACTATTAGCTTTAAGTTAGTGACATCCAATATTAAGAGGTTCTTTTGGCAGTAGTGATGAAGATTCAAGTCTTCTGTGATGCTGCACTATGTTGACTGGTGCAGAGGAGTCTATTGCTTCCATCTGTGGGGTTGAGTAGTCAAAGAAGCATGCTGTATGGCTAGACCCTGAAGATAGAGGCACTGGTCTTCTCCAAAATGTCAGCAAGTATTTTCCAGTCAATACATTGTAACATCCCAGAAAACTTGAAAGTTCAATCCAAAGTACAAGCCTTGAAGATGCTTCAGTGAAGTCACTCTTCTTATGTTGTGTCATCTGCTATTTCTGTCCACATGTCTGTTTCTGAGATGGATTTAAACATCAGAATGTTTATGTCCTTTTGTTTTGTGAAGATTGTTGTTATCTTGAAAGTGTCATTATGTAGTCTAGTACATCTGTACTGATATTTCAGATGAACTTGGCGTCTCCATCTTTGGCCATTTTCATGGAGACGTTAAGTTCTTCTGAAATGTTAGTATTTGACCTAGGTTACATGGTCTCACATCTTTGTAGTTGGTACCTTGAGAACCTCATATATTGTTGTTTTATGTTTGCATGCTACATGTCTATTTGACATGAGCTTCCTTGTCCAATTTTCTTGCTCCTTGCTGCATCACTTTCCCTCTTTCACGTAACTCACACATCTCTGCATGTCATTTTTTTATTATTTTTTATCTCTGTTCTCATGTCAGTTGTATATACTATATAGGCTTTGCACATGTGTATGAAAGCCGTGTGGTGCTGAGTAGTCTGCAATCAGTTGATAGTAGATGAAATTTGCATTATTCTGTTATTTTGTATAGCATAGAATGGTAGTTTGTTCTGACATTGTGGGACAACTTATTGATCCAATTTGCATGTGTCAAGGAGTCCAAGAAGTCCTGCAACATCAGTAACAGGCTACCATTCTGTGGTGTGTACATTCCCAGATGAGTGTAGTTGTCATTTAAACCACAGCAGAAGCCTCAAGTCACACAGTTGATAGTGATTTATTTGGATGTGAGAATACCTGCTTTGGTAATACAGAAGATTTGTCTCTTTTTTCACAGAAGTCCACCATGTGACCTGTGCTGAGCTTCTTCAGTACATTTCACTTCATAACACACTAATTCTCAAGATCGGTGTAACTCTTTCACATCCTTTTTATATCCAGTCTCATTTCTGCCAGTTACGAATTAATTTGCACAAAAACTAAAGAAGGAGAGAAGATAATTTGTACAAGTAGAAATGTACAACTCCTGCCCTCTGTTGTTCCAATATGAGACCACTAGAAGAGATGGTCAGAAAATGTGAAGAGCAAAGATGGAGGGTGGAAAAGAGTGAATATTACTTTCATCTGTGGTTGGATCTCCAGAATGTTCTCATTCCTGAAGTATCCCATTTAAATTCCTATATTTGTGTCTTGTGTTCCCCATTGCATTAACTGATTAACTCCAATGTATCAATAAATTCACAGAAGGAACATGCCCCAGATTTATTAATTTTTACGTAAATGCTGCAAGCAAAGCATAGCTGATCACTGAATGTGTAATCTGTAACGGGATTTAAATATGACCGGGTTATTACATGTTCTCAACCCCCACCACTCCACCCACCGTCCAAAAATTACAGTGTTGAAATATTTTGAGATATAATCTTGGGGCATGATGTGAAATGTTCAACATCTTCCACAGTTTTCATTCCTTGCATGCTGTGCATGCACACTTTTGCTGTCTCAGTGGCAGTAAGTCTATGTGGATTTTATCATCAGCGTGGGGGGAAAATTAAGCATGCTATATGGTTGACTAGGTTTAGATCCATTGTAACCTTTCTGCACAGTTTTTATGTGCACATACATAAGAGAATATCTGTGGACAAAATTGGTTTGTTGTTTGATTTCTGAATATAAGAAACAAGAAGTTGGTGACAGAGTAAATTGTGGGCCAGTTGACAGATGCCAGAAGAGGCTATTGAACACACACATTTTTAATGTGTGTGGTGGCTGTTGCAGTTCATAACATTTTATATACAAAGGACATGATCCAAAATTGGATGCATCAGCAGCTGAGATTATATACTTTACAGAATTCAACTGAGACATGAAGTCGAATACGTTGATCTTCCAGAAGCAGTCAGATGTGCAGATTTTATGTTATTTTATTTTATGCCATCTTAATAACTGCATCAGGTACACAATAACTGCTACTGGGACAGTTATATGTTCATGTGTGTGCATTTATGTCAGATAGGGAATGAAAACTTTTGAAGCTGCTGAAAATTTAGAGCAAACCCCATGATTATATGTCACAAAATAAATCAGATTTTCAGCTTTGAAACTAGAGCGTTATCTCTCAGTGATGCTGTATTGTATTTTTGCTTTCCTTTAGTGATCTATTGTGCAAAAGTTTTGTTGTTCTGCAGGTGGCAGTGTAGTGGATTTGCCTGAATCTTGCTCAGTTCTCGTTACGGACAAGGTGCGGCGGACGTATAAATTCCTTTGCATCATGGGCCAGGGGAAACCCATTGTTTCACGTCAGTGGCTAGTACAGAGTCACCGTTCTGGCCGCTTCCTAGGTATGTCATATGTCCTGGATTTGTCTCAACCCTGAACACATATTTCCTTGAAACTTGTCATTTTCTTTGTGCATGAACATACACACACTTTTTTTTTTGTGTGTGCATCTTTCGTAATCTGCATTGTCATGAATGTTTTGGACCAAATAAGGGAACAGTTTCATAATTATTCAAGTATACTAAGAAGCAAAAAAAATAAAAAATAGTCTGAAGCTGAGGGCAGCAAGTTACTATGCAACACTGGTAGTGTGGAACTCCCACCACACATTCCTTGACTGAGGTTTTTTATCTTTTATTTTTCCATATTACTGAAATTAAGGTAGAAATTTTAATGTTATTTTTAATACATCTGTGATTTTTCTCTGTTTAATGTTCACATCCTCAGTTTCCCAGCTAACACCTTAGGGCTGAGTTCCTTATCTGCTCAAGAATTGACCCATGTTTCATGGAAACCAAACTTTTATTCCTGTGTAACCACTAGTCTCTATTCATAGCTAGATGATTCCAGTTGACATCTTTCCATTATATTTTTTTAACATTAGTTACAATATTGCCGTTCATCTACAGCATGGTCTGTTATATGGTATGTTAGGTTTCCCTGTCAAAACCCTATATGTTATACTGCTCGGCAAAGAAACGTGAAAAGGATGTTTCGCTGTGATTATATGAGTGCCTCCTACTAAACACATTTATACCACTGTAGTTTAGGCATCCATTGAGCATCCTTCTGCTTCATATACACATTCGTTATCTGTTTGGTATAGACTGAGGTTCCATTATTTCCATGTGACATGTTCAGGTACTTGTATTTTTCATAATTTTATAATTTAAAGTTTGCATGTTTAATTCTTTTGTAACTCTGTATTCTAAATATAGTCTATGATAAAATAATTAACCACCTGGCTTCATGCTGCACATGTCATGTTGCACAGTGAGATGTTTAACCTGCCTTGTGACGCATGAATCAGCCAATCAGCCTTTCTTTTGCAGCCCTTTCGGAGTACTTTCCTGCCCTGACTGACTTCAGTTATTGTGATTCTGTTGAGCAGAGCGAGAAGAAATGTTGTTTATTCAGTGTGTCATCACCCTCCTCTTCCCCTGTTCTACCCAGAATAAGATTTAGCAACACTTCTGTGATGTAGTTTGTTAGCTTGCCTGTCTAGATATTTGCGACATGCTTGCTGTCGCTTTCATTGTGGATCCAGTATGAACATAATATAAAAGCATGCTTATAGAATTCTAAACAACGTCTTTGTCTCCATAACAAATGTTCAGTGTCATACCAAAATATTTATTGATCCGAACCAACACCTAAAGGAAAAGACATCAGGGAAAGTGAAAGTTAAGATTTAAAGGGTAGTTTGTGGTAGTCATGGGACACTCTGGAAGGAATCCTGGGGAAGTCAAGTACAACTTGTAGCCCTCAATCCCACTAAAGTGTCTGGTTCCGGCACTGGATACACGATAAAAGCTTATACATTCATTTTGTGTTCTCTAGACCAGTAGATGATATCTTCATGGGGTCATGTTGTATACATTGCACATAAGAAAGCAAAATATAAATAAACAGTTCCAGCCGTTACATATATATCTCAGCATTAGTGCTTTTCTAAAGATGCACATACAGGATCAAGCAATTTGCGCAACAGAGGGTGACTTCACACGCCCGGTTAGCTCTAAGCACCATCTAATAAAATGTGCGTGGGGTAGCACACTACCATGGGCAGCTTTTAATTTTAGCCTCTGTTCCCATCGTCCTCACTCCAAAAAAAATCCACCAACAGTCTTTTATTGCACAAACTACAAATTTTCTACACCTCATTTCTCTAAATTTAGAGCTGTCCAAAAAAAAAGTGATGCAAAATTCATTGGAGGGGCAGCAGCCAAAAATTTATTTTAGTCTGGGGCAGCAGGAAACGTACGTCCAGAAGTGTACACACATTTACACAACAGAATTGTGCAAAAATCAGTTACAGCTAGCTCATGGTCATGAAAGTATGTTTGAAACAACATGTTTACCAATCATCATTGCTGAGATTGGAGGGTTAATACTAGAAAATGGAAAAGAAAGCCAAGAATGTGGATAAAAAAAGTTGGATTTCAGCCACAGCAACCTCCTAAGAGAACTGGAAATGTCTTTGCCACTCTGCTTCTGCTTTTGGTGAATTATTGGAAATGATTGTGCTTCTTGGTCACAATTAAAACACAATTACAATACACTGTTTTGCAACACATGAAATGAGACCCACATTACCAACATGTTTGTACAACATGTAATGTGCAGATTGTTTGATTATGTATGGGCTGCTTCAAGAAAAATTTGCTATAATTTTGTCACTTAGAGATATGTATTTATGTCTGACATGATGTCTCACCATTTTATAGTGTTGACTGTAGTCCTTTCTTGAAGTTTTGATTTGCCTCATGTAGAGACTGAAGTATGCTGCATGTCATGTGCTTCGAATCGATCCACATTGAAGAGTAAGTGAGGAAAATAAACACATTGATTTCTGTGAGCTTTGTGTACACCATCTGTTTTGTTTTCAAGAGCAGTGCAGTCTGATTACATTTGCTTCACATGTGTTTGAGAGAGGGAAGCGCCAGTTTGAGTGTGCAGAATGGGCTCAGAACTCTGCTCTTCAGGAAGTCACTGTAATACAGTGTGAAAGAGACACATTTGGCATTTCAGTCTGCGAGACCAGATAATTCATAAACAGACAGCTCAGTTGTACACTGTTAAATTTGAAGGAAAACTCATAGAATTCTCTCTCTCTCTGTCTTTTTTTTTAAAGAGTATACATATGAAAATTAAATCCTGTAATTTAGATTCCAGTGGTCTGCAGATTGCACCAGGCATTTAATTCTAGCAGTAAAGGCTTAAAAGAAATTAGTATGAAGGTATATTAAAGTGGAATTTCTCTAAGACAGGTAAAGCCTGTATTGTAGGCTTAAAAACAGATTCCATGGTTTTTGGACTTTTGTTGACAGATCCATGGCAGTTCCTAATTAAAGATCACGAGTCGGAGTCAAAGTTCCAGTTCCAATTAAAAGAGTCATTGGAAGCAGCAGCTCAGACTGATCTACTGGCAGGTTACAGTATCTACGTTACACCAAGTGTCCAACCTCCGCCATCAGAAATGAGAGGTAAGAGTAAATTCCTGGTGCGGGTGATACTTGGTTGAGAGAATATGTAGGTTCTGAGTTAAGCAGCCATTTACTTTGTATGGAGTGTTTGATATTTTGTATTCACTTATGTTGAAATTGTGGAGACCTGTACCTGTATACTGCCAGATCATCTGTCATTCATTCCTAAGATTTTACCTAGCGTAGCATTTCTAAGCTTGTTATACCACCTATATGTGGGTTTGCACTAACCCATGCTTTCCTTTTCTTTCTGTCTTCTTGTATTACTGTTGTATACTTGGTCAGTGGACCAAGTGTCTTCTGTAACTTGTTTCTTCTCACAGTCTTGCCTGTTTAATTTATGCCTTGCTCTTCTCCCCTCTTCTTGATGTCCTCCAGTCACTGGCTGAAGTCTCTTTTTCTGGGTCATTTCTTAGCTCTCCTTCCTTTGATTCCATTAACTCAGTTCCTTGTATGGTTTGCTTGTTTTCCATTCTTTTACTTGGCAAAACCACTGCAATCGGAGATCCACAAGGGACTGTGTTACTTGAGAAAGGAGAAAAATTAAGAAGAAACAGCACTATCTTTTAGATGATAAGATAAATTTCACAACTGTCAGTACATCAGTGTAAAGGAAAGGTAGTAATTAAGAAACATGGGGAATGTTGGGAGAAATCAGTTCCCAGAAGATTGGTTCTTTATAAATAAAGGACTAATGCTTTCTTTTGTGTCATAGTGTGTTAGACAGTAGTTACTAATCAAACAAGAACAGTACAGCAAAATCATGCTATTCTGTTATTATGTTAATTGCAAGTTACGTACAGAAGTTGGCAAATCAGTTGCGGATGCTGATAGGAACAAGAGATACAGTATTAATCAGCACTGAAAGGAATGCATGAGTTTTCAATACTTCAGTGAGGCTAACATGTTAGTTTACGTGCAGATCAGGAACTTACTTGTGTACCATGGTATTGACTCGAGACCTGGTGTTGGCAGAATTTTACACAAAGACAATTCAACCCATTGCCTGGTGTTGGCATGTTTTTTTGCTTTGCTGCTGGGGCTTGCTCTGCTAACTCCTGAGCTGTGATGACTGGACATATTATTACAAAACTTTACTACACAATGAAGAGGGTCTAATCTTGAACGTGACACTCTTGTTTAGTCAGGCCAGGGTTGTGGGCTAATAGCATAACAAATCATATGACATGTTCTTAGTTTTATCTCTGTCAAGTGTTACATTTACTTTCAGCTGTGTTTTGAGTGCTCCAACAACACAGTGTCATAATGTATGTCTGCAAATTCTTATCTGTTCATGGATAACTTTACACCTCATATACAGGTGCCCACAGACATTATAATCATATTTTTAAAAAAATTATTACTTGGTAACTGACACACAAATATGCACTGTTTTGAAAATTGTTCCATAACTCAAAAAGTGTATGTGTGCATTAGCCCATCTCAACAACGGAAACCCTAGTGGCCCCATTCACATGAAGTTTATAGTCCAGTTCTGCCAACATACAGGTGAACATATTGGTTGCCACATTTAGGATTTATTAAATTATCCTTGTACAAAGGGTTCCATTGTCATCCATGGATGTTCTTAAAATATAACACTTCACATACTCCCACAATAAGAAAGCTAAGCTCTTGATATCAGGGGAGTGTGGGGACTAGGAGTTTTGTCCACACGTGATATTTAACTTGTCAGTAGCATGGTTTCAACGTTACTTGCAACAAGGGAAACACAACAGAATGAAATGTTTTTAAGGACAGGAATGTCCACTTACTTGTGGAAAGACCAATTATGCTACAACATGACAAGGTAAATGGGATGTAAGGAGAGAAAAGAGAAAAAGAATGAAAACTTAGAAATAATTCAAGACGAATAAATTTATGCAAAGCATGGATAGGGCAGACCAAATAGTGCGCTATTACCCTTGCTGCAGAACGACTGTGAAATGGAGCAAGTAATTTGCATTATTTTTGCTGCAGCTGGATGCCCTAAACAGTTTCATATTGAGAAATACACCAAAAATCAAAATCGAAAGGCAAGGGCTGTGCTTTCATGGATATCATACTTGACTGTGTTCAGAAAAAGACAGGTCTAGCAGAGAACGAAGATGAGAAATATAGCACACAAGATGAATCACTAGCCTTGACACCACCACCACTGATGATGGATCCAGCTGTTGGCCGAGTGGACACAACATTCATAAATGGTTCCTGTTCCATAAAATTGAAAAAGAAAGAAAGAAAGAAGGATGATGCAGCATTGAAAGAATATACAGAGTTCGTTCAACACATAAACAAAGTATAAAAACCAGTTATCTCTGTTTGACCTGCAGCGTGGCACTTTGCAGAACTTTATGTTTTGGTGAATACTACACAAATAAAAATGATTAGACAGGTATTCTACATTTAATATGATACCACACATATATATATATATATATCCTAACATTTGTTTTTAAAAAGCTGTCATACATTCTTATTAGCATTGATGTAAAAATAACTATACTTCCTGCATTCATAACAGTTTGTTTTTAAAAAGCATACTAGAGTGTTGGTGGTATTTAGCTGCCAGAGAAAGGATTAAGGTGGATTACAGACTGCCTTATATTATAGGCACAAAGTGTTGCTTGCCCACAGAAATTATTTTTACTCATTAGGTTTCTTTATGGTTAACAGTTGCCTGTTGAGGGTTCATGTCATACGTCTCTCAGTTCATGATCTGAAAATCCTTTCTTGTGTGTTACTTTGTCTAGTCTCTAAAACCAGTTGTTTAGCAGCAGGTTATCTCAAACTGACTCCATGCACAGTCTTTTATGGTAGAAACTAACAAGTCATTAGCCAGTTACAAAATTCCCAGCATTTTCTGGAATGTAGTGGTCCAGAATTACATTCACCACAGCCCACCACTGGTCCCTGCCCTGAACCAAATGAATCAAGTCCATGCCCTTTCATCTTATTTCTTTAAGATTTATTTTAATATTAACTCTCCATCTACATGTTGGTTTTGTAAGAAGCTCTTTTTTTATTATTATTATTATTATTATTATTTCCCCCCCCCCCACTGAAACCCCATGTATATTTTGCTACTATTGTATGCATGTCACATGCCCACTTATCTTGTAATGTCTTTCAGGGAGTTCATATCATAAAGCTCCTCTTTCAACAGCTTCCTCATGTTTATGCAACTTTTCCTTGTATGTTCATACTACGGGGTCTGGCAGAAATACCTGACGATTTGGCAACATAGCTGTGAGTGGAACCATTGGCATGGGGAATTTGTCCTTGAGCGCGCTTCTAGCGAGACTCAAAGCATTTCAGTTGCCATAGAGCGCTGGTCTGTAGAGCATTGGGGCTTTTGCTGTGAAAACATAGTTCAAAAACAAAGATTCTGTCATGACTCAGTGGCTATTTCGTTAGCACTTCAATATTCATCGGAACAACAGTGTCCCTTTTCGCAATACTGTACTGCTGTGGGTGAGAAACTTCAGAGAAACAGTGTCTGCCACGAAAAGAAAACCTCCTGAAAGAGAGCCTTCGCTTAGAATTCCTGAGAACATCGAATGAGTGTGTCAGGCTTTTGTCAGAGGGCCTTGGCAATCAGCAATCAGAAATGCCATTGCATTAAGAACGTCTGATCGTACGGTGCACCGAATATTGCATGAGGACTTAAATTTCCATCCTTACAAAATGGCTATGTTTCAAGCAATAAATGATCAAGACACTGTAAATAGTAAAAATGTTTGTGAGGTTCTGTTGAATGCTCTGGATAACGTTGACCTTAAACACATTCTCCTGACAGATGAAGCAAATTTTCAACTTTGTGTCAATGTCAGTTCTCAAACCTGTCACTACTGGGCACCCAAGAACCCTCGCGATGTTCACCAGAAACCTTTACATTCTGAGCAAGTTATTATTTGGTGTGGTGTAGCATCTTTTGGGGTGATCAGCCCCTGTTTCTTTGAAGACAAGGCAGGCAGGCAGGGCAGTAACAGTAAATTCAGCCCGCTACACTGAGATGCTTCACACATTTCTGGAACCGGAGTTGCAGAGACTTGGTGTTGAAACCCAGACTCTCTGGTTTCAGCAACGGCTCATACCGCGAGGACCACGATTTGAGTCCTTAATGAGATGTTCCCAGCTCGCGTGATCTCACAAAGAGGAAGTATTGAATGGCCTGCAAGATCACCTGATCTCAATGCTTGCAACTTCTTCCTCTGGGGATATCTCAAGAGCAAGGTGTATGAAAAGAAACCAAGGACAGCAGTGGACTTGAAACAGAATATCAGGGACGAAGTGGCAGCAATTTCTACCACCATGCTGCAATGAGTGATGCAGAACTTCCAGAAATGCTTGTGGGAATGTGTTGACAACAAGGGATGCCACCTCACAGACACTATATTCAGGAAGTGAATATTGTATTTAAAATACTTTGAGATAAAGATAATTTTAGTAACAAATTCACATAAAAAAGATAGTCTACTTTTCATTTTATTTTAACTTAAAAATCGTCAGGTTTTTCTGCCGGACACTGTATTTCTTCAGCAGCCTATTATTAATTTTCCTCAGAAGTTCATAATAAAGAATGAATGTTCATAAGTGTTGTATTATTTACAGGTATTATTGAAAGCTGTGGTGGTGTTTTCATGACCCAGGCAGCTACCAAATCCTGGCCAGTTAGTAGTTTTATCATATCCTGCTTGGATGATAAAGCGTGTTGGTCCAGACTCAAAAAATCAGGCAAACATATTGTGGGACCTGAGCTGCTTCTTTTGGGAGTTCTACAGCAGAAGCTTAATCTGACATCAAATATTCTGGTGTAGTGGCTGCAGTCCTGAGCAGTATGCATCCTGCATTCATGTGGGCTGTATGGAGCACATTTTATTCATCAGACTCTTTGCTTTTGTTGTAAATTCTTTGTCACAAATTTTAATGTTGTATATATGAATATCCATGCATGTTGTTGCATTAAGAAGTGTATGTGCTATGTGTAGTATGTGTATGAAACCTCATTAATTGAGAGTTGCTTGATGCAGTAACATTAACTTGATATTTTTCATTCAGTAAATACCTGAAGTTACTAGTTAATAAAATTATATTGTGTTGGAATAATGTGTGGAAGGAGTGGACTGTGTTTAGTTAGAACTTAGTGGAAAAATACTTCCAGCATCAAATTTACAGTTGCACAGATGTACACGAAAATCATGGACTATGCTCGAACTATGTCGTTCCCCTGCATTGTCAGGTATTCTGATGCACTGTCATTTATATCTCTGATGGGTTTTAAATGCTGATTGTCGTTCACTGTACTTTGGCCTATAACTGTTCAAGAAGCAACAAACAATGGGATGGGGTTCTAAATAATGTTTTCTTTCTTATGTAAAATGTGAATAGAATTTAATTCAGAAGAGCGCTCTTTCTATGTTGCTTTACATGCCTGTGTCTCGGATCACTATCATCTGTCATGCTGAGTGAGATTAGAGGTTCTCATGATCGTGGCTGTGAAAATTGTTGTGTTCTTGGATGTAACTCCATCTACAACTTAAAGCCATTTGAGGGTGTTGAAGTTGGAGTTATTACAACAGTTAGCAAAAACTGCAGGTATTCAGACATTTGTCACAATGATGCTGAAGTTGGTGTATCCCAGCTGCAAAGAATTCTTTGGGCTTCTGCTGACACCACTGTACCACACCCTTCTGCACATTGCCATCTGAATGTGCGGCCTTTGAGGCTGCCATTAATGATCCAAAGACATGAACATCGCATGGCAATAAGTGTGTGCTGTAAGCACGAGTAGGATGTTTGAACATCTCCCATCACATGCCATTCATCGGGTACTGCACTTTGTGCCAGGGGCCACATGAGAATGGGAATTATATAGCAGGATTCTGCCAGTAGTTCATTTGTGTGAGGAATTGTTCTTGATATGGCATGTTTGACAGCAAGAAGTGATTATGTTTTGATATGATTTGAAGTCCAGTAGCTGGGGTCCCTTGATGGTCCTTTGGTCCTATTTGAATAGATTCACCACCTGATGCAAAATCATCATGTCACCCATACTAGCTATTCATCCAGCTGGCTGTACTATTCCACACAAATGTCTGCCATTATGCTTACCAAATCAGGTAAATTCACAGCTGTGCCATCCACACTGCCACAGGATTGCCATGAACAGGTTTCAATTGTAAATACCTCAAATTTCCCCCTTCTTCCTTCCCCCCACCCCCAGTTCTTCTTCTTCTTCTTCTTCTTCTTCTTCAGGTGCTGAACCTCCTTTAATTGGAGGTTTTGGCCTTCTCAACGACATCCTTCCACTTTGCTCTATCCTGGACACAGGTTAACCAATTTTTGATCATCATTTGACCTAGGTCCTGTATGATGTTGTCCTCCCATCTATATTTGGGTCTTCCTCTTGGTCTCGTGGTTAAGGGATTCCATATAAATATCTTTTTAGTTGCCCTGGCTTCAGGCATTCTTCGTATATGGCCGAACCAGCTTAGTTTCTGGGCTTTGATGTAGTTGACTATATTTTCGTGCTTTATCAGTTTGTCCAGTTCTACATTGTTTTTAATCCTCCGTGTTTGATTTTCTTTCGTAAGACCAAATATTCCTCTTAAGATTTTCCTCTCAAAGACTAGCAGTCTCTGAATTATATTTTGTTTCAGCACCCATGTTTCTGATGCATAGGTCACTATTAATCTTATTACTGTTCTATATAATTTTAATTTCGAACCTTTAGTGACTAATCTGCTTTTAAAGAACTTAAGATTTGCATAGTATGCCTTTATACCAAGAGCTATCCTTTCCTGAACCTCTTCTTCAATAGAATTGTTGTCATTTATAATGGACCCTAAGTATTTATATTGTTTAACCTGCTCTATATATGAGCTTCTAATATTTAAGTTCTCAATCTTGATGTCTCTTTTGGCGCATTTTAGATATTTTTTTTTCTTCTCATTTGTTCTTAATCCAACTTCCAATGAATTATTTTTTAGTTATTGGAATGTGTCCATTAGTGACTGTTTGGTACATGCTGTTATCAATATATCATCTGCATAAGCCCCCCCCCCACATATATGAAGATTTAGGTCTTCTGGGACATGATCTTGTGCGTTGTGAAACCCCTATTTTATTTACACTTCTGCAGGAACACCTCAAATTCAGTGTGCAGTGGAGGGAAGTATATAATATAGAAAATAAAAATTACACTGTTAAGAAATTTTGGATGTTTGAATGGTATAGATAAGTGAATATACTATCTTTACGTTTTTTGGGCCGCAGAATACGAAAATAATTCTAAAGTTCATTGGTTAGCTCTTGTTTTTGAGTTAATAGCACTAACATAGTTATATGTACAATAAATATGAATAGAAAATTATTGATCTTAATGTCATGTCCTTTTGGCCTGTCAATGGTATTTTGTTTTAGAAGCATCCCATTTCATCATCCAGCAATAATCACCTAACATGGCAGCGCTCCATTTCCCTTTATGGTGAAGTAAATTCCACTGTTGTAACCTTGAAGCCAAAAGTTCTGCCTTATTTTTTGGAAGTTCGAGATCACTGATGAGGTCATTGAGCTCACCTTCTGTGATCTTATGATTGGACTTTGTGCTTGGCAAGTAGTCTGCATCTCTTGAAGCTGATGGCTGCTGTTCTTCACTGTTTGGAGAAACGCTGTCTTCATCATCAGAGTACATAGCAAAATTGTCCAGAACTTCAGGAACAGGCAGTCCATCACCATGAGGCACAGGCAGAATTGCTGATGTTATATTCAGATAAAGTGTTGATTTTTTTCTTCATGGGCATACCATTTTGAACAGGGGGCACCATACAGAAATAACAGTCAGTCCTTTGGTTGCTAGGCACCTTCCAAACCATGGGCACTCCAAACAGCATGCAACGTCCTTTTCCATTCACCTACACGTTGAGTTTGGGTGAACACGTAGTGCAGCACATCTGTGTTGCCCATTTTTTTCCCTGGTCCCCTACCTTACAGCCGAAATACAAGAAATGTGCCCTTTTTATTGTTAAAGTAATCGAACACTTCCTTGAGGCAAATGTCACTTCTCCGCAAAAATAGCAGAAGTAGTTCGGGTTATTTACGCACTTCTGGGACATTTTGATAAATGGGCTACACAATATATGACACAGATGGTGAAAAGGGGCCTGTTTGCTTGCAGTGAAAGTCACTAGTATGGAAGCATCATAAGAAGGCAATATTTTTATTTTATTTTATACCCTTTTACCACTTCATGTCCTCTTTTTTTGGTTTTGTCATCTGTTCTTTCATATTTCCTAGTCTCTTTTTTTGTTTCATCCTTAATTTTATTTCTTGTTCTTATTTGTTACATGTAAAGTTCTTAAATGATTTACTTTTCTCTGAACAAAAAATTAAGTAGCATACCGTATATTTATGGTGTACTGTATTTTGAAGTTGGGAACAGCTTACATTTGGCACCGAGTTTTGACACATTAGCCAACCGAACACATATGCAATATTTAATAGCCCTACAGGACAACAGCTGTGTGTGTGCATAAGCAATTTGAATTGAACACAACAAGTATGTTAAATTGGCGTAAAAGATACTTCATCTTATTCAAATTGAGATAAAATAGTCACATTGCATTCTATTAAATCCATGCTGATACACACTGTAAATTACTTGCTAGCCATGATATTGCATCATGCTGTGTGAAGTGCACATGTGGAAATAAATGGCAGAGCAGATGGAATGTGAAATGAAAACTGAGGGTGTTATTTTGTCACTATATGATAATAACGTGACCAAATGGGACGTTGCTTCAAGATTCTTATGCAGAAACGTGAAAAATGTTTTAAATGTGCAACAACACACTGGAAGAACACAATTGGCGGCAGATGGAAACAGTGGCGTACCCAGGAATTTTGTTTGGGGGGGTTCAACAAATTCAGTTGAGGACAGAGAGAATGGGGATCTGGGGGCAGTAGCTGAATGGATTTTTGAGCTGTGACATTTAGAAGCTTTGCTGAAATTGTCGACCCATTCCAATTTGTGGTTAAAACTTAAGAAGAGCAACCGACATACATGAGGACACAAATGTGTTTCTCTTCGCAGGTTGACCTTAACCAACCCGTAACTCACAAAATATTCATAGGAG
>Ga0123352_10001889_pt1 | contig 28554 bp, 20 predicted proteins | sample TergutLab28metaG_FD_89700 | JGI IMG/M metagenome (GOLD analysis project Ga0123352, IMG submission 89700) | Labiotermes labralis P1 segment gut microbial communities from Petit-Saut dam, French Guiana - Lab288 P1 | ecosystem: Host-associated > Arthropoda: Insects > Digestive system > Gut ... | reverse complement strand
TTCTTTCTTGTCTATCTTTTTTTTTTAGTCTTTATTTGTGGCATCTCTTTGTCGTGGTTTTTATTTTCTTTTTTTATTTTTTTTTTGGGGGGGGGGGGAACATTTTCACATTAGAAATATTTCCCTTCCTACTTCAGTATGCATATCAGTTTGCCTCCTTTCTTCTGTTTTCCTAGTAATTTCCTTGACACACTACTTGACTGGTGTCACCTCAGTATATTAACAACAGGCTGTCCTGAATCCTCAGTTTCCAGCAATTCTCTTATTGTTTAAAAGTTACATTACATAAGACTACCTAATTACAATTTTGATTTGAATAAATGTCATAATTGTAAATGTCCTTGTACATGATACTATGTAATACAGAGATTTTTATTTTAACAAGCAGACATGCGGATCTGCTCAGTTTATCATGACAGTTTGTTACTTTGTTGCTAACTTTGCAGAACAGTCACATGACCCACAGGTTGAAAGACACAGAAAATTATCCTGAAAGCATCTGAGTGATTAAGTGGAATTTCATGGTGATCACGAATATGGAAAACCTCTAATTATTGATAGATTCAGTTGGCTATAAAAATGTTAAGAATTATAAAATAAATGAATTAATTCCTATCTAATTATTTAAAACCTAGGAGCAGAGAGAATAATCAAGCTAAGACCTAACTTCTAACCAGAAATGCTAAGTAACTTTTGGTAAAACCTTATCCTTCCAGTAGAGAAAGGAAAGTCTTGCTTCTGTTGTGCCAAAGTCTGCAAATAAATTCACTGGCCCCTATAAACTGTCAGTATTATGCAACAAAAATATTAACAATTATCACATTTCTATAGACTGCACTTCATCTAACTGTTATAATACATACTTCAGATTTCTGTTATTAAAAGGAAACCGGAACCAGACTTTTTTGCTATTTGGAAGTGAATGCAGCAGTTTGTCACAGATTTCAATCGATCTGTAGCTCTTATCACCCTTTCGTCTTCAGTTCCAATTTATCTTCCACAGCACTGTGGCTGTGCCATATCCTGTACACTGTGTTAGATATAGGAATAGTTGAAATTTCATACTTTCTGTTAAATTTATCAACTACATAAACTAATTTGACATTCAGGTGACCATGCATCATGATAAATTCTTAAAATAAATCCAACTAGATGCACTAATTTCTCAAATTTATTTTCGGAATAAAACTCTACATGTCACACAGGTTTGCTTGCTGACAACTTGCTCACAAGCTGTCAGCAGACCTGTATGACATACACCACTGCTGTGTTTACAGTAAAGAACTCCTGATGGTGGACAGAGGAACTGTCCGAAACATGTAGAGTTTTATTCCAAAAATAAATTTGAGAAATTAGTGCATCTGGTTGGTTTTATTATAAGAATGCATAAACTAAATAAACTTTTTTCCACATTTTGAATAAAAAATATATTTTAACTTTTTACACTTTCGTCTGATATTTTTCAAGCCTGAATACCTGCCCATCATGCATGTGCGTTAGGATGTCGTGCATGGATTCTTCTTGGATTTCTATTGTTAATTGATACGCAATAACTGTATTGTTTGTCCATTCAAAAAACATAGTTTTTCCTTTTCCACATTTTTATTCAAGGACATCAACCAGTATGGTTACTCTTTGTAATTATTAGACAGTTGTACTTTGAGTACTAGTGAAGTACTGAATGTTTTTCTGACCAAACTGACAAATGACAAAGATAGACATGTAGTTTCTGCAACCAAACTGACAAACTGATTTTTATATTGCAACTGATTGTTTGTGTAGTGATGAAGATAAATGTTTCAGGCTTTTGACGGCCCTGATTCACCCTTAGACACATATATTTATGCCATTATCTGTACACTTCATATCGCTAAACAGGTGTACAGTGACATGCTAAACTTTAAAAGTATTGTGTATCATATATTTATTAATGTGTAATTTGACAACTTCCACACAGATCTGCACACAAAGCAGAGAAACTTTAGGGGCTTCCACTGCAGCTTCACTTTAGGGGCTTCCACTGCAGATTAACATTATTGACTGTATCCATTCTACATGTACTTAAGCCATTAAACCGCACTTTGTGTGTTTCAGAACAAATACTCCTCATTCAGTTGGACTGAAGATGAAACACAACAAGCCAACAAAGAGGTAAGGGACAAGAGCTATTCATATTCTATACAGTTCCCTTTGTTTATAGAGTAAGGCTGTAAGAAGCATATTAAGTTCATCCATTTTTATGTATCCTTAGTACAGAGTGTATGAAGTTATGGAGGTCCTGTAGGGTTGTATTGGATTGACAACTACAGTACCACACATAAATTTACAAATATTTATTAATGTCAAGAGTTGGTTGTACAGTCTGGAGATGACTTAATGGTCATGATATAGTTTTGGTCTGCAGCTGGGCGTGTAGTGTTGAAAACCTCCTACCGAATGGGAAGCAACTGGTCTGCTCGGTCGACGTCTCTGCGGTGTGATGTTGTGGAGAAGCGTCTGGTCAGCTGTGGTTGATGGTGTACCTCTTGATGCACGGCTGGGCTTGACCTGAGGGCCATGGTGAACCTCAGCAGCTAGTGGTCGGTGTTGTTGCTGGCTGAGGGCTGCTTGCTGTATGCCCGGGTGAGCGGTGGTGTGCCCGGTCCATGAGGCATTGTGGCCAGGCAGTCAGGCGTCGTGTCTCCTGTTGGGTTGTTGTCTTTCTGATCTTCCTTCTCGATGTGTTGTGGACAGTTACTCCTTTCCGAATGAACTGCCTCTCGTTCAAGCCAAGCCAAGCCAAAGTGTTAACTGGGGGCGGAGACTTGCACAAAGCGCAACTCGACGTCCCCCTGTCTGCTAGCCATTCCTGCGTTTGACCACATAGCTGGGCTCAGTAACAGACACCTAAACTCTAACAGGGGATTATGCTTACGCTAACGATTTTGAAGTCAGGCTGAGGGCCTTCACTGATCATGACAAAGACTAGGGCATAGGTTGCCCTGGACTAAGTATTGGAATAATAAACTTTGGTTGTTTGGCTGTCTGGATTCCGAACCCAGACTGGTTCTGTCGCATACTGATGTTATGCGAAGTTTGTCAGTGGCTTACGTGAAGCCGCTGCGCCTGGGGGAGGGGAGTGCGGGCCGTGCCCCGACTTTGCATCGAATACCCTGGCATTTGCCTTACAACTGAGGAAAATCACGGAAAACCTCAGTCAGGGTAACCGAATGGCGCTCGGCCGTTCAGCGCCGAACGCGATTCGTTTTGTCGACTTGGCCATCGCGGGCTATGGCCTCGACTGACCTGCTGTCCCCTGCCACCCTTGGCTTTCGCGTCAGGCAACGGGGTCAACCCTCGGTCAGCTTACATATCTGCCGAGTTGTCGTACTACGGGGTTCCCTACATCAGCTAACTTTGAGTCAATGCTCTCGGTCAGGGCTCCGATGTGGTCGGCAAACAGCGGAACGTCCAGATCCTCGTGTATCTGACTGTTACTTGCGTACCAAGGGGCACCAGTAGCGAGGCGAAGACACTTGGATTGTAACACCTGTAATTTCCGGACATGGGAGCGGGCAGCAGACCTCCAAGCGGGGCACGCAGAGTCCATCAGGGGTCGGATGAGCTGCTTATATAGCAGGACTCCGTTCCTGACGGATAGATCACTTTTCCTACTCAGAAGGGGGCCTAGCATACCCATTCTTTGAGCAGTTCTCTTCCTGACCCGGTCGATGTGAGGCGACCAGGTGAGTCAGTATCTAGGGTCACCCCCAGATAACGAGTAGTGTCGACCCATTAGATTGGTTCCCCGAAGAGTGTTACTGGTCGGGGCTAGATAAAGCGCCGTCCGGCAAGCGCGAAGAATATCGCGGTGTTCTTAGAGACATTAATGGCGATTCTCCACTCAACCACCGTTGAAGGTCGTTGAGGTATGACTACACGTAGCTGACAAGCAGCGTCGGCTTGCGGGACGTGGCTATGATGGCTGTGTCGTCCGCGTAGACGGCTGACTCGACGTGGTGCGAGGGTGGGGGAATGTCGTTGACAAACAGACTGAAGAGGACAGGGGAAATCAATCCCTCCTGAGCTACCCCAGCCCGCATGCCTCGACGAGATAACGTGGCCGTCTGGAAGGACGCTTCGAACGTCCGATCCCTGAGGTAGGATGAGATTGTATGGACTATGTAAGGCGGGATTTTGAGGAGCGTTAGCTTGTAGAGGAGGCCATCGATCCAGACGGTATCGAAGGCTTTGACCACGTCGAGGAAAACTGCGCCGGTGAACCTCGTTTCGCTGAAATTCGTGGTTACTCTTTCAACGAGGCGGGCAAGCTGCAAGGACGTGCTATGTCTGGGTCTGAACCCAAACTGCTCGTCTCGCATCAGTCCGCGTTCGTTCACTACATGTAAGATCCTAGCTAGTAGGATCTTTTCAAATAATTTGCCAATCGTGTCCAAGAGATTAATGGGCCGATATGAAGAGGGCAGTGCTGGGCCCTTCCCCGGTTTAAGGATACAGATCACTCGAGCGTGCTTCCACGTTTGGGGAAAGTGATGGGTGCGGAGAACCGCGTTGAAGATACGGGCGAGGAGGGAAACCGCTCGCTTGGGGGAGGTGCTTCAATGCTCTGTTCGGTATACCGTTCGGGCCCGGAGCCTTGCTGACCTTGAGACCCCTAATGGCTTCATGAACCTCGTCAGGGATGGTTAACTGGGGTTCGCTGACATGGCTTAAGAAATAAGACCTCAGCGCCATGTCAACCGTCTCAATAACTGCCGGGTCCGAAGGATCGGTCACCGGCTGAAACAGAGCCTCCAGATTGTTTGCAAGGGCTTCGGCTTTCTCAGAGTCTGAGAGAGCGATTCCCCCTAGGGTGACCACGTGGGAAATGGAGTAGGAACTCTCATTACTCGCTTGGTCATCCTCCACAGCGATTGGTCTTCAGGATCGAGGGATTCGAGTTTAGTGCTCCACTGGTCCTTTCTCCACTCGTTTAGCCGGCGGGTCACCGACCACTACAGGCGGTTGACCTCGACTTTCAGAACGGGGTCCCTAGTGATCAGCCACTGCCTCCGCAGCCGGTTTTTCAGACTAAATCATCCTGAATGCCGGCCAGTATCGGAGGCCTTGGGCCTTCACGCGGGCTACGCTTGGGAGTTGGCACTGTCACAGCCTTCAGAACGGCGCCGGAGTAGTTCTCAACGCATGTGTCGATTGCCATCTCGTTGTGCAATTCCAGGTCGAACGTAATTAGTTCTTCCAACTGAGTTTGTTAGTTGGCCCAGTCAGTGCGCCTGAAGTCAGGGCCATCCGGTAGGCGGTGAAAGGATGAGCGACACGAAGTGTCAATTAGAACCGGGAGGTGGTCCGAGGTTAGTGTTGAGCAGGAAGTCGGATAAACTGGGAATGAGATATTCTTGGTTATGACGATGTCCAGAACATCGGGAGTAAATGAGGGGTTGTATTTGTTGGTGGTCGGGGAGTCCGGTCCAAAGATCAGACAGGAGTTCTCGTCGGCATAAACACGTACGATTTTCCCCCTGTCTCGTGTTCAGCCGCGAGTTCCAATCCACGTTTTTGGCGTTGAGGTCTTCAGCCACCAAGACCGGCAATCCCCCGCCGAAACACGCGGTCAGGTCCGCTCCGATCAGTGAGCGGAAAGGCGAAATGTAAGCCACAAGGATTAACACCGGTTTGCCGGCCATTGTGACTTGGATGGCAGTAGCCTCCAAGTGGGTCAGGCCCGGAACGGGCACTGAATATTGTACTAAACAACGGCAGACCAAGATGGTTGTGCCGCCTCCAGTTGTCGGTCTGTCTGTGCGGTGACAGACATAATTGTCAAGCCGGAAGGCTTGCCCAGGGTTAAGGAATGTCTCACTTAAGAGACAAATATCGAAACTCTGCTGGCTGAGAAAATGCTCCAATTCAAGCTTCCTGCCTCGCGCTCCGTCCGCATTCCAGCAGGCGAGGCGCAGGGCATTACAAGGCTCTGTCCTCCTAGGGCGTGCTGCCATATTCGGCTACAAAAGAATGGCGTTCTTCAGAACAGGGCGAGGGCGAGCTGCCCCTATGGGAAGGGAAGAGATGGACGTGAGGAGCCAAAGAGTCAGCTCCATACATGCATGGAGGGGAATGTGATCGAGGAGATCTGAGATTTCCTCGAGTGGGGATGTGGGACTTTGGGTGGGGACCACCAGGCTGGGTGTTGTGGGTGTGGCGGCCGCGGGTTTGACACTCGCGGCTGCTTTCTTCTTAGACTGCCCAGAAGCCTGTTTAGGGACTGCTGTGGGTTTGGGCTCAGATTTTTTAGGCCTGGTCTTCTCCCTGTTGGCGGTCAACATAGGCTTCTCGGGCGTCTCCGTGACCGGCTGAGGAGGGGGATTAGGATGTGGATTGGTGGGTGGAGTCGTGGTAGCCTTGACGACACGCCCCCTCGGACGACATGATTCACCTCTTGCCCAGGTACATCTGCTAGGCAGAGGGACCAGCCCGCTGAGATTTAGGAGCGGCAGGTTGGCCAGTGGCGACGCTCTTTCAGCTGCGTTCGGGCGCTTGCTTCGCAAGAGCCGCCTTCGCTTCCTTCCACTTCACACAGCCACGATAGTTCGCTGTGTGGATTCCCCCGCAGCCACAGCACTGAGGCTGTTCCCGCGGGGTAGAGCATCCACCGGAGAGGTGGGAGCCCCCACAAAGGACGCACCGGGGTGCGTATCAGCAGTTACGCTACGTGTGGCCGAAGCGCTGGCAGCGCTCGCATTGCAGCGGGCCTTTTGGAGCCACATAGGACTCCACCGACACTCGCAAGCCGCAGAGTTCGGTGAGCGATCGCACTTTTGACACCTCAGGCCTTCGCGCCACTGACAAATTGAAGTGGAGGGTGGGAGGGCGGTTCTTGGCGGATTTCGGATCGCGACGGCCGAATCGCAGCTGCGTGACTCCCTGAACACGGATGTTCAGGGATACCAGCTCCTCTCTGACGACGCTCTCAGGCATACCCCTAACCAGGTTCTTCACCAGATGTCGCACACAGCGGTCCTCTGCTAGCCTGAAGGTGCGGAAACTCACACTGTCTTTCCCATCAAGGGACCGCAGTGCACTGACCGCAGCTGTGAACCCGTCGGCGGTTGATGGGACGACCATCAACTTCTCGCCCTTTGTTTGGGCCATCAGACCGCCAGGGCAGGATACCCGCAACCAGGCCAGGAAGGAACGGGTGTCACTGATACCTGAAATAAAAATGGGCGTCCTGTTGGAACGCTCTCCTGCTGCTAGGCAGGCGTTGGCCACTTGGGCGTTTGAAGTGGGGACATCTGGCATGCCGCTCAGTGGCCCGGACATGTCGCTAGACATGCGTCTGTTGGTTGTCTCCATTGAGACACCGGGTTCGGATGTGTCCGAATCCATAGCTGTGGGCTTGAGCGGCCCACTTGGCTGAGACGGGGCGACGGGCCTGGCCAAAGCAGCCGCGGACGGTGCCCCCCCCCCCCTCCAGATGGTCCGGGTTGCCGGCTGCCGGCAGCAGCTTGTTCGCCCGTGACTGTTGAGTTCGCGGGCAGAGACAGGGACCCAGCTCCAGGTGCTGGGCGCCTGTTGGTGGGCTCCATATAGTCGCCCGGGCTTGCTAGCTCGTTGGCTTTTCGCTTGCCCACAAGCTGTTGGGAAGCTCTGATCCCGCTTCCTGATGTGGTGCTGTGTTTCTCAGCAGGCACCACTGGCTTCTTCCTCCACGTCATTGCCAGCCTCAACTCCTTGGCCAGTGAAACCTGTAAAGTAGAAATAGCCTTCATAAAGGCTAACTCGTCCTGCCTCAGCATGATGCTTCGGCATGAGCACTCGAAATGTCTTCCTCTTACTCCTCCACTGTAACTCTGCTGGCGACTAAATGCAGAAACCAGCTCAGTCAATAACCTGTTACACCAGTCAGCCCAGGCAGGTATCACAATCCTCTAACTCTGTCACTCACTCCACAGCTCACTCGACTGACCGACACTTGAATGACTCGACTGACCGACACACTCAACTGCCTCACACTCTGCCTCTCATTGGTCAGATGGTCTCTTTTTATACAGGTCACTGCTTGTCAGCCTGCTCTGTCATTGGTTGGTTGGCAGAGCTGGTAGGCATGGCTTGTTAGATGTAGTTCTGCTTGCCAGGGGTCATTTTCTTTGTTCGTGGAAGTAGACAGAGAAGGAGGGAGTGAGAAAGTGGTTCACTGTGGTGGTTAAGCTGCTGTTGTCTTGGTCAGTATGTGGATTGGTGTGCAGACAGAGGAAAGAAAACTGCAATGTGGGTGTCCCCACAAGGTGAATGGCTGTAGTAGGCTATAGTTCCTCTGCATGTCAACATTTCATATTAGGAGCCACATAAAATGTCAGGTGGACGAAGTTTGTTATCACCTGATCCAGGATAATAACCCCTTAATTATGATGCTGAAATTAAATGAGAACTCATATTGACACTGGAGCAAATAATTGCAATGCTTATCCTGAACAGAAATAACGAAATTTAACAAAAAAATCACAATAATTTATTGAATTTCCTTTCATTTGACTCAATAATTTAAAATTCTTTAAGCCCATAAAATCAGAACTTTTCATTTGAAATACTTATTTTTTCACCCACATTGCCACCACATGGACTCTGCCACCCGATCTAGCGGCACCACTTGTTCTTGACTGCCCCACTCTCCCGCAGCTATCCCCCTCTGTTCTCCCAAAATAGCTCAGCATGCACAGTAAATGGTATGCGACATAAAATGGATCTCGTTACAATAAATAACCTTTATTTGAATTATCTCTCATATAGCTGAATATTTAGCAGAATATAAGTGAAATTTTTTGTTGCATTGCAATTTAAATTATATATAAAATATAAACAAAAAATGCACATCTTCTACATTAATATTTTAATTCTTGATGCCTTCTACATGTTCCGAAACAGAGGGTTCATCTTCACAAAGGCGGTCGTTGTGGTCGAACATTTTTGTTACATTTGTTTATTAGGTAGATAGATTGTTGGTCTCAGTTACGAGCGGTTCCTAGCCTTCAGTTATAAATTGAAACTACCAACTTACATTCAAGAACCGTTGATGATAGGTAGGAGGGATTACCTACAGAGAGATTTAAATGAGAAAACAGTTAGCAGCAGATAACGGAATTGGGTGACTAACACTGGCAGTCAAGTAGGCGAGCGGTATGAGCAAGGTGGTGTAGAGTGTGGTCAACAAAACAAAGGTGTTATTTCTGGAGGGAAGCAAAGGCTGTTTTCTTTTCTGTTGTGAGAATATGGTTTTTGTGTGCATAACTGGATAAGAGCAGACTTTACACCACAAATACAAATAAATACATAAACAAACAGTGAAGACCATGTGTGGATCCAATGAACCCCACCTGTATCCCTTAAGAAATTTCACCTACCACACAGAGCAAGCCAGGATAGACGAGGTACAAAGGGTGGTCATGTACATTGTATATACAGGTATGGTATGTTTTACTTGCATTAGTGTAAGCAGTCTTGTAGGTATATACAACCATCTTCCTGAAGATTAACTCTCGGGTTCAAAACATGTAAAAGACATCAAGAATTAAAATATTAATGTAGAAAAAGTGCATTTTATTTGGTTTGTATTGTATAATTAGAAATTAAATGTCTGACTGCTGCAGTGATGGGCAAAGGGTGATCACGTTTGGAGTATACAGTTTTTATCTCCAAGAAATAAATACAAATATCGGCAAGGTTTGCAAGATTTCAAGTAACACCTTTAAAGTATATGTACAGGTATGTGCCAGTGGAGTGGCTTCCCAATCCTCCTTCTACTTGTTCTTCTCTTTATTGGCTCCACCAATACCTTACATGTCTACTGACCTAAAAATTTGGAATATTTCCTTCAAAATGTGAATCTAGAACATGTCAATAGTTAGCGGGTCTTTCAAATAGTGCACATTTGCTGAAATTCGAATCTGAGCATCATAAGTTATTATACTTTCTTAAAACCATGTGTATCTTTGATCAAAACATGTAAACAATATGTACGTTCCAGGTAACTCAGTTACCTGCTGGATAACATCGACATTATGATGGCAACTTCATCAAAATTTGCAGTGTCTTGTATTCATGTCTCTGTGTGTAGATCATAACAAATACTTATGTCAGTTGTACCTATGTATATTGCATTAGATACTGCATGACCTGTGCAGGGCTACACGTGGCTGAAGGAGAGGCTTCAACCTGAGGAAACTAGACGGCAACAGGAGAAGCTGCGTGATATCTCCCAGTTGGCAGACAAGCTGGGCTGTACAGTATCTCAGCTTGCTATCGCATGGTGCCTCAAGAACGAGAGTGTTCAGTGCCTGCTATTGGGTGCTGCTTCTGTTGAGCAGCTTTATGAAAGCATACAGAGTCTGCAGGTCAGTTGAGATACCAAACACAATATGGGATTCCATTTGCAATTCATTAAAGAAGCTCTATTTGCTGCTGTTGAATCATTTCAATGTGTTATTTTTTATTTTATTGCATTTCATTTTATAAGAGTTACTGCAGAACTCTGCATTGTCAAGTTCATTCTGCCGCAGGTCAGTTAAATTGTTTATATTGTGTTCTGTATATTTTGAGGTTCTGAGCAGATTATTTCTCTTTATTTTATTGGAATCCTATTTAATATATTCTTTGTTTATATCTTTTTGCATTGTTTTATAGTATGGTGATACAGCACCAAAAACATGTTTTAGACTTATTTTATGCAGGAAGTGTGACTATGATCTACTTAAGTGAAGTGTACTGAGAATGAGAACATTTTGTGTATGCAAGCATGAATGTTTGTATTCCTGCACATGTACAGGTTGGAGTATGTGAAATTACTGAACGAGCTACGGGCAGCTCTTTCTCTTGAAGTGGATGATTTGAAAAGAACTTCCAGCAGAAATAACAAAAGTGTATTTTCCAGTTACAAACTCACAGTCCTAAAATCTTGTGATATGCAAGGTGTGTTTAATTAATGTACAGCAAAATTTCTTTAATCCAATGTCCAACACTTTGGAAATCCTGATATTCCAGCATTTTAGGAGAGTGGTTCCAAGAATGGAAGTTTTGATTTTTTACAAGCAGAACGCTTCATCATTAAAAAAGGTAGACCTCAGGGACATGTTCAAAAAGACTTCCAAGAATGTCTGTACATAAACCGTTTTTACCTCCTACCCCTTACCTCCCATTCCATCAATTTTTTCGTATATGAACACTCCAGACAACACAGACAAGGACCCTGATTACCCTGCCCCAGCAGATGGAGATACCCACATGACATACTTCCCTGATTTGTCACACAGCTCTAGAAATGAAAAATTGCCAGTAATAACTTAGGTAAGTAGAGGTATCAACTGATAATCTGGAGTATTACATAATTCATCACCCATTTGGACCCATTGAAATTGGATTAATGGAATTCCACTGTAAGTAAATTTATGATGCCACAACAAAGATACAATCAGCCCAAGGTCTGGCTTGCTAATGGTTATATTTTATTAACGTTATGTAGTTATAAATACAATTGTGTTAATTATTTTTAATGCTTATTAATCCTTCAGAAATTAAGCAGGCATTACCACTTAAGTGTTTTGTTTCTAGTTAGTGTCTACAGCTACACTAAATTTTGTCCTCTTGTTGCAGAATGGCTGACATTTGTTTTCATGCTTGCAAGTGTAACTTTCCTTTGTTTAAATTCTTCTCCAGTCAGGATCATTCTGCAAGATGTGCAACAAACTGTAAAAAGCCTGCAAGAAGTTAATCATTGAACTCATTTTGCAGCTGGTTCCCAAGCTGAACACCAACACAATGAATGAACTTGAGAGGATCCTGGACAACAAACCCATTCGTCCACCCATGGTATCAACCCTGGCGCTTAGATGACAATCAGTGTGCCCCCCTGGAGGTGGACCAATGGGGGGTAATGGGGCAGCAGGCGAAAGTTCCCCAAAAGAAGATTCAATTCCAGAAGAGGCCCGCGAGCAGAAGCTGCCTTTCTGTACAATTCAGTGACAGGAGGAGAAGCCCTGCAGCCCTGCGGGAAATGACAACATTACACCCACACCTATCTGAGTGCACTGAAATAGGAAGCAACTTTGTACTTAACCTAAACGTGATTTGCTTACTTCTGTAACTCCACAGGTTGGATACGTTATTAGACCACATTTTAAAATTCTGCATGTACACACTACATATTCCTATTTGCTGAAAAGTTACTCTACGAATATAATTATTATAAAGAAAACCTGCAGTATATTATTATGCTTGGGGAAAAGCAGAATGCCTGGACTCAGTTGTTGCTTTTGCTGCTGCTATACAGGGTATAAACAAAAGAATGGTGCCGTTTCAAAAGTTAACAAGAAATTTATTTCTCACCTTACACAGGCACAACATACACTGTCAGCAGCAGCAGCAGCAACTGTCCAAGTTTCTCATGCGCTACCAGCAGTTCACTTCTCATGTGTACTGCGGGGCCAGTTTCCAAGATGGCATCGCAGCAGGAAAAGGCGTCTTTTCTAAACTGTGCACGAAACTCACGCTACACTGTATCACAGATCTGGACACCTTAAAATGGAGTACACAGAAAGCCTTTTCCTGCTGCGACACCATCTTGGAAAATGGCCCCACAGTAAGCATGAGAAGTGAACTGCTGGTACCGCATGAGAAACTTGGACAGTTGCTGCTGCTGATGACAGTGTATGTTGTGCCCGTGTAAGGTGAGAAATAAATTTCTTGTTAACTTTTGAAACCCCACCATTCTTTTGTGTATACCCTGTATAGACTGACTCAATTGGGCTTGTGAATATGAACTTTATTCCACTTAGGTGAACACATTGTAGAGGTCCACTGATATTGACATACATGAATTGTGTATACAGTAGCTATGAAACACAATTTTGAAAACCTTGCACCGTTTTTGACAGTTATTTTATGTGTAACATACCAAAATGAACCCAATTAAATTACAATACACAGACGTTTGTTTGCCAGTTTCAGTTTTGAAACAAATATTTTTATAATATCCATCAGTTGTCAGGAACAGAAAGAAAAAAATACACTGAAATTAAGTAATTAATCAGGGCATGCTACAGAATTATGTTTGCCATTAAATAATTAATTACATTTTTAATAAGAAATATCTGCTATGTGATTGCAATTTGTAGTACGGAACCTGGTGCAGAGTGAACTCAAGTTGATGAGACATCCAAGCGGAAGAGCTGGACCCTAATTCTACCACATTCAGCCAATGAGACCAAGACCATGTTGCTTTACTTCCTGCCACTGCTAACAGAAGTTACATGTGTAGGCTCAAACTCATCACACATAAAACTTGGAATTGATTACAGAAGAATCTGGAAACTCTCCCTTTCCTCATATACTGGTGGCATATCTGTGACAAGATTACATGCACAAGTTTTTATGGACATTTTGGATAACAAGGAAACCTTGTTTTGGATATTTTTATTCAATTCTTCAGCTGTGTTAGGATCTCATCTGTAAACCACAGCTCCATCAATAGGTCAAACTGTAAGTAAAGTATGGAGAAGTGCTGGCCACAAACAGCTGCTAATAATTGTGCCCCTAAACACTCCCCACAAACTGTCCATGAATGCCGGTGATGTGTCAGCATAGCAGAGTCATGTTGGACAATGCTTACATCATTCAACTGCTGGCAGCTCAGAACAATGGGTGGAATATCTGCTGCACATACCTTTCAGAATTAATTTTGTCATCAAAAGATATCAGTTTAATTATTTTGCCTGCGCTCACACTGCACCACATACCAGTTTAGAATAACACAATGGAACATAGTGTACAAGCCTTGGATTGTATGAACATCAGTATATACTATCTCAACATAGTACATACAGAGCATCATGTTCATATCACCCTCTTACGGAACAAAACTTCTCCGCCATTCTCTGTATATTAGATCACATTAAAACATTTAAAAAAACACAAAACTGTTGCAGAATATCAGGCACACGTGGAATGTGAGTGTGACAACGTGTCCAATAAAGTCCTTTATTGATATCTTGGAAATCATATACAAACCGAAATGGGTGCGGTCCATAAATTTCAAAACACATAACGTATATAGGATCTGTATATATGATAATACACTATATTGTGTTTTCACAAAATGTGTAGTAATTATATTCATAAAGTACAACCAACAAGATGCATCGTTTCACAATTTATTTATTTCTGTAAGACACTCTACATGTTTTACACAGTTTTTCCGTCCATCATCAGGAGCTCAAAACTGCACATACAGCTTCAGGTATTGGTCTGACAAAATACCTGACGCTGTATGTGCAGTTTTGAGTTCCTGATGATGGAAGGAAAAACCGTCTAAAACATGTAGAGTGTCTTACAGAAATAAATAAATTGTGAAATGTTGCATCTTGTTGGTTGTACTCTGCGAATATATTAGCGATGCACGGACATATTAATGTTAAATAAAAAGTTTAGTAATTACTTAACTTTGATTTGTGTGTTGCTATTGTTTCTTGTATGTGTTCTGTATGCTGGCTCAGGTCCCAGTGGCAGATGATGTGGGGCCTTAGCCAGCTTACAGAACACATTCAAGATATAATAACAATGCACGAATCAACATTAAGTAATTACAACACATTTTGCAAAAACACTTACAGTATAGTGTATTATCATGTATACAATGATCCTATATATATGTTACATGTTTTGAATTTTATGGACTGCACCCAATTTGGGTTGTATATAATTTCCAAGATATCTGAAGGACATTATCAAAAAGATGCTGTCACACTTACATTCCACATGTGCCTGATATTCTACAGCAGTTTTTAGTGTTTTTGATTATAATTAAAAAGTGAACTGATATCTGTAGAATGGTGCAGATGTGTCGGTCAATAAAAGGTTCAGTATGTACTGTTCTATGAATTTACATTGCTGATGAAAACAGGCCTTGTAAGAACCAACAGTAAGGTTAGAGAGAGTCAATTTGACCAATGTGAATAGGAACAGGCTGAAGGATACAATACTATAACTTCATGTGTTAATGGGGCAACTAGTTTGCAGTTCAGGCACTGCTGATATGTTTTATATTTTCAGCTGTGGGAGTTTTTCAACTTTCTGTTGACAGTTTTGACACCTTGTCTTGAGTATGAGATAGAATATTCAGGTCTAGCATTTTCCCTTCGGTGAACACTCACTGTTGTGGTTCAGTGACACTCTTCAGAATCATAAATGTGCATTACACAGTTTTGTAAACCTTTATTCTATCGCATAATTGTAAACTTGCATATTAAAATCAAGAGTTCTTGTGTTCTGTCCTCAAATTATTCTTCTGCATTTGACAGAAATAAAATATAAAATATAGTTATAGTCTACACAGTTAAATGTAAACAATATCTGAATATGTTTCTAAAATTGAAAGGTGTACTGAAATTATTTGATTAATGTTTCCAGTTTCCTTATAGACATATTACAATTTACATGAATATGAGACTTTTTGTGACAAACCAGTTTCTGCCAATTTTCCTCAATGTCATTTTTAATGTAGATTACAACACTGTTTATCTAAAACAAAAGGAAATTGGCCCCTTCGGATGTCTACCATGAATGGTAGTAAAGTTAAATGAATTATATATTTTTAGGTGGAAACTAAAGGTTATGCACCCAAAGGAGGAACAATAATAAGGAATTCCAAGTAAAACTTGTAAAGCTTATATTCCTGCAGTTGCAGCCAGTTACCATCCAAACAAGTGAGACCAGAACCCAATAATTTACTCCCCACTTTTAAGAAACGGGAAAAAATTTGCATTGTTACAGCAAATTTGGGTTCATTTTGCGTGGACAAGAACACTTGAAACAAAGGGACTGTGCCCGCTGTGACTTTTGATTTAACATCATACCCAAATCGGTGTAAATAGACCACCCCATGGGAGGCTAGGGACACCTATGACACCCACGAGATTTTCTTAACTTTTTGCCATCTATCAGGGCTCTTTCTTTAGGTTTCTGCTACAAAATACAGTTTTGCCAGGTCTAATGTACAGACTGAATTTCTAGTAGGTTTCCAGCCAGTATTCATATTACAGTCCTGTCAGTATATACACTAATCATGTAGTGTTCTTTAGTCTGCCACAACAAACTTAAAAGTGTCAACACTTGCCTTTCTCACACTGCATATCTGTACCTGGAGGGAGAAATCTGGATGTTCAGACAACCTGGGGGAACATGAATGTGTATGGAATACTATGAGGCATTGCAAAGTCCTGGTCCAAGTGGCAATGCAACAGACTGTGAGAGGAATGTGTGATGCCAGCCAAGTACAACAAGCAGGTGGAAGTAACATCAGTGGAAAACTGTACTGAATCTCAGACACATAAGGCAAGACCATCCATGAATATCTCGCACCTTTGGCAATAATATCTGCAGATTTTTTAAGACAATTTTTGTGACATATTAAATGTAAGGAAATTAAAATTCATCAAAGTAGTTTTATACTTTGAAGTATTAACTGTTTCTGGGGACTGCACCCTCCAACTAAACAGGCTTTCTTGTTGCATGGATTTCTAGTCACAGATCTATTACTCTGCATTGGCTATAATTTTTATGCTTTTTCAAATAACTTGATATACTGATTCTGTAGGCTCTATGTAAGATTTGTCAGATATAACCCAAAACTTTAATATCATCAGTATGGTTGTAGAAAGCCCAGTGTCTTATGCATAATGTGTACATATGGTTATGTTCTATCTCCATACCACATGTGACATGCCTTGCAAGATTATTTCACTCTCATCTTAAAAAATGACCCTGAAGTAAATTTGATTATGGCAGAAATATGGATAATTTATGCTCTACAATGCTATTACCTTAAAAAGTTACAAATTTTGAAAATCTATTTCTATTCATCATTTAAGAACCCTAAAATATGTGCTATTGCTGTTTCACTTGCTTTTGCATCCCAAGTTTGTACATCACTGATGTTGTTACTCTGATTTACAGAAAGTGAAAAATACAGCATTAGAAGGGTAACCTCCTGTATCATAAAGCTGATACAAAGTTTCATGGATATCAATCAGCTATTTTCAAATTTTTAATTTGGCAACATGTGTATAAAAATGTCAAGGTGATCTCAAAGGACTATATATTCATTAGAAGAAGCAAATTTGCCAAAGAAGCAAAAGTTATAATTATGCAACAACTTTCAGGAATTCAGCTATCACTTAAACTGAAGGAAGCCTCTGCGTAGAAAATTTTGTCAGATATAGAGGAAGTTCAACATATAAATGAGTTTCCAAGAAATTGTCACACCTGAAAATAATGGTCTTCTTGTTTTGGTGAACACTGGTGATTCTGATTGGTGATTTGAAGATAGCTATACAATTAAAAGGAATCTGTTCGTTAGGTAACCAGCACTGAATTTTAACGTATTTATAAAAGAGATATTAATTCTTAATTACTTATTTTAAAATTTCATGTTTTGTTGACCGTGCATCCATGTATAATCTCGTAAATAAAGCCAACTTAGTTCACAGTTTTTTCTTAGTATGTTTATTTCTTAGTATATTTATCAGTCTCTACATGTTTCAGGTGACTATTTGCCCATCATCAGGAGAAACAACTGTATTTATGTGACACTTGGTACTTGTTATTCTGTATGGATGACTCTCTGGTATGCAGGAGCATATGCTCCTGCATACCAGAGAGTACCAAGTGTCGAATAAAGACAGTTATTTCTCCTGTTGATGGGCACATAGTCACCCGAAAATATGTAGAGATTGACAAATATACTAAGAAATAAACATACTAAGAAAAAATTGTGCACCAATTTGGCTTTATTTACAAGCTTATTTTAAAATGTTTGCCTATTTTAAATGCTCCTTTTTGCAGTTTAGCAACAGATGTGAGATGTTAATAAATACGCTCTATTAACCAAATTTCATCGAAATTATTAATAAACAGTGATGGTTTGGATAATGCATTTACATGTATTTTTATATAAATTAAAATACAAGCAAGACATGCCTCACAGTCCTACTTTAATTTTTAACATATCAGTCTTAGTGTAATGCATAATACTCTATAAATACCCTAGAGTTTTTAGCTTCTGTTCTAAAAAATATTTATAACACAACAGCATTTCAATAACAGTATGATCATAATTGATACTGTAAACCAATCCTTATATTTGGTTCAACTGTTTTTATACAGTAATCATTTCAAACATTCGATACACACAGGTAAATAATCCAGCTATTTGCTTCCAATTGTTGCTTACTGGAAAATTAAATAATCATTCTAGTTTCCTCTTGAGCCAAGGTACATTCATTTCCACTGGTTAAATATTTAGGGATTAAATGTATGTGACTGCAGTACTGTTTGGTGCACATATTTACCAACAGATATTGCATTTCTAGTGTGAATTATATTGTATGTTTGTAAAACATCCCACCTGAATATTTATCATAGATTAAAACTGCTACATTGGAGATGTGATGCTTATCAGTTTGATTTTACACATAACAGACAACTGTACAACAAGTGTTTATAAAGCTTTTTCAGCATGAAGTTGAATTAAAATAGCACAGTGTGTGTATATATACATATATATATTTAACCTCAATTTCAGTTACACAGAATTTAGTTGTATGATACAGTAAAGTCATTGACTCTGCAGGATTCGAATCCTAGCTTCAGGTTCAGGTGTAAAAGTGTGTATCTGTATAAGTGGACACATTTCATGATGATGAGAACATTGTTGCGGAACTTCTATCGTCTATGGAAGACATAAGTTGCTTTTCAAATTTCTTGTATGATAAAACACATGGTATATATAGAAGTGTTTGTAAATATGTTTAGTACAACACTTGTAAAATAGGATTTGAAAGATTGTATAATTTTAAATATGATGTAAATTTCAGTATCAAGTTTTCATAACATGTTACTAGTTTTATGAATCTACATAATATCTTTGCATCTAATTATCCTGGGCAAAGACTTCTTGTGACAATATTAACTAAAAATAACTTATCACTATAGTAACCAAACACAACTGGCTTGGTAATTGATCAAATCCACACAATAAATTAACAATAAATGATTCAAAACATTTTATCTCAATATTTGAAACAGGTGCAGTTGAAATTATGGATAACCTGTTCTTATGATAATATACATTGTATCAACATTGTTATTTCTCTAATAATGAGCGCATGGGTATTTTTGTCCTTGCTATTTCAATATGATCGCTTTTTTATAACCATAAGCCCATTATTGTTCATTTATATTTTAACTCATTTTTAACCACTTTAAATCACTTCACTTCTTTTTGATGTGAATGTCCATTTTTAATGTTGCGCAATGTAAATTCAGGCTTTAATGTGTAAGTGCTCTCCTATCTTTGGTATAAATAAGATAAAAGTAACAAGAAAATAAGTTAATGTTAATGTTAATGCCTTATGAACAGGAACCCACACTTACTTTGTGTAGTTATACTTACAAAAGATTTCATTTCTAGTTTCCAGATTATATTTTGTAGCTAGTACTGCAGCTTTAGTATCTTGAGCCTACATCTGTTAAATTTATATCCATATTTTTAAATGTTCTTGGAACATGTGTGTTGAACGAAATGAAAACATTTCCTAATATACATATTAAATGTAGATTAATTTAGGTACTCATATGGTTGTGCGTTGATGGAGTCCACAAAGAGTGAGAGCCCTTTTTCGAGTACAGCTCTAATGTTCTGGAATGCACAACCACTTGTAATATAAACCTAGTGTTTGTCAAACAGTCAAATTTTAGGTTCTGGCATATATAATTACTTGCCACTGTTTTGCTCAGCTTGATCCAGCAACCAAGCCATACTCTTGTTGATACAAGTAGACCACTCACTAGATTCCTGCTTACACAGGCTAGGGCAGCTTTCATTCAACAGTGTCATTTACTTAGTAACCACAACGATAATGAAACTAAGTATGGTGTTGTATTCAAATAGGGATGCCATTAAGCAAAAATATCTGTGTTCAGCTGTAAAGACATTTTTCAGACACAGTGGTACATACGGTAACATTTCTTGGCAGCTTGTTTGCCCATTCTGACAGCTGGTTTTTTTTTTGGTGGGGGGGACTACTTGAGTAGATGAAAGTTGCAAACACATCTGGAAGACCTACTCTTCTCAAGTTAAAAATAGCTGAAGAAATAAATGCCACATCGCATGTCATATCCATGTAATGGAAAGTTTTATGAACTTTGTCCATAAGTGTATCAAACTTGATGGATGAGATCTGATGGTTGTCTTTAAGGAGTGACTTTTTGTAATGTCCTACAATAATGGCAAAAAATTTGCCTTTCAATTCACATTACTTTGAATAGATTTTAATAAAATGTGGTCAATGAATGAACGCTGCCCAATGTGTATAGAAAGGACTTTACTTTTGGGCTTAGTGTGGCCTGAGATTTTTAACAATGCTCTAAATTGTCTGTCACCCACTGGCACTTGTCAACTATTTAAATGAAAGATAGTAGCAATCATGCTGTTATCATGCTTTATCTCGTTGCACATCTGGATATGTGGCGTTTCACATTAAAAATATAATTTAAAATTTCAGTTGTGATATTCTGAGAACTATAAGAAGTAATACAAGGAACTCATTTGTCTTTGTTGATAGTGTCTTCAGAGAATTTTAGTATGTAAATAATCTTAAGAAATATTGATATATAATTCACTGCTATTTTGGTAGTGGTCATATGGAAATAATTCTGACTGAAAGTCTAAAATGGCACAGTTTATAGCCAAGTTCAGGGCCAGTATACTAGTTCACTGGTTATCTTCTAGGTAGGTAACTTACTTAAATGACTAACACACATGATCATGTAATGAAGTGTGGAAAGTGAATAAGTGTAACTTTGAATTCATTTCGCCTGACTTCATCAGTCATGATATGCAGCTTCCTTTCCAATATTTCCCATGAAGAATTCATATAATTGGTCTTACAGTCAGGTCACATTGCATTCTTTAACTACATAATTCATTTCCTTTAATCTTCAAAACGATCTGTGAATTCCAAACTGTGATTGGATGAGCAATTACACATTTACTTGTGATGCTTTAGTTCAATCCAACGTAGTAACTATGCCATCCAAAATACTGACAAATCTCTTGCATTGTACCTCACACATTGAGATTTGTTACCATCAGCAAATTAAAATCTGTCAAATCAAATGCTGCCATTTAAACACTAATAATATTATTGTCAAAATTTTGTAAGCTAATGTTAATAACTGTCTACATGAAATTCTGTTACATGTAGTAATTTGGTGTTTGTAATCATGAAATTTAAATTTACATCTTGGGTACACTACATCAAGTTAAGCAACTTTGTGATACTGATTTCATTCATTCACAACATTGTGGTAACTTGAATTCTGTTTTTACTGCTTACACAGCATCTCATCTTTGTGAGAAGTACCTTAGATTTCAGATCCTTCGGATGACACTTCATAAAGTCATGGAACATCGAGGCTGTGACAGTTGCGAACAAAAAAAAAAAAAGACATTCGACAAAATCTTCAAAACAAACCAGTTTCTGAGTTCTGTTTGTGAGATAGTTGTGAGTGGTACCTGCAAGACTGGCCTACAGCTCATATGATACATTCAACTAGATTATTGTTTTAATCACTTACTAAGATAATAATTTGTGAACAGGAATGACATTCTGTTTGAAGTTTGTAGGTTAGTTGTTGAATCACTTTCCATTTTGCCTGATAAATATAGTTTATAGTATATAATATTTATACGATTTCAATCACAAATTTTGTGATATTTGAGATAATTCTAACTGTAGTGACAATTAGTTGAACTTACCTCTTTAAATCAGTTATAGCATTTCACTGAATGGATCATATAAATATCAAAACAAACATTAATAAGCAGTTTGTCTTGTGCAGATTTAAAGCAGCGGAAAATATAGAAACGAAAATCATATATAAGATATAGAGTTCAACATCTTAGATTACCATTTTACAATGATTATAATATCTGTAGAAGAGATTGTTAAGTTATTTATTCTGTCAGAGTTACATATCATTATACTGTCCAATGACATAAGTAGGCACTGCATGGTGGGAGAAGCTCACAGTGTGTCAATAATCATAGAACTTTAGCAGTGCTACATTGACCAAAATGTTGCAGCAACATGTAGTGCTACAATCCTTGGTGATGGCTAACCACCTTCTTTCACGTCCAGCATATAACAACAGTTTAATCTTCACGTGTATAAATTTATTACATTTGTTTTATTTGTTCTTAACAAATGTATTGACTTGTTACCATTATATTTTGCCATTATAAATGGTGTAGAAACCATCGATAATAAGATTTAAAAATAAACAAATTTCATCAAATATGTGATTGGTATAAAATTTTATTGTGTTTTGAATGTGTATCATTCAATACACATTCCTTCAGCACACCTAGCATTTAAACTTTGTATCTTTAATTTTTCATTTTAGCACTGTACCTTATGCTGTTTATTGTTTCCCTTTGAAGGAAAGATCATATACTTGCTGGTTCAGCAGTCCTCCCCTAGCTAAACAGTGTGTTAGATTTGGCTTTTTTGCAGATTAGATAGGAACACTTTATGGGAAACACTGTATTGTTTGTATAGACATAATACTGTAGGTTTTATTGTACAATGTGGTTATAAATTCAGTATATTGCAATACGTTTTAAGCATAGATTATATTACAGTAAGTGAAAGTATATGACATATTTTTACACAAAGTGCAGAACACTGTACTGAAGTGTATGCAGTATATAATACCCTGCAGGCAAACAAGTGATAGCTCTATGAGACAAAACAAACAGAATACATAAACTTGTTCCTTAGATATTTATATTATAAGAGCACACTTAATTTTCATACGTTTCAGTCCGCGAGGGACCATCACCAGGGAATCAAGGTACTACAGTATACAGCCATATCAATCACTTTTTTATATAGTTGGTGTGATGTAACAGAGTCAGGTGGTTAAAATGTAGGTATTTCTTTATAGAGTTGCATAAACATAATGGATCTTGATATACAGTGTGTTTGAAGCAGCTTACGTGTTTAACGAAAGACAGCACAGTACATAGGCTGCTTCCAAGATTCTATATATCAAGATCCATCACATTTACACAACAACTCTACAAAGAAATGCCTACATTGTACCCATTTAACTCTTGTACACTATGTTAGCTGTACACAAATGTGATTGATTTGGTTGGAGACCAAAACTTTCTTACTTACTCCATGGAGCAGAGTCCTTCTTGAGAAGTTAACCTGTTCTCAGCTAGTCAAGAAATTCCCTAGATTTTATGGAACATGAAGATTCATTACTGCATTCACAAGTGCTTGCCACATGTCCCTATACAGAGCCAGATCAATCTAGTCCTTGCCCCACATTCCACTCCCTGAAGATCCATCTTAATATTATCTTCCCATCTATGCCTGGGTCTTCCCAAAAAAAACCCTGTATACACCTCTACTCTCCCCCATACGTGCTACATGCTCCGCCCATCTCATCTCGATTTCATCACCCGAACAATATTTGATGAGGAATACAGGTCATAAAGATCCTCATTATGTAGTCTTCTCCACTTGCCTGTCACCTCGTCCCTCTTAGGCACAAATATTCTCCTCAGCACCCTATTCTCAAACACCCTCACCCTACATTTTTCCCTCATTGTGAGTGACCAAGTTTCACACCCATAGAAAACAGTAGGCAAAATTATAGTTCTGCACATCTTAATCTTTAAATTTTTGGATAGCAAACTGGAAGACAAAAGATTCTGCACCGAGTAATAGCAAGCTTTCCCTGACTTCAATCTTCTCTTAATTTCTACTTGAATAGAATTTTGATTTGTTAAGATTATGTCAAAATATTTAAACTCCTCCACCCTTTCAATGGAGCTATTATCAATCTTTATATTATGCCTTCATCCTGCATTCTGATCTCAAGACATGACCGTGTACTCAGTTGTATCTGCATTCACTTCTAGACCAATCTCCTTATTAGCCACTACCAAAGCTTCTGCATTTTCCTTTATAGTATGTATGCTTCCTCCCGATATATTAACATCATCAGCATAAACCAGAAGCTGATATGTACCATTTAATTTCAAGCCATCCTGGTTTTCATTAACCTTCCTAATGGCATATCCTAAAGCACAGTTAAAAAGCAATGTCAATAAAGCATCTCCTTGTTTCATGAAACATGTCAAACAAATGCTTGTCTTACCCAGACTCAATGAGAATATTATAAAAGACCTTCCTCCTAACTGAATCATAAGTTTTCTTGAAGTCTATAAATAGCTGAAGCACTGCTTCATTGTACTCCCATTTTTTCTCAAGTATTTGACCAAGGCAGATTATATGATTAGTAGTTGATCTGTTGCATCAAAATCAACACTGATAATCCCCAACAGTTTCCACAAACCAAAACATGTAGGAATATTGTGATATTATAATACAAATATCTAAGGAACAAGTTAATGCAGTATTTGTTTAGGGTTGTGAATCTCTTATGAATAGTGCACAGTACAAACAATATAAAATATAGATCTGTTAGTATCCAGGGACTAGAGTAGTCAAGCAGGTGTCTGGAAGGGTCTGTAGTAGCAAACTTTTGTAAGACCCAGAAATCAGTCTGCATATCTATGCACACACTCTCCAAGACATCATACACTGCCTACAAATGAAAGCGAGCACTTGAAATACCACACCAAAAGTGTCATAGAATCTCACATGATACCATAACTTCAGATTTTATGCTATGCAAGCCAAATACAGCCTAACAATCTGTTCTGCCACTATGAGCAATTGTGAGGCTCACACTGCCTTCAGCTGTTGAAACCTTGTAGAAATGCCACAATATATGTGTAAGACCCAAACTGGATGGTCAAATATAAATGTGAATGACATACACTGCTCTTACACGTAAATTCTAAAATTTTATTTTTATACCTGTGTTCTAGGGATGACTGGTCAGATTCTTGACTTGTACATTGACAATTCTGCTTAGTGATTGTGGTTTTGCTAATTCCTACTTGATAGATGGCGTTATGGTTCCTCAGATGTGCACAAAGATAGTCATGAGGCAGGTATGATACTGACCAGTGGTGTATTAGTAACACCATCAGTCACTCCAGCCAGGAGCATGGCCACCTCAAATGTGGTTTTCATGGGTTTTCTCAGTTCCTCTTTAAGAAATTGTGTTCCAGAGCCTCAAATTAGAACTTGGCTGTGATGAGAGCGGTACTACGTTCCATTCACGCCTAAGACATCTGAAATTCATTTATCATGGTTTTCTTCATTATCTCGTATTACAAAAAATAAGTTACAGGCTGAAAGATTGCAATAAAATGTACGTTATGGGCAGATTACGGATTTAAATCGAACCCAACTCTAACAGGCCATTTAAATAATACATGAAACCCAATTATACCCAAATTTATCATCGCATGTGAGATTCGTATTCCACGGCAAAGACACAAGGTAAATGTGACTCCGTATATACTGGTATATTCGATTCTTCTGTCTGTGGTACCGCCATTTCGGGGGAATTATGTTATCCGTGCCCGTGTTAGCCTGATCTGTGATCTGGTTGCCAGTTGTTGACCGATCATAATTTCAGTTCTTTTATCTGTGGATGTCATGTGCGTCATCCGTGGTTTTGAGAGACATTTCGACATTTGTGGCGCGTGTGTTGGTAGTATTGATGTCAAAATCTTGGCGAAGTAGTAGAATTTTGTTTGGAATCGTCGAAAGTGTTTGGGCAGACATTCATTCTTAGCTGTTTAATGTACGGTATGAATAATGCAACAAATCAACGTTATCATTCATTTTTTAAACATTCTTAAACTGCACTGTTTTAAAACCTGCATGTTATCAATAAATTTCCTGTTTCGTACCTCCGGTTTTTAAATGAAACTTAATCCATTGCTTGTGTGAACACATATTCCAACATTTACGTATGGTTAAAGAGTACTATTGGTAATAAGCTTTTTTATTTATATATCGGTTTTTTTGTTCCCAGCTTTTCATGAGTTCCCAACAGAGTCCTGCTAACCTGCAGTCGTCGGTGGACCGCGACAAGATTTATCAATGGATAGTAGAGCTATCGAACCCTGAAACCAGGGAAAATGCACTGCAAGAACTCAGGTGTTTTTAATTCACAGTTACAGTTGCTGTTACTGGAGTGTTGTTTTGAATACCTGAAATGCTTGTCTTTCATGTCATCGGTTTTATTCACTTCCGGAGCAGTGCTTATGATAATTGTGGGGCGAGTTTAATAGTATGATGCCTGTGTATTTGAGCATATGCATTGCGCATTTGTGTTATGTCAGCTGTTACAACGTTCATGTTTATATGTAATTTCTAAAATGCATAACAGGTATTGGGTTAATGTCGCTTTAGATTATGTACACATCTAATTATATTATCCTAAATACTTGCATGGTAATGGGTATATGTGGCAGGTTCATAGCTGATGCTTCATATACATAACTACAAACAATTTTTTTAGAGGGGGGGAAGAGGTCATGGAAAGAAAGGTCATCAATTGACACCCTCCACTGCCACCTTCTAGCTGTTATGCTATCTGCCATTATTAGCATTCCTTCTAGTGATGTCATCATTCTGTTCACAGGAATATTGGTGATTACTGTGTGTTAACTTTGCTATTAACAAACGCATTAGGCTGGGACACTAGGGAATACAGTAGTAGGCAGAATGAGGGAAACCTTGAGTGTCGTCATCCCCACTATCTCTGAACTTCTTCCTTGTACTCAGAGTGGACGATTTTGAAACTTATTTACTTGCATAACATATTGCTGGAAGAGACCTATGTGCCTCTGTTTTTAAAAATTGAAACCTGTTTTGTGGCCTCTCTTCTTTAGCCCAACATAACCTCTTGTGTGTGGTGAACCATAAAGTAAGCCTTTGGAATTTTTCAAAATCTTACTTGTATGTTTAGCTTGCCAGCTGTTGGCAGAAACTTCCATCTGAAGGCTGTTGGCAGTTATTACAACATATGAGGTTATTAGTGTCATTGCTGCTCCCATCCTGAGAATGAACCTGGGCTGTTTATTTCACAAAATCAAACACAGTGAAAAGCTAAAGCATGTACCTAAGATTGTTCCTTATTTATTCCATATGAATTGTTTGTGGCCATGTGAACCACACTGTAGCATCACATAACAAGCAGAGGACACATATGTCTGCTAAGGAAACAACTAATATTTTAGTCAGGCAGTATTTTTTGGTAATTTAAGTTGGTGCTCTTCTTGCAGTAAGAAGCGAGAGGTTGTGCCAGACTTGGCACCATTGCTATGGCATACATTTGGTACAACAGCAGCTCTACTCCAGGAGATTGTCAACATCTACCCAGCAATCAATCCAGCCACCCTAACAGCGCACCAATCAAATCGTGTCTGCAATGCTCTGGCTCTTCTTCAGTGTGTTGCATCGCATCCTGAGACTCGCTCTGCATTTCTGCAGGCCCATGTCCCTCTTTTCCTCTACCCTTTCCTTCATACAGTTAGCAAGACTCGGCCTTTTGAGTATCTCCGATTGACCAGTCTTGGTGTGATAGGTGCGCTCGTTAAGGCAAGTGGTGGCCAGAGTTTCTCATAATTAGATTATGGAGAAATGTAGGTTTTATGAGGAACGTAGCAATTCCCCATAGTAAGTTTGGGTGTTTTAACACTCACCTTTAAGGATAGAGGACATTTCAGATATTAAAACTTGAGAATCCAAGATTTATAAGATTTCCACATGGTTCAGCAATATTCACCATCAAGTTCTACTGAATTTATAGCAATGGTTGTTATTTGTGAGAGTCACTGTGATGTAGGGTAACAATTTTGTGTCCTTATGTGCATGCAGAAGAGTATTAATATACAAGAGGCTCAAGTTCCATGCTTAATGCTTCAGATATCTAGTGTTTTAAAGTGTGGCTAATAATGTGTAGCCAGAAATTAAAAAAAAAATAAATTAAATTCTCTTATAGACTGTGTTATTTTTTCTTATGAGATACAGCCAACCAGTGCATATACAGATACATAGATTTATTATATTACAATCAGCATAGCCCCCTACATGTTTTGACCACCTATTGTTGCCATCTTCAGGAAGGAATGCTTTGAAGTAATAGTACATAGAACATTACAACAGTTTACAAATATAAAATGTTAAGTTTTAGGTGAAAGTTTTAAAATTTTTAGAATATAAAATTTTGATAAAGTTATTTGTGTAGGATTGCGTGTTCATATGCTGTGTAAGGTAACACCATCCAAGCAGAAGTGGTGATGATGTGTCTGCTGGTCTCGCTGTACTCGCATAATCCAACACAGAGAATTTTATGTTTATTGGACTGTGCGTCATTGTGATAGTTGAAGAATAAAAGACCAACTTGATATCACCTGCTGTTTTATTTCACTTCTTATGTGCTCAACATGTTTTGGACATTAATATATCCATCATCAGTTGCTTGCGACTATTCTGTTGAATTACC
>Ga0123352_10001888_pt1 | contig 28557 bp, 34 predicted proteins | sample TergutLab28metaG_FD_89700 | JGI IMG/M metagenome (GOLD analysis project Ga0123352, IMG submission 89700) | Labiotermes labralis P1 segment gut microbial communities from Petit-Saut dam, French Guiana - Lab288 P1 | ecosystem: Host-associated > Arthropoda: Insects > Digestive system > Gut ... | reverse complement strand
GAGACATAGTTCAAGCAGCGTAAGGTTTACTTGCTGGATTTGAATGCTAAGCATATCCAAGCCTATTGCACCTATAAGCTAAAGACCATTAGACCAAATTCAGTGCTAAAACACCTAACGATTATAAAAACCGCACTCAAATATGCTCAGAAGATTAAACTTATAAAGGAAAATCCTTCTGATTGGGTGGAGCGGCCAAGGAAGCAAAAGTTTATAGGCGATTATTACAGCAAGGACGAGATAGTAACCTTGTTGGGCGTTATAAAAGGTTCGCCTATAGAAACGCCGCTGATGTTCGCGATATATTTTGGTTTGCGCAGGTCGAAAATAGTTGGAACGAAGTGGAGTTCGATAGATTGGCTTAACAAAACGCTCACGATAAGTCATAAAGTTGTGCCGGTCAACGACAATGGCATATACAGACTTGCTGCATCCGATAGGTTGAAAACGAAATCCAGCTACAGAACAATGCCACTAGATGACACTTTTGTAGCTTTCTTAGTTGAGTTGAAGGAGCGACAAGAAGCCAATAAAGCGTATTTTGGCAACACATATAGCTATGAGTATGATGGCTACAGTTGCGTAAACGACATGGGGCAATTAATTAGTCCAAACTATATCACCGCAGTATTTCGTAAGTTGCTGGTAAAAAACGATATGAGGTTGATACGTCTGCATGACTTACGTCATTCATGTGCGACATTACTGTTAAGTCTTGGTTATAACATGAAAGACATCCAAGTTTGGCTAGGACACGGCATATAGGCACGATAATGAATATTTACGCCCATGTCGAGAGCTCTGCCAAAAAAGCAATGATAAATGGAATTGCCAACGCACTAAATGGTTAGACACCGCTAAATATCAATGATGGCACTAACCCATATTTAAAAAAATATTAGAAAACACCAAATTTGCATGAAATTGACGGAACGTAAAAACCCAGCAAGCATTATGTTTACTGGGTTTCAAGGAACTAAGCTGGAAGGATTTGAATCTTCGAATGCAGGATACTAATAAATCGTTTTACGGCTCTATATGGCTATTGATAAATGCCTTATTTATGCCGTTTGTGGATGGTTTTGTTTCACAGCATTACATAGTTATTGAAAACTTATGTGTTAAATAGTGTGTTAAATATCGGGTAGCGGGTGTAGCACTTGTAGCGGCTTTAGCACCTGTAGCACCTTGATACATAAATGCGTTAATTCTGTGCCAGCTTGTATAAGCAGTATTGGTTAAGGCTAACCCCCTGCTCCTTAGCTGTACCAACTAATGCCCGATGCAGTTCCTTTGGTATGCGTAGGGATATATTGCCGTTGTAAGTGCGCTCGGCCTTGTAGTTTTCCCATGAGGTGGATTCGTCCGAGCTTTCCGCTTCAAACTCATCAATCATTTGCAAGTCGATTTCATCCGGGGCAACTTCGGTAATTCTTAATATTTTCGCCTGTAATTGCTCTTGTGTTAATGCTGCCATAAAATCACCCTTTCTTGTAGGCATCCCCTCTTGGATAGATGCCTTTAACGTGTATGTCATTGCTTCCCATTACATAGGTAAAGATTATCCTGTATGGTGGCTTTTTTAGCCTGTATTCGTCTTTGCGGCCTTGCAGTTTAACAATGTCACCGTCAAAGGTTGCCAAGTCATCAATGGCAGATTTAAGGCGGCTATAAGTTTTGGTATCGCATTTGTCCAAGTATTTTTTTGCTTGCTTGCCCAGTGTGATATTCATTGCGTCCACCTCATGCTATTATGATAGCACATATAATAGTATATGCCAATACATTCTAAAAATACGCCGCCAGCCGTTCAATGCCTTTTTTCTTCTCTGTATCGTCAACATGGGTATAAACTTTTGCCGTTACGCCGATGTCGGAATGTCCCATAAGAACGGATGCAGTCTTTAACGGTACGCCTTGCTTTGCTAACAGGGTGCAGAAGGTATGGCGTAGACTGTGGAATGTAGCTTGCTCTATATTAAGGCGTTTACACAATCGCTTGAACTGTTTTAATACATTAGCGGCTTCACGGTAAGTACCTACGCTTGATGAAAAAAGGATGCTGTCTTTTGAAAATGGTATACCCAGGCGAAAATGCTTTTTTCTTTCATTCAAGATATGGGCATTTAGAAGCCGCTTAATCTCTCCAAGCAATGGGACAGTGCGTTTGCTGGATTCGGTCTTTGTCGGCCCTTCTACGGGCTGATATACGCCATTTACGGTAAGATATTTCATAGACTTGTTTACTTGGATAGTGCCAGCGTCTAAGTCTATATCCCTATGCCGTAAAGATAATATTTCACCTTCTCGTAAGCCGGAAAAAACCGCAAATAGATAAATAAAATTGCTAATATCATTATGGGAAGCTATTTTCAACTTTTCAATATCGCTGTCGGTGAGTGCGGCGTTCGTGTCGTTTATCTTGTCCTTTGCTGGTAGCTTAACGCCTTTTAGTGGATTGTGCGTTACTAAACGGGTTTCAAGTGCGTACTTGAAAAAACTTGCCAAGACTTTATGAACGCTGTGTACTGTGGATGGTGTGCATGATGCCTGTAGTCCATTGTAGAACGCCTGTATATTTGGAGTGCGTATATCCACCAAGCACATACTGCCAAACCCACACCCGGCAATACGTAGCCTATATTCCGTTTCAAAACGGTTATAACTGGATTGTGACATCGATGGGCGGTAAATATCCTCCAGCCATACCTTGAAAGTAGTCCCAAAATCGTCCTTGTCGAAATTAACGGCAAGGCCGTTTTTTATATGTGCCATGTATTCATCTTTCTTGGCTTGGGCTTCTTTTTTGCTTGGGGCGTAGAATTGTTTGCGGATTGGGGAGCCGTCTGGGTTTTTACCTATTGTGGCGGTTACTCTAAAATAATCGCTACCATTGGCTGTAAAGTTAGTTTTTCTTGGCATTTTCAACCTCCATCTCTATATATCTTTTCTCGCACCATTGTTTATTTCTTTCAACGCCACGCGCTATTACATCATCAATGATTTTTTCCGATTCTTTGAAAAGTGCATATCGCCGTGCGTATATTTCGATATCTTTATCTCCAGATGGTTCACTCTCTACAATATCAGGCACATACATCATTACACATTGAAACATAAGAGCTAAAAGGTTATTGAAATTTTCATGTCCTATATAATCATTTTTCACTTCATCTACCGCTCCTTGCAGATTCTCAATTGCTTTGTCAGAAAGCCTTGTTACTTCTTTTGCCGTGCCATATTCAGGCTTTGCATGTTCGGAACGTCCAAAAATATAATCAAGTGATACACCAAATATTTCAGCGTAAGCAAAAGCAAGGGGCAGTGTAATTCCTTTGCCTGTTTCAAATTGCGACACTCGTTGCTTGCCTGTGTCACCCTCTAAAACCAAAGCGTCACCAATAAGCGCGTTTAATTCACTTGCCATTTTAGACTGATTCCAATTGCAGCTCTCCCTCATTTCTTTGAGCAGCTTCCCAGTTGCTTTCTTGTCGTAGCTTTTCATTCAGTGTGCCTCCTTTGATGTTATATAATTTATCACTATAGTTATATATTGTCAATACTATTTCCAACTTTTTTTATAGCTTGTTGCACGATATACTTTTCACATAACGGAGGTGATTCAATTGATAACTGCAAAACAGGCAGAGTTAAAAACCCGAATGATACACAACGGTTTTACGGGTGCAGGGCTGGCAAAGGCGGCGGGCATTTCACAAGATTATGTTGTTTACATCTTAAAATGCAAGCGCACAATACGACCGCCCACAGCAAAAAAAATATGCGATGTGTTGGGTTGTGCGTTTGATGATGTTTTTGAAATTAAAGGCGGCGATACTAATGCAAAATAACCGCTTTGTGTCAATTTCCCAATATCAACGCATGACCGGGCTATCGTACCCAACAATTAAAAACGCCGCTGAAACAGGCAAAATCAAAGCCATTCAAACAGAAGCAGGGCATTGGAAGATTGACACTTTGGCAGACATTAACATAGATACTGCCCCATTGTTGGAACGGCTCGAAGGACAAGAAAAAATGCTAAAGACCTTATGCGCTCACCTGGGCGTAAAAATATAGGAGGTAGAAGATGAAAAAGGTAAATATCGAATCAAAGCTATTGCCATTGCTTTCAACCGGCATTGACGCCGCCAAAACAGGGAAGGAATTAGCCGATTTGTTGGGTTGGAGTGAACCTGAAATCCGCAAAGAAATCAACAGGCTTAGAAAAGCCGGTGTGCCAGTTTGCACCAGCACTTACGGTTTCAAAGGTTATTATCTCCCCAATTCCACTGCACAGGCCGTTGCATTTGGTAAGCAATTCCGCAACCGCCTTGCAGATGCACAGAAAGCTTGTGATGTGTTTGATCAGTTTTTTGATGTAGAGGATGGTGACAATGAGAAACAAAACAGCCCCACCGCATAAACCGGCAGGGCATAAGTTGGAATGTCTTATAAAGGCAAGCAGCACCGGGCAGGGTGCTACTCACTAATAACTTTGGAAAGAAGCCGTAGCGTCTAAACCAACCATATTATAACCGTTACGGCTTCTCTCGTCAAAATTGAGAGGTTCATATGTACACAAAAATGTTGAATATACGGACTGGGGGTTAGCAATGTGACCCTTCACGATTTATTAAGCCGCTTACACAATGTGCAGGACAAAGGCGGCGGTAAATATACAGCAAGATGTCCCGGCCATGAGGACGGTCACAACTCGCTAAGTGTAGCGCAAGGCGAAAAAGGCATTGTAATTCATTGCCATGCTGGGTGCAGTATAGAGAAAATCTTATCTGTAATGGGGTTATCTATGTCGGACTTATTTACCGAAAAACAAATCCCGCAAACTGTGGCAAAAAGTAAGCGAGAAATCGAAAAGGTTTATGATTATGTAGACAAAGATGGAAAGCTACTACACCAAACCATCAGATACATGGGCAAAGGTTTTTCACAACGCAGACCAGACCCGTATAGGCCGGGGCAGTGGATATACAGTCTAAAAGATATTGAGCCTGTAATCTATAACTTACCCGCCGTGCTGGAAGCAGTGTTGGGGGAAAAGCCTATCTGCATTTGTGAAGGTGAAAAAGATTGCGATGTGCTAATTGCTAAGAACCTTGTCGCCACCACATGCCCTATGGGTGCGGGGAAATGGCGACCACATTATTCAGAGTGGCTTATAGGTGCTTATGTAATTATTATCCCCGACAACGACATCCCCGGCAAGAATCACGCACAGGCGGTTGCCAAGTCACTACACGGCAAGGCAAAAAGCATAAAAATATGTGACCTTGCAAAGGAACTCCCTGACCTACCAGATAAAGGTGATTTAACAGATTTTTTAGCACTGATTTCGCCAGGCGAACAGCGCAGCCGTTTTGAAAAAATGCTAAAAGATGCTGTGGCGTATACCGGGGAAACACAACCCGCTACCGGGGACATGACTACACTCGAAACCATATCAGCTTATGAGTTAATGAAATCAGACTTGCCCCCGTTACGGGAAATTGTTAAGGGTTTATTGCCGCAAGGCTTGGCAATGGTATGTGCGCCGTCTAAGTATGGTAAGTCATGGTTGGCGTTGGGCATGGGCTTATCTGTGGCAGCGGGTGAAAAGTTTTTAAGCTTTGATACGGTAAGAACTGGAGTTTTATACCTTGCCCTTGAAGATGGACACCGCCGCCTTAAAAAGCGTATGGGGTTAATTTTGCAGGACAGACCACCGCCGTTAGGTTTTGATTTTGCGATAAAAGCCAACACCGTAGACACTGGATTAAAAGAGCAAATAAGTAACTATCTACAAGCAAACCCCGACACCAGGCTAATAATCATTGACGTTCTACAACGTGTCCGCTCGTCAGGTTCACGGGGAACCAGCGCATATACACTGGATTATCAAGATATGACGGTACTAAAGAATATTGCCGACACACATCAAATTTGCGTATTGGTAATACATCATACCCGTAAAATGCAAGATAAGGATGACCCATTCAACATGATTAGTGGCACAACTGGCCTAATGGGTGCAGCAGATACAATATTCGTAATAAACAAAAAGACCCGTGAAACTAAAGAAGCTACGCTGCACATAGTGGCACGTGATATAGAAGCCAATGACCTTGTAATTGAGTTCGATGGTACATTTCTCTACCAATGGCGGCTTGTAGGCACGGCAGAGGAACAAAAGGCCACCAATGAACGTAAAGCCTATGAAGCCGACCCGGTTGTCAAAACCATCAAATCATTACTTGCTGGGAGTTCCGGCGGTTTCCATATGACGGCAGGGCAGTTTACGGCAGAAATGCCTAACCATTGTGGAGAAATTATATCTGCTGGCAGTGCTGGTATGGCATTTAAGAGATTGGCACAACAATTGTATTACTACGACAAAATCATCTATACGCCCGGTGATACCAAGTCACGGCGGCACTCTTTTAAGCGGCAAGGTGCTACACACGCTAAAGACGCTACACCCGCTACTAACGCTAAAGGTGCTACAGATGATAATGTTATTACCCTTTTCGATACCCCAAAGGATGGTGACGAATGAACAGCAAGCTAAAAGGTGGGCGCGGTGAACGTGAGTTTGCCGCCTTATGCTGGGATGAAGGTTACGATGCACAACGGGGCAGCAGTTCCAAGGGGGCATTGATAGCCCGGACGTGAAAGGGCTTCCCGGTGTCCATGTGGAAGTTAAAAGGACGGAACGGCTTAATATCCACGAAGCCATGTCTCAATCTATCCGGGATAGTAGCGGCCAGGCTATGCCCATTGTAGCCCACCGGCGTAATCGGGATAAATGGCTAATAACCATGAAGGCCGAGGATTGGTTTACAGTTTATCGTGAATGGGAAGCTGGTAAGTGGCTTGAGGAAACAAAAATTAGCGATATAGCAACACTGTAGCCAAACCATAGCCGCCACAAAAGAAAAGAAATATCAATGCAATGAGGTGATTAAATGCCAAGAAATAAAACAGGAGAAGACGAGCGTCTCATAAGTGCGCTATTATCGTCTCGCACTTTGGCTTCAGCCGCAAAAATGGCTGATATCCCAGCAAGAACACTTTATGAACGGTTAAAGCAGCCAGAGTTTGTTGCGATGTTAAACGGAGCGAAATCAGACATGCTCACGCAAGCGATTGTTAAACTCAATTATCATTCATCAACGGTTGTTGATGTATTGGTCGCAGTCGCAGAGGATGCCGAGCAGAATGCACAGGTAAGAGTTTCTGCGTGTCGTGGGATTTTGGACAATGTTGGGCGTTTCAATGAACAGCTGGATATTATGCAAAGGCTTGATACATTGGAAGCCGGGATTGCCGAAAACAGCCGAAATTAAAAGGGGGTAGGTACAATGCAAAGCATTTTACGGCGATTGATAAAGTTGGAGCAGTCACAACCCGAAAGGTTGCCCCCAAGCGCAACTATTCCAACAATTGAAGCAGATGAACGCGGTCGGCGTTATATCCGTGATGTTCCGCTTATTGAGTTTGCTAATGGAAATGGTATACCTCTGTCATACTACACTCCAAAATTAGTTAAATCGTTTTATTTTACAGCGCGGGATAGAATGCAATTATATAGTGGCACTGCACCACAACGAGAGATATATGTGTTGGTGGAATCGGTAAGGGGGTGAGAATATGGATATCTTTCAAAAATCAAGGAAAATAAAATTACTATTTGGGGTAATTGTAACCATTGCCCTATTTGCCACGTTTATGGCGATTGTGGCAATGTGTTCTTCGCAGCAACCAGAACCAACGCCGCTTCAAACACAAACGGTTTTACAAACGGAAATAGTAACGGCGATGCGGACAGGCACTCGCACAGTCATTGTTGAAAATGAAACAGGCCAGCAACACGCATTTACATTAATTACAACTCGACATCGAAGGGGTACAGCACAAGAACCCAGTACACGGACACATATAGAAACGGATATTTTGCGGATTTATTCTCATGGGGCAGTGCTTGTAATTTATGAAATCGCAACGCAGACGATACACATAATATAATTTGCTCCCAATTTAAGGAGAAGTTCAAAAGCCACGGGATTAACATTGCCGGTGGCTTTCTTATTGTGCTATGTACAATTTTTGTTCATGCTGTCTGGTGTGTAGACACCGTATGTTTAGGTAGAATAGTGCTACATAACCTCAAGAATGTAATGACAATAGCTTTTATCCCTATTTCCATTCCCAAAGTGTTAAATATGTGTTAAATCGCCTAAAATGAAAACCCCGCTACCATCAAAAAACATGATGATTACGGGGTTTGAAGCTGAGCTGGAAGGATTCGAACCTTCGAATGCAGGAGTCAAAGTCCTGTGCCTTACCGCTTGGCGACAGCCCATTAATGGTGGGTGCACTTACTTGTCGCAAATGCACCGAGGTAACCGAGAGCTAATGAGGGGAATCAAACCCCTGACCTACTGATTACGAATCAGTTGCTCTATCGACTGAGCTACATTAGCGACGAAGGAAAATCTATCATAGTTCAAACATTATGTCAAGGATTTTTAAAGAAAAGTGTGAAAAAGAAGTGTGAAAAAGGCATGAAATCTGTTTGACGGTAACCTTTTGGCGGTATATACTGGAATGTGTAAAACATTGGAAAATTTCTGCAAGGGGAAATGATTATTATGGGAATTGTAGTAAATAGAATAATGGCCGGATTTTTGGCCATTGGGATTGTCATATCTGTAATTTTAATTGTATTTCCACATAAGACATATGCAAGTTCGCCATCGGCATGGGCACAGGATTACGTAGAGGCTGCTGTTGCAGCGGGTTTGGTGCCTGCAAGGCTAAGATCTAATTTTACGCAAGCCATAACGCGTGCCGAGTTTTCTGCACTTGCAGTTGCATTGTATGAAAATCGCCGTGGTATAATAAGCGGGCGAGAAATTTTTTCGGATACGAGTGATGTTCATGTTCAAAAGGCGGCGTATATTGGCCTTGTTAATGGGGTTGGGGATAATAAGTTCGATCCAAATGGTACCTTAACTCGTGAACAAGCGGCGGTTTTGGTTTCGCGTCTTGCTTATGCGGCTGGTCATCCGCTATCGGGTAACGGTGCTGCTTTTACCGATGATTCAAGTATATCTAACTGGGCAAGGGAAGGTGTTGGCCATGTGCAAGCTACCGGTATAATGGGCGGTGTGGGAGATAATAGATTTGATCCAACCGGTGCATATACAAGAGAACAGAGCATTGTTACAATACTGCGTTTATATGAACTTCTTCTCGGAACAACCGGAAGCGAATCCAGTAATGTGGCAGTAAATACGCCTGGGGCTGCAATGCCAATAGATCTCTTGGCCCAAGTGGGGGATACTACAATGGTAGCCCAATTAAACGCACTAATCGAAAGTTTGGAATGGCGTATAATAACCGATGATACAAATAATACCGAAACCTTTATGACTGTAAATAGAGTCCCCGAGTTTGGGCAATTTTATAATGTGCTAATAGGCATTAATCGCGCATTAGAAAGTAGTAAGGGTACTGTATCTGTACATGCTAATGGGCAATGGATTGTTATGGGCGAAATAGTTTTTGTAGATTTAGAAACAGATGCTGCAACCCCACCGGTGCCAACCGGCTATCTGACTGTAGCAGGTAATGCAAATGAATTTGAAAGGCGTGTACTTGAACTTACAAACGCAGAACGTGTCAGCGCAGGGCTGCCGGCACTAACTATGCATACCCAATTAAGTGCGGTTGCTCGTGGACATAGTATGGACATGTCCCAACGAGGATTCTTCTCACATGTTTGTCCTTCAGAAATAACGCCATTTGATAGGATAAATAAGGCCGACATTACCTGGCGTTCGGCTAGCGAAAACATAGGCAGCGAACAACGTACACCGGAACAGGTGGTGCGTGAATGGATGGACTCACCATCCCATCGATATAACATCTTAGATCCAAATTTTACGCATATAGGTATCGGATTTTATAATTACATGTGGACGCAGAAATTTATTGAAATGATATAAATGGTTACGCAAAAACCCACATATATACCACTGCTAACATTTCGCGCAAGTAATTTACTGGCCATGTGTACCAGTCTGTGGGTGCGCCCATGCGGTTGGCATCGATGCCGATACTGCGGGCGATATTAATTGCCCGGTAAATATGGAAGTCGTTAGTAATTAAAACGGCACGAAAGCCATATGGAAAATGCGCATCTAAAATCTCTTTTGCAAATGTGAGATTTTCATATGTGGATGTGGATATATCCTCTAGCAGGATTTTTTCTGGCGGAACGCCCCTTCGGATTAGAAATCTGGCCATGGCTTCTGCTTCGGTAATGGTCGCTCTGTTGCCAAGGCCGCCGCAGACAATGATGTATGCATTGGGATTTCTTTGCCAGTAATAAAAGGCTGTGTTTAAGCGGCTTGCTAATGGGCGTGTTACAGTTTCTCCGATAATGCCTGCACCTAAAACAATGACTACATCCTCGTTATAGTTGGCATTGCTTACGTTGCCGTAAATGCCCAAAAATAGTACAAAAATAATTGGAATCAGGCTGCTAAGGCCCAGGGCAATATGGATTTTTTTAGGAATATAGTTAAAAAACACGGCATATGCCATAATAATTATTGATCCAATTGTTTGTAATGCAAATCCGGCAGTTGGATTTGATACGCGAAGTAAAAGAATTACATTTGCGAATACTAACATGCCAATTATGAAAAAGATGATTCTTATGATGGTTGTAATTTTCACGGTACGTCTCCTATATACATTAGTATTTGAAGCAAAGTTATTGACCTTGCAACTTGTAATAAAAGTATAAAGGAGTCGTATTGGCGATTCAATAGAACGAAAAGCAAGTTTTTTGTAAAGAATAGTGAAAGAAATTACATAGTCATCTATAAACACTAAAACAGCTAATACAAATGACGGCGTGTTCCCCCAATAATATAGAAAATACAATAGAGGAATGATGTGTATGCACTGCGCAATCAAGAAGTTTATTAACAATTTAAAAGACGTTGAGAATACATACGACATGGAAAACCCTTATCAAAACCAAATTCAAGCAAACAACCTCTTTATATATCTGCATTACATGGTTGAGGCATCACCAGACACGCTTTTTGTTGGAGAAGCTCCTGGCTATAAAGGCTGCGCGCTTATGGGGGTTCCCTTTTACTGATGAATATAGATTGACTGCTAACGGCAGCGCTGGCTGGTTTTTTATGTTGCGGAAAAGGGCGTTATCAACTGGTAAGAATCTCTTACCAGTTGATAACGCCCTTTAGCTGTTTTATATCTACTTATCTTTCTTTTTAGCACGCTTTAATTTTATGGAGAGGCTTTTGCCGTTTATTACATAACCTCGGATTTTTTTTGATACAATGTCGGCATATTTGGCGGCGATATCTACTATTGCATGTGTGTTGTGGATAGCAATTTTTCCAATTGCGCTGCCGGGGATACCAGATTCCCCTGTAATGGCGCCAACAATGTGTTTGGCGGTTACTTTATCCCCTAGGCCGGCATTAATAATGAAGCTGGTCATGTTTTCTTCTTTTTTTGCAGATTTTACAGATTTTTTACCTGTGATTGGGGCATCTTTCTTGCGGGCTTTTTTTGCTTTATCTGCTTTTTGCTGCTTTATTAAATCGTCTAGCTGAAGGTCGTCTTTGGTGTTTTCGTATAGGAGAGAGAGGGCTGCGCAGGCTATTTCTACAGAGGTGAAATCGCTTTCTAGCAGCTTATCAATGATATGCTCATATTTGCGTAGTGCGTTGTCTTCTAATGCGGTTGTTAAATTTTTGATTAGTTTGTCATTTCGTACCTCGTTCACTTCGTTTATAGAAGGGAGGGTTTTTGGATCGATTTTTGTTTTGATGTGTTTTTCTATTTCTTTGAGGGCATATATTTGCCGTCTGCCGCTTACAAATGTGTAAGAGGCGCCGGATTTACCGGCGCGGCCTGTTCTTCCAATACGGTGAATGTAATATTCTACATCTTGGGGCAGGTCGAAATTAAATACGGTGTCAATGTCGTCAACGTCAATACCGCGTGCGGCTACATCTGTTGCGATTAGAATGTCTACTTTACCGTTTTTGAAAGAACTCATAACAGTATCTCGGGCTTGCTGTTTCATGTCGCCATGGAGCCCATCTGGGGAGTATCCTCTAAATTGTAATTCGTCTGTAAGTTCGTCTACCATGCGCTTTGTATTGCAGAAAACTAGGGAGCGTTTTGGATTATAGTAGTCTAACAGCCGGGCTAATGCTTCAATTTTTTTGTTGCCGGGTATTTCATAATAATATTGGCGTATGTTTGGGACGGTTAACTCATTACTTACGACTTTGACTATTTTTGGATCTTGTTGATATTTGTGTGTTATCTGCATTATTTCCGGTGGCATGGTTGCTGAAAACAATATGGTTTGGCGTACTTCTGGTACGTCTTGCAAAATGACTTCTATATCTTCTCTAAAGCCCATGTTAAGCATTTCGTCGGCTTCGTCTAAAATAACCATGTTTAGACTTTGAAGTTTTAAGGTGTGACGGCGTAAGTGGTCCATAATGCGCCCTGGCGTGCCAATTACGATGGTAGCGCCTTTTTTTAGGGAGTTTATTTGCCTGTCGATATGCTGTCCGCCGTATATTGGTACAACGCTAATGCCGTGTTTGTATTTTGCAAACTTGCGAAGTTCTTCGCAGCCTTGAATAGCGAGCTCTCGGGTTGGGCATAAAATTAAGGCTTGGGTTGCATTTGTGGGGGCATCGGTATTTGCTGCAATTTTTTCTATGATAGGGATGCCAAATGCGGCGGTTTTGCCTGTTCCTGTTTGGGAGTGGCCGATTACATCATGTCCGTCTAGTATGAGTGGAATACTTTGGGACTGAATGTATGTGGCTTCTTCAAATCCCATTTCGGAAACGGCGCGTTTGATTTCTTCGGAGATGGGTAGGTTTGTGAATTTTGTTCGTTCTGTCATTTGATTGTCTCTTTTCTTATTTATACGTTTAGCAGTTTTGGCGCGAGGGTTTTAATGCCCAAGACTGTTTATTATAGCACGATAAGCTTAGTTTGTGTTTTAAATATGGCTTAAGGTGTTGCTTTTTATGTATTGTGAAAAACAAAATTTTGTAAATTTTTTCAAAACCCTTGCATTAGACTAGCTCTTATGATAATATACTCGGCATTGGGAGGGTTCCCGAGTGGCCAAAGGGGACGGACTGTAACTCCGTTAGCTCAGCTTTCGAAGGTTCAAATCCTTCTCCTCCCATCCCCTAGAAAACCTTCGTCACAATAAGTGGCGAAGGTTTTTTCATACAGAAAATTAGTTCAAAAAATTAATTCAGAAAATTAATTCAAAGGAGATGACGCTAAAATGTTAATTCAAGCCGAAGCAATAATGAAAAAGTACAACAAAGAGGCCTTTCACATTCAACACGCAAAAACTGTTTCTGGCGTGTTGGGCTATTTTGCTAAAAAGCACGACCCGGAGCGGGAAGAATATTGGCGTGTAGTTGGTATGCTGCATGACACAGATTTTGAATTGTACCCGGATGCCCACTGTGTAAAAGGTGAAGAATTGCTTAAATCCGAAGGCATTTCGGAAGATATTATACGTTCGGCAATGAGCCATGGCTGGGGATTAACCGGCACACCTCATGAACCGACACACATCATGGAAAAAATTCTGTTTTCTATAGACGAATTAACAGGGCTTATTGGTGCGGCGGCGTTAATGCGCCCAAGTAAAAGCACATTAGATATGGAGCCTTCCAGCGTGAAAAAGAAATTTAAAGATAAAAAGTTTGCGGCGGGCTGTTCTCGGGATGTAATAAAAAATGGTGCGGAAATGCTTGGCTGGACACTTGATGAGCTTATAAACGAAACACTACTTGCCATGAAGGAGGTTGAAGAAAATGCAAACTAACGCATACGATATTTTAAAAGAAAGAGGCTTTATTGCCCAGTGTACCCATGAAGAAGAGCTGCGTGAGTTAATGGGTAAAGAGTCAATCATGTTTTACATGGGATACGACCCTACGGCAGACAGTTTAACTGCCGGGCATTTTTTAACCCTTATGGCACTTGCTCATATGCACAGAGCCGGGCACAGGCCTATTACCTTAATGGGAACAGGTACAGGCATGATCGGTGACCCTTCTGACCGTACGGAAATGCGCGGCGTAAACAGCCGAGAAATAGTTGATCATAATATCGCCTGTTTTAAAAGCCAATTTGAAAGATTTATAAATTACGACTACGGCGAAGCCATCATGGAAGAAAACGACTGGCTTTTAAACCTAAAGCTTGTGGACTTTATGCGAGACTATGGCGTACATTTTTCTGTAAACCGTATGCTTGCGGCAGAGTGCTACAAATCTAGATTGGAAGATGGTTTAACGGCTTTTGAGTTTACCTATATGCTGTTGCAAGGGTATGACTTCCTTGAGTTATATAGACGATACGGCTGTCGTGTTCAGTTTGGCGGCAATGACCAGTGGTCTAATATCATTGCAGGTGTGGATCTTATTCGTAAGGTGGAAAATGATTCTGCCTATGGCCTGACGCTTACGTTGTTAACTACAGATTCGGGAGAAAAAATGGGCAAAAGCGCAGGTAATGCGGTATGGCTTGATCCTAATAAAACATCTCCATTCGATTTTTATCAATATTGGCGCAATACGGACGATGCAACCGTAATCCGTAATTTAAAACTGCTTACCTTCCTTTCTATGGATGAAATTAATGAAATGGCTAAATGGCAGGGTTCGGAGTTAAATAAGGCAAAAGAAATTTTGGCATATGAAATTACAAAAACTGTGCATGGGCAGGAAGAGGCTGAAAAGGTTCAGGCTTCTGCACGTGGGTTGTTTTCTAAGGGTGCGGAAATGGATTTAACATCTGTGCCATGTACAGATATTTCTGCAGGGCTAAGCGCTATTGAAGTGCTTGAGGCGATGAAGCTAATCCCATCTCGTGGGGAAGGCCGGAGATTGATTACCCAAGGTGGTGTCTCTTTGAATGGCGAAAAGATAACAGCACACGACCAGATTATTAGTGCGGAAGACTTTAAAGATGGATATATTTTAGTGCAAAAGGGTAAAAAAGTTTACCATAGAGGGCGTTTGGTATGACAAGTATAGATGAGAGAAAAAATTTAAGTGGTGGCGCTCCGCCACCACTTGAAATAAAAAAACCGATAATCATAAACAACACAGATATTGCCACCACCGGTGTAAAGCCGGAGCATTTTCCGGACACAGGCTGGCCGGAGGTCGCTTTTGTAGGCAAGTCTAACGTGGGTAAATCTTCTTTAATAAACGCGATGTTGGGGCGTAAACGCCTTGCACGTACCAGTCAAAATCCGGGTAAAACGCGCGCAATCAATTTCTTCCATGTAGAGAGCCAACTGTATTTTGTAGACTTACCGGGTTATGGTTATGCCCGTGTAAGTAAATCGGAATCTGCAAAATGGGGAGAAATGGTGGAGGGTTATTTAAAAGACCGTCCTACATTAAAGCGTCTTTTTTTGTTGGTGGATATTAGGCACGAACCAGGCCCTAACGATAAAATGCTGTACGATTGGTTTATGCATTACAATTTGCCATTTTCCCTTGTTGCAACCAAAAGCGATAAACTAAAAAGAAGCCAAGTGCAAAAGCATTTGGCTGTTATTCGTCGCGCCCTTGGGGCAAGTGAAGCTCCGATACCATTTTCCTGCGAAACCCGGGATGGGCGTGATAGGTTGTGGGATTTGATTTTGGATAGCTGTGGGATAGAGGAGTTTTAAGCTTGCGTTGTCCTAAAACGAAGCCGAAACCCATGGAATTGGAAGCGTAATAGTAAAATTGGAAAGGATTAATGGGATGCGTATAGGCGTATTATACGTTGCTTTGTCGATTATTATAATTGTTGGGTTGACAGGATGTTTGGGTTCTCGCAGATCTGAATTACCTACATCGGAAACAGGGTTTCCTATAGGAGCCGTTCGTATTTATGACGGTGTTACAATCCAGTTTGGAATGACGAGAAGTGAGGTTGGAGAGGTTGTGCAACGACTTGACATTCGTACTGGGGAAGTTATTGAGGAGGAAAGTACATGGTTTCAAGTAATTTACGATAACTCCATAATCATTCACTATCTCGAAGAGAAAGTAGTTCTTATTGGTTTCGTTACCGAAGAGTGGGCTATAGCATATGGAATTTATGTGGGAGATGATATTCAAAGCGTACTTGAGAATAGTGCATTTAACATTTATAACCATAACGACGATATGGTTGAGTTAGCTGATGATTTGCAAAATCCGGAATTTTTGATTAGTCTCACTTATGACAGGGATGGTGAAATAACATCTATTGTTCTAGTGAAGTTATTTTAGCCCACCTAGATCAATACCCTTTCAAATACCGCTCAATTTCCCACGGATGTACGGCGCCTGAATAATCTGCCCATTCTAGTTTTTTTGCCCTTAGGTAGTTGTCTAAAATATGACTGCCTAGGGTTTTTTTTATGAGTTCGTCCTCTAATAAAGCCTCTATGGCCATATTCAAATTTGCCGGCAGACTCTCTATGCCAGCATTTTTTAGGTCGCTGTCTGACATGTTGTAAATGTTGCGGTCTACCGCAGGAGGTGGCGTGGTTTTGTTGCGAATGCCTTCCAGCCCGCAGCTTAGCATCACTGCAAGTGCCAAATATGGGTTGCAGGTAGGGTCTGGATGGCGTAATTCTAGCCTGGTGCCGCTACCTCTCGCGGTAGGTATGCGCACAAGGGGGCTGCGGTTGGATAAAGACCATGCGATATGCACCGGTGCTTCGTACCCGGGTACAAGCCGTTTGTAGGAGTTAACCAGCGGGTTTGTAATGGCACACATGCCTTTTGCATGCTGCATTAATCCGCCCATAAACCAATAGGCCTCCTTGGATAGTCCGTTTTCTCCATTTGGGTCGTAAAATGCGTTTGTGCCATTTTTGAAAAGAGACATGTTGCAGTGCATGCCGGAACCGCACTCGGTGCCAAGGGGTTTTGGCATAAAGGTGGCATGAAGGCCATATTTTTTTGCTACAACTTTTACGGCAAGTTTAAAGGTTACAATGTTATCGGCAGCCTTTAGTGCGTCAGAATATTTAAAATCGATTTCATGCTGGCCCGGGCCGCTTTCATGGTGGGCGGCCTCTATTTGAAAGCCTAAGTCCATGAGGGTTTTAACCATATCTATGCGGGCGAGTTCTCCATTATCTGTTGGGGCAAGGTCGAAATAACTGGCATCGTCGTGAGTATTAGTAGTAGGGCGGCCTTGGCTGTCGCATTGGAATAAGAAAAATTCGCACTCTGGCCCAACGTGAAAATCATAACCTAGAGATTTTGCATCTTCTAAGGCTGTGCGCAAAATGCGTCTTGGGTCACCTTCAAAAGGATCACCGTTTGGACGGTATACGTCGCAAATCATGCGTCCTATGCCATACTCTTTATACCATGGCAAAATGGCAAAAGTGTTTGGGTCTGGACGCAAATGCATGTCCGATTCTTCTATTCTAACAAAGCCCTCTACAGAGGAGCCGTCAAAAACCATGCCCTGTTCTAGCACCCGGTCAAGTTCTGCCACGGTGATGGCTACGTTTTTCATTTGGCCAAGTATGTCTACAAATTGCAGGCGTATGAAGGATATGTTTTTTTCTTTCACAATTGCGCGTATGTCATTATTGGTCATGGGATTTGCGCTCCTTTTTACTCAGTTTTAAGTATTATATCACAAGTTTAGAAATTACTGTGTCCGGCTTGCCTTCATTTGCATAAAATACATTTGTATACAAGTTTGCTAGGGTGATTTGCAGATGAATGGAATAATTATAAAAGATGACGCACGATATCAATATACGGAAAGTTTTTTGCGAAACAAAGGATATACTTTTTACAATGTAGACCATAACCCGAAGGAACTGGACTTCGTAATTTTTCCGTTTAGGGGAAATGTAGATGAAGTTATGTACAATGGTAAATACTTTTCGACATTAAAGAATGGTACGGTAATTTTTTCGGGAATGCGCAGTACGTATTTGGAATCCCACGCAAAAATGGGCATAACATACTATGTAATGATGGACGACCATGACGTTAAAGTAAAAAATGCCGTTCCAACTTCGGAAGGGGTCATAGCCTATCTTGCCCAAAATATGGGGCGTACAATAGCGGGCAGCCGTATATTAACCATTGGATATGGTATATGCGGACGAGATTTATCTCTGCGGCTTGGGGCACTTGGGGCAAAGGCTTATACCCTTGTAAGAAATGCGGAAAAAGAAACCATGGCCCAGGCAGATTTTGTTACGCCAGTTTATTTAAATGGACTTTTTGGGCTAAAGTTTGACGCTATAGTAAACACGGTTCCCGGCTGTGTGCTTACAAACGAAATGCTAGACGCCGTTGGCGGTAGCACAGTGCTAATAGATATTGCATCAAAACCCTATGGATTTGATATGGCATATGCAAAGAAATTAAACAGCAAGTCAGCCTTGCTGCCGGGGATACCGGGTAAGTACGCTATTGCTACGGCAGGGGAAATTTTGGGTGAATATATTCACTTGAAATTATCAGTTGGTAACAAAACGTTACCAACTGAATTTTGAAATTAGGATAACAAAGTGAAGGAGTGGCCGCAGATGATATTAAAGGATAAAAAAATAGGATTTGGAATTACGGCATCTTTTTGTACATCTTTAGAGATATTAGAACCGCTGCAAAAGCTAAAAGACTTGGGGGCGGATATTTACCCCATCGTTTCAGAAAATGTGAATAAACATAGTTCACGCTTTCATGACCGGGATTCATATCTTTGCAATGTTTGTGAAATTTGTAAAAGGACCGATATTGTAAGCACAATTGCAGGTGCAGAGGTTTTTGGCCCGGATATTCAGTTAGATATGATGATCATTGCCCCGGCAACGGGTAATACAATTGCAAAACTTGCAAGTGGTATTTCTGATGGGGCGGTTACAATGGCCGCAAAGGCAACACTTAGGAATGGTAACCCCCTTTTGCTTGCGCTATTTTCTAACGACGCATTAGGTATGAATGGTGTTAACATCATGAAGTTGTATAATACAAAAAATATTTACTTTGTTCCATTTGGCCAGGATAATCCGGTAAAAAAGCCTACAAGTATGACAGCTAATCTTGCCCAATTGATAGAAGCTGCGGAGTGCGCATTAGATGGCAAACAGATTCAACCTGCGATAATAGGATATTAGGCTTGATTGTAGTTTATTATTTCCATATTTTTATTTTATCCCCTATCCACGTGGAACAAATTTTGATAACATGCGTTATAGATTAAAAACAAAATTCAAGGAGGAGAAAAATTCATGGAAAAATATTTAAAAGGCCTATTAGTACTTGTAATTCTTAGTACTTTATCTGCAGTAACGGTATCTGCTGCCAACGACATTAGGGTTGTAATTAATGGACAGGAGGTCGCGTTCACGGACCAACGTCCGGTGATAGTCGATGGCAGAACCTTGGTGCCGGTTCGTGATGTATTTGAGGCCATTGGTTTTGAGGCACATTGGGATTATGAAACATCAACAGCCTTGCTAACCCAGGGGCATTTAAGTATATCAGTTACAATTGGCTCCCCATATTTTAGTGCGGCTGTTTTCAGCCCTTACATGCCGGTTGGTCATGGGGTTATTGTTCCATTAGATGTGCCAGCGCAAATTATAGAGGGTAGAACACTGCTGCCTCTAAGAGCCCTAATGGAATATGTTGGATACGAGCTTAACTGGGATTATGCAACCCGGACAGTAATAATCACCTATAGAGAAAATGATGTAAACGAAATCCCTCGCGAAAACTTTGGTGAAAGACCTGAACGAGACCCGGTTGCTGTCGTGCAGCCGCCGGAAGGCACCACTCCCGGCAACAATGGGGTACCAATAGCTAACATCCGCCATTTCCTTGGGATGAATGTATATGATATTGGGGATATAATAGGCACCAGATTGGAGTACAACGCTCCAGGGAAATGGGATACCTATAAATTTGACACAGGTTTGTTTTTTGGTGTTGATGGCTATACAATAATGTCTGTTTGGATTGATTACCGCAACGTGGCGAATGGTTTCCATTTTGATGGTATAAGCGGTGCGTCTTCGTTTGCCGAGGTACAGACTTTGCTTGGTGCCCCAGAATGGATTCAAATGAGAGGCGATGCACCACCGCCGGAAGAAGGTGAATTTGCCTATGCTTTTATTGCTGGATATTATTTAGGCAATGGCGAGCGCCCATTTGTGCGGTTTTACGTTGATTATAACAATCGGGTTATTGGTATTCGATATTTTTCGTAGACAATTGGCAAATAAGGGGAAACCTTGTTGTGGTAACAAGATTTCCTCTTATTTTTTTGCATTCCTGCGCATATATATTATGAAAAGAAATTAATCAGGGATGATACATATGCGTGAATTTCTAATACTCATAGGAGAATTATTATTTATAGCGCTTCTGCAAACAATAATAGAGGCAATTTTTGATGCGGAAGAGCGAAAACGGCAAATGAAGGTGGTAAATATCGCTTGTATTTCGATTAGCTATTTCCTTTTGGTGAGATATGTGTATAATCACCTATGGGGAGAACTTGTATCTCTCGTAAATTTCATCTAGAAAATTTTATTTAAGGAGATAACAAAATGGACTACAGACAATCTCTTGCAAAAATACTGGAAGCACACACAGGCCAGCCGCTGACAGAAATACTACCGGCAATTGAGACACCGGCAGACCCCAAGCTGGGTCACATGGCATTCCCATGTTTTAAGTTGGCGAAGGAACTAAAAAAAGCCCCACCTGCAATTGCCGCAGATATCGCCGCAAAAATTACCGAAAACTGCCCCCCATGGCTTGCAGAAGCAAAAGCCACCGGGCCATATTTAAACTTCTTTTTTAACCGCGTAACTTTTGCAGGAGACGTTATTGCAGAAATTTTGCAAAAAGGCCAAAATTACGGAGCAAGTGGCACTGGCAAAGGCAAGAACGTTGTAATCGACTATTCGTCTCCTAATATAGCAAAGCCGTTTCATGTAGGACATTTAGGTTCTACCATTATCGGGCTGTCTATTGATAAAATTTATCGCTTTTTGGGCTATAACGTAACGAGTATTAATTATCTTGGAGACTGGGGCACACAGTTTGGCAAGGTAATTGTTGCATATCTGAAATGGAGCAACAAAGACGATATTGACAAAAGGGGTATTGATGGACTCGTGGAGTTGTACGTACGCTTTCACGAAGAAGCAGACAAAAACCCCGCACTAAACGATGAAGCACGTGCATGGGTTGTAAAATTGGCTGATGGGGACGAAGAAGGCCTTGCATTATGGAGATGGATTGTAGATTTAAGCATTACGGAATATGAAAAGCTGTACACCCGCATGGGAATGACTTTTGACGAGTGGAGAGGGGAAAGCTATTATAATGGAAAAATGGAACCAACCGTAGAGTTGATTCGCTCCAAAGGCCTTTTGAAAGAAAGCGATGGTGCGCAAATAGTAGATTTGGAAGATTACAATATGCCCCCATGTTTAATTTTGCGTAGCGATGGTGGAACACTTTATCCCACCCGGGATATTACTGCCGCAATAGACCGGCAGGAGAGTTTTGCGTTTGACCTTAACCTATACGTTACGGGACAAGAGCAGATTTTGCACTTTGCTCAATTCTTTAAAGTATTAGAGCTTATGAATTTCCCATGGGCAAAAGGTAACGTGCATATTCCCTACGGACTATTCCGCTTCGAACATGGCAAACTATCTACCCGCCGTGGGGAAGTAATAAAAATGGAAGAACTCCTGGACGAAGCCGTTGCAAAAACCAAAGCAATAATAGAAGAAAAAAATCCAAACCTAGCAGATAAAGACTCCGTTGCAGAACAGGTAGGCATTGGCGCGTTAATATTTAACAAACTGTATACAAACCGCATAAAAGACACGGTTTTTAGTTGGGATTTGATGCTTAACTTTGACGGCGAAACAGGGCCATATGTACAGTACGCTCATGCCCGGGCTTGCAGCGTATTGGAAAAGGGAAATTATTCACCTGGGGATAAAATAGATCCGGCGCTTTTGACAGAAGATGAAGCATTTGATGTTATTCGCATTATTTATGACTTCCCTGCAAGAATAGAAGAAGCGGCTGCAAAATACGAGCCATATATGATTGCACGGCAATTGGTAGCATTGGCCCAGGCATTTAATGCATTCTACCACCACCATATAATTTTGGTAGATAACGAAACCCTGCGTCAATCACGCCTTGCACTTGTTGCGGCGGTGCAATTACAGCTTGAAATTGGTCTAAAACTTTTAGGCATGAACGCGCCGCGTGCCATGTAATCAATTTTGTATAAACTTTTTTGCAGTCATAGCGTATATCTTTTTAAATCATACTAATCCCACTTTAAAACATGTTTGGCAGAGGGAAGTCTCGCGCCACTGCACGAGACGCTTTGACCGACAGACAAATATGATTTTAAATGAGGATTAGTATTAACAAAAAAATAGGAGATGATCATATGTATTGCAAAACACATCCGGGAGAAAGTGCTGTAAACACCTGCAATATTTGCGGAGATTGGCTGTGTGATGAATGTACGACCAATATTCAAGGGCGATTATTTTGCCGCGCGTGCCTTGCTTCATACGCCAAAGATGGAGAAGCGCCAACACGTCCAGGAGGGCCGCCACCATCGGCACCTAGTAAAATAAATAGTGGCGTACTATTCCTATTCTCTCTACTGCCAGGCGCAAACTACATGTACATGGGGCTAATGAAACGTGGCCTTGCAACAATGACAGGTTTCTTCCTTATTATTTTTATGCTTTCTACGGTTAGTATGCCACTTACGCTATTACTTGCGTTATCTATCCCTGTCGTATTTTTTGCCAGCTTTTTTGATGGGTACAAAGTGCGCCGCCGTCTAATGGCAGGGGAAGTAGTTGAAGACAATGTTGGCGATGCTTTAAATATTATAATCCATAATAAATTTTTACGCACATTGGTTTTGGTAGTTTTGGCAGTTGTGCTTATTGTAAATGTTGTAGGTTTTGCAGTGGGTCTTCTTAGCAGGGTTTTACCGCTACTTGCAATTGGCCTTATTGTTTATGTAATAATGAAGCGCAAATCCTCTGGAGGCCGCTCTGAATAAGTTTTGGATAATTTGAAAATATCCCACTAGCAAAAAAGCCCTTAATTTTTAGGGCTTTTTTATTTGTGCTTATGGTACCATATCTACTGTGGTATAAAATAAAATATATTATATTTTGTTAGCCTATGATAGACTTGATGAAAATTGATTTTCTTGGAGAGAATTAAAATGTGTAGAAAGAAATGCGTTGGGTTATTGTTATTTATGGTTTTTGCATCACTTACAGCCTGTGGAGATTTTGGCGCAAATCTTTTGCTTGTTAAATACCGTGCGTTATAGGGTTGTAAGAAGATTTGTCTATGACGGTGAATACGTAATTCTGTACTCCTACTATTATTTCGCCGATGATAATGGAACCCCTGTGTTGGCGTTCATCATGTGTTGAAAATGAGATTGACATAAACCCACCCATTGACAACTCTTTAGCATACATGTTATTCTTCTTACGTAAGTAAATAATATTTTTTAGAAAGAGGGTTGTTTGATGAGTGCTAGCGTGGTATCGGTGGTAACAAATTAAAACCGCATACCAAGGTGCAAACCAAAAAACGTGGCGTAGTATATTGCCAATGTTTTTTTGCGTGCCGTCAAACAAGTAACCTTTTTTTGAATACTGCCATCTGTGGGTACGATAAGGTCGTATCTTTTTTTGTGTGTAAATACAAATGCCACAGGTAAGTAGCCTTCTTTTGAGTCTGCTTATTTGTGGTATTTTTGCATCTATCGGCCATGGAGGAACAATTGCGTTCCTATTTGGCCATAATTCAACTGATGACAAAATGGAATCAGTTGAAGATTTAATTTTCAGGAGGAATCAAAACCATGAACGAACAAAAAAACAATATTTCATCACATTCCACACTAGAATTCAACACAATACTAGACCAACTCGCAGATCACGCTGTTTCATCAATTGCAAAAGAGCGCTGTAAAGCCATTACCCCGGCAAAAGATATTGACGAAGCCACCCGGCTTGCAAACCAAACATCCGAGGCCAGAAAAATTATAGAGCAAGTCGGAACACCACCCATTGCAATTATGACAGAACTCGAAAAAATAATAGGCCTAATAGATGCCGACGCAATGCTGATACCGGAGCAAATAGGGCATGTGGTAACATTTTTAATGTCATGTAACCGCATGAAAACCTATCTAAAAAAAGCAGAATCCACGGAAACAGATATTGCATTTTACGGCAATGCCATGGTCGATTTATCCGGCCTGGAAGAAGAAATTAACCGATGTCTGCACAATGGCCAAATTGATGACCGGGCAACACCTCGCCTACACGACCTGCGGCGAAGTATTGAACGCAAGGGTGAGCAAATAAAAAGCAAAATAGAATCCCTGCTAAAAACAAACAAGCAGTACTGTGTAGACGGTTTTGTTGCTGTTCGCAATGGTAGATACACCATGCCAGTAAAAAAACAGTACAAAAACACAATCCCCGGCATACTGGTAGAAGTGTCCAACACAGGAGGCACATGCTTTATCGAACCCGCTGCAGTTTCAAAACTGCAAGACGAGTTAGGTATGCTGCAAATTGAAGAAGATAACGAAATTCGCACAATACTTTATACACTCACCGCTCTTATACACGACGACTTAACCGCCATAAAAACAAATATGGAAGCAATGGAAACTTTGGATTTTGTTTTTGCAAAAGCAAAGCTAAGCATATCCATGAAAGCCGCACAAATTAGGCTAACAGAAAATAGAGAAATAAGGCTGCTATCCGCACGTCATCCTCTTCTTGGTACAGGGACAGACAGCGCCGTACCACTGGACTTTGCCCTGGGAAACAGTACCCTCGGTCTTATAATAACTGGCCCAAATACCGGCGGTAAAACCGTTGCCATTAAAACTGTCGGACTTTTCTCCCTAATGGCCCAAAGCGGGCTGCATGTACCTGCCGACGAGCGCAGCAGTGTATGTATTTTTGATGCAGTTTGGTGCGACATTGGTGATGGACAAAGTATATCTCAAAACCTGTCTACATTTTCATCTCATATGACCAATATAATCGGAATTTTGGAAGAAACCACATCCAACTCATTAATCCTATTTGACGAACTCGGTTCCGGTACAGACCCTGCCGAGGGCATGGGCATTGCCACTGCCATTTTAGAGGAACTACTAACAAAAGGTTGCTTATTTACCGTCACTACCCACTACCCTGAAATAAAAGATTTCGCCGCCCGCACCCAAGGGGTAATAAATGCCCGCATGGCCTTTGACCGAGAAAGCCTAATGCCGCTGTACAGGTTAGAAATAGGCGAAGCCGGAGAAAGCTGCGCCTTGCATATTGCACAAAGGCTTGGCATGCCCCAACATCTTTTGGCCCGGGCACGAGAAATAACCTATTCCGGCCCACAAGCCAGCCTCCCTGTTGACCCCATAGTTCAAACCCAAAATGGAAGCACCATAATGACAGTAACACCCTTGGAAACAGCCCCCGAGCCTGAACAAAACACAGATCTGCCAAGAAGCCAGCGTTTCACTATTGGAGACAGCGTAGTTGTATACCCTAAAAAAGACCTAGGCATTGTATACCAGCGTGCCAACGACAAAGGCGAAGTAGGCGTACAAGTAAAAGGACACAAACGCTTAGTAAACCATAAACGCATAAAACTAAAAGTAGCCGCCGCCGAGCTCTACCCGGAAGATTACGACTTTTCTATCATATTTGATACGGTAGAAAACCGAAAAGCAAGCCACCTAATGGGCAGAAAACATGTGGCAGGCAATAGAATTGTGAAAACGGAATAAAAAATGTCGGATGCTTTCCAGAGAGCGTCCGACATTTTTCACTTTTATTCTATTTTCTACGCTTGTTTCGTCTATTGATACCAGCTATACGGTCACTAGAAAGTTTTTGCCAGGATTTTAATTTTTCTTCAAAAGATGCGGCCTGTGCAGGTGTAATTACCACAGGGGCATTATCATAGTAGTTAAATTCATCTTCATTTTCACTGTAACCATCTGTAGCTTGGGGTACGTCCTTCATCGTGAGTGATATTTTTCCGGATTTGATATCCACAGAAGTAACGCGTACGATAACATCCTCCCCAACAGTCAAAACATCTTCCACGCTTTGTATAAAGCCATTTGCAATTTGCGAAATGTGTACCAACCCGGGTGGGCTGCCCGGCAAAGATATTATTGCACCAAAAGGTTTAATTTTTAAAACTTTGCCATCATACATTTCACCAACAACAACTGGTGAAGGAGCATACGTTTCCTGCGGTTCCTTTATATTTTCAGAGATATTTTCAGACATGCACTCGCCACCTTCCCTACCTAACAATAATTATACCACACAAAACCCCTAATTGTCCAGATTTTTACAACATTATCAAGTATTTAAGGCAAAAAATGACTGCTCCATACAAAAGTGTAGTCTACACCTAAAATTAAAAAGGCGTTTGAATCATCATCCAAACGCCCTTTATATTGTTAAATTATACCTAACTATTCATAAACCGCCATTCCAGCCTCTGCAATTAACACATCGTCTTCTCCTGCAAAACCGCTAAAGGCACAAATACAATTGCCATCTTTACTTATTATAGCACCATGCCAAAAAGATTCTGTGCCTATTACTTCTTCGCGCTCTGCACCGCTGTTTTTGCCTGTGCGGCGTACATATGCAATTTTTTCGTGTACAGTGGTATCGTAACTAAAGCCCTCACCTGCTTCGCCAGCGTAAAACGCACCAAATGGCAGTATTGTAGAATCCCATCTGTCTGGGTATTTTTCAGAACGGATTTGCACAACCATTATCCCATGCTCACCCTTTGAGTAGTACTTTTCGTTTGCGTTAAAAATTTCTTTGGTTTTTGCCAACATTGCGTCAACAATTTTGTCTCTGTCCATGATAGGTTATCTCCCTTTAGTTAAATTCAACATCTGCCCGCAACCCCGGGATATATTTGCACGCCTCTGCAAGGGCGGCGGAATAGTGTCCATACATTGCCGCAACATGGTGAATATACGGCCCTTCAATAAACTTGCGCTCCCATTTAGGCCAGTTATCTACTTTCATCCATACATAAGTACCGGTAGACCGGGGGCCGTCTGTTGTTCCTGCATTGCCTGCAAACAGTGAATATTCCCCATTCAGGCTATCGAAGCGGGCTATCGTAAGGTCGCCATCTTTTAACCGCCAGTTGCCACGCCCACCGTCGTCAAGGCTTGGATTTTCGCCGTCTTTCATCAGCACGCGAGGGAAGGGACCGCAGTGCCAGAGTAACTCTGCGTTATCATTGTGGGGATGGCGCAGGGTCAAATCCGCAAAGAAGGAAACACTACGGTTATAATCCACAGCGTGAAGCATGGCAGACGTTACCGCGCCGTTAATATCCCCTTCGCAAGCCACCGGCAACCCCAATGCAGTCAATTCCCCAATGACCTGACAAGGCACAAAGCCGAAAAAGCCCGACAAGCCAGACCAACATTCAATGGAAGCGGCGGCGGCGTTTTTGGATTCCATTTCTTCTTGTATAAATAGTACCATTGCCGCGAGGGCTGTCAATTTTTCTTGGCCAAGGTTTTCCCATGCCATGCGGGATTTTAATGAAGCGATATATTCCGCCAAGTCAGAAGTCGGAGATTCAATCAATTTTTTCACCTGGGTTACAAGGCGGTTTACCGGCAAGGGAATTACTTCAATACCAAATTTGCTTAACAGCTCATCTTCATTGCTCATCACACTGTAGAAACTATCAGGGCGCTCACCAATTTTTAATACTTTCATTCCACTGTTATTGCTGCCCTTAAAAACCTTGACAATTGCGGCAGCACGGCAGAAGTTTTCTACACCGCTAGAAAAGGCCGCGTCTGTAGGAAGGCAATTTTCGATGTAGGTAAAAGGCACCCCAAGGCGTTGCAGCACTTTGGATGAGGCAAAGATTCCACACTGGGTGTCACGTATGCGCACTCCTTCCGGACTGGGGGCGTCGTCGCGCATTCCCCACAGCAATATTGGTTTGCCAAGGGCACGAGCAATTTTGGCCGCCACTTCTTCCGAACCAAAATCCGTATGCAAGATAAATACCGCGTCAACCCCTTGGTCTTTTAAATAAGAGACAACGGCAGGAACTTGATCTGGAGAAAGCGCCAGCCCATCGGGCACAACCGTATCTATGGTAATTAGCTCAACTGACGCGTCAATTTTTTCAAGTGCCCCAAGAGTTTTGTTTTTTACAATAAGCGCGTTCTCGGTTGAGGTGAAGCCTGTACCGCGTTTTATTGGAACTATGCCCAGCTTTAGTGTAAATCCGTTTGTATGCATGGTTTTGCTCCCTCCTTATTTAAATGGGGCTCTGCCCCAAACCCCGCCGCTCTGCCAGGCAAAGCCCGACT
>Ga0123352_10001885_pt1 | contig 28586 bp, 24 predicted proteins | sample TergutLab28metaG_FD_89700 | JGI IMG/M metagenome (GOLD analysis project Ga0123352, IMG submission 89700) | Labiotermes labralis P1 segment gut microbial communities from Petit-Saut dam, French Guiana - Lab288 P1 | ecosystem: Host-associated > Arthropoda: Insects > Digestive system > Gut ... | reverse complement strand
TTGATCTTTTTTTTAATATAATGTAAAAAATTGTGGTCACAAAATATCTCCTCTAGCGCCTTTTTTAGTGTAGTATCCCCCCCCCCCCCCCCCCAGCACATTTGCATGCATTGTATACTTTACCTCCAATATGTCTGGGACTCCATGGCTGCTTCACAACTTCCTGCACACTCATTTTTTTACCTCACCTAACAGTATTGCATGTTCCACATGCAGCCATGCTGACTGTGCATTGCCACTTTCCTATTGGCTCACAACCCACAACAACTTTCTGTATATCAGATACCCATTTTATTCATTCAGCTACTTGTGTAAAGGCGGTGGTGATGATAGAGACAGCAATCTGCCCAAGGCATTGGTCATCTTTCACCAGTTGGTACGGTATTGCATACTGGGAGGGTTTGAATCATCTTCTGCACTGCTGTGAGAACCTGAAATTTCACATGATGGGATTATATTGTTTTCTGAAGTAACATGATTGGTAGCACTGAACAAAGAATATTTGTGTATGGTATGTTTTAAACTGTAAGTTGTGGGGAAAGTGGCACTCTTATACAGAATTTCCAAATATTGCAGTGTCTGTCAAAGAAACAATTTATGAACAGCTGTAAATTGTCATGTAATAGGATCATTGTTCGACAAAGTGAAACTCTATAAAGACACGTACTAAAGAAAGAAGGCTTGATGCAAGTGCTTGGTCAGGTTGAAGCCCAAAGAGACATTGTCTCTTGGCTCTTAATTGTGGAATGTTAAGAAGTATAGTCCACATTGCTACAGAATTATTAAATTCTTGACACTGACACCAGACTGCAAAGCAAGAATTTGTGGGTAGTTTTATGACTGTGAGTTTTACTGAATGGAGAACTTAGGTTTTATTCTGATAAAGTTTAATTTCCTTTAACTTGGCACAAAAGCAGTCAGAACAAAAGATACTGCTTCACAGAAGATCTGCACACTATTCATGAATTTTAATGCATGTTTTGAAACTTTGAGTGTTGTGCATCATTGGTGGTGGAAAATAATAATTTAAGTCATCTTGGATGAAACAATAGATTCCAAACCTTCTGCTTCTTGTGACTCCCATTTTTGATCATACCGAAGAACACATTGAAAGGTGTGGTCATATTGTGCAGGACATTGCTACATCCCACATAGCTAATCTATGAATTATCTGAAGTTTTTGTGAACGAGTGTTATGTATTGCTTAACCTTCAAAGGACATGGGTGGACATTTACGTTTTAGTCACCGCTTATGTAAGACATGATTGTATGAACCAATAAAGATAAAATTATTAAGTATGCAGCATTTTGTGGGGGGCTGGGAAGAAGACAGATTTTGCAATGCATTTTAAAAATTCAGTAGGTATTGTTGCCTAAATATTTTCCCATTTGGCAGTTAAGAACATTTAAATTATTGGGACACTTTTCACGTTTGAATGTTAAGGGCTATTTAAATTTGTTGGGAGTTTCATTTATGGGGCACACTTGAGATAACATGTATGTGAATAATCTTCTTTCACTGCAAGATGTGACAGAAAATATTAAGGAGCAGATTTTTGTTATTCCAAAACAGCAACTTTGCCCTGTGGCTGTGAACATTTTTCAGAAGTGTGAGGCCTGCATACAAGGTCAGCACTGTGAGATTCTGGTGTGTATTTCTATCGTTCATACTCTAGGGTAAAAAATGGGCGTCATGTAATTGGTTTCTCCTATCCCACTGTGTAGGTAGGTTTTTATTGCACCATGCTGTGAGACTGAGGTTCTCGAAGCATTGTGGTTGAGGATTCAGGTCTTCTGGGATGGAATGTTGTGTTGTTGGGTGAGTGGTTCCCCATGTTCAGAACAATGCTTCCTCTGTCTTCAAGAGTAAATAGTCCCAAAAAAATGTACTGCTTACTGCTGAAGATGAAGGCACCATGATCTTTGCGAATATCGGGAACCACTCACCCAACATTTCAAAGTCACATCCCAGAAAACTTGCATTCCTGATACTGTATGACACTGGTTCAAGTGACAAAGTGAAGGCTGTGTATGGTGCACGGCTTTTGTATGCAGATAGTTGTGCAATTAATAAGTGGTGGATTGAGAATTAAAATATTTTGTCATGTACAGATTTTTGTGTGTAAATTAATGCAGAGTATTGCTTCGAATGTTTATTTCCTCTGGTCATTTTTGCTTAAAATAAGTAATACAGTGGAATCTTCATTTGTTTCTTTTGAAGAAGACATATTGGAATTACAAAATGAAAGTACATGGAAAGAAGTGTTAAAGTTAAGGAGTATTGAAGGAAGTTCTTCTGTGTATGACGTGTATATGAGTGGGCAGAAAATATGTGCTTCTTGTTCATTGGTTGGTGTACTTGTTATGGACATTAAAGGGTTCTGTATAGCAATGTCAAGAACATCTTTTTGTTATCATTAATGTAGTTAATTGGTTCATCGTCAGTGTAGTAGCCTTGAGCCGATTGTGAATTGACCTGTGGCCAACCATTATAAATTCAGTAACATAAGGACGATATGTTGCACTTGTTACCTAAATTTATGTTACTTGAGCAATAAAGATTGGAACTTTGACATAATCTGGATATCGACGTGGATGTGGCATGTCCTTGTTATTGAGGTCCGTTGGGACCAGAGAGATGCCACTTACAGAGAATCTCTTTTAAGTGGGAATTTCTACCCATAAGAAACAATGGAGATATGGGTTAACTGGGACTGGGTTAGTGCCTGTGCAGTACCCTTTACAAATAAACACTGTTCACACAAAATGTGTCATTGCAGAGGTCTTCCAGCTCATGTAAGAAGCCAATGGTATTGCACTGCTGAAAACATTGGCTTTATTTGCATGTCCCTCCATTTCCAGCCATCAGTGGATGCAATATTTCAGTGTTCTTTCTAAGAACAGTGAGGAATAATTAAAGCATAAATATTGAATACTGTGAGCTGTTAATTTAAAAATTACAAAGAGTAAATTACCAGTACCCATTAATAGTTTACTGTTCACAGGTGATGTTTTGACATATGTGAATTTATTGGTGATCACCGATGTGCTGGCACTTACGAAAGTTATGCATAACTTATATATGTGTAATGCTGTATCACATATTACAGCAAAGAATATGACAGACTGCACCTAATGCTTTATTTATTTTGCACTTTGTGCCCAGTTGTGTTGTCATCGTCATATTTGTTGTCATAATTTTCATCTACCAGTGTTGTAATGGTGATTTGCCTCTTGGGGTTGTATTTAGTTGGCTGTTCAGAAACTGTGTGACTTGTGAAATGCACGCTTGTGGAAATAGCCATGGAGGCAAACCTTCTATGAAGTGGGAATGTCCTTTTCTCACTGTATGTTTGCAATGAATTGAACTTGTGGGAAAATGTTTTTGAGATTTTGATGTGAAAAATGTGTTACAAGGGTGAGAAATGTATTGTGTAGTGAACTAGGTGGGAAATCCCGTTAAGTATAAAACTTATTAAAAGGGCAATGTTTATGTTAATCATGTGGGAACATTTTGGTATTAAATTATTTTGATGTCTAAGGTGGGGAAAATGTCCTAATTGGGGTTGCCTTATGGGTTTCACTGTAGTTTATGAATGCAATTATTGTGTCTTCCATGTTTTTTGCATCAAAGTACTTTCCTTCAGAAGCTACATGCAGCTTCATACAAGCCATCCCAGGCCTTAAAGCAATCCCCTGGGGTCATTTTGTGAGAGTGCTGTACTTAACTCTGTTGTTTTCTTGTGGTTGTCTTCATTTGATGGAAAGTGGTTTGCTTTGAGATAACTTCTCATTTTTGGTAAAAGAAAAAATTTGCATGGAACAAGATCTGGTGAGTATAGAGCATGTTCAAATGTTGGTATTTGTTATTCACAGAAAACTGAGGAACCGGAAATTTTATTAAAACTTTAGTTCATGTGCGTAAATGATAATCTGTTTTCCACCTTTTTGACTCTTCGTCGGTGTTATTGATTACAGGTTGGCAAGGTTTCTCTTCATCTCTCACATTCCCTTTGCTGAAAACCTCTCTGCACTCTTCAGACACATGAGCATTAGATTGGGTATTTTCTCCGTATGCCTCACGAAATTAATTGAAGGTTTTGGTGGCAATTTTCTTCATTTTCAAAAGAAATTGGTGTTCACATATTGTTCAACCTGTTTCTAGGTGTGTTCGCAAAATCACAAAGAGCGACTATTTCGTCATGTCTGTCTATTTGTCCATCCATCCAAATGGAACGGCTCGGCTTCCATTGGATGGATTTTCATGAAATTACATAATCAAATTTTTTTTTTTTCAGAAATCTTTTGAGAAAATTCAAATTTCATTAAAATCTGACAAGAATAATTGGAACTTTAGGTGAAGACCAATATAAATTTTTGATCATATCTTGCTCAGTTCGTCTTAGACTAAGAAGTGTTTCAGGCAAACTTCTAGAGAAATCAAAATGCACATTCTATGTTCATTAACCCCCCCCCCCGAAAATCGTGCCTTTATGAGATGTGGAAAAATATTATAAATGACAGTATGGCACATGCTGTACATGATCGCCCTTAGTACCTCGAATGCCCTGATATGCTGTGTATGGTAGGTGAAACTTCTTACGGGATATGGGTGGGGTTTGTCGTATCAGATATAGTCTTCAGTATTGTTTTAATTATTTATTTATTTGTAAAACCACAGTCACTCTACTCCAGAACTAGTAACGTTTTGTTTTCGGTGACAACACTGTGCACTGCCTCCCTCACACTGCTCTCTTTCTTGACTTCCAGCACCAATATCCTAATTCCTTTTCTTAGCTTGTTTTGGGTGGAAGGTCTGCTTGCTAGGTTGTAGTCCTTTGTCTGCCGCTAACCGGCTTTCCTGCTCAAATATCTTCGTATCCAACCCCTCCTACCTAACACCAACGGTTCCCCACATGGAAATTGACAATGAAATTGTGACAGACGTTCCCAAACTGCCCGCATCTGAGTCCAGCAGTCGCTCTCTCTGTTGTACCAACAATGTTTGGCTACAATGTGCATTACATCCTGGATACCTAAGGCAACAAACACACACTCATAATATGTAATACATATTGCTTTACCATGTTATATTATACATACATTGCCTGTATTGTTTAAATTAATTGTTGCTGCAAGTTTGAAAAATGTTTATAAAAACATATATTATGTGCCGCTGTGTCAGCATAATGGAGCATGGGTTGGTGCATGCTGGGAGAAGGTTCATTGGTGACCATCGTACATTCTGCAAAACTTGAGGTTTCCACAACATTGAAGTTGGGGATTCTGGCCATCTGGGATGTATAAAAAACACATACTTGTTACACCTTTATCTTTAAGGGTTGGTAGGTCCAAGAAAAATCAAGGACGAACTAACCTTTGAAGTTGAAGTCTTCATGTTGCTTCATGGCATAGGGATATGTGGAATTACCCGCTGTACAGTATTACATGCCGGAAGACCACAAACCTTCATTGCATATTTACTTAAGTGGTAAACCGTCAAGGTTAGAGGTTGTGCATGCATTCCCATTAAAATCACGCCTCTTATTTGGCCATAAAACATGTTGGACTGAAATATCACATGGAACTCAGACTGAGTCTGGAAGATGACATTACAAAATATATGAGTATACCACATAAAGCATTTTTATGCTCCCAAAAAACTGCCACATGCAGTGGTCAAGCATGTGTGTAATTCCTTCTCGTTTTGTTTCCTTGCTGTGTGTGCAGTGTAAAGTGAATGAGTCAAGAGCATTCCACCTTCTCTTGTAGTACAAGCACCATGTTTTAGCATCTTTACTTTATTCTAACTGGCTTGTACAGCGCGCATAGTTGAGTAAGGAACAAGTTGCTTCTGGGTGACTGGCCAGGTTGTTTGTGAATGTAAACAAGGAAAATTTTGTTCTTAAAATTTTTTCACAGCAGCCCAGGATTCTGGGTAACACAAGGAAATGCTGTTCCATATAGATCACAGTATGTTGTGGCTCTGAGTTTCAGTTTCTTACGGTGTTCTTTTTCCTTCCCATGGCTGATTCTCAGACAAGACAAAACTAAAAAGCATTAGTGTTGCAATATCACATTGTTTCTGATCTGCGTATGGAATACATCAGACAGGTATTCTGTCTCTTAGGACTGTACTGTAGATTTTATTTAAATGTACTGTAATTAGGCTCTGTAGTTCCTCATTATTGTAAATGTTCTTGAATAGCTGATGCAGCTTCCATTGATCTCCAGTTTCTCCAAATTCAGTGTGTTACAGAAGTAGTGTTTTTTCATATGAGTTTGTGGCTGAATTTGAGTAGGGAAGATGATGGAACTTTGCCAAATGAAAATGAACAAGTTATTCGTATTGCTTACATTAACAGAATTGATGCTGTTAATGTACATTTTTGAAACCCATTATACAGAATCGTGTGCACATGTGTATGCTTGTTCTATAAATGTGTGGTTACCGAGACCTGTCTTCTAGGTCCATTGCTTGCAGCACTGATTGGTGTTTGTATTGTGTATGTAACAGGCACTTCGCATGGTTTTAATTGTGTTAGGTGACATTTAAATACTGTTTTTGTGTGTATAGACAGAAATGAAATTGCCATATATATTTGAGGTATTTATAAACTGTATAGTAGTAGTTAGATTGCACATTATGTTGTCATGGTCTGTTATGATTGTATGCATGATTAACCTTTCAGTGTGTATGAACTCGACTAATGTTTTGGAGTAAAAGTCCTTGGGATGTTGATGATCATTCATCCAATTAACCCTATAGTGCCATATTGAATGCCCAGTGTACTGTGTGAAAGACAGGTTTTAAATGACCACCTGTTATTGTGCATGTTCTTGCCTGAGAACTTCAGGTGATGCTTGTTTTTCTCAGGATCAACCTGTGAGTTGTCTGAAGCCATCCTTTGGTCCCAAAGGGTTAAATTTCCTGCCATTTATGGGACCAACAAACACACCTAAATGTTACATTATATGTACCCTACCTGTTGTGTTAGTATGTAACATCAAACTTTGCATTGCATGACTTTTGTCATTGTTGACTTGTAATGTATCACCATATGTTCATGGTCTACCTATATTTCATGTGCATAGCCTGAATGATTCATTAATTATTTGCATCAGATCAGAGGCTAAGGATAATTTTTGTATGGCCTCTGTGTTTTTACGTTACATTCTATAAAATATTTTGCTAACAGTAGTTGCATGTTTATCCAAGCTTAGTTACCATACATCCCTTCAGGGCCGTACAGTAAGTGTCAGTAGTGTTAATCCTACCATGCCAATACCTATGTCTGCCATGTTGTTATTGTTATATAAAAACGATGTGGTGGTCTCCAGCAACTTAAGGTTGCAGACCTCTTCGAAGACTTAAGTGGGTCTTAAAAGAATTTGGTTGTGGGGTTTTGGGCTGGATTAACTTTCAACCTAACTTGCTAAGATCCTCACAATATACATATATCTATGTCTGTAGTAGGATGGGCTAAACTGGCTCAGGATTTTGATGTTGCTGGCTGACGTGTAAGTATGAAATAAGCCCTGTTTGATGCCAATTGTGGTGTTCCTGCAAGTAGGGAGGCTTATGGAAATGGAAGTAAAACCTGTAACATTATCCTTAACTAAAAATGCTTAATATTTTTTTCTGCATATGTGTTTGGAGATTGAATTCATGACTTTAGAGACTAATATGTGTGTGTGAATTTTTCTTTTGCATCTAGACACAGAAAATATCCGGTTCGTGTTTGCGGCAGTCAAGGACACAATTTTGCAGTCAAACCTGAAGGAGTACAACTTGGTGTAGACTTGCATGGTGGGCTTCCTGCTTAACCACATCACACCACTATGATGATTGCACGGGCGTCATCATTGGGACCTGCTGCTGTGCACACGACACCTTGAGATGTGTGGCTGTTGAAGAGCAAGACACATTTCATGTTGTGAAAAATGAGTAGCACTGTGTGCTTCCGTGTGTGTGTCAGTGCTTCAGGAGAGGAATACCACCATCTCACATTTTTCATTGCATTCAAAGACCTGTTTACCACTGGATCACATTACTTTTTTATTATTGTCTTACTGAGAAAAAATAACACCATTACACTTACTCGCCGACAACGGCCTTTGTTGTGTACGTTGTGATGGACGAAGTTGACTCTTTACATAACACGCTGAACACTTGTTCTGCTTTAATTTCTAATGACTTGATCTGTTTTGCTTTGTTTCATGTACAATGCAATGTACTATAAAAGAAAGGAGGAAAGGTTTGTATTTGGGAATGATGATGGCATTTTGACTGACTGAAGGTTTTTGAATACTTTTCCTTGGCAAATTTGGATATCCAGAAGTCATATTTATCCAAGATCAACCCCGTATGTCAACGAACATCTCTTATGCCAAGAGTTGGGGGGGGGCATATGGAACTCCTGCAGTTTGGCATCTGATGCCTTTTCACATAATTTCAGAATGCCTAATTAAGAAATGAAATGATAATTGACAATTTTCTTGAATCAAAGGTAAGATTGTGATTTGCAGGCTAGTACTGAAAATTTTGTACTGATAGCATACCTTGTCAAGTCACATATGACTGTTATGCATAGTTGATTTCCATCTCTCATCCTTTTTCCACCAAACTGCACAGGACTTCAGAAATTACAATATGTGAAAAATGTACCTAATGCTCTGTGTGAAACTTGTTGCTTAAAATGAATGGTACAGTACTTATTCCATATGTTTGACTTTGTGTGAACCAGTGAAGATACCAATTGATTTTCTGAATTTAGCATAAAGCATTTTTTTTTGCACAACAAACTTCACTTCTTTTTTAGGATTTGGGCTGATGTTGAAGCCTTCTATTCTTTAAAGTCTTCAGCAGGCAAAAAAATGTTAACATTATGTTAATATTATTAATTTGCCTGTGTGCTACTTGAGCACTGGTTTTGAGAAAGGAGCTCTAAAAAGGAAGAGAGGTTGATGTGTGAGATGTGTAGAAAATTGTGTTAACTTCCAATTTCAGGACAGCTGATGAGAAGTCTTTGTAAGAATGAAGTGTTTGTTTGGAGTTCTGTGCAAAGTTAGTGGGCGAGGATGTCTTACGTCCTGTAAGCCATGTTTTTAACCCTTAAAAGAGTGAGGTAAGATTTCATATGTCAGTTTGAGAGAATTATGTGAGATCAGAATAGGTGTATTAGAGTAATTTGTCTTTGGTTAAAGTGTTCATTGTTAAAGATAAAATCAAAATGGAAAAGCACATATTATGGCACTTGTGCTGTTTCATTGATTTCCACATTGCAGAACAAAAAATTAAGGCTGATATTTTTTGTTTCATGCCTGTTCTGTCATCCTTGCATTTATTCTAACACAAGAATGTCTAATTTTCCTCTGACCTAAATATATGTACTAATTGCTGGTGAATTACCGACATATTTCCTTGCATCCCATTCTTAAAGAACTATTTCTCTTAAACATGATAACAGAATTGTGGTCCATACTTCACAGAAGATGTTTTTAAAATGTCTTCCTTAGGGTTGATGTTGAAAAGGAAGGTGGCCAAGTCCAGTGGAAGACATCGCTCACTTTGTCCTGATGTTGACAGTTGATGTAGTGAATTTTTTAATGAAACATATGCTATAGTAGTTTGATGGTTTTCAGTCATATCGGCACATCAGATTTCATGGTTGGTGGATGCTATAATATACATTGGTTGATAAGTTGGGGCATGAAGAGAATAACCATGTCACTTAATCAGTTACGGGTTTTTTAGATTTCCCATTTGATGGATACAGTGTTGATTTGTTGGTTCCTGTTGGAATTTTGCTAATTGTGGAAGCCATCTCAAAGTTCAGTTCTAGTCACTGGTCACTTACGAATTGCTTTTAGTGGGTCTTTAATGTGCGGTGAATGTAAAGAGGTCTTACGACAGTGTTGTGCATAGTTAAAATTTGTACTACTGTTATTTAAGGCTGAGTGTGACTATAGCTTGATTTTAAGGGGCCAATTATCCTGCAGCCAGAGCTAGTTGCATGGCAAATTGCAATTTGTATAGAAGTTTTGTATCTATAATATACATAATGTACAATCAGTGAAATCAAAACTATGCTTTCTGCGCTAGTTCCAGTTTAGTAATAGGTTTGTGTGTGCATGGCATGCTTAACTTTACAAGTTTGAAGAATAGGTAGTGAAGGTGCTGTATGATGTGTGATGTACAGGATCATCGGAATGCCTCTTTGACGTAAGTACTTGGGTGACACAACACAGAAATTAACCTAAAACTTGCTCACAATTGCCGGTTGAAAGATATATTTTCTAACTTGTATGTTGTGTCAACATTGTCACAGTTGCCTTTCCATTAAATGTGCATTAGTGGCCATTATCTTTTGTTATACCTTATTTTCTTGAATTATTCATATCTGATAAAAACTTAAAGAAGGAAAATTGGAACACACACATTAAGTAGCATGTCATTCCAGATCAGGATTTGTGAAGTGTTTTTATTCCCTTCAGTTTAATAAGAGACCCTCGTGTGTTTTTGCATGTTTTTGTGTATTTATGTGTGTATGTACATGTGCATGCACACATACAGACACACATTTCTGTCAAGTGTGATTGAATTCATTGATTACGCTTTCCTCCCAGTTTCTGTGTGATAGAGTGTATTGTATGGGATAGCATGATTTTAGCCACTGGTCAATCCTGTGGTGGTGTAATCAGGGAGAGAATTTTTGCCCCACCAAGTTGCAGCTCTTATGAACCTTAAACTTGTAACATTAAGTAACTATTTCACATTGAATCAAAAGAAAACAACTTGGAACTCATGAATTTGGATTGCAGTTGTGCATGTATAGGATGGTCTTGGGTATCATCGTACTTGTATTGGCCATGAATAGTACAGTAAAACTGCAGTTTATGATGGCCAGTGACATTTATATCTCTACAAAATTCTTATTATTTACAGTATATACCTAATATATGCCAATAAATTATTGAAGCTATGTATGAAATGCACATCTTCACACTCCTATTATGAACACTTATGTTCTTTTAATTACAGAAATATTAACTCTCTCATCATGTGTCCATTCCTTATTTGTCATAGCTCCTCACTCTTCTGTTTCATATTGACTTCTAACAGTACCCTCTTACATTTTAGTTTTCTAGCTCCTGCTGTGTGTGTGTGCCATCTTCCATGAGTAAATTCTCTTAATTAACATTATTACCCTTGTGCATAATTTTCCAGCACCTTTAATTTTGGAATAATCTAAATTTATATATGTTTCATCACCAACCTTTATGTATGTATGTCGTGGCATGTGGGCTGTGTTTGGCCATGGTGGACATGTCACACCATAGTATCTTCTTAAAATACTGAGTAATTTGCTTCGGTCAAAGTGAAGTGTTAGAGTGTGATGAGTTGTCAAAATGAATGTCTGTCCTAAATAGAAAAACAAGTCATCTATCATGAAGCTGTGGGGGTAATGCAGACTTTGCAAAGCACTTTATGCTTTAGCCCCCTCACAGTGGGAACTGGCCTATTAAACACAATCTTGCATTTTTCACACTCTTGAAATGAACCCTATTTGATGTGAAAACTTACAACTCCGGACATGTGTTGTTATATATTATGGAATGATAAAGGTTTGAGAATCTGCATTTGTTACGCCTCACATTCAAGTTGGTGAGGAATTTTGGTGTTTCTGAAACTCATTCTTGCAGACTTCAATATGGGTTACTAATTATTCTTTGGGATGGTTTTATTGAAACTGTAGAACACAAGTTTGAAGTTGATTAGCCTGATTATGTTGTATCCTGTGCCCCAGGTGTTAATGAATTTATGTTGTTTAAATAGCATTCCAAATATAGAATAATGTGATGAGCGCTTAGTTATTTTTGTCTTAATGCATGTTTAAAGCATGCATGAACAAAACTTAGTTTCTTACAGGACTGAATTTTGATGATGATACTGAGAAGACATTTTGAAAACAAGTGATTTGTGTTAGTCTCATATTCTGTCTTTATATTGCAAGTTATTATATTTCCAGTGTTACGTTAATAAACAGGATACAGTTTGGCCCAGAAATTAGTGACTTTATTAATACTGTGTGCACTAAAATACAGCGTAAATTTGTTTGTTGTGTACCAAATTCGTTAAAATTGTTTAATGTGCGATGCTAAATGTTTATTGCACAACAGCATTTGCTGCTGACTTATACCAGCATTCATAGGTTTAAATCTTCGCATGTCTCATTACTACAAGACATTATTTTTGTTTAACTGACATTTGGGCATTCTGTATGCTGTACCTTGGTTTACATTACACGTATTCTATTTTTTTTTTATTTGTCTCTTTTTCTTATAAAGAGAAGTTGGGTTTAGACTGTAGCTCAGATTATGTCATGCAGGTTGTTTCATCACACATTTCCTTGTTTGTTCTGGTGCCCCCCTCCGCCTTTTTTCTGTCCGCCTTAGTGTGTCTGTTTTGTGCAAGGGTCATCTCACTGCATCAAAAATTGTTTGTTGCTTTAATAGAAAGACCAGAGTTTTGCATCAGGAAGTGAAGAATACCATTGCTGTTTGCTGTGATGAAAGCAGCAATCCGTTGAGTGTGCAGAGCAGTTACAGTGCCATTAGGGGAATGATGGTGTTTTTTTTTAAATGCAAGAAAGATTTTAAAAATCTTTAGAAGCAGAAACCCAACGTGTTTTTTAAGAAATGTGAAAAAAAAAAGACAGAGTTTTTCTGTGCATGTGACTTGTTCACAATTCATAATATAAATATTGTTATATATAATATAAAATATAGTGTAGTCTCCAGAATAAAAAAGAACTTTCTCTTCCCCTGTACCATTGCAGATACTAGTATATGACTGCTCTTGTTCATGTGATTAGTGCTGCTGTTGCTGTTAGTGTGCAGAACAAGACTTGCTGTGAAGGTTACATTTGGTAACAGCTTCCAGTGGAAGGATAAATTGCATTGCACAAAACAATAATTACAAAAAAAAAGTTTCAGCCATTACCTCAAAATGGTTGGATTGAAACCCAAAAATTGTGTGAATATAATATGCTGCTTGTTTTCTTAAGTGTGCGCAAGTTGTATATGTAATGAGTGGCTGTGTACTTGCTGGAGTGTGTATGGGTTTGAATACATGTGTGGTTGGAAATTGTGTGTGAATGGGATATACATGTGTGGCGATAGTTCATTTGTAAGTCATTTCTTGTCAGAAATATATGATTTTTTTCTGGAACCTGGTTTTGAAAGGGTTTTATATTTTGTGCTCATCAGTAGTGTTCCTCCCATTTTTGTAGACCCTGCATATAAGGAAGACACTGTTAGTGCTGTCAGTATTGCCTTGTTGGCTGAGTAAAAGAAGTGGTGTAGATGACTGTATTTTTACTTTCTGTATTGTAGCATTCTGGATTTTGTAACCCAGTAGTTACAGATGGCTGCAAGCATTTTAAAGGCCCTACCTTCCTTTGTCTTCAGGGTTAATACTGGTAGAACTAGGATGTGGTTGGGTTATTTAATACTATGAGTGGCATGCCTGTACCTGTATGGTAGTGGCTGCCTGGCCAGCAGGGATGCTTGCGATTTGAAACTTTGCACTTGACAATTCTGTGATCTAACATCCTGTCATAGAATCATGTCATGATGGTCTGCCACTTATTGATTACTTGTAGAAACGTCTTTGCATCCACAATGCTTCAAAAGTCAGGTCAGGTAGTAATAAAAAAAAAGGACACTGTTCAGAGCATTAAAAAAGTTGAAATAATCAGGCCAAGGGAAGCATTGAAGATTTTTGATCAGAGTCAGGGAAGTGGGAGAGGGAGACACCTTGGGCCAATGGGAGATGGATCAGGAAGGCCTTTTTCAGGTCCAGTGCACACAGTGCTGAATAAAGTTGAAGTATATTTCTTGTGCCTTTTTTGAGTGAGAGGTTTCCATGACTTTTTCAGGTTGAGACAGTCTTCTCTTGTCATATAATTAAGATGGAGCTTCCCATCTGTTATTTCCCAGATGTTCCAATTCATGCATCTGTGTTGTTTTCTGGTCTGGAAATTGCAGTATTGGAATGCACTGCCCACAGTTTTCACTGTGTTCTGTTTTCACTGATTTTTTCCCCCCTTCTGATGATTTATATGCGTGTTGTGTTTGTTGGCCTAGGTCACAGTGGAATATGTGTCTTGTTTAATGTATGTTGTCTTACAGTCTTGTAGGGGATGCTGTGTACAGCTGATGTTTTTAGAGCTAGCTGAAGGAATTTGGGGCCTTTCATATAGAGGGAGAAAATACAGTTTGGAGACAACTAGTGGCACATGGTTTTGTCTATGAATGCTGAGGTGGAAAGTACAGTTTGCTCACTTCATGTTGGTGCTACTTCATATTTGAATGCAGGTTCATGTGGGTGGCACTCAAAAGAACCGTCAGGTCTTAATGTTTGCAGTCATCACCTGAAGCTTTGTCGTGGCTGGTTCTGAAACTCTCAGTGTAAATGTTGGGAGGGTAGTTCCAGATAGTATGTTTTTACTAGGGAACAAAGAAACATCTATACTTCAAAAAATTCACAAATTGTACGAAATGTGACAACTTAAAAGGGGTCGTATTATCTCTTCAACTGAAGGTAAACTGTCCAGAAATGCAAGTGGTGATGCACAAGTCTCTGGAGATGACGTGAAGAGATAAGCGCAAAAAGTCTGTCAGAAGGAAACCTCTCTTCTTGCTCCTTCAGAATCTTGTCTAGTTGTTGCTGCTACCTTCTTCTCTAAATCAATGTTCTGAAACACTTTTATGCCAGCTTTAGTGCGTCCAAGCCCCTTAGACAATTTTGAAACTATCATGGGCCTCAGGCTGACATTCCTTAGCTGCTTAAAATTTACTTTGCTTTCATATTTCAGCAAGATTGTTGAGTGTGAGTACCTGTTAGTGGGAATTCAGCAACTCAGTGACATCTTCAGCATTGTACATGCAAATTTGCATGCAAGGCTTTGTGTATTGGCACCAGGGGGCAAATGATATAAGTACTGTATTGTATAATCTAGGAGGAGTATACAGTATGTTAATATCCATGCAGGGTTAGCAAACATCTCAGTTTCTGTAAGGAATGGGATATTAAGGTACATGCTGGTTAGGTAATTGAGGAAATTATCCAATTTATTGGTTCAAGGATTCAAATTATGAAAATGTTTTCCTTATACCAATGGTGAGATGGTGCAGAGGGGCTAGAGAGCTCCTTGAGGGCTGTGCATGGAAAAATTGGCAGCTACAGAGTTTGAGTGCACCTGGCCCTGCCATCTGGTCATAGAACTGGCTCTTGAAGCCAACTGTCAACTCAAAGGCATATCTTGACTTAGACTATTCCCACTGCCCTGTATGGTGGTTCTGATTGACCAGTATACTTGTTCCCTTTTGCCTGATTTGTCAGCCTTCACATATAACTCTTCCATGTGCTATCTTACAACTTCAGCTTTCAATATGGAGCTACAAATGTCTGTGGGGTCAGAATTTCACAAACCACACACTTAATTGTCAATACTTTTGAAAACATAAAATCACATTGCATATGTTCAGGTTACTGATTTCTTTCATGCTTGGCATAATGTAAGTTATTGATTTTAATTTGTGTGCATGTCCATACTATTCTTATGAACAATATGAATGAAATTATGTATTGAAAATATATCAAAGTAGAACCCTAAAATTATATTTTTTGGGGCCATGTTGATCAACATAGATGCTTCTTTATGTGAATGCTTGAATAAACACATTACCTTATTTTCCACTAACGAAGAAAAGTTTGCGTGATTGAATAAAATGTTCATGTTACATTCACAAACCTGAGAGAGGAGAAAATATTATTTGGGTTAAAAGGTACAGTATACAGATCTATTTCTATACTGTAGTGAATGTAACTGATTTGTGTGCTGCGGCAGAGTTCTTGTGCTGCATGATTTGGTGCCATCTCTTTCAAATTTGTACTTTGACTTGTCTTGGGAGCTGTTTTTATCTTCCATTTTTTCCCATTGTGCTGTATACAAATTGTGGCCAATTTAAGTTAAATGTAATGCAGGGTACTCACTTTTTTGTCTGCCTGATGGTTATGTATTGCCCAGTGAATGATCTGACCATGAAGCTTTTCCATGGTGGGGTAAAAGCAAACTAATTTTAGTATTGCATCTCCCAGTGCGATATCAATAGCACAGATATGTGTATGTATTAATGCCCATTTACCCTTTCTTTTTTAGGTCATGTACAGCAGGAACTTTAATTATTAAAGGTAATCAAGTTTATTTGAGCACATTCCTTTCCCCAGAAAATGGTGTTACATTATCTGCTTTGGAATTGTAGGTATTACTTTTGTACTCTGTCTCCATGTCAGCAAAACACCCGTTGGTGTAGGATTGGTCAAGAACTTCATCAGTTCACCTGGAAGCAAAGACAGAATTAATGCTGTGCTTCATATCGTCTTGAATGAGCGAGGTTGAGTTGTGACTGAGCTTGTTTAAAATCCATGCTACAAGGGCATATGTTGGAGTGGAGGTGTAGATATACTTTTGTAATCTCAGCATGAGATGGAGCTTCAAACATGAGCCATTTGACCCCCATGGGAAGGAGCCCCCTGCCCAACACTTGCTGAATAGGAGGGCAAGTGGGGTGCAGTTTCAGCAAGGACACTTCAGGGAACAAAAAACATCTTTATCTTGCCAGGTTTCCTCAGGTTACCCATTTTATCTGTTTAAATTTTTTTTATCTTAACTCATAGTTAAGGGATTTTGCAGCTGTTCTGGTGCTAGTCACTGTTGACATTTTCATAATCTTTGATGTCCTCAGATATACAAATTATTTCCTTATCTAAAGGTAGCACTCACATCCTCAGATTTTCTTCATCTGCCCGTCTTATGTAACAACTTCACATAACCCACCTACTTATTGTATGGAATCAAAGTGCACAAGTTATTCCAGATCCTGTTCATTAATACTGCTTTGTATTTTTTATTGTTTTGTGGAATGGTTGTGAAGTATGCAATTTTTGCGGTTGCAACAATAAATCTTATGCACATTGTTCCAATTGTGCTACGTGTTTGACATCTTGTGTTATTCCGCAAAGCAGCTGTACAAAAGTACTGAAAATGCGACAGTATTTGGGAGAAAGTGGATTTTTAAGTCCTTGTTACTGCGTTTACTGCATAATTTTGTGCACATTGTTTTCCCTTGTGATTGATGATGCATTGACAAGTGTGGTACATCTTCAGGTTCTTACGAAGCATGTTGTGACAACTCATTCATTCCATTAGCATGTGCAGAATGTGGCGATTCCTTGCTGTTCTCAGGAGCTTCTTCCATGCCCCTCTCTTACTTACTTTTTCTTGCCACCCTTCTCCGCCAACTATTCTTCCATTTTCCCTCACTTCATCTTGCCATATATTTCTTGGTCTACCTCTCAACCTCTTGTTCCTAAATTCATATATAATACTCTTTTGGGAATTTTTTTCCATTCTCTGTACATGCACAAACCAGTGTAATCTAACCTTATTGTCTCTGTTATAGAAGGTTTTTTAACTCTTGCATAAATTTCTTTATTGGTTAATATGTGACAACTAGCAATCAAAATTCCAGCTCCAAAATTATCTTTTCTGCCTGGTAGCAGTAAAAATGCACATCGAGTCTCATATTCTCCATGTTCCATAAGCTGTTGGACATTTCTGTTGCCTGATTCCTGAATTGAAAATATTGAAGTATCATTAATCATTCTGAATTACTCTTACCATCATCTTTGTATATTTGCTTTTAGAATTGTCTGTGATCAAGTCACAGTATGTTATGTTTCATTTCATCAAGAAGTGCATTTTCTCTGCTGATGTAAAAAGTACAATAATTGCAGAGGATAACATACCAGCCTAATATGCAAAGAATACATCATATATCCCAATCCCCATGATCAGTTGATAATTTTTAGAGTCTAAGCAGGTTGTATATGTACATATGTGGTAATAACCAGAACACACGTGTGTGAATGAAATACAGTAATTCTTGCACAACACGTTATTTAGCCAATATTCTGTATGCTGGCATTTATTAAATCAAAGATTTCAAGAATGACATATTGAAGACATCAAAGCTATTTAAGAATTTTGAATTTTTGTGAGTAAAATGTGGATTATGCACTCTGCCAAGTAGTCTAGCAATTAAATGTAACATAAAGTCACCATTACAGATGTGAGTAATATGCATTTAATAAGGATCTCTATGAACAACAGGAATATAGTTTGTTACAGTATGTATATATTATGTATCTATAGAGTGCTGTTATATGGGTAGTAGTGTAGGGTTGATGGCATAGGAGCATATACTGGCTTCCCACATCACAGGTTTTGAGTTTGATTCCCAAGCAATTTGTGTCAGAATTTTGCACGTGCTTACCTCCAACCTCATGCTCTAATGAGTTGAAATTTTTGGATGTGTATTCACATTCCAACCACATACTTTGTAAACTGTAGTTCCACTATATCAGTTTCATGTTTGCATATTGCAATGTCCTGTGAATGTAATGAAATTTGCTGTTGGAAGTCGTTGATATTAGAATTATATGTGTGATATATTTTGCCCTCCAGGTAACACCATGGGAAAAAATTCACTGTTGAAAGATATAAAATACTGTAAAATATGAGTGCCATTACAATGTCATATGTATTTATGGATTATTCCTAAACATAAGATATTCATCAAAATATTGAGAGGAGCATGTCCTTAAGTACCTTCTTAATGCTACTTTAAATTGTTTCAAATTCCTTACTGACTGCATGCCATTTGATACCCACTATAGCAGTATATTGGGAGTGGGGACAGCACAACTGCAACATTCTTATTGGAATAGTGCAGGAATGAAGTTAATTTTAGTGGTAGAACTCCATGGCAGGCTACAGTGTAGGAAATTGCAATCCATGATCCCCAGTTTAAGACAAAATCAGACATCATGTTGAAGTCATCCATAACAACTTGCAGTGACATGTCCTTTCCTCTCTGCCAGGAAATGGAAACAAAAGACATGTATTGGACTCTTAGTCATTAGGTTGGTCTTGAAATAAATGCAAAACACTAAAGCATTTGTTCATGTCTTATCACTATAGAGATAGACCGTTCAATATGAAAAAAGCTACAAATGGCAATAACAAATATTGTATTTGGGTTAACAACCCATAAAGATGGAGCAGGTTTAAGTCAGATTCATGTGTCTGTCTAAAAGGGTAACAATTAAGATGTAATATGTTTAATTTTGCCCGCTAATATGTTTGGGTGGCAGTGTCTCAAAATATGGAAGAGCTTAAAACCAGTGTGGTCCAAAACAGGTGCTGAGCAGATAATGTCTGGACTTAGAGCAAGGAAGTGTGTGCACGCTGGGAAAAACTGCATTATGAATTCCATTATTGTATTCTTCCAGAAAATACGTCCACTAATGTACGACGCAGCAGTACGAAAAACCGAGTTTGAGTTGTAAAAAAAGAAAAGTACGCAGCGCTTCAATTCCAATTAACAAGATATATAATGGGGTAAATTGGTTTGTATCACGGCTTTTTCGGTACACTCGCAATTAAGTTGGCATTCCTGTCGCAAAATGGCTGTATAGGTGATCTGTGTTGTATAGTGTGAGACAGTGGAGAAAATATGGCTGGAACTTTTACGTCAAGAAAGAAGAAAGTCACACAAAATGACTTACGACGTATAATGAATGAGCAAAAACGCAAGTTTTCAGAAACAATTAAGAAAATAGATTCTCCTTTAGCAAAATATCCTTTTTATCACACTGGTTTTAGGTTATGCATTACCCACTGTGTTGTTTATTTATGGCTTCGTCTTTACGTACTGCTGTGTTGACAAATATTTGTTTACAGATTATTATTCTGTGAGCTTACGGGATCTTGGAGCAAAATAGCGCCCCCATTGAAGCTTCCGCACTTGCGTAAGAAAGACGTACAGGTTGTTTAGGTTAGCGACCAGATTGTTGTAGGGTTCGCCATTTATTTCACATTACAGAGCGATTTTTGGCAGCACACAAGTGCTTCTTGCCAAATAAGTTACGGTATGTTGTGATGTGGCTAGGTTAGTCCAGTTTAGTGGTATCACTGCTGCAGTCTGAGTTTCTTACCTAATGAAGACATAATGAAAAAATTGATCAAATTTCAAAATCTGGCGTTTCACTTCCTTGTGCGGATGCCTATTTTAGTATCCTGTATCCTATGTGTACACGCTTTTCAAGAGTGCATATCAAGCTGTAAGTGTATTTTTGTAACTCCACATTCTCATGAAATTTTGGATGGTAAGGGCTGTTGATGTACAAAATTGAAGATGGGGAAAGTTGTGCCATCGTTTTTGACCATTTTGTACTACACTGTTTGGGAACACATTATTGCAGTCATGTTATTTATCAAGTTGGTTGAATACATTTCTTCACTGTCCAAGTAAAAGGCATTCTGACGGTTAGTTGTATATTGTGCATGATTGCTTTATTAAATGCAAATAGTTGGATTCAGTAAATGTATTATGGAAACTTTTTTGTTAGAATGCATTAGCTTTCTGGGGTTGAAAAGCCAATTTTTTTTAATGTGCTGCTCTTGCAAACTTCTGGATGGCAAGTCTGTAAACTTGCATTGTTGAAGTTGGAGAAGGTTTTATAGCCCACTCTATTTCACAAGGCTTCTTATACTGAGGTATAGTGAATCTTTTGCAGATGAATTGAAGTATTTAAAGTGCAAATGTTCACCACCATTAAAACTGAATTTGGGAACTTGCTTTACAGTCAACAACAGACAAATATTAACAGCAATGTCTATTCAAATTATGACACTTTTACATTGCACTGAAGTAAACCATTTAAATTAATTGATTCAAATTTATATATGGCCATCTGTCAGACATTTTAAGAATTCATGCCTTCTGGGTTTCTGTATTGATTGGCTGGGTTATTGCTCTCAACATTCTGAAGCAACATACTGCCATCATCTTTTAAACATGGAGGAGATATTCTTCTAGGACTCTTCAACCATTCCAGATGAAGTTGGTGTTAGGGATCAGTAACCCTTGTAACAACCAAGGGGACCTTAATCTTCAGTATCATTGCTGTGGAAACCTCAAATTCACCAGATATATTGATACATTACTGATTGTATCGCTGAATGCAATTCCAGGAGGTTGTGGGGGGTGTTAAGGTAAAATAAATCTCTACTAAATTTATTTTTCCAGATGGATGATTATAGCTTAATTTAATATTATCGTATGCAGAATGTGGACTCCAACTGTAAAAAGTCAGTAATTTTTATTGCATTATTCACTGAGATGAAAAAAAGAAACAGACCAAGCACATTGGGTCATGACTGGTTGTGGTGCAAGGCTGGTTTGATTCCCACCATTTCTGTTTGCCTTTGCTACAAGGATGTGTATCATTCACTGTACATTTCAAGGATTATACCACCAGAGTAAAACCCCTTTCTCTAATTCCTTTACTCTAAAGTGTTTTATTACAAGAAAATGAATGGTATTTGCAGAACTAGTGGCTGCTCCTTTTTGTATGCAGTATAGGTCTCCATATTGCAGGGCAGGTGCCACATATACTCGTGGAATTTGCAAGTAGAACTTATCAGTTACCATTCCTCCAAGAAAATGGGTACTTATGGTACCAAATGTGGAATCAACACCCCACACAGTTACTTGAAATTGGTTCAAGGAAGTTAGAGCAGTAATATGGAGAACAGTAACATCCCAGTAGATGTAGATGTGTCTAAGAAATTTTGAAATTTATGTCACCAGTGATATTGTTAGAGTTGGTGGAAATGGTAATGTTTCTAATTTGTGTTGGGAGATGCCCAGTTTGAGTCTTGGCTGGCATGACAGCTATGCTGACAGGCTTTTTTCATGGCTGTCTTAGTATAGGTACACGCAAGGGTAGTACACTGAACAGGTCCTGCTTCTTTCCATGTACATTCCAGTTTACTATTGACTCTCATCTCATCACACCAGTTACAGTTACTGACAGCCTTGTCAAAAGTCAAAATGAATATAAATGAATAGAAAACTTCATTGTTATCACAATATCAGAACTGTTATTGAGGAAGAGTTCATCAAATTGCATCTTGTTTTCAAATGATCTTCAATTAGTCCATCGACCATTTTGAGAATGTAACATGTAAATTAAGATTGATGTGGCATATGCTGTAAAAAGCTTAACTTGTGCATACTCCTAACAACAAAGAGAGCCATCTACAGAGAGCACGGTCTCTACTGTTGTGACATAAGTTTTTCCAGCCATCGGTGCACCCACCCCTCTTATGTACTCAGACTTGTCTTGATAGTCATAAACAGCTGCCTGTCTGGTTGTTTGAGATTGAATGTAGTCATTCAAACACTATGGTTCTGTTAGTGTTCTGCATTTCATACTAAGTTTTGCGGATTGTTTTGTTGCATACTGTGCTTTGTACCCATTTTTATGCTTGCTTTGCCTAACTTGAATGTGGTCACTTTTGGTTTATGCCTTTCTGATTTATACCCACTTTTTCAGGAACACAACTAGAGCATGAAGCAACAATGTAGATGATTGTATCGATTCAAATATAATGTTTGCTACTTAATTATTTATTTTTCTTCATTCTGAGTCCAAGAGGTGTGTCAGATTTGAAGACCAGGTCTATAGCCAGGCATATTACACATTTTGGACAGTAATAATTGAGTTGTGTTCTTGGAATGGTGACTGAAAATATAACTGTAGTTGGAGGGATACCTACCTCACTGCCAATGTATCCACCATATATCCCACATGGGTTGCTCTGGAATTGAACTTTGGAAAGCTGGGGTCAAATGGCATAAGCTTTAATGTGACCTAGGCTTAGTTTGTCAGTCTAATGAAGATGTAATTTGTCAGGTGTATGTGTGTGTGATTTACTAGAACATTTCAAAATTTTTATTTGATGTGAAAGAAATATGCATTTGTTTGGTACAATTTTTCACTTGTGGTTGATCATATGAATTGTTTGTGGATTCTTGTCAGGTGGGCATTTGTTACTTTGTATCATTATTGTTTGTTCATTTATATATACACACACTTAACTTGTTTCTCACATATGATGACAGTGGACAACTGTTTTGCATTTTATGTGAATCAGTAGTAAGAAGTGAAGCAGTATGGAATATACATATAAATAGCAAGAAACACCGTGAAAATATTGCCCGTGTAAAGAGGAAAAGAGAAGATCCACTGAATTGTGTGCAACCTTCTCTTCCACAACCTGTGAAGAGACCAGCACAAACTGAAGTGATCCTACCACCTAAAAAGCTTAAAGGTGAATGTGGCATGTCATACATGATATTTATTGGAGGTGTGTGGGTTCAGTTCCAGCAGAGGCCTAGTTGGTCTGATTTGGATATCTTATTTGAGTTTTTTTGGTTAATATAACGTAGCTTTATATGTTCACAAATTTATAGCATAATAATCATTCTAATGTTGTGCCATTCTACAAAATGAATAGGGTAATTTGGAGTGTGTGTATGGATTTGGTTTGAATGTTGTTATATTAAGATTGTTATAAATTTGTAGTGCATCCATTTCGTGTTATGAAAATGCTGTGTGGACTATGCACAGAAAGCACACATCATATTTGTAAGAGTATACTGAAAAATGTGTTCTGCACAAGATCAACAGTTGCAAACACAGATCAAATGAAACTTTACAGGAATAGATAATTTAGCCATTTCATACTAAGCAGGTAGTTTTTTGTCATAATAATTAATAAAGCTGACATCCATTCGCACTATGTATTTGTAATACCGTACTTGTTGTCAGTGTCAAGAGGTTAGAGAATGAGGTTTTACACATTTATGTCATCACCACCACCACCACCACCACCACCATCATCATCATCATCATCATCTGTCACAAGTTAGGCCTTAATAAACCTGTTTTGGTTTTTGTAATACTCTCTTTAAAGGTCTTCCAAGTCATCTTCAAACATGTGGTCTATAATATGGCATTACTTTTGGTATTCTGTTGTTCATTCCTGTTACATGTCTTAGCCAATTTGATTTGTATAATTTTAGTTTCTGGCCAAATGGTTCTGCTTTCATATCTTCCAAAATTTCTTCATTTTATGGTCAGAGGTATGTATCTCACTGTTCTTCAAACAATTTCATCTCGATTGATGTCGATCATTTTTTATACTTTTGTCTGTGTCTCCAAGTTTCACTTCTGTACAGAAAAATAGGGATAGCCAGTGCTTTATGTACTTTTATTCTTGAAGATTTCTGGACCAAATTTGTTTTAAAAAAAATTCCCAGTATTTGTGCAAATTTTGCTAGTTTTTGTAGAATTTCACAACATAGATATTTAACATTTTTACTTGTTATAAATATTTGTTATTCACAATGATTTTACATCTCACTGGGTCTTGCCCTAAAAATGCCATCAACTCAGATTTTTCTGCTGATATTTCTATTTCAAAATTTTTTGCTGTTTTGTAATGTAAATATTTGCCTCTGTAATTATCCTCTGAATCAGCTATGTTACTTGATTGTCTGCAAAATGAAGAGTGTTTATTTTTGTAGTGGTTGATAAAGTGATACCTTTTGTGTAAGTCTGGTTCTATTTGACTCTTATTTCATTTATGTAATTGTTGCATAAAGTGGGTGATAAAGGGCAGCCTTGCCTGAATCTGTGGCTAATTGTATGTTCTTCTGATAATTGAATGTTTATCCTTACTTTTATTTTGTGTCCAGAGTAAATTTCTATCATACTTTATAATGTTAAATTGAGAATATTTTGCTTTGTAATATTTCAAACATTTTGTTTCTTTTAACTTTGTCTAAGGCTCTCACATAATCAAGAAATGTAAATGAGTATCTAAATTAAACTCTTTTCTGTTTTTCATTCTAAACAATGGATTGATGCAAGAACTGCCTTATTGGAATCCATTCTGGCATTCCAAAAGTAACTGTTCTGCTTGTTGCAAGGGGTAGGGAAGTGCATTCAGTAACCTCTCCTACCCAAAGTCTATCCTCACCTACCTGTGGTACTTCCTTCCCTAACTAACATGGGTCTGGTGATCAAGTCACAGCAGTATAACTGTTCTATCATCTGCAGATGAAATGCTGCCAAACATGCCTGTCCAGAGGCTTAAAGGTGGCAACCCATCACTGTACTAGCTATTGGTGGGCTTTTAACCCAACCTAGGGAAGTAAACATTACTTTTGTGCTTCAGTGTAAAGACAACAGTACAGATAACACATTTCTGTAATTGCCTAAATATATCATTTAGTTTATTCTAATTACTGCCATTGTTGAGATCCAGGATATTGTTCTTGATTTCAAACTTTTGCTGTGTTCTGAATGTTGTATGCTTTCTTCTGGGTAATTCCCCGGTGTCTGAATTTTATATGCCGACGTTTCGGAACACTCTCACTGTTCCATCTTCATAGGAAGGTAGGTATGACCTACCTGCCTATGAAGATGGGACAGAGTGTTCCGAAATGTCGGCATATAAAATTCAGACGCCCTACCAGCCTATGAAGATGGAACAGAGAGAGAGTTCCAAAACATTGGCATATAAAATTCAGATGCCGGGGAATTACCCAGAAGAAAGCATACAACAGGATATTGTTGTCAGTATAGTGACTAGGCTATGGACTGGACAGCTCAGGAATATTGTTTGATTCCTGGTGGAGACAAGTGATTTTTCTCTTCTCCCAGTTGTCCGGACAGGCTCTGAGGGCTGCCTGCCTCCTATTCGATGTGACACTGTGCTCGGGGTAAATTGGCTAGGGTGTGAAGGTGACCACTTTCCCCACCTAGTGCCCAGGTTGAGAATGAATACAGCTCCACCTTCATCTTCCCATATGCCTTCACAGTGAAAATAAGGATACTATTACCTTTATCTGTATGTTTACATTTACCTTTACCTCTGTTCCCAACAATATAGAATTACCAGTTTGTGAAAATTTCACCAACTTTTTAGCACTTTCCCTGCAATTTGCTTTAATTGCCTACTGCGTTTGAGTAGTGGACATCTATCTTCTGCACCATACCATTGAGCTGTTGATGAGCTAATCATAGTTTTTCACCAAATGCAACACATTCATTAGTTGTGGGCCATTTTTATAAGCTAGTTTGTTTTGAACAGTGTTGTTTGTTATCAGGCATTCATAATTTCTAGGCAACCAATAATCATCCATATCATAATATGGATGCTGCCTGAGTATTGACATGCAATTACTGGATACCATGTGTATGCCGTTAAATACTTCTAGTGGTTGTTTAGAAATTGTGGAACAGAATTTTTAAAAATATGTTGGGTTAATAAAGCAGTTAGCAGCCAATGAATGTGCTGTATTTGATGGAAAACTGTGATTACCTAGTAGGTTATTTTTATTTCTTGAGTCATGGTAATTACTCTGTCACTGTTGTGCATGGTTGTGTGTGTCACATGTTCATTGTATCCAGTCTAGTGGAGTTTATTGCTAGAATGAATTTGAGGTTTATAGAACAGACCTTATTTGTTTTGTGATGAGTTTTAATTTAAAATATTAAGTAGTGAATAAATTTATGTATCTATCATTGAAATTTCAACTCAGTGGATGCAGGGGTAAGTGATCTGATCCTTTACGGTGCCAAAGTTAAGAATGTGTGGAACTACACATGCACTCCTCCATAAATTTTCATGGTATAGTGCTTTGACATGGGAATGACGTGATATTTTACACACCTTTTCATGTTAGTTTATAATGTTGTGCCCATGATGGTAGGAATTCTAAAAAATGCACCAGAGTTGAAAGTGCCTAAAGACTTCTTTGATTTGGGGAATGATGCTACTGCACAAGAAATGAATCAGATGCAGAAAACTGTAATGGAAGATGAAGTTGTTGCAGACAACGATTCTGAACCACCACATCAGCCGACCAAAACAGTTCCCTTGTGTCAAGAAGAGGCACTTCCGGAGGGTTTTTTTGATGACCCCCTACTGGATGCCAAGGTGAGTCAGGTATACAGTTGTAAAACATGAACAGAGTATTGTAAATATCAGAATAGTTATGTTCTGCAGTGTGATTGTTTAAATTTCTATTCAATTTTTTGTCATGTCTGACAAATTGTAGGAAAATATTTAAAGTCACTGCCACCAGGAGTAAGCCATCAAGTTGTGCAGTTACTTTGCCTGTGAAGTTACCAGCAACATAGTACATTTATTTTTTGGGTTGTGGGTTTTTGCTGTTCGAAACATCTTTCATGTGCTTATATAATGCGTGAAGTTCTCCATGCCAACAACATGATGACTGACCAACACAAGCAGTCACACAGATTAATTACTTGTTAAAATATTACTTTAATAATATTTAACAATACCTCTACGTAAAGGTTGATGATGCAATCTTGAAGCTTTCCCGGCGACAGAATTCAGTGAAATTTTCTCGGGCAGACAGCCACATCAAGATGTGACCTCTTTGACATCTTGATGGGGCTATTTGTCTGAGAATATTTCATTGAATACCTCTAAAGCTTGGTGTTCATAAACATAGTAAAGAGCACAGTTTGGTACAAGTCTGCATTGTACATGCAGGAACTCATTAAAAAGAGACATAATATATCTTACAGAACTTTGAAATATTTAATTGTGCAGTGCATATCTTTAATCTTTTCTGTCAGCATGGCAGCTGTTACGGGAGCTTTATGCATGCAAATTGTACATTCACCATGCATTCTGAGTCTGTTTTTCTCCTGCAATTCCACACACCTTGTTTCACTGAAGAGTTTTGAAGTGCTGAATTTTTGACCAGAATTGAACCTGGCGTTTGAAATTTTTCTACTCTTCTGTATGCTGTTCTTTTACTTTCTCTCTGTGAATCATGGCATGACTGTGTGGCCATGTCTTATTCCAGTACAGGTAAAATGATGTAACACCTGGCTGAGTCACTCATAAGCTTTGGGGGTCTGAAAATGTCATTCTTTTGGGGGTTCTGTTGTGAGCTGGATCAGGAGACAACAGCCTTCTCTGTCTTCCCTCTCTTGGTAGCCGACAGTCGGTCCGGGTATGTATTTGTGTTAGTCTTATCTTTTGGGGATTTTCGTTTTATTTGGGTTTTTTTTTTAATATGCTGCTGTCTGTCCAGCGATTGTCTTGAGTATATCCATGATGGGGGGTGTGAGAGTTGGGGGATGAGGAGGCTGTCTGTTTCTTGTTAATTAGTTTTCTGTGTTTTGGTTGGTTGGAAAACTTATATTGATTGATGCTTGTTTTAGAAATATCTCGTTTATGTATACAGTTTATGATCATAATAAGCATTACTGTTGTTGTGAAGAAAACTACTTGCTATGGTTGTGTCTATTTGTTTTTTCTGTTCTTTTGTTTTTGAAACTGTACCCATGTTGTATGATAATAATACATACACCTGGATATACATTGTTGTATTGATCCTGGACTGTAACTATTCCCCATGGGAGCTGACGGGGGGGGGGGGGGGGGGGGGGCGTGCCCCCCCCACATCCCGGGGTGGGGGGGGGAGGGGGGGGGTGCCATTTTTTTTTATTTTTTTTTTCTGTTGCCGGGGGGGCTACTAACCAACTGGGACATTTT
>Ga0123352_10001883_pt1 | contig 28591 bp, 24 predicted proteins | sample TergutLab28metaG_FD_89700 | JGI IMG/M metagenome (GOLD analysis project Ga0123352, IMG submission 89700) | Labiotermes labralis P1 segment gut microbial communities from Petit-Saut dam, French Guiana - Lab288 P1 | ecosystem: Host-associated > Arthropoda: Insects > Digestive system > Gut ... | reverse complement strand
GGCTCCCCACATGTTAGCGATGGGCTTGATGGACCGACTAGCAAAGTAGTAACTAATCACAAAAGCTGTGACCAAACTCAAGGGACCGACCATTAAAAAGGTACGAAGAAGGGTGTCCAGTAACACTTGTGAATCCGTCACGTCAAGAAACGTGATTTGAGTATCGAAGTTGTCCATGTAAAGGGTTTGATACATCCAATAACGATCTGCTAATTGAAAGGCTCCTTCTCTTTGCGTGGCCAGCGCAAATGCCATGTCGTAGAATGCTTCAGGATAGCCGAGGTTTGAGACACGCGTCATCCTTTCATCTTCGATGCGAATGGTAAAACTACGGTCGTAATTAAGAGCAACGGTACTGATGTTGATCCCTTCTGTCCCTTCCGTATTTGACCAATAGGATAAAGCAATGTCGTCACCATCTACTCCCCACTCCACTTCAACATCCCCGATTTGCATTCGCATTTCCAATTGACTCACCTCGCCTAGTCGTTGGCGATTAGTACGTTCTACGTTTTGGTCCACTACGTTATAAATGACAAGCTGAAGGCCACCAATGAGCAAGAGGGTGAGACAAAGGTTGAGAAGTAAAAATTTAGTTCGTAGTTTTTTAAAGGCTGGTTTCATTTGATTTCCCTCCATCTTCAAGAACGTAGCCAGCCCCACGAATCGCTTTTACTTTTACATGGGACACCACATGGGTTAGCTTTTTTCGGATTAAAGAAATGTGTGATTCTACGTGGTTATCTGTCGCATCGCTGTCCCATCCCCATACTTTTTCAATGATCCATTCTTTAGACACGATGCGCTTCCCATTTTGGATAAGGAGCCCTAAAATTTGTGATTCTTTAAGGGTTAAGGTCACTTCTTGTTGTCCAGATCGTAAAGTTAAATCCGTTGGGTTTAGCGTTAAATCACCAAAGGTTAACCCTTCAATTTGAACCACCTCTGGCCGACGACTAAGAGCACGCAATCTAGCCAGTAGCTCTTTCACGTGAAAGGGTTTGGCTAAATAATCGTCGGCTCCAAGATCTAAGCCTTTCACTCGGTCTTCCACTTCCCCTTTTGCCGTTAACAGCAATACCGGTGTGCTGATCCCCTCTGCTCGAATGGCTTTCAGAATGTCCAGGCCGCTCTTTATCGGTAGCATGATGTCAAAAATCAACAAATCGTAAATGCCAGTAGTTGCTAGTTCTAGACCCTCTTCGCCATCGTAGGCTAAATCAACGATGTAATTTGCCTTTTTCAAAGACTCCCGTGTAGCCAAAGCCAAATATTTTTCATCTTCTACCATTAAAACCCGCATTTCTTTGACACCTCCTTATCATTATCATAAAAAACGTGTTTTTAGCCATTTCGTAATACTAATTTAGCTATTTATTCCCTCAACTAACCCATTTGTATCGTCAAAACTCGATTTTAGCAAAATAACGATACAAAAGGGGCTAAAAAGTAGTCTTCAAGTGCTACTTGAGACCTTAAAATGCTAACTCTACCCAAAATCCGTCCCTAAAAAGGCATTTCCCGTCCTAGTGTGTTCCGTGATGTATCAGTAAAAGTCGATTTTTATTAAATCCCGATACAAGTGAAATCATCTTTTGTCAATTATTGTTAGGTCGTATCGTCAAAAGGCTGTTTTTCAAGGAAATGACGATACAAAATAAGGAAAATCAAACAAAAAGTTGTATAGAACTATCGGTAAAACACTGATTTCGCTAAAATACTGATATTAAGCCAACATTTTGAGGCTTTTTTGACTTTTCGTGATACTGGTTAGGCTTAGCTATGAGGTCTTTGTTATCATAACATGAAAAAGGTCGAGGTGACTAGACCCTGACCAATTCCTAATTTATACTCATTCGTTTTGTTACTCCATATCTTCTTCTGTAATGGTTACTGTTTCTCGGAAGCTAGCTACCGTTCCCTCTTCAGTATCCGTGATAGAAAGCCACATGATTTCTGTCTCACTATTTAATAGTTCCTCTGATGGCGTTCCCTCATTCCACGTTACACCACCATCAATGGAGTACTTCTCAACTGGAATATCGTCTTCATCAAATTGAAACGTCACCGTTTCTCTTCCATCGCCAAATTCAATTTCAATTCCAGCTTGTAGTGCCTCTTCAAGTCCTGAGGGCTCTGTTTCAGCAACTTCTGGTGCCGTCGTTTCTGTCTCAGTTACGGGCTCCGTTGCCTCGTTGTTATTTGCCAAAGCAACCACACCACCTGCTAACATCATTCCCGCCCCAAGTACAACCCCTGCGACTTTTAAGTGTCCAAATTTCTTTTCTTCCATCGTCTCTCTCTCCTTCTCTTTACAATGTCATAAGCAAGTCGGCCTAACTTCCTTACAACACCTAGTATAGCCTAGTTACCTGTGGTGAAGCTGAAATGATAAAAAATTTTTTAATTGATGCAAAATAGAAGGAGAAAATGTTATACTTATGGAAGTCTTCTGGAGGTGTCAACTGTGCTCACTTTATTTATTAAAGCCTTAATCCTCGGGCTTGGCGTTTTTATGGCAGACAGCGTTTTGAGTGCTTCTTTTTTGGTGACCCTTCTGATCTCGATTACCTTCACAGGATTAAATCAATACTTCTCAACCAAAGAGCTTGCTCTCGGATTGTTAGGTACTTTCTTACTGATTGTCACCTTCTTTTTACCGACAGGTCTCGTCTTCTTACCGCTTTTAGTATTTGATCTCGTGTCTTATTTTGAATTGAAAACCATCGTATTCCTAACGTTAATAGGGAATGTCTTTTTCATCAACTTTTTCGAACAGTCAACCCTGCTTCTTTTTGTTCATCTAGTCGCCATTTTGATGTCTTATATGACCTCCGAAATGGAGCGGTTATCGATTATGAACCGAAACATGCGCGACGACAACTTTGAACAAAAATCCAAACTCAAAGAACAAAATAAAACCTTAATGGATACTTACGATAACGAGGTCCACATTGCTAAACTGCAAGAGCGAAGCCGGATTGCCAGAGACATTCACGATAACATCGGGCATGCTTTATCCCGAGCACTACTGCAAACGGGTGCCCTGCAATCGATTAACCAGGATGTGCAGCTACAATCCCATCTTGATGGCCTACAAACGACCCTCACCGATTCCATGAACAGCATCCGAAATAGCATTCACGATTTGAAAGATGAAGGCGTCGATCTAGCATCTGCCATCAAAGATATCTTACAAGGAAGTAGAGCAACGTCTCACTTGAACTACGATCTGACAGAACCCATTCCAAACCATGTAAAACATTGCTTTTTAATCATCTTAAAAGAGGCCATTACCAATACGAATAAACATAGCAATGCCACAAAAATTGACGTTACGGTAGCTGAACATCCAGCTTTGTTCCAGTTACTTGTGGTCGACAATGGAACGATTCCACCAAACAAGGTAGATCCAGGCATTGGCTTGGAAAACATCAAAGAACGCGTGACAGAACTTGGTGGCTACTGTCGAGCCGAATATCGCGGTGGATTCCGCATTTTTATTACCATTCCAAAAGATAAGGCAGGTGTTTCCAATGATTAGAATTACCATAACCGACGACGATGCCATCGTTGTCGCCTCCTTAAAGACCATTTTAGAAGCTAGCGGTGAAGTGGAAGTCTTAGCGACAGGTTCTAATGGGTTAGAGGCCGTTGAATTATTTAATCAACATGCTCCTGAAGTTACCGTTATTGATATTCAAATGCCAGTGGCTACTGGTCTGGTTGCCGCAGAGCAAATTTTAGCCCTTGATCCGGGAGCAAAAGTCCTTTTCTTGACAACTTTTGCTGATGACGAATACATCGTTAAGGCCCTTAACATGGGCGTGAAAGGTTACGTGTTAAAACAAGACTTCAATCACATTTTACCAGCGTTGAAAACTGTCGCATCGGGTCAAAGCGTCTTTGGAACCGACATCGTTTCAAAATTTGCTACTTTAATGACCGATAAAAATACCTTTAATTATGGTGACTTCGGTATTACCGAAAAAGAAGAAGAAGTCATCTTACTCGTCGCGGAAGGGTTTAATAACAAAGAAATCAGTGAGAAACTTTACTTAAGTGAAGGGACCGTTCGTAATTACTTGAGCGCTATCTTGGAAAAGCTAGATTTACGAGATCGGACACAATTGGCCATTTTCCACTTTAAACAGGGTGGGAGATAAGTGGCTTACTAGCCTCGTGATCGAAGTTATCGGTTTTAGATAACTTTTCACCTCAAAACCGATAATTTCCTAATTAAAAAAGAGTCATTTCATCGCTTTTGACTACTTTCCGGATCGTTTTCGACGATTTGGATGAATATTAATTCAAAATTCATCGGTTTGAATAGTTTTTCTCCTCAAAACCGATGATCCAAGAATTATGCGGCGAGTAGTTTTACAAAGTCAATCGATTCACTCTTTTTTTTTACCTTGATTTCCAGTATAATGTAAGGATTATACGCATTTGCGAATGAATTAAAGGATGATGGTAGTCATGGAGAAAAATTTAGCACCTAAATATGCCCACAAGGACGTTGAAAAAGGAAAGTACGAATACTGGCTGGCACAGGATAGCTTTAAAGCAGATCCGACCAGCGATAAACCGAGGTATTCAGTGGTCATCCCGCCGCCAAATGTCACAGGAAAATTACATCTTGGTCATGCGTGGGATACCTCACTTCAGGACATCATCGTCCGCAGGAAACGAATGCAAGGCTTTGACACACTATGGTTGCCAGGAATGGATCATGCTGGAATCGCCACGCAGGCAAAAGTTGAAGAACGTCTACGTGCAGATGGGATTTCCCGTTATGACTTAGGTCGTGAAAAGTTCTTGGAGAAATCCTGGGAATGGAAAGAAGAATATGCTAGCTTTATTAAAGCTCAATGGGCAACCCTTGGCTTATCCGTTGATTATTCAAAGGAACGTTTTACCCTAGACGATGGACTTTCTGCCGCCGTACGAAAGGTTTTTGTTGACCTTTACGACAAAGGCTTCATTTACCGTGGCGAACGCATCATCAACTGGGATCCAGCTGCTAAAACAGCCTTATCCGATATCGAGGTCATCCACAAAGAAATCAACGGTGCCTTCTATCATTTCAAATACGTGATCGAAGGTAGCGATGACTTTTTAGAAGTGGCGACCACTAGACCCGAGACGATGTTTGGAGACGTTGCCGTTGCCGTTCATCCAGAAGACGAGCGCTATAAAGAGCTCATCGGGAAAAACGTGTTAATTCCAGGCAGTGGGAAAGCCATTCCCGTTATTGTAGACGATTACGTGGAGATGGACTTTGGAACCGGCGTCGTAAAAATCACACCAGCCCATGATGCAAATGACTTTGAGGTAGGGAATCGCCACGATCTAGAGCGTCCGATTTGTATGAATTTAGATGGATCCATGAACGCCTTAGCTGGAAAGTACGACGGGATGGATCGTTTTGAAACTCGTAAACAGTTAGTAGCCGATCTTCAAGAGGCTGACTTAGTTGTGAAAATTGAAGAACATACCCATTCAGTAGGACATTCCGAGCGAACCGATGCGGTGGTCGAGCCTTATTTATCGACCCAGTGGTTTGTTAAGATGGAAGAGTTAGCACAGCGTTCAGTAGATAATCAGTCGACGGATGAGAAAATCAACTTCGTACCAAACCGTTTTGAACATACCTTCTTACAATGGATGGAAAACATCCACGATTGGTGTATTTCCCGTCAACTATGGTGGGGACATCAAATTCCAGCTTGGTACCACAAGGAAACGGGCGAGGTCTACGTTGGTTGTGAAGCACCAGTCGACATTGAGAATTGGACACAGGATCAAGACGTCTTGGATACGTGGTTCTCGTCTGCCTTATGGCCATTTTCTACCATGGATTGGCCGGATACAGAGTCAGATATGTTTAAAGCTTATTTCCCAACCTCAACTTTGGTTACCGGGTACGACATCATTTTCTTTTGGGTGTCGCGGATGATCTTTACTAGCCTTGAATTTACGGACAAGCGTCCGTTTGAGAACGTCTTAATTCACGGACTTGTCCGTGCCGCCGATGGACGTAAGATGTCGAAATCCCTAGGAAATGGCGTGGATCCGATGGACGTGGTGGAGAAATACGGTGCCGACTCGTTGCGCTATTTCTTGACAACCAGCTCAAGCCCAGGTCAGGATTTACGTTATAGCGAGGAAAAGATTGAGTCTACGTGGAATTTTATTAATAAGATTTGGAACGCGTCCCGTTTTGTGATCATGAACTTAGATGGGATGACCGTTCACGACGTTGACATCAATTATGGATCGTTAAACATTGCTGACCAATGGATTTTAGACCGTTTAAACGAGACCATCCAGTCGGTGGATTACAACGCCAATAAATTTGAATTTGGTGAAGTAGGCCGCTATTTGTATAGCTTCGTCTGGGAAGATTTCTGCAGTTGGTACATTGAGATGGCCAAGTTGCCGATGCAAGGTGACAACGAAGAGGCGAAGGCCGGTACGAAGATGGTCCTCGCTCACGTCCTCAATTCCATTATCAAGTTGCTACATCCATTTATGCCATTTGTAACGGAAGAAATCTATCAAATGATTGGAAATGAATCAGGATCAATTTCCACGTCGGCTTGGCCGGTAGTCAACCCAGAATGGACAAACGCCCCTGCGACCAAAGACTTCACCTTAATCATGAACATCATTAAAGCCGTACGTAACATCCGGGCAGAAGCCGATGCAGCACCGTCCAGACCGATCAAAGTCACGATCCATGCCACAGCTAGTGCTGATGTGATGGAAGCGAACCGTGCTTATTTAGAGAAATTCTGTAACCCGAGCGAGCTAATGATTTCAACCACAACTGGCATGGAAGAAGAAGCCATGACCACTACGCTAACCGAGGGCACCATTTACGTCGCTATGGACGGCTTGGTTGACAAAGAAGCTGAGATCAAGCGTTTGGAAACGGAGTTTAAAAAGCTGGCTGGTGAGGTGAAGCGTGCCGAAGGTAAGTTATCCAACGAGAAGTTTACCGCTAAAGCACCGGTTGAATTAGTCGAAGAAGAACGTGCTAAGTTAGCAGATTATAAAGCGAAGTTTAAGGCGGTTGAAACAAGGTTAGCAGGAATGAAATAAAGATCAGGAACTTCCGAATACGGAGGTTTCTTTTTTAGTCCATGAAAAAACTCAGCTTAGAGCTGAGCCCAAATCATTTTAAACTGAAGGCTTTGTCCGAGTGGTTAACCCAAAAGGTTTTAATGTTTTAGAATGATTTTTTCGATGATGTGTTGGAGGCGTTTAGGATCCAGATCGAATTCAAAAGTATAAATAAGATCTTTCCACGGTTGATAGCCATGTTTTAAGTAGAGGGACATTTTTTCGTTCATGCGGTGCTCGTAATCGGCTTGGTGTAAGGCACCAAAGTGTTCCCAAATGAGAAGTTCACCGGTGAAGGGTTGCATGATAATGAAATCAGGATATTTGCGATGGTCACCTAGTCTGAGTGGAATTTCATATCGGTAAGGAACGTTGTAAGCTTCCAGTTGATTGGCGATCAGGACTTCTGATTTCGAGCGAACGATGGTACCGTTGTTGCTAGTAAAGGTAGGGCCTTCCGTTGGGTAGGTGTTTGGTGGGAAAGTTTTAGTAAGGAACGCTTGAACATCCGGGTGGTAGAAGTAGTGAAGTGGAAGCAAGCTGTAAGTAGGTGCTAGGTTTTGGATGATTTCTGTTGGTGATCGTTCACTAATTTTTTCAGTGTAGCGAACAGCATGTGGTAGATTGTAATGGCATTGCTTTTGAAGAAGGGATAGGAGTTTTTGGCGAGCGAGTTGTTGAATACGAAGATGATCGTTAGTGATTCCAGTTTGCTTGTTACCATCGATGTGATTATAGCACTTCCCTTTTTTAACCAAACGCCCTGATGGTAGCTGTTGCAGTTCTTTTTCGATATTTGCTAGTTCTTTTCGAATCTTTTTTATACTTTTCATTTGTGATACCCCTTTCTTTTGGTTGACCTCATTATAACATGTTCATGAGTCTGACAAAACAGCTTATCAGACCAAATTCATGTTTTAATCAACTTTTGGGGCATTTTAATCGTGAAATAGGACTAAGTTTAAATTTTTTTAAATATTTGGTCCGATTTATTGATAGGAATGTGGGTTTAAAGCAAGGAATTAAGACCAAAATTAATTTTTAATCTTATTTTGGTCCGGTTTTTCCCTTAAACATCCCAATTATCAGACTAAAATCATTCCTTTCAGTAATTTTGGTCTTTATCGGAGAAAATTTTACGCTCAAAAGGTCATCTAAAAGTGATTTTGAGAGGTTTATAAAGTGGGCTAGGGACCAAAACTCATACCTGAAGCAGATCCCAGATCGCTCACTCATCAAAAATTTAAAACATAATGATTAATCCCGCTACTCGTGGTATAATCTAAAGATCATAGCATCAACCTTATACATAGCTAGACATCTGAATGTCAAAGGAGTGATTTTATGGCGAAAAAAGTTGATTTACTCGTTGTTACCGGGATGAGTGGCGCGGGGAAAAGCGTTGTTTTAAATGGTCTTGAAGACTTGGGGTATCATTGCATCGACAACCTACCTCCTAAGCTACTTCCTGTTTTAACGGATCTGATTCTGGATACGGCAGATCAGGAAGTTAAATTAGCGGTGGTCATCGATTTGCGTAGTTTAGACTTTGAGTCCATTGACGAGATGCTTTCTTTCTTACAAGACAGTCATTATGTCAACGTTCAAGTCCTTTTCCTTGATGCCGATAACTCGACTCTTATTAAAAGGTTCAAAGAAACCCGCCGTAGCCATCCGCTATCTCGAGAGACAAATCCCCTACACGGCATCAATAAAGAGCGCAAACTACTGGCTCCTATCTTTGCTCTTGCGACAGCAAAGATCAATACAACAGGAATGTCGGCCCGGGATTTGAAATTTGAAATCGTTCGTTTATATAGTGGGGCAACAACAAGTTATTTTAATGTTACCTTTATGTCCTTCGGCTTTAAGCATGGGACGCCTGTAGATACCGACGTGATGTTTGACGTACGTTTTTTGCCTAACCCTTTTTACGACGAACTCATGCGAACGCAAACCGGCCTTGATTTAAACGTCTACGAATACGTCATTGGTTCGACCCTTGCTCAAACCTTTTTAGAGAAGTTAATTGACCTTTTAGATTTCCTCATTCCAAATTATAAGAAAGAGGGGAAATCTCAAATTGTGATTGGGATCGGGTGTACAGGCGGTCAACATCGATCCGTTGCGCTTTCGGAGTATTTAGCAAAGAAGTTTGAGGCGAAGTACCCGACTCATGTGGTTCATCGCAACATCAAACAAATCAATCAGCCTGGGGGGACAGAATAATGTACGATTACAAAATTGCTGTTATCGGAGGCGGAACAGGGTTATCAACGATTTTACGTGGTTTGAAAAAGTTCCCCATTGACATCACAGCCATTGTCACAGTGGCAGACGATGGTGGATCCAGTGGAAGCCTCCGTGATGAATTAGACGTCCCACCTCCAGGTGACGTAAGAAGCGTCTTAGTAGCCCTATCTGAATCTGAACCCCTTGTACAGGAATTGTTCCAATATCGCTTTGAAGAAGGAAGTGGCCTTGCTGGTCACCCAACCGGAAATTTATTAATTGCTGCGATGACAAACATTACCGGTAACTTCGCCACCGCAATTGGAAGTCTCAGTGAAGTATTAAACGTCCGTGGACGCGTTCTTCCTGTTTGTAACGAAGCGTTGTGCCTATGTGCGGAATACGAAGATGGTAGCATCGCCACGGGAGAGTCAAACATTCCAAAGGTCGATAAAAACATCAAAAGGGTTTATTATCAGCGTTCTTGTTCTGCTCTTGATGACGCAGTCAAAGCCATTTTAGATGCCGATATGGTGGTCTTGGCCCCTGGTAGTCTGTACACAAGCATCATTCCTAATTTACTGTTTGATGAAGTAAAAGCCGCCATCAAGACCATGCGTGCCGAGACGGTTTATTGCTGTAACATTATGAGTCAACCTGGTGAAACAACTGGATTTTCTGTGTCAAAGCACATCAAAGCCATCGAATCCCATGTTGGATTTGAGTTTATCAATAAAGTCATTGTCAACGATGGAGAAATTGAACCAGATGTCATCGAAAAGTACAAAGAGGAAGATTCTGAGGTCGTAGACGTTGATCTTGACGTGCTAAATGAGCTAGGAATAGAAGTTCTTAAAAGTCGCTTAACGTCCTATACAGACGTAGGGGAAGTGCGTCACGATTCTAAAAAAATCGCCGCCATGATCTTCTCGTTGTTACTTGATGTTTAGTCATTAAGGAGTGTTTTAGTGTGTCTTTTGCCTCTCACATAAAAAAAGAATTAGTAGGTATCCATAGCGATGCCTGTTGTCAAATTGCAGAACTTTCCGCCCTATTCAAAGTAAATGGTGTCTTGTCTCTTTCCAACGAAGGTCCTGTCTTGAGCTTCAGTACCGAGAACGCTGCGATTGCACGGCGGGTTTTAACTTTGCTTAAAAATAATTTTCCTGAAGTGAAAACGTCAATTTTAGCACGAAAAAAGAAGAACCTTAAAAAAAATAACACCTACGTGGTGAAAATTATCAGCCACGTGTTAGACATTACAAGTAAGCTGCAGGTCATGCCCAGTGAAGACGGGGATTTCCATCTTTTAGACACCTTGCTTGCTCGCGAATGTTGTGCGCGTGCTTACCTTCGCGGTGCTTTCTTAGCAGGTGGCTCCATCAATAATCCAGAAACTTCCTCTTATCACTTTGAAATCACAACCACCGATTCAGAGCATGCCCTTACACTCCAACTCATTCTCAACGATCTCGATCTTAATGCCCGTGTTTTAGCCCGAAAAAAAGGTCACATTTGTTACATTAAAGAAGCAGAAAAAATCGGAGATTTCTTGCGGGCTGTTGGTGCCACGGGCTCCGTCTTGAATTTTGAAGACATCCGAATCATTCGTGACATGCGAAATTCAGATAACCGACTCAATAATTGCGAAATTTCTAATGAGACACGCTCCTTAACCGCAGCCGATCAACAAGTAGTAGACATTGAATTCATCGACTCCATTCGAGGGTCCGATTTTCTAAACGAGAAATTACGCTACGTCGCTGATCTGCGCCTTGAATTTCCAGAGGAAAACTTAGCTTATCTCGCGGAAGTCGCCACTGAAAGAGGGCATGCACTGACAAAATCTGGCATTAACCACCGAATGCGAAGCCTGAAAAAAATGGCAGAAGAACTGAGGACTGGAGGCAAAGCAAATGCCACATAAAACTTATTCGGCCATCTTCCCTATTATATTGAGCGAAGACAGGAGTCAACTTTTATTGCACTTAAGGCAGAACACCGGCTATTGCGACGGTTTTTGGGATACCGCTGCTTCAGGTCATGTCGAAGCAGATGAGACCGCCAAAGAAGCTGTCGTTCGCGAATGCCAAGAGGAAATTGGGATTGATGTGTGCGTGAATGATTTAGAATTTGCCCATCTAACCCATCACTTTTCAGAAAGCGATCGGAATTATTATCACATTTACTTCGTAGTGAAGGCCTACACGAGGACACCTGCGATTATGGAGCCGGACAAGTGTTCGGAGTTGAGGTGGTTTGATTTGAACAAGCTACCTGATGAGATGATTCCATGCCGCAAGATGGCCATTGAAGCCTGGATGGACGAGGTAGCTTATACGGAAGTGGAGGATAAGTAAAAAGTTGAACTTTTAAATCGCCACTGAAAAGACAAGTAAACGTTAAAAATAGCTGAGTGCTTGGCTTTTAAGGCCTGTTTCCAGAGCTGAAAAGACAAGTCGATTCTCAAAATAGCTAGTTTCTTGGCTTTTAGGGATCGATTTGGATGCTAAAAAGCCAAGTGCACCTAGATTTTAGGTATTTACTTGGCCTTCTATAAAAATCTACAACTTCAAATTAGGTTTTGCATCGATCAGCAGATCGCTTGTGAGACCTTTTTTCAATGCCACATTTCCTGCAGCTGCGATCATAGCAGCGTTATCGGTACAGTAGTTAAGGGTTGGTACGCTAACATTAACCCCTCTTGCAGCGCCTGCTGACCTTAAAGAGGCCCTTAATCCAGAATTTGCTGCAACGCCCCCTGCTATCACCAAGTTTTTCACCTGATATTTCTCTAGTGCTCTCATGGTTTTTTCGGTCAACACTTCTACCACACTGGCTTGGAAACTAGCTGCTAGGTTAGCTGGATGTATTTCTTCACCTCGCTGGGTGGCATTGTGACTCAAATTGATGACCGCTGACTTTAGTCCAGAAAAACTGAAATCGAAGGCGTTACGGTCAAGCCAAATCCGTGGTAAGTGATAGGTATCTTCCCCTTCACGGGCCATTTTATCGATGATAGGACCACCCGGATAACCCACGTCTAAAATCCGAGCTACTTTGTCGTAGGCTTCCCCAACGGCATCGTCTAACGTGCGACCAAGGTATTCAAACTCAAAGTGATCTTTCATTAAAATTAATTCGGTGTGACCACCACTAACGACGAGGGCAATCAATGGAAAATCCATCTCTGCTACCAAGGCATTGGCATAAATGTGTCCAGCAATGTGATGAACGGGAACAAGGGGAATTCCATGAGCAAAGGAGATGGCTTTCGCTGCTTGAATTCCCACAATAAGAGCACCAACAAGTCCCGGCCCCTTGCATACGGCAATGCCATCTAAATCTGAAAAGGTCACGCCAGCTTGTGCCATCGCTTCATCGATGACAGCTGTGATGGCTTCTACATGATGACGACTAGCCACTTCCGGTACAACGCCACCAAACTTTTTATGAACCTCAATTTGAGTGGCGACCACATTGGACAAAACCTCACTCCCATTGCGAACCACACTAGCGGCAGTCTCATCGCAGCTGGATTCAATGCCAAGTATTAACTGTTGTTTTTCCATACGGTCGTCCTCCTCGTTAAAGTTCCACTAAACCATCATCACACGACTCCCCAATCCAATACTTTCGTCAACGTCCACATAGTTAGGGTTCATGCCCCCGCGATCGTGATAAACCACCACTTTTCCATCTTGCAGGTAAGGGGTTGGATCTTCCCTTAATAAATCACTTTTAAATACGTAGGTTGTCCCATGGAAATCCTCGTAAGAGCAAGTCAGATGATACGTCGCACGACCACCCATCCCACCATGATCTCCTATACCACCAGTAGTGACACCTAGACGAATGTTCGATGGTTCACAGCTTTGCACCGTCGCTTCAATTCGAACACCCTCTCTTTTTAACCGCTCAATTTCACGACGTCTCTTAGCCGGGCGAACTAAAAACACCAACCCAACCATTAAAAAGATTACCCCAATCGTCCAAAAAATCCCACCAAACAACCACCCAATCCAAGCATCCGCTTCGGTTAATGGTCGATATGCCCCGTTAATCGTGACCATTCGTCCCGGTTGGAAAATCAAAGGTCCAATAAACCCAACTGGAATGAAAACAGCTCCCAGTATGGCAAAAATCATCCCGATAAATTTCATGTTTACTTTCATGCTACGTTGTCTCATTCTTCATCTACTCCCGTGCAAAATTTGAAATCACTAAATAAATGTGTTACAATAACATATAATAAAACAGAGACCACTGCGCAAACAGTCTTCTCTGTCAGGCCGTTTTAAGACGGTAGCAGAACTTATAACTAAATTAAAAACTGTCTAGCTCCGCTAAAGCTTAAGGACAGTTTTTTTCTTTAGCTACATCCAACATAGGTCAACATGGCTAGGATAAGTAGACCAAAAGTCAACCTTAATCCTAGTGCTTCCGCTGTAGACACGACTAAGCTCCTTCCGGAACCAGCCAAGGCCAAATACTCATTAGCATCGCTCCTTTCTAAACACTCGGTAAAATTTCACCTCCCGATTAAAAAGTTCGCTCTGCTACCGTCTTAAACTTCCGTACTATTATTGTACCATAATTGAGGGATGAATTCGATGATTTCTTACTAGAAAAACGTAGGAAATAATAGATATATTCTACTAAAATTCCATTATACCATCACCACACAGCTACTCCTAATCTAACAGGAAATCTTCTATTCCTGCACTGTTTCCATCTAAATCCATGATCCGAGTTTCAAAATCATCGTTCTCATACACAATCAGATTTCCTACGACTGAGAACGACCAAACATTTGATGCCAACAGGCGCTGATTCCCTCCCTCAAGATCAATGAGGTAAAGGTTTTGATCAAAATCAACCATAACCAGATGGTTTTCCATCGTCGCCATTTGCTCCGACTCAATAAAGGCACTAAAAGACTCGATCTCGTCTGTCTCAAAGTTAAATCTAAACGTTTCTTCCTCAAAGTCTGCGACCCAATACACAGATTCGCCATCGTAAGTAAACGTCCAAATCCAATCGTCGGCAATACGCTGACGATCTCTTCCTTCTAAATTCGTCACATAAGGGCGCCCAGCATGGATAAATATAATTCGATCGTTTTCTACATCGATAAAAAACGTTCTAACATCGTCACTAATCACACGGTCGATGTCCCCCGTCTCCACATCTAAAACGTATAAACCGCCTTGTCCAAATCTTTCCGTTTGATGGTAAATTTGACCATTCGTTTGAATCGGATGGTAAATACCTTCAGCCAATGTGGTTCGTACATTTTCTTCTACGTCGTAGCGGTAAAGGATGCCATCCGTTGTAAAGTAAAGCGCGTTTTCCTCAACATGCAAGGAATCGATGCGGCCACTTTCCGTCATCAAAATGTCATAGTGTTTAAAATCTAAGTCGAATCTGACCACGTTCATTCGCCAACTTGAATCACGTAGCACGAAATAAGCGCCGTCCTCAGTTAGAAATACCGGATCAGAAAATCTTGCATTAGCATTGGCTTGATTCGCAAAGGTTAGGTCTCCCACTATTTCAAGGCTCAACTGCTCAAGAGGAACATCGTTTTGAGTGACGTGTGGCTCTCTAGGTGCGTCGCCGTCTCTTTCAGGTATCAACACATCCCCCAATCCATTTTCCGTCAATTCGGTAATCGTTCCTTCTAAATTTACCACATAACGTCCCAAATCGCTTCTACTTCTTTCTCTGTCAAAAACAATCTGATCCGATGTCACCGCAAAATTACGCGCATTGCTAGCGATGATTTGGTGATCACCGCCATCGGAGTTCATCACATGAAGGTCGTTGCTCCAATCTGTGAAGACGACGTAGTCGGCAATGAATGCCATTTGTCTCATATCAAAAGCCTCACCAATAACAATGGTTTGCTCGGTCTCAAAGTCAAAGCGGTACAGGCTATTAAAATCTTCCCAAATGACATATTCTCCATCGTAGCCAAAGGTCCAAACAAAGCGCTGGCTACTAATTGACGTTTGCTCCTCACCTAGCATATTCACATAGTACAAGCTTCCTTCATCGGTTAAAAAGACAATGCGATCACTTGCTGGATTAACCATAAACTCACGAATGTCTTCTCTAATTAAGACATCACTTCTACCACGCTCGAGGTCATAAACGTATAAATTAGAAGCTCCAAACCATTCGGATTGATAAAAAATTAAATGATCCACCCTTACCATATTGTGTACCTCTTCGGTAATGGCCTGTACGGAGCGCTCTTCGGGATCGTAGCGGTACAAAGAACCAAAGGTCACGTAATAGATGACACCATCATGCACGTAAATTTCATCTAGCCAATTGTCTATCTCAAGCGTGTCCTCTACCTCAAAATCATGGCTATACACGATAATGTCTCGGGTATCAGCTAAATAAATATGGTCTTCCGTTACAGAAATATTGATCCAAGATTGATTATTCCATTGATTAATAAAGAGAAACTCATCTGAGCGGGAACTAGTCCGACCACCACCCGGCTCAAAATGAAAAATGAAAAGCAACGTAGCCATACTCAGAGTGATCACTCCAAGAACCACACTAAGAACAGTCGCTAACCTCACTCTCCCACCTTTAATCGGTTGATGACAGCCCATACACACCTTAGCCCGACCATCGTTTTCAGTCATACAATTGCCACATCTCATGTTCCCAGCTCCTTTAACTTCTCTTCATCAAAATCCCGTCGATCCCTTTGTAATACCCCTTCCGGATACTGACTTGCTCAAAACCAAACTTCTCGTACAAACCGATAGCCGAGACATTATCTACCCGGACTTCCAGCGTCACCTCAGTGATGTCACGCCTCTCCATTTCAGCTAAAAACAACGTCATCAACTTCGTTCCGTTTCCTTGCCTCTGAAACTCCGAAAAAACTTCCACATGATGGATATCAGCAAATCCCGCTACGGCGTGAAACTCAATAAACCCTTCCACTAATTCGATTTTCTCAGACACCGGCATTAACCTCAGCTTCCGTCTTCCGCAAATAATTAGGTATCAACTCATGAATGTTTTTTATAGGTGACCCTTTGCAAGCCAGCTCTGCTACTACCTCGGCCTTACCTCGCTTAAAATCAACCTCAGCCATGACCTCGCACGCATCGAACACACTCAAGATTTGCTCCTTATGAGCAACGCCACCATCCCCAACAAATGAGATAGCCTGCCCTACAGGCAACTGACGGAGCAAATCCTCCAGCTCATAATGACCTTCAGCCACGACCACACGTCCCTGATCCCAACAACTAGCAAACACCGTACCACGACGGGCATCCATCATCGGAACGACTACCCCTTCGCGACCACTGGCATAGACCATCGCTTCCAAGCTAGAGACACCCACAACTGGGACATCTAGCGCATACCCCAAACTCTTCGCAGCCGCCACCCCTACCCGAATACCTGTATAAGAACCTGGACCAATGGCAACGCCGATTAAGTTCACGTCAGTTGGTTTTAGCTGACACCGATTTATCGTCTCTTCAATTCGCGACATTAGAATTTCGGACTGATTATTTTTTGTTGATTCATTAAAAGACGCTAAGACATCACTGTCCTTCACGAGAGCAAGAGATAATCTATTCGTACTTGTGTCGATGCCTAAAGTTAACATACGTACCCTCCTTCTGTCCTTCCATCATACAATAAAACGTCTCGTTCCACAATGTTTCTTGCCAAATGAGTAAGAATAAGTTATATTTAGTACGCCATGAGATCCATTAGAAACGCTTCAACTAACTGACCCAAATCCCGAGACAGGGGAAAGGACGGATGTAACATGCTAAGCAAAGATATAAAAATTTCATTGACTAACCTGATGACCACTGATCTCCATATCCATTCAGGTCTACAATGTATCTTTATGCTGAGAGGACAAGTTGCCATTGATGTAGAAGGCCAGCGAATTCAACTTGCACCAGAGGACTTGCTGGTCATCAATAGCAACCGCCCTCATACGACCATTGCGAAAGATAACAACGTCGCCCTTATCTTAGAAATACAGCCCGGCTTTCTACGAAACCAGTGCGAAGATTTCGCCAGTGGCGTTATTCGTTGCCATTGCATTGGTCATTCCGATGAAAGCAGTCATTACTATGGCTTAAAACGCGCACTGACACGCATGCTCTACACGGCGATAAAAAAGGAATCCGGATATCAGCTCGACTTTAAAGTCGAATTGCTTCGCTTTATCCACATCTTATTTACTAATTTTCGTGAGACCACGGAAGAAGAACCAGACGCCTACAAACAAGCCAAAAACATTAATCACATCCTTGCTTACTTAGACGACAACTTTTACCATCCCATCAAATTAGAGGAGATGGCTAAGCGCGAACACATGTCTCCTCAGTATTTTTCCAAATATTTCAAACGAAAAACCGGCTACGGATTTTTGGAATACTTAACTTCTTTACGACTAAAGCACGCGTTGCAAAGCGTACTAGAAACCGATGAATCGATTATTAAAATCGCACTAGACCATGGATTTGCTAATGCCAAATCCTTTACAACGGCTTTCAAAAAAGAATACAACGATACACCGGGGAACTTTAGAAAGAGCCACCAAAGTGACAATCACTTAAAAAGAGACGACGCAGATCTTGCTGAAATCAACTTAAACGTGGACATCGAATTGCGAGATTTCATGCAGTATATGAGAAAATACGACATCAACTTGGAACAAGTTGGACAGAATAAAACGTCTCATAAAATTGCGCTCAATCAAAAGCAGGAATCCCTTGTCTTCCCTTTCGAAAACATCTTAAACGTTGGTAAAGCTGAAACCGCCATTCACACAAACCTCATTGAGCGATTAGACACCTTAAACAAACACTTAGGATTCAAATACGTTCACTTTGATTTAGAACACCACTTTATTCCAAACAACATTCAATACTCTCTGATTGTCTGTCAGCAGTTTTTTCGTCTCGTTGATGGTGCAAAACAAGCGGACATGGTTCCTTTCTTAAAAATTGCCATGGATCAAAAATACCTTCACCTGTCATTAGAAGAAATTGAAGAACACGTTAAAAATCAAATCAATACCTTTTTGTTCTGTGTCCTACCGATTTATGACGAGGCTTATTTGAATCAGTGGAAAATTCAAATCTATCCAGATTTAAATATGAAAGAAGAAATTTGCCAGATGGTTTATCATGCCGTACACAAGGAAATCAAGAAAAAGCTTCCAGCGATGGAAGTAGGTTACCATGCCTTAAATGAAATGGACCGGATCGAAAAACAACGTTTTTCACACTTCTTAGCCTATGCGAAAAAAGAAAACGTCTTACCTGATTTTATCACCTTCGGTATTTTTGCTAACCATAAAAAGAAAAATTATCTGGACACACAGTTCTTCTTCCCCGAACTCAAAAGTTACTACTTGGAAGTCATTGACACCATTGGTCAATCTTATCAAGCGGTTCAAGCCCCCCTTCCAACCCTCTATATGTCAGAATGGAACACCTTGATGGGGGATCTGGATCATGAGAGCATTTTATACTTACGTTCTGCTATTATTCTTGATGCACTTTTAGAGGTTAACCCGCACGTGAAAGGGGTCGGTTGTTGGGCCGACTCTTCGGTTAGTGCCATTTATTCAGGTGAACCTCCGATTACGTCCTTATCTTTGTACTTAATCGATGAAGTGAGACGTCCGATTTACACCATGTTAGAGATGTTGAAGAGATTAGGATCAGTGATCGTCTATCAACAGGATGGCATTCTCGTCACATTAAATGCTAAAGAGGAGTATAACATCTTAGTATGGAATTCCCATTACTTAAATCCATCTTTCTGTATGGACGATCCGACCACTGAATCCCTATGCAAAAACATCAACGTCAAACTAACCCATATGAAGCCAGGTAACTATCGAATCAAAAAAGTCACCTGTAACAAGCAAAATTCCGGTGCCATTACTCAAATCATTAATGCCGGATACCCTGACTTTTCTGATCGAGAGGTTTTCAATTACATTAAATACAACATCGCTCACGGATTAAACGTCTACGAAGAATCGATTCTAACTGGCTCCTATCTGTTTAACACGAACCTTTCCTACAATGGTGTGATCTTATACATCATCAAAAAACAACCAGATACTTAAGGGAACATCTATCAACTCGATTGAGATCCCCTTAAAAATAATTCACTCAAAACAGCGGTCGTTTTTCGACAAATGCTGTTTTTAATTTCTTTTTTGGATAAAAAAGCCACTAAGTTGGATAAAAAAGCATGTATTTCGTGGCCCTTTCTATGAGATGATAGTTGCATAAGAAAACGCAAACAACTAGGAGGTCGTTAATATGAGTTACACAGCAAGAGCCAAAGAGATCGAAAAAGAAATCATCGCACACCGCAGATACATCCATGAAAATCCAGAAATTGGGTTAGAAACCAGCGGGACCGTTGCTTACATTAAGGAGCAATTAACCCAAATGGGATACGTGCCAAAAGAAGTAGGAAAAGGCGGTCTATCTGCAACCGTCGGAACAGGAGGTAAAACCATCCTACTAAGAGGGGACATAGACGCTTTGCCAATGGGCGAAGACAGTGGCCTCGACTTTGCTAGTAAAAAAGAAATGGCCCACACCTGTGGTCACGACATGCACGCTGCTATGCTTTTAGGAGCCGCAAAACTATTAAAAGAACGAGAAAGCGAATTAAAAGGGACAGTTAAACTGATGTTCCAACCAGGTGAAGAAATTTTTGCAGGCGCCCAAGAAATGATCGATCATGGCATCATGGAATCACCAACGGTTGAATCTGCTTTAGCTTTACATGTCCTTTCTGGTCTTCCAACGGGGAAAGTCTTTGTCAAAGAAGGTCCACTCTTGGCTTCTTGTAACGGATTTAAAATTACCATTACCGGAAAAGGCTGTCATGGAGCTATGCCACAAAACGGGGTCGACCCAATCAACATCGGAGTTCACATCCACCTCGCTCTGCAAGCACTTGTTTCAAGAGAAATCGACTTTAGCAATGGCGCCTTATTAACCATTGGTGAATTCACAGCAGGATCCGCTTCTAACATCATTCCCAATACTGCCTTCATGCAAGGAACGTTACGTACCTTCAACGAAGAACAGCGTGAGTTTTTAATGGAGCGATTTAAAACCATCGTCACACAAACGGCTGAGCTATTTAGAGGATCTGTTGAAATCGAAATCTTCTCTGATGTTCCAGTAACGTCAAACAACGTCGACTTCACACGCACCGTCCGTGGCTATTTAGAAGAGGCGGCAGGTGAAGATTACGAAGTGGTCGATGGCATGAGTGCTACCGCTTCTGAAGACTTCTCTCGTATTGCTAATCTCGTTCCAGCAACCATGCTCTTCTTAGGCGCGTCTGACTTAACCAGTGGTGAAGAAATTTTCCCGATGCACCATCCGAAAGTTATCTTCGATGAAAATGTCCTAACAAAAGGAGCCGCTATCTATGCTGAAGCCGCTGAACGTTGGTTAAAAGGTCAATAGGGAAAGTTAAATCAAAATAAGAGGAGTGATACAACATGCAAATGACAGTTATTCTAGCTTTCGCAATTATCGTTGTTCTTCAGGGGTTGGGAGACATTATTTCTGCTAAAACAAACGGGAAAATCCCATCGATCTTTATCTCGTGTATTTTGTTCTTAATTGGTTTCTGGACTTTCATTCCAACGCAAATTGAAACGGCTTCTGGTGCCCTGATTTCTTTAACGGAAATGTCTGGTATCTCCGGTGCCTTATTCAACTTGTTGCTAGCTTTACTTGTGACCAACATGGGAACGCTCATGTCTATCAAAGAATTGCTTCAACAGTGGAAAACCATTGTGATTGGTGTCGTTGGAATCGGTGGAGCCTTAATCTTTGGACTTGTGGTTGGTAATTTGTTCTTCTCTAGCGAATACGGCATTGTTATCATCCCTTCTTTAGTCGGTGGATTAGCGGCCGTTAACATCATGCGCGAAGCCGCTCTAGAAATGGGCTTCGATCAACTAGCAACCATCGCCATCCTCGTTTTCTCCCTGCAAGGTATTGTGGGTTATCCGTTAATGAACTTCGTTTTAAGAAGGCAAGCTAAAAGTGTGTTGAAAGACTTTAAAGAGGGGAAAGTTACCTTGTTGTCTGTGGAGGCCAAAGACGCGGCTGCTAAACCGAGTCCATTGAAGTTTATCCCAGATCTACCTGCAAAACTTCAAACGCCTCCTGTTTTAATCGGTAAATTAGCATTGGTTGCCTGGCTAGCAGAGACAGTTTCAGGATGGACAGATGGGACGGTCCATACCCTTGTGCTTGCCCTCGTCTTTGGTATCATTGCCACCGAAATTGGATTCTTAGAGAAGCAACTTTTGGTAAAAACTCAGACGATGGGTCTGTTAATGATCTTGCTAATGGGGTTCGTTTTCGGTGGTTTAGCAACGGCCACGCCACAGCAAATTAGTGACGTCTTCTTACCCCTTGTGACCTTATTTACAGTAGGGACCATCGGACTTGTCCTCTTCGGGATCGTCATTGGAAAATTCTTTGGTGAATCATGGGCCATGTCAACTGCCATCGTTTTAAACTGTCTGTGTGGTTTCCCACCAAACTATGTGTTAACCGTCGAAGCTTCAAAGTCCATGTCAAGCAACGAAGACGAGTACAACATCTTGATGCAAGAAATGTTGCCTAAAGTTTTGGTTGGAGGCTTCGCCACCGTTACGGTATTATCGGTTATCATTGCTAACTTATTTGTCGGATTCTTATAATCAGACGGACCGTTATTTATTAAAAAGGGTTGAAATCCCAGACACCGTGCTTCTCTTCATGCGTGGTGTCTGATTTGTTGAGACATAGAAGGAATGAAACAATGATGAAAATTTTGAATCCTCGAGTTTTAGGGCTCTTTGTTGGAGCGATTGTCTTTGCCATCGTCGCACGCATCCCCATTCACGGCTTAGAAAGGGAAGGCCAATTATTTTTAGCGGTAACCTTGATGACGGTCATTTTCTGGGCCTTTCAGGTCGGGAACATGGGATATGTATCCGGACTTTATCTAGCTCTTCTCGTTATTTTAAACGTTGCCGAACCTAGTGTTATTTTCTCTCCTTGGACGGGATCGACCATGTACTTCATCGTTGGGGCCTATTTAATTGCTTCGGCAGTTAAACATTCAGGACTCGGTGAACGAATTGCCATGTATGTAATTTCGAAACACATTACCAACTTTAGAAGCATTATCGTTGTTATCTTTGGTCTGCAAATCCTCCTTAGTTTGATCATCCCTAATTCCTGGGCAAGGAGTTTGATTATCATGGCAGTTATGAAACAGGTGATTGACAGTGCTGGACTAAGTAAAAAAGATGCTATTACCATTGGCTTAACCGTCTTTACAAGTTCTGTTCCTACTTCCATGTTGTTTTTGACAGGAGAGAGCGCCATCAACTTAATGATCGTCGATTATGCACCAGTTCCTGTTGGGTGGTTAACGTGGGCTCTTTACATGGGACCACCAGCCATCGCAGCAACTCTTTTAACGATGGCAGCCATTTTGATCGTCTTTAAACCGACGTCAGAAGTAAAGCTTGACCGAACGACGATGACGGGACGCTTTAATCAACTGGGGAAGCTAACAAATAAAGAGAAGCGTGTCCTGTTTTGGCTTGTCGTCGCCATCATTACCTGGATGACAGATAGCTGGCATGGCATCGACATTGGTTGGGCAACCCTAGCGCTTACCATGTTGATGGGACTGCCATTGATCGGGGAAGTTATCGATGCCAAGCATTGGGGTGATGTTCCCGTCCACGTCTTGATCTTCCTAACAGCAGCGATCGCCATCGGGCGTGTGGGAGCGGTTGTCGGTAGTAACGACTTCTTGGCTAATTTAATGTTTCCAAGTAGCACGCCGGAAAGTTTAATTTTTTGGGCTATGATCGTAATGGCCATCGCCATTGTGATTCACATGTTCTTGGGGAGTGTGATTGCGGTCTTAAGTCTAATTATCCCCGCCACCATTGCTTTCACAGAGCCACTTGGTCTCAACCCTTTGGTACCCATTTTCATTGTTTACATGGCCGTCTTCGGTCACTTTGTTTTCCCGTTCCACCACATCAGCATCATCGTTGGTGTTGGCGATGAAAATGGAGGTTATACCAATAAAGAAGTGATGAAATTAGGATTCCCGTTACTGATAATGGTATTTGTCGTTGTCTTACTTGTACAACTTCCATGGTGGCGGCTGATTGGATTGTTGTAAAGAGCACTATTCACTAATTAGGTATTCAAAAGCCAAGTGATTGGGATTTTCTTTCCAATACTTGGCTTTTCTAAGACATTTTTCATACTTAAAAGCCAAGTAATCACCATTCTGGCGATTAGCTTGGCTTTTACGATCTGATTTTAGTGTTAAAAGGCCAACAGATAAGGGGTTTTCGGTCTATGCTTGGCTTTTGGTTGCAAAATCCAACCATTACCTTGAATCAACCACCGTTATCTCACGTCGATTCCCATCCAGGCGGTCAATTCTAATGTCGATCCGATCTTTAGGCAAGTCTTGCTCGATCATCGATGCCCATTCAACAACGCACACACCGTCTCGACGATCAAAGTATTCAAGAATAAAGTCGATGTCAGAATCACCATCTAGTCGGTAAACGTCCATGTGATAGAGTGGAACCCTGCCATCGTACTCTTTAATAATAGCAAAGGTCGGGCTATCCACTACCTCTTCGATTCCAAGACCAAGGGCTAGTCCCTTAGTGAAGGTGGTCTTCCCAGCAGCAAGATCTCCTTCCAACGTCAAAATAGATCCAGGCGTTAAGCCTGAACCTAAATGTTTAGCAAATTCAATGGTTTCCTGTGGGGAATTGACAACCACTTTACTTCTCATCTTTTTTGACCACGGCAACAGCTAGTTCCTCCAGTTGAACTTCGTTTGCGATTCCTGGCGCACCAGTCATCGAGCAAGAAGCTGACTGGGTTTTCGGGAAAGCAATCACGTCGCGGATGCTATCTGATCCCGTTAATAACATGGCAAAGCGGTCCATTCCTAAGGCGATTCCACCGTGAGGTGGCGTCCCGTATTTCAAAGCGTTAACCATGAAACCAAACTGAGTATCGATTTCTTCTTGGGAAAAGCCTAACGTCTTAAACATGCGCTCCTGAACTTCCGGGTCGTAAATACGGATCGATCCTCCACCAAGCTCAAACCCATTTAATACGACGTCGTATGCCTGAGCCAATGCCTCTTTTGGATTCTGATCGAAGGTATCCATGTCCGTAAGAGCCGGCGACGTGAACGGGTGGTGTGCGGCAAAGTAGCGGCCGGCATCTTCGTCGTACTCATACAGTGGCCAATCAACGATCCATAGGAAATTGTACTTCGACTCATCGATTAATCCCAATTCCTTACCCAGGTACCCACGTAACATTCCTAAACTGTTCTCTGTGATTTCCTGAACGTCAGCGACAAATAACAATAGATCTCCAGCTTCTGCTGCTGCTTTTTCGTTAACCGCCGCTACATCGGCCACTTCAAAGAACTTAGCAATCGGTCCTGACCATCCTTCTTCTGTTACTTTGACCCACGCTAAGCCTTTGGCCTTGTAGTTCTTAACAAAGTCTGTCAGTTTGTCGATGTCCTTACGAGAGAACTTCTCGGCTGCCCCTTTTACATTAAGTGCTTTTACCATGTTCCCTGCTTTCACCGCACTCGCAAAAACACTGAATCCACAATTAGCCACCACGTCATTCAAAGCAATTAACTCCATATCAAAGCGAGTGTCTGGTTTGTCTGACCCGTAACGATCCATGGCTTCAGCATAAGGCATCACCGGGAAATCATAGTCAATTTCTACATCTAAAACGTCGCGCATCACCCCTTTTAACATGCGCTCTGTTAATGCCATGATCTCAGCTTGGGATAAAAACGAAGTCTCCACATCCAACTGAGTAAATTCCGGTTGGCGGTCGGCACGCAAGTCTTCGTCACGGAAACAACGGGCAATTTGATAATACTTATCCATTCCCGCTACCATGAGAAGTTGCTTAAACATTTGCGGTGACTGGGGCAAAGCGTAAAATTCACCCTTGTGAACACGACTTGGTACTAAGTAGTCACGTGCCCCTTCCGGCGTGGCCTTCGTTAAAATCGGCGTCTCCACATCAATAAAGCCGTTGTTATTATAGAAATTACGAATGGAGGTAATCATCTTATGGCGTAAAATCAAATTGCGTTGCATCGCTGGACGTCTGATATCTAAATAACGATACTTTAAACGCGTATCCTCTAACGCGTCCGTCTCATCGGCAATAATCAGCGGGGTCTGCTCTGCGCGGGTCAAGATGTCGATAGCTGAAGCTTCAATTTCGATTTCTCCCGTTGCCATGTCCATGTTCTTACTTTCTCGCTCAATGACCTTCCCTTGTACCTGAATCACGTATTCGTTGCGAAGCTCCTCGGTCACTTTTACTAACTCAGCGGACGCCTCCTCAGGGTTCACCATTAATTGCGTCATGCCGTAACGGTCGCGAAGGTCAATAAAAATTAACCCACCTAAATTACGAGACTTGGCTACCCATCCTTTTAAACAAACCGTTTCCCCAACGTTACTTAGTCTTAATTCTCCATTGTTGTGCGTCTTTTTCATCGTACAAAACCTCTCTTACTGTGGGAATTTTGTCAATTTAAACTAGCTTCCTTGACTTTTTACTAATATTTATTGTACAATACGCATATAGCAGTACTGAACACATATAATAAAGAAGACGATATGCTAGTAACATACCGTCTCTTGTCACTGTTTACGCAGTGGGAAGTTCAGAAATAATTATTTCTTTGACGAACCGTCCTTACGTTTGCGCGCGTGCTGGACGGTTTTTTCTTCGTCTTTTTTAGTCAAAGAATCTTTGACCAAGGATCGAGTTGCCTCACTTACAACCGCATGACATACGGTGCGTAATAAATCCAACAAAAAATTGACCATCATATATCCACCTCCCCGTCTTACGCCTTAACATAAAACAGTCGGTGAACTTCCCACACGCTAATCTGTGACAAAACAATCATAGCATATTTAGCTTTCCATATCTAGCTATATTTGACTAGGTAGTGTTCTACTCAACCAAAAGCGCTGTCCCTGAAGCCTTAAACAGCAACAACGTGTCGTTAGTTAACATTTCATAATCGATTGACAAACCAATGATGGCATTCGCACCTAGCTGTCGGGCTTCGGTCATCATCTCTTCTAACGCTTCTTCTCTTGTTCTGATAATTAATTCCTCATGCCCGGCCGAACGACCACCAGAAAGTTGCTTAAACCCAGCCCCAATCGTCCGTCCAAATCCAGTTCCTCTTGCCACTTGAGCAAACAGAGGTCCTTTATAATCTAAAATTTTCTTTCCTTCCAAAATCGGTGTTGTTACAACTAACATCCTAAACACTTCCTTCCAAAAATTTTGCTAATTCTCCCACTTGAACCTCTGTCTGATCTCCCGTTGTGGCATCTTTCAAGTTCAAAACACCATTGGCAACTTCCGCATCACCAACGACAACCGTATAACGAGCACGGGCATCGTCCGCTAGCTTAAACCTAGCTTTGAGCTTGCGCTCTGAAAAGTCTGCTTCACAAACCACACCAAACCCACGAACCTCACTCATCAAACGTGCTACCATACTCTGGGCAACTTCGCCCATTGGCAAAAAGAAGACGTCTACGTGGTTATCCACACCGTGCTCAATTTCTGCCGCTTCAAGGGCAAGCAAGACCCGTTCTAACCCCATACCAAACCCAATACCAGGTGTGGCAGGTCCACCTAACTCCTCCACTAATTTGTTGTAACGACCACCACCACAAAGTGTGGTCTGAGCGCCAAATCCAGGAATATCAGCCTGCACCTCAAAAATCGTGTGGGTATAGTAATCAAAACCACGAACCAAGTTACGATCGTACTCATAAGCAATCCCAACCGCTTCTAACCCCGCCTTGACCGCATTAAAATAAGCTAAATCTTCTTCTACTAAGTAATCCACCATTTCCGGTGCAAACTGCATCGCCGGACTCTCAGCATCTCGTTTACAATCTAAAATACGCAGGGGATTTTTTTCAAAGCGCGTCTGACAATCGGAACATAAGTCGTCTTTGTAGTCGGAAAAATGACTCGTTAACGCGATACGATACAGGTCGCGGCTGGCATCGCTACCGAGGGAGTTTAACTTTACCTTGACGTTTTGATCAAGGCCTAACTTCTTCAGTACAAGACAAGCCAATGAAATGATCTCTACGTCTTGTAACGGGTGGTCACCCCCAAAGGCTTCTACCCCAAATTGGACGTGTTGACGATAGCGTCCTTTTTGTTGTCTTTCGTAGCGGAACATCGGCCCAATGTAATACATCTTCTGGGCACCTGTTTTTGTGTACAACTTATTTTCGATAAAACTACGTACAACACCTGCTGTTCCTTCTGGACGAAGGGTCATGTCACGATCGCCACGATCTTTGAAATCGTAAGTTTCTTTGCTCACCACGTCACTGGTCTCTCCTGCTGAACGGTGATAAAGGTCCGACGCTTCAAACATCGGTGTTCTGATTTCATGCACGTTATAGGCACGTGCTACTTCTCGTACGACCTGCTCTACGTATTGCCACTTTCCCGACTCAGTCGGCATCACGTCGTATGTCCCTTTTGGCTTTGAAAAGGTCATAATCCCACTCCTCTTTACTAACAGTTTTACTTTAAAATTTATTTCGACACAACACCTGACATCATCGTCACTTCGACGCCATGCTCTTCCCACTTTTCAGCAATTTTGTTCATTCCAAGTGAATCGCTTGACATGTGACCAGCGACAATCACATTTCCGATGTTTTGCTCTTTAAGCGCCTTTGTGTCTTCTTCCGGAATGTGCATCACGATCAACGTCCCCACACCTGCTTCAAAATACGCCTTCAACACATCAGTACCAGGCCCGGTTAAGCCTGTCATCAAAACGTAAATTTTACCCGCATAACTATCTTCTGAACCAACACGAATCACTGGTTTTCTCACTGAATTTTTGTATTCACCGATTTCTTCAAATGCCTTAACAATGTCTGACAGCTTCGTATCTGGCTTGTCTAAAAACTTGCTATCTAAATGCTCCTGAACCATCTTCTCACCAATAATATCCGCTGGCGTATGAATGCTTACAAATGGCATCTTCAGCAACTGAGCCGCGCTTTCGCTTCGTC
>Ga0123352_10001882_pt1 | contig 28594 bp, 30 predicted proteins | sample TergutLab28metaG_FD_89700 | JGI IMG/M metagenome (GOLD analysis project Ga0123352, IMG submission 89700) | Labiotermes labralis P1 segment gut microbial communities from Petit-Saut dam, French Guiana - Lab288 P1 | ecosystem: Host-associated > Arthropoda: Insects > Digestive system > Gut ... | reverse complement strand
TGCAGGGTCAACTCCTTACAAAGGTACTACCTCTCCCATACCCATTGAGCCCTTATTATTATTATTATTATTATTATTATTATTGTTGTTGTAGTCATTGTCATCTCTTGTCACAGGGCTTTTCTTCCTGGTACTGTTCTTGAACCAACGGTGATCCGCACTGCTAAGGCTTCAAGTTTCAGACTGCAATACATTCTGTATTATGTGTGATGTTCCAAGTGAAACTGTCTTTTGTAGTGAATCTATTGAATGTTTTCCTGGTATGGCTTCAAAATTTTTCCTTAAACCCTTTGTTACCATTCCTCTGGCTCCTATTGTTACTGGTATAACCTTACATTTCAGGTTTCACATTTGTTGTATATCTACACATAAACTGTCATAATTTAGCGTCTTTAATACTTCCTTTTGCACAACATTTCTATCTGCGAGTATTGCCACATCTATCAGTGTGCATTTTTTCTCTTTTTTGTTTTTGTTATTAAATCTGGCCTATTTGCTGTAACTTCTCTGTCTGTGTGTACTGCTTGATTCCACAACACTTAACATCTTCCTGTTCATGCACTGACTTTGGTGTAATGGTGTGTGCGTGTGTGTGTGTGTCATTTGTCTGTTGTTTCAATGCCTAGGGCTTTGCATATTGAGTAATGCAAATGTGCACACTTTGTCATGTCTTATTACGTATTCATTCTTCACCAATATGGAGTATCCTGAGGTTAGGCAGTCAATAGTTTTTTCATGTTGTTTATATATCCAGCATTTACTGTCAGTTTCTTCCTTCAGAGTTTTAGTTTTAAAATAGTTTGTACTAATTTCATGGCCTTGAGCTGCCACTATTGTTCTTTCTGTTTCTCCCTTAATGTCTCCAGATTTTAGTCAGCGATATGACTGTTCATTATCCACCAGCTTTTCATCTAAGTTACATGGCACTTGTCCATGCTTCTTCTTCCCTCACCATCTTTTGTTTGTTTTCTCTGCTGTGCTAATTTGTCTTGTTCCTGTCTGTACTTCTGTCTTGAGGTGTCTGGCTGTCTGTAACACTGCTGAGTTGATGTGGTGTCTGTGCTTTCTGACAGTCTGTATTAGTGGATCTTCCTTTCTGTCTACATATTCCACCAGTTTTGTAATTTCTACTGCATAGGCTACTACTAACTGCGTCAGGCCCCTTCCTGCCTGTTTTCTGGGAACATACAAGCGATCTACGTCTGCCTTTGGGCAATGCTGTCCATGGATGGTTAGCAGTTTCCTCATTTTCCTGTTTAATTTTTGCAGTTCTTGGTGCCAGTTAACAATTCCAAAACTGTATCTTAAGTTCTGGCATTGCCAATGATCCAATTCTTTGAATTTTATTCTTTGTACTTAATTCTAAGCACAAAACTAATCTCAGTCTCCTCCAATATTCCCTTCTTCAACTTTTCTTTCATATTCTTATCCTCTATGTCATGGCTCTCTTCTATGCCTAAATGCTTATATGCTTCTCTCAGGTCCAGTTCTTTAATGTCTTTCTCAAATGTGCTTCCTATATGTAGTTTGCTTTGGACTCTGCCTTTTTTTAAGACATATTCTTGCACACTTTGCTAATCCAAAATTCATATTAATGTCTTTGCTAATTGCTTTCACAATTTTCATTTTGTACTCCAAATCATCCTCATTTCTACCTAGCATTTTCAAGTCATCCATGTACAATAAGTGACTTATTTTCCTCTCAGTTCCATGTACTTGATATCCACAATCAGCTCTGATCAGCTTGTGTGTTAATGGAATAAGTGCTATACAAAACAATAATGGCGAAAGTCCCCCTGGGTTATTCTTCTTTTTATCTGAATGGGTTACAACTGCATTACTTCCTGTTTCGTTTTTAAATGAAACCTTGTGTTCCATTTCTCCATTGATAATTTACAAAATGAACAATTTTACTGTTCACTCCTACCAATTCTATTGACTCTTCTATCCAGTCGTCAAATACTTTCTAGTAATCAATTCAGGTTATACTTAAATTCTTGTTCCTTCTCTTGCAGTCCTCATATATTGCTTTTGATGTCCTTAATTGATCCTTGCAATGTTAACTTCCAGGGTGACATCCTTTTCGCTCTGGTGGTAGTAAGTTCTTCTGTTCCATATGTGTGGAAATTCTTTTGAATTTTATTCCTGTTAGGGTTTGTGCATGGTTGTTAAACACATAATGGGTTGTTACTTTCTGACTTCTTTGCTGTCACCTGATTTTGGTAGCCAATAAGATATTCCTGTGAATAGCCAGTCACGTACCTTCTCCAGTTCTTCCATTATTGCACTGAAGTATTTTGCCACATGACTGTGGGCAGCTGCGAATGCTTTAAGCCAGTAATTTCGTATTTGATCATTTCCAGGAGATTTCCAATTGTGAGCTGTTGACAAAAATGAAGTGATTTCCATCATCTGTATAGACCCCCAATCCATATTACTGATTTCCTTCCTTCTTCTCTTATCCATTCTGTTCTTTCATTATGCTGAGATTTTTCTCCCCACAGTGACTTCCAGTGAGGATTTACTTCTACCATGGAAGAGGATTCTCTAGCCTCTATATTCTTGGTGCCCAAGTTTTGTAAAATTTTTTGGTGTCATTGAACATCTTAATCTGGATATACAGGGTTGACCTTTTTTCATGTCTTCTGATTCTTTAGGCTTTTGCTGGCACTTTCTGCTTCAGTATCTCTGTCAACTGTGCAAATTCTCTAACGGTTGTCACTGTATATTTTGAAAAATCTTCCTCTTTTTCCTGTTGAGTTTACCATCATCAGAGCCTGTTCCAGTTGCAGCTGTTATTGATAATTCATTTCTCCAGTGGCTTATCTCTCTCTGCATTCTTATTTACCAAAAATTTTCATTTCTTCTATTTTTGCATCTTTTGCTAGGCTGATTCATTGTTTCTGTCAATTGTGACTGAAGCATATGTTTAAGCTTTCATTTCTTAGTAATCAGATGTGGCGTAGAAGGAAGGTATTATCCTTCTTTTTCTTTTCGTTTTGATTTAGTCGGTGCCTAGAGTTTATCGCTTGAGCAACGTGTGGGTTGTTGAATGTAACAGTAACTGCTTTGTGTATCAGTTCCGCAACAGTGACTCGAGCAATGAGTAGCGTTGTAGCTGGAAGAGCAGTGTGTGTTTAATAGTGCCCATGTGCCCCCACAATCCAGAGATTTGAACCAAATAAAGGTCACTTATAGCAGCTTTTACATTGGTCCTTCTAAGCCGGATGCTGGGTTAGCATTGATTCTATTAAGCATCACAAGCAAAATTTGAAGCAAGAAGGTCGCAACATAGCACAGCACCAAGCGACAGCGTAAGCGCAGTGGTAAGACGTCTTCCAAGCAGCACTATTGCCAGCGTACGTAGACAGAACCTTGGATCACAGCAACACATAAATCGGTAAGTTGGCTCTTTCCTGTTCAGTCCTTAGCACCATGAATTCCCAAACATGCAAGGCATTAGAAAAAGAGCTGTATTCAAGGCAAGAATGACGCACATCAAGAAATATATCGACAGCTTCCAAGATACTGTAGACGTGCACGATGTAAATTTTAGGCTACAGTTAGAAAAGGTGTGGGAAGAATACAACGCTGCACAGGATCAGCTGGAATGTAATGATGATGATGACGATGAAACGCAACAGCATGAGCTAGATAGGGAAGCATTCACAGAAACATATTGTGAATTGAGAGCTAGGATTAATGGAGTAATTTCAGAAGACAGACGAGCAGAAGCCGTTAGTTCAGCAGAATCACAGATGCCTACAGCGCCGCATGAAAATTGCAACTTTTTAGCACCCAAGATTGAATTGCCAACTATTGATTTTCCAAAATTCGGAGGTCAGATAACATTGTAAACATTTTCATGACACTTTCAACAGATTGATAATTAATAACCAATGCTCAAGATGATGTTCAGAAATTTCACTATTTGTTGTCTTCTGTAACCACTGAAGCCGACCAGCTAATTCAGAATCTTCCAGTTACACAGCAGAACTTTTATATATCCTGGAATTTGCCATGTGATAGGTATAACAATGAATGTCTAATAGCCGCAGCTCATGTGAAGTCATTATGGTCACTGCCAGTGATCAACAAGGAATCAGCCGCAGAGCATTAATAAATCAGTTTCAAAGCAATTTGAATGCTATTAAGGCATTAGACTTGAGCATACCCCTGCATGAAATGTTGTCGCAGATATTGATAGAGCATGTGGATGAAGTAACCAGAAAACAGTGGGAAATTGAGGCAGTTTCCCAAGGAGTTACTGAGCTTGCAGCAATAATTCAATTCCTAGAAGATAAATGTCAGGCCCTTGAACTAATTCGCACAAGTCAGCACCCTAGGAATAATAATAGCAGTGGCATTAGCAAGCAAACCAAGCATCCATATGTAGCCACACATCTCATGTGTTGTGTGTAGAGGCAACCATCCCTTGTACAGATGTAAGCAGTTTAGGAAAACAAGCTCACAGAGCAAAGGTTGAATTTAATTAAGCACAATCAATTGTGTTTCAATTATTTGGGTAACAGTCACAGAACACCACAATGTAAGGTAGAATGGAGGTGTAAATTTTGCAGTGGGAAGCATAATTCACTGCTGCCATGTAATTCTAAGCCAGCTCAGAAAAACAATCGTAGCAATTGTAACAATGAACGTCAGCCACAATCGACCAGAACTGAGCAACATAACAACAGTCAATCAGGTGTAACAGTCTGTCATACATCTAAGGGAAGGTCATCTTCACAGATACTACTTGCTACAGCGATACTTTATGTTAGGGATAAATATGGACAATTAGTGAAGTACAGAGCATTGTTGGATTCAGCATCACAAGGTCATTTTTTAACAGAATGTTTAGTTCAGCAACTTCATTTGAGAAAATTTAAGGCACAGATACCTGTTCAAGGTATTAATGAGGTTACAAAAACCCAGCTTCACTGAAGATAAAATCCAGTTTTAGCAATTGGGAAACCAAAATAGAATGCACCGCACTTCTCAAGATAACAGGAATGATTCCAGCCATGTGTGTAGATACTAGTGACTGGGGTATCCCGGAAGGCTTGATGTTAGCAGATGAGTACTTCAGCAAGCCAAATTCCATTGACATCCTGTTAGGAGCCGATGTGTTCTTTGAGGTTCTTCGTCATGATAAGAAGACGCAGCCAGAAAATTATCTACTTTTACAGGATACAGAGTTAGGATGGATTATTTCAGGTAAGATACATTTGTCAGCGCCTGAAGAAGTTCCAGGGAAAAGTTTCTTCACCTCAATAATAACAACTTAGATCAGCAACTGCAGAGGTTTGGGTAAATTGAAGAAGTGCCTAATAAGACATGGAAAGTTGAAGAAATTTTGTGTGAAGAACACCGCACGAGATGATACAGGATGGTACATTGTGAGATTTCCTGGACCTGAAGGTCAAGGCCGTCTATGAGAGTCATATGAACAAGCAAGGCGACGATTTCATCAGCTAGAGCGACGGTTCCAAGAACATCCAGATTTGCATCAGGCATATTCTGAATTTGTGCAAGAATATGAAGATCTTGGTCATATGAACCAGATTAATGAAGACATAAGCAGCACAGAGGAACGGTATTACTTTCCACATCATGCGGTTTTCAAGAGTTCCAGCAGTACCACACGCACTCGAGTTGTATTTGATGGCTCATGTCGTTCAAATAACGGACTCTCTTTGAAGGATACACTACTAGTAGGACCTACAATACAACAAGATTTGTATCCCATCGTTTTACAATTCAGAGCATAGCAAATTGCATTCACCGCAGATATAACTAAGATATACCACGAACTGAGGATTCATCAAGACGATAGACAGTTGCAGCGAATTTTGTGGAGAAGGTCCATTGAGGAACCATTACGAACATACGAGTTGTCAAGGTTGACGTATGGCATTGCATCAGCACCTTGTCTAGCAACACGTTGTTTACAACAGCTTGCAGAAGATGAATCAAAGAACTTTTCACTAGCGCCAGAAGCATTAGCAAATAATTTCTATGTGGATGATGCTCTTTGTGGAGCTAACACCATAGAAGATGTATTAAACCTACACCAAGAGCTCACCACGCTTTCAGGACAAGGCGGATTTCATCTACACAAATGTTGTGCCAGTCACCCCAGCGTATTGTATAAGCAGTCCCTCCGGATTGCAGTGAAATGGAGGTACCCATTGAACTGGACAGCAACAAAGGCGTCAAAACACTACGTCTGCCATGGCATCCATTATCAGATCAGTTCCTGATTAGCAAGAGAACCTCTGTTCAAAAATTGCGAAAGCCTAAAAACCCTGTATCAGCAAACGCATTATTTCTTCTATCATTGCTGCTATATTTGATCCATTTGGCTTAATTAGTCCAGTTGTTCTTGTATACAAAATTTTCCTGCAGCAGTTGTGGCTGCACAAGCTTCATTGGGATGTTCAACTACCATCAGAACTTTTGAATCAGTGGATAGATATATATTTGCGTTTGTCATAGATGAATGAGATAACTGTTGATAGGTTAGTCTTAGCAAAGGGACAGCCAACAGAAATACAGTTACACGGATTTTTTTACTCTAGCAAGAAGGGCTATGGAGAATGTTTGTATCTGCGCTCTGTTAATCAGCAAGGGGAAGTCAGTACTAAACTGCTTTGCTTCAAAGCAAAAGTTGCCCCAGTCAAGAAAATCACACTCCCAAAGTTAGAATTATGTGGAGCTTTACTCTTAGTACAATTGGTACAGAAAATAGTGCCTGCATTGAATTTGAAGATTGCTAGAATTTTGCTATGGGCAGATTCTGTGATTGTGTTTTCATGGTTAGCAACGTCAGGTACAGTACCAAGTGGAAAATGTTTGTTGCCAACATTTTCTTCCAGATACAAGAACTGACCACAGGTTGTGAATGGAGACACATTGCATCTGCAATCAATCCAACAGATCTCATATCATGATGCACAATTTCGGAGACCTTGAAGAACTGCAGTTTATGGTGGCTAGGTCCTGAATGGCTGAATCAGCATCAAAGACAGTGGCCTAACACTCAATTAGTAAGGCATCCAGAACCATCACTAGAACAACAGGACGGTACAACAGTTAAAGTTATGATTCAATGTTCCCCAGCAGAGTTCATCACCATATTTTCAATGCTATCAAGACTGTAAAGAGTAGCAGCCTGTTGTTTGAAATTTTCTCACAATGCAAGAAACCCCTCGTTAAGAAGGACAAGTTATCTTACCAGCGCGGAATTAGCAGATGCACTACACGCCAGCATAAAGATAGCACAGCAGGAAATCTATGCTCCAGAAATTAATTACCTCTGCAGGAAGGGTCAGGTTTTGTCGAAGAGCTAATTGCAACCTTTGCACCCATTTCTTCACAAGGAAGGTTATCTATGAGTTGATGGAAGATTACAGCATTCACATCTTCCAGACATTTCCAAACATTAACTAATAAATTGCCTCCTGCACATCGTCTTACAGAACTGATTGTAATTAATGAACATTTGAGGCTTCTGCATGCAGGTTCACAATTACTAAATGCTTCCTTGAGACAGCAGTATTGGATATCGAGAATTAAGGAAGTTATTCGGCCCATGTTGCATCGTTGCTTGCCATGTTTCAAGTTGAAGGCTGCAGTATCAGCAGCTGATGGGTCAGTTACCTTTGACGAGAGAAACAGTTGCATGCCCATTTTTAAACGCTGGGACAGATTATGTGGGTCCATTTGAGATAAAGGGTGGCAATACTAGAAACAAAACTACAACTAAATGTTATATAGCATTGTCTATTTGCACGGCCACTAAGGCTATAGGACACTTAGAATTGGTGCCTAATCGTACATCTGAAGCATTCACTGCAGCACTGAAACGCTTCATAGCTAGAAGAGGGTTAACAGATCACCGCTACATTGACAACGGCAGTAACTTTGTAGGAGCCAACAAGGAATTGAAGGTGTTCTTTAAGTATGAAGAGTTTTTTTTTAAAGTTGCGTGCATAGCTATGCAGCAAAGACACAATTTCAGTGGCATACATTTTGGAGGACTTTTTTAGGCCCGTTCGCAAAATTGCGAAAAACGACTATTAGCGCCGTCATATCTGTCCATTCCCATCCGCATGGAAAAACTTGGCTCCATCTTGGCGGATTTTCATGAAATTTGATATTGGAGTATTTTTCGAAAATCTGTCGAGACATCAAGTTTAATTAAGATCTGACAAAAATAATAGGTACTTTACATGAAGACCAATATACATTTTTTATCACATCTCGCTCAATTCTTCATATAATGAGAAATGCTGCAGACATAAGTTGTAGAGGGGATCAAAACACATTTTATGTTCAGTAGTTTTTTTTTAATCATGCTGTTTATAATATTGAAATATATTTAGAGTCGGACAGGTCACGTGATAATATGGCGCAATACTTATTGCTTTTTCGCCGTAACAGTGGTTGTACAAACACGCCTCAGTGTTACGTTACACGTACATTGTCTGTCTTGTAATTTTTAGGCGCCTTTGAAAAACTGGGAAAAGCAACTTAGCTTTGTTATGTCTCTCTGTCCACACGAAACAACTCAGCACTCACTGGACGGGTTTTCATGAAATTTGATTTTGGAATGTTTTTAAAAAATCTGTTGAGAAAATTCATAATGCCGGCGAACAACAATTGGTGGATCGTATAATTATGAATCTCCACCTAACTATTTTGGCTCAGGCAGCATTTTTGGAAAAGCCCCGGTCCCGCAAGGAATTGTATAATGCTGTGGGTCTGACTGAGAAGTTTTCTATCCTGAAAGAGAGACAACGGACGCAGCCAGGAGTTTCAACTCCGAGTGGGGGGGAATCACATCGTCCCGAGACATCCCGTAATGTCCCGGCGCGTTCTCATACTCCTAAATGCTGGAATTGCGGACGTCCTGGTTACACCAGGCGTCACTGTCGTTGGAAAGCGACCCCGTCGGGAAACGGGCAGGCACCCCGGCGGTCCCCAGACTCTCGGGCGAGAATCTTAAGTGCATTTCGTAAAATTGCTGCTGTGACCCCAGGTAATTTGTTGTGGGTCATGTTGGATTTGAAGGTGGGCAAGATGCCAGCTTTAGTCGATACGTGTGCCCAGTTTTCTTGTGTTAGATCTCATGTCATCGAATATCTTTGAGAGACGAGCCGTGTGCATTCCTACCGTGCTCCGTGACATGTCTATTGGCAGATGGAAGAAAGGGGAAAGTTACCAGTAGTAATAGGGTAATCATGGTCGGTCCCCTTAACGTGTAAAATAAGGTGATCGTAGTTTGGTTCAAGAGTGGCGCAAGTGCGAAAGACGTAAATGAGTGTAAGTGTGTCATAAGTGTAGGTTGCGAGCCGAGAGGGGTACGCGGTCCGTATAGGTAAGGTATGTCAAGGCACTACATATTCTTTAACTTCATGGTAACCCCGAAGACGTACCCGAGAAAATAAGTCGAGACAGGAACTTTTTTTGTTTAGTGTTGATTCAATCGCTACTCGATGTGTAAGTTCGTGGCATAGGGGTGGCAATGGAGGTTCCGTAGGTTCCGTCCGTGTGTAACCCGTAGGAAGAGAACGGCCGTGTGGGAGATTGGTAAAGGCATCCTCCATAGCCCGCCCCACGCCCCGATGACGTATGGGAACGTGTACTGAATGGCTACGCCAGTAACCGTGACCTGCCTGAACGTAGGGAGCAAGAGAGGAGTAAGTGTTACGTTATTTGTCACCGTGTGGATTGGTACATTGCCGTCGTAGAGACAGTGACCCGTGGCCTGGTCAGCCATGTAGACCGTGACGTTGGGTACGTATATGATAGCCAAGACGTTGTTCCGATGTGGCACAGACGTTGTACTAATGGATCAGTATAGGAAAAGGGATACTAGGGGAGAACAAAACAGGCGTATGGTTAAAGAACAAAGAACTGTGATTTTTTTTTGCGAATCGCTAGGTTGGCCGAGTGGTTAAGGCTCCTGACGGAAGATCAGGTCCCCAGTGAGGGGTCGGGGGTTCGAGTCCTACACCCTATGTTCCTAGAAGAAAAAAACGTGTGGAAATGATGGAAAAAATACACATCAACTGTCCTTTAATGTGCAAATGCATACATACAACACCTTAAATAGTCTATTGCAGACATTTCTCCGAATTAGTACGTCCGAACTTCGGAGGAGGAGGAGGAGTGGCAACGGTAAGGTCGCCGTCCAAAAGTACGATGTCGTGTGTCCTCTTCATCTCCCTGCGGTCTGGGGGGATGATGGTCCTGAGACCGGCGAATTATCGTCGTCGTCGTACGTCGTGTGCCAGTATTTTAATAGGTCTACCACGTTAAGCACTGCTAGCAAGGGGTAGGACATCCTCGATTATGTAATTGTACCTAATTGATTACACAACGTATTATAACGCTGTTTGGATGCTTCAAAGTGTCTGATCGGTATGTCCGAGTTCGCCGCAAGCAAGATTTGCCTCAGGTCCTTCAATATGTTTCTCTCGGGTAGACGCATGGCTAGCATTTTGCGAGCTGTCGCGGCATCGTTCATAGCCGATTCCAATTGGTGTAACCATTTCGAATAATGGACTAACGGATCACATCTCGTCAATAACTGTAGGATCTGTTTCCAAGTCATTTGCATAGTCTCCTCCTCCACCACGTCCGGCTCTGGAGAATGGGGAAGTCTTGTTTCCCGATGACGTTGAAGGGAGGTAATCAGATACAGTCGTGCCGATCCTGCAGCAGGAAGTCAAGATGATGTTCGCGCGATGCACGGAACAGGCGAACTTCATCGCTGCTGCTGCTAAAACTGCTGTCCTCCTCCCCCGACATTTCTTGCCCATGTTGCGCGCGCGTGACTAATTCGGAAAACGTCCTCTGAAACAAACAAAGAACATGACGTCAGCATCCGCTAGTAATAAATAGGAGGTCGCTTGTACGTGACCGCAACAGTGTGTGTTCCATAGGCGGAACCGTAAGTAATAATCTGACTACTGAGAAAATAGGAGGTCGCTTGTATGTGACAGCGGTGGCGTCCATAGGCCGGGAACCGTAATTATTATTCTGACTACAGTGTTGGTAAGTGATAGAAGTGTGTGTGTCGAACCTAAATAGTGGTGTATCCTATTGTAGAGAGAAAAAAATCATGGCAAGCAGATTCGAAATAATGGACGCGAATACGGTACAGGACAGGTGGTACAATGCTGTAGGAAGGCAGCTTACCGTGCGTTTAATACCCCTTCAGATAATACGAATCCTGTAGCATATTTCCTAGTCAGTGTGAACGATCTCCTTGGGCACGCGCTACGCGATGTAGACGCTAGTGAAATGGTGGGGATAACAATTCAAAATCAGGTAAACCAGAATGACTAACCGATCGGAATCAGTTTCAGGCGGAAAGATCAACTATCCGGAGACGTGATATGGAGCGTGTTTGAGAGAGTGTCGCAGTCGAATTCTAGATTCAATTCCTTGGACACGTTAGTCGTAAACGTGCATTCGGTCAAGATGCCCGTCGGTTTTGGTAAACGTGCAATTAAGAGCAGGGGCAGACCACTCTGCGTAATGGCGAACCTCAAGAGAAGTATCGTGGAGGTGAAGGCAGAGGAACACTGTTTAGCACACGATTTGAAAATAGCGATTTCGAGAGTAGAGAATGATCCGAATTATAATTCGTATCGAAGAGATTATAGGATACGTCATGTAGTCCAAATCTTATGTGAGACGATCGGAATCGATCTGTCTAACGGGGCAGAGAATTAGTCGGGTTCTAGGAACATTTTCGGGAGTATAAGTTAGGTGTCTACCAAGGTCTGAGCTGTGAAGATATAATGTTCGAAGGGCAGGTCGACTCGTCTATGCGAATTAATCTACTTTATGATTATGTCGGAAGACACTATTATGTGATCGCTTAACTTACTGCTGACACAGCTAAAAAGTACGTGTTTAAAGGGTGCAACAAAGCGTCACGTACGTCTGCGACCAGACGTGTAGCGATTGCATGGCCAGCCCTCCGAGCGCGTTCTCTGACGTTCGAATCCCCTGCGCCGAATGCAATGGGCATTTTAGAAGCTGCACGTGTGTCGCCAACCATAAGCGGAGCACTGAACAGAAACGTTCCGTGTGTGAACGTAAACGTTGTTTCGCGACATGTGGATGGCTCGTGACGCACGGAAATCACGAATGTAAAAAGCGATTCTGTGAGAACTGTAAGCAAAACAGAGACGTGGATCACATGTGCTATATGAGACCCCTGAATGACGCGCTGCCTTCCGCAGGTGATAAGGTACTATATGTATTTTACGATTTTGAGACTACCCAAAATACCGAGTAAACGGACAATGCTAAGTTACAAGTACCTAACCTCGACTGTGTGCAGCAGTTTTGTTCCCTTTGCGAGGACGTGGAAGACAGGGACTGCGTGGGTTCTGGGACGATCCCGTCGGGGACCTGATTTCATATCTATGCGAACGAATCCCCTTGGCCAATAAGATCGTCCTTATGATACACAACGCCAAGGCGGTTCACCTTCATTTTATCCTGAATAGGGCGAACCTACTGAAATGTAAACCGGAACTGATCGTTAAAGGATTGAAGATAATGTACATGAAGATGGTGCACCTGGTCTTTCTGGATAGCGTGTCCTTCCTCCCGTGTCCCTGCGTAAGCTGCCCGAGGCGTTCGGTGTAACGGCCGCCAAATCGTGGTACCCTCACGATTTCAATACTGAGGAAAACAGAGGTCCCATCTCCGACGTCTCGCATTATGGTGTGAGTGAGAAGTTCGAGGAGGAAAGGAGAGTTTCTCGCGTGGTACGACGAAAGCCGGAAATCGGAAGAGCCATTCGACAACAGGCGCGTGATGGAATTATACTGTGAAGATGACGTACCGTCCCAAGAGAGGCGTGCAGGATGTTTAGGCGCGAGTTCATGCACATAGGCAATATAGAAGTATTTCTCGAGTCAATAACGATCGCGTCGCCATGCAATATGATTTCCGTAAACGATTCCTGCAGCCCGACGCTATAGGACTCCTACCGACCGGAGGCTATACATGTAATAACAAGTGCCTTGATCTGGCTGTAGCATATGAAACAGACGGACGGGGTGAAGATAATGCACGGTCGCAACGGTCGCGAGTACAAGCTCCCCGAATTGCCCCGCTTCATTGTTCATGGTTATTGCCCCGAGACCCGTACAGTCTACGAGTTCTTCGGTTATTTTCACGGCCACACGTGCCAGCCGTTCCGTGATATCAGCAACGTGAGTGATGATACACTGGCGGAAAGCTATGAACGAACGATGTCGAGTCTAGAGCAGATAACGCGAGAGGGATACCTGGTCAAGTTCCAATGGGAATATGAGGTTGACGAAGCAGGTATAGTGAGGCCCTAACTGCTCGCCCATCCCACAGTACAACATAGTCCGCTGTGTTCACGCGATGCCTTGTACGGGGGTCCAACTGAGGCCATGCGCCTACAATAGAAGGAACGCGATAATGAAACCATTCAATATGTCGATGTCATGAGCCTCTACCCTTACATATGCAAGTATTTCAAGTTCCCCGTCGGTCATCCAGTCATTCACGTAGGAGACGCGTGTAAAGATAAAGAGGCATGCTTACGTATGGACGACCTGATCAAATGTTCGATCGTTCCCCCCGAGAGGTTGTATCACTCTGTCCTTCTATACAGATGTAATAATAAGCTCATGTTCTGCCTATGTAGAAAATGCGTTCACACCCCCTCCAGTGAAGAATGTAGGCATACCAAGGACGAATAGCGGGCCCTCACCGGTACGTGGGTAATGGACGAGGTCAGGTCGGCCGTGGAAAAGGGGTATAGGATACTCGAGATATATGATGTCTAGGAGTATCACAATACAACCCCGAAACTGTCGAGGGCGGGCTTTTCGTCAAATATAAAAATTCGCTTTTGAAATTGAAAGCTGAGGCGAGCGGTTATCCAGGCTGGGTCCGAGGTCCCGAAGACGAGGAGCGTTATGTAGAATCGTTTTGGCAGAGTGAAGGGATACGGCTAGAGAAAGAATCAATCAGGTTCAAAGCGGCGAAACGGGGTCTGGCCAAACTCTGCCTCAACTCCATGTGGGGAAAATTGACGGAGAGAAGCGGTAGGACGCAGACTAGACTGATTTCGAAACCTAAAGAACTGTACGGATTTCTGGCCTCGCCAGGCATTGAGGTGATGAACCTCGTGTTTGCAAACGATGACGTCGTCTGGATCTCGTGGAAGTACGGAGCGGAGGAAGACGTGCCTAGTATGCGTCATACGTCATCTGTATCGCTATCTCGACCGGCTGCGAGAGAACGCGATATAATGCGATATGGATTCGGTTATATACATTCAGCCGAGGGACGGACACGAGCTGATTGAAACAGGGGACAAATTGGGAGATATGACCTCCGAATTGCGCCCCTCAGAAACCATATCGGAATTTGTGAGTGGTGGGCCCAAGAACTACGCATACAGGGCGCTCGATACTGTGACCGGGGACGATCGAGAAAAAACCGTATGTAAAGTCAGGGGCAAAACCCTGAATTACCGCGCATCGAAATTAGTGAAATTTGGAGTCATCAGGGACATGATTCTGAGAGGGACGGGTAGGAAACCACGACTCTGAATGTACATACCGAGAAGAACGTTAAACGTAAGAGGAAGAGGGGAGGAACGGTATCGATTTCACCGAAACGGAAGATAAGATATACATAATTTCATTTTTCAAGAGACGGCGATTAAGTGACAATGCATCCGTCCCGTTCGTGTATAAATAGGGGGGAGGGTGAGTAGGGTCGTATCATAGCCTGACCATCCATGAGTGATGATCTGAAATTCATCAGGGACGCTACTGCAGAAATACTTCGCTGAATGCCCATTATCTGGTCGCGTTGAAAAAGTCAGAGATAAGAATCAGTTCACGTATTAGGACCAACAAATATATCCCGTAGATACTCTTGGGTTCTATAACGCCTACTTCGATACGACACAACGACCCCACGGTTACCACATTTTGGATCTGACATAAGACACGAATGACAGCCTGCGGTTTCGAACAAACATATTTCCGACTGAATATCCACCGGTCGTTTACTCCTATATAGGCTATGAAGCATGTGAGATCGAATTATCACGCTCTTCACGTGCTCAAGACAGCCGAACCGAGAATGCGTACAACCCTAATAACCAATTGAAACAAGGAACTCGTGACTTGTATAAGCGAGTGTGTGTTGAACGTCCTGAACGGTAATATAAAATTTTCAGGTTGTAACACGCGCAAGCTGCAAAAACACAAGGCCGCACTTCGCGAGGTCGCCGATTTGCACGTGTTACTCTCGGCCAAGAAGAGATTCATAGTTCGGCGCGGATGATTTCTGCTGCCCCTACTGGGCGCCAATTCATTTATAGAGGGCCCCGATAAAACATGTTACGTAAGATGTACCTCGTCCCGGCCGATCATTACAATAGTAGTAGCGACAAACAAAGCCGCCGGCGCCCCTCGCATCGTGAGCGGAACGTAGTGGAGGCAGCAAACCTAAACAACACCACACGTATGAGGAGTGGGTTAAGATGCGCCACAAGATTCGCGAGGCCGATATCAGAAGGAAGACGCAGACGAAGGCGATCTCGGAATTCCTAAGACGACGTCAACTTCTAACACTGCGACCTCCTCCCCTTTCCCTGTGCATGGGCTAGTTGAGGGGGGCCAAGACGAGGCGTAGGAGGTCTCCCTCTTCAATTCCTTCGACATCTAAAGCTATCGTGTACGAGACCGCTAAACAAGGATTTATTCCCGGAATCGGAGACGATGTTGATGATGATGATGGTGATTCTGTCAAAGAGGAGAAGGAGATGTACGGCAAAGAAGAACCGTCCGAACCGTAGCTAGTCCCCCCTACATGTGGAGGAGCAGACGTTTTCTCGACACACAATAGTGTATGCGCAAAGATGCGGAGCAATTAATGATAGGGGATTCTCCGGTGTTTATAGATACCGATGACAATTTCACAATTAAGGGCACCGTGTTCAGAGTGAAGGAGGGTTTATGGGAACTACTGACTCGTAAGAATGTGAATACGGAAGTTAACAATAAGTCCGATCTAAAGACCAATAAAAAATATTGATAATGACTAACGCTCATTTTAACAGATATCAGCCTGGCGATAACATTAATATAACGCGAGGAAAGTAATTTCGCGATGTCATTGCGCCCTTCTTTGCGAAACTGAATGGACGGGATCTCGAAACCGCCTTAGGTCGTAAGTGGATAATGTACTTTAAAAAATATCTACAAGTATTAGCTGATTATATTATGTCCCGGCCAGACCGTCGGCCTTCTCCACCCTGCGGACGCTTCGGTCGGCCACGGCGGCGATGACGGCGAAGAAGAAGATGAAAAAAAAGAAGAAGAAGAAAGGTAAACCGACGCCTAAGAAGAAGTCTCTCCCCGTAATCAGAGCCTGGTTAGAGGGACAGGATGCCTATACCGTGACTTTCGTGATGGACGTTTGGGAATTCGATCTGCTGGATGTACAGGCCTACGCAAAATACAACGATAATCACAGATACATTCTGTCGGTTATAGAGCGGGCTTCGGTGTTTCGGACCATATTCGATGGTCCGAAATATTCGAAAAGACGTCCCGTAAGGATAGGAACTGATAAGGGCAATTAATAAACAATTTCAGGTCATGTTTCAGGTATATCGGTACCCCGACTTAAAATGTGCGGTCGTAGAACGCGTGCATCGCACGATTCACAATAGACCCTACAAATATTTTACGTATAAAAATACCTATAGATATATCGGTGTTCTGCCTAAATTTGTCAACACCTACAATGACACGGTTCACTCGACGACTGGCATGGAGCCCTCGTGAATCCCCGATTCCGATGTGCTAGCGATAGGAAGAGGATGGATGCTCGAAGACAGGGGTCGTTTGCGTCACAAATGCGACATTTCGCGTGGGGCAGCACGTGCGCATCAGCAAGGAGAAGATGCGGTTTGCCAAGGCTGCCGAAAAAAATTTCAGCACAGAGATATTCAGGGTCACGAGAGTAATCGAGATTTGGCCGCGAGCCTTCTACGAGCTCCAGGATATAAACGGCTCGCAAATAGACGGCCAGTTTTATCGGAAGGAACTGACCCCCGTACGGATAACTGACCGGACCTTCTATAAAATAGATAAAATACTGGACAAGAGAGTTAGACGAGGCATTCGTGAATATCTCATACGCTGGCGAGGTAACAGTCAACCTTCGACTTTTGGGTGCCTGCAGCTAGCGTGAAGAATATCTGAACAAATATGGCGACGACGAGCCACTTTTACATCACTCTGTTCAGCAACGCCTCGCGAGACATCTACGAACGCAATAAACACGCCGATTTCACGGTGAAACTGGGTTCGACCTCCAATTGGGAGGTGGGGTTGTTTGAAATTTCCTGTTCCTCCCCGCAACACATGGGGGAAGACATCACCGCTCTAATTTACTGTAAACAGATATGTGATATTTCTGTGCGACAGCACCGTCCGCAATATGCGGACGTTCATCTTCCCATCATCAACATCATCATTGTCGTGTCAACACGAGTTTCGAAATGTGTATTATGTGCGTGTCGAACAACGGAGATTTTAGGACGTCCGAATTGACTTCCTGACGACTTAGGGGCTGCACATCCCCTTTCGAGGACAGCACGACGCCCTCAAAGGTGGTGCTTCATTTTCGAAAGAACTACAAATGGTGAAATAATTGTATAAAACGGGGCGTCGCCATCTCTAATAGGACATTTACAGCGATGCATCCATTAGAAGTGTACTACCTAAATCAGGCGGGATCTGTCCCGTCTACTCCGCCCCGCTCTACCTTCAGCGAGGACACGGGATCGGCAATTTTTCGGCAGTCTCTTTCTCTGGGTCCGCTCACCCCTCTGCGCGGGGTCAAGACAGTGGGCCTCGAGACGTTGCGTACCGATGGCAAGATCCTGACCGATATCGCGGAGCTCAACTCAACAGATAACGCACCGAGTGCTGGAGATATAGTGTCTAAACACGAGACTGAATCCGCGCAAAATTTCATTTGCAAATTGTGAGGCCGGGGACGCAAACGCGCCCACCACAGTCAGGCGGCGGCGGTGGGAAGTAAGAGGGCACGAAACAAAGAAAGGCTAGGCGTGCCGCGAGAAAAATAATGAAAAGGGACATCTTTTCATAGTCCATTCAGTCACTCTTCAGCAGCCGGCATCAGCATGATGTCTGCCGCGGCGGAGATAGCGTTCACTACTAGCGAGTTTGACATTTTCGTGCACAGCCATACTCAGAAGTCTGTGCTCGGGACGATAGAGACAGCGTACAAACCCATCGCCCCCGTCAATCAAAACGGTCTGGAATTTTTTATACTTGCCGATAACGATACGTACGTTGATTTAGTTATAAAAATCTACGTCCGGAGCAAATTGATTTCGGCCTCTGGAAAGAATGTAGACTTTATGGAACCACACGGGCGTGACCAATAATTTCCTCCACTCTCTGTTCAGTCAATGTAACGTCACTCTCAATGGCGTAACCATCACGCAGGCGAGCGAGCACTATCATTATTGCTCCTATCTCGAGACTCTGATGACCTACGTTACGGATGCTGCAGCCACACATCTCTCGAACGCGTACTGGTATCTAAACACGGGAGACATGCAGGCTAGTGACCCCACGGCCGTGACTCTGAACGCCACGACGAACCGGGGATTCATCACTCGTTGGAACAGATTTAGCGCGAGTAGGGATGCACAGCTCTTCAGTCGACTACATAGTGACATATGTAACGTGCCCCTATACTTAGTGCCGGGTGTCAAGCTGCAGATCAGATTGACGAAGGCCCGACCGAGCTTCTATTTGATGAACAAGAGTGTCGATTCAAAGACCGTTTTCAAATTTTTGGACGCCCAACTACTGTTGAGACGCCTAAGACCCAACCACGCCATATTGCTGGCTCACAATTCGACACCGAACAAAGGGAGTCTCGCGCGGTACAACCTGACTAGAGTCGAACTCAAGACGTTCACATTCTCTGCCGGATCAAAATCCTTGTCAATCGACAGCGCCGTCCTCGGTCCCATCCCGAAACGTCTCTTGTTCACCATGGTTAACAACACCGATTTTATTGGTTCGCTGCACAGCAACCCTTACAAATTTCAACATTACGATATCAGCGATATTTCGCTGTTTGTGACGGGAAACATTTCTCTAACGAGGGCCTATCTCTGGACATGGATCATGAAAAGACTTCCATCATGGGCTACATGACGCTTTTCGAAGAGTCCGGCATACATCACTCGAATTCGGGACTGCAGATAACACACGATATGTATATAAACAGCTTTTTCATGTTACTCTTTGACCTGACACCTGACCCCAGCCCGTCGGATGGTCATTCGTCCCACCCCGCGAACGGCAATATATGAATCGAGTTGAAAATCAATAAGCCATTGCCCGAGGCGATCACGTGTCTGCTGTACCTAGAATTCGACAATTCTATCCTCGTAGATTTTGCACGTACCGTCACGACCGACTTCTAAAAGAGATGGACACTGTCCAAATACTGTGTACACTACGCGACGTTACCTCATTCCTCGACGTCTTCCCCTCCGATCTCCTACCACAGTCGAACGCACGAACCTACAACACTGTCATCGTAAATGCCGATCCCCGCACAGAGATTGGTTCATATTGGCTAGCCGTGCACTTCCGACCCAAATCTTCGAATGCCTACTACTTCGATTCTAACGGCATCCTTCCACTTGTACCAAACATCCAAGCGTTCATTAAACGCAACTGCACGACCTGGGACTATAACCGGCGACAGCTGCAGGGCCTGACAAGTGACGTCTGCGGCAAGTACTGCTGTTTATTCGCCCTCTACATCGATCGCGGTTACACACAGGAAAAATACATCTGACTCATCGATTCGTGCTACGCAGACCCGCGGGTGGAGTGATTGTTCGCTACCGAATTAGAGGCCCAGATGTCGCGTGGCGGCTAGGATCAGTGCTACCGCAGCTGCCTATAAAAGGTAGGTACTTTGTACCGATTCTTATCATTCCTAATCTAACATGTCTCGAGGAACTAGGGAGGTCGTGATTGATTACGATTTCTTGCGGGGACGCCAGAATGAGACGGTCGTCAACGAGCTCTGTGTGGCCGGCGCCGCCGCGTACGAGATATTCCGTTTCAAGAGCCCCTACAAGATAGCGGATCATGGCTCGACAGAGAACGGCTTAAATTGGTCCGATGGCCATATTGAATATAGAGAATTACACAGGTCCTTACCGAAGCCGTGGCCGGATTCGCGCACCACTACGCCTACGGCGTCTCGAAATGTACATTCCTCGCAGGACTGACGGGACGGTCGATCCATAGCCTAGAGGATCTCAATTGACCCCCACGCGCCTCTTTCAATCACGACCACTTGTGTACATTGCCATGTCACAAGTTTCCCATATTCTCTTGCGCAACCAAAACCGCGCATTCTCTCTACGATTAGTTAATGTACTATCTCCAGAAGAAAGATTTTGTCCAATGTCCTGCTGACATGACACGTCATATTGTCGAATTTGTTGCAGGCCTATAAAAACCTGGTCGCGAGCACGTTGCCACCCCATCCAGTCACTGCTCCCTGCTGCGATGACGTCTAGACAGCCTACTATACGGTCAACCGCCGACGTTGCTGCACCTGTCACCAAGAGGAGGAAGAGGAACCTCCCCACTGTCCAGGAGGGGGAGCAGCAGCCGTCTGACGCCTCATCGTCAACCTACAGTGACATCTGTACCTACTGGGCTGCCAATTCCGCATTCGATCCCCAGGCAGTGCTGCTGAGACGCCTATTTTTCATTAATTGGGACAAGAACAAATAGTGTCTGTCGGATTCTACTCCGCACGTGACTATCAACCTCTGGTGGAATTCGGTACCATACGGCGGTGTGGGTCAAAGTCAATCATTGTCACGGACGAGCAGGTCTTCACGCTGGCCGTGTTTCTACCCAAGATACACGAGTCTCTCTACAAAGGGGAGGATGAGGCAGTGGTCATCAAGTCCGAAAGTGGTAGCTTTCGGTAAAGTACTCCGAGGAGTCGCCGCGGGTTAACCAGAATGTATCTCGGCACTGATTACATATGTCTGACGTCACTGGACCTACACTCTCTGGCGCGAATGTTTCATGTCGTGCAGCAACAATTGCGCGATTACATACTTGCTATGCCAGACTTGTTATCGTATGTGACAATGTCTTTAACTTCGGTTGTAAACCGATGCCTAACGCCAGTACACAAATTAATTATCCTCACCTGTACGAGGAACTCGTAACATTTGTGTGAAACATATATATTCGACATTTAACAAATACACTACCTTAACCTGTATGAAGTAGTAGCATTTATGTATCACTATTGCTTTGATTAAACGCCGTCTTAACTGAGTGTTGTGTATTTACTTTCGCGACCACGTCCCGAGGATCGCTGCATTTATTTATAAACATTCACTGCACCGACCTGTGTTGTTGTTTCTTCTTCTCGACACACCCCTTGCAGAACGCCTCCCCACAAAGAGCAGCAGCCACCCGGGGCACGGATGCAACAGCAGCAACCTAGGTGAAGCCTTACATTACTCCTCTGATTTTTTTCTCAAGGGTTACGCACATGTTCCAGGATGATCTCAGGAATGCAGATGCGTAACATCGCTTACGTTCACACACAGACTTTTGTTTGAGGTGATCTGCTTGGGGTTGTCGAATTCCCCTGCGCCGACTGCAATAGGCACTTTTGAGGCCGCACGTGTTAGGAAAACCTCAAGCAGAGTACCCCGGACAAAAAATCCGTATGTGAACATAAGCGATGTTGCGCAAGTACATTCGTGATGATCGTGCTGCCACATGCACGCGGGCCTTTTAATTCAAGTCATTGCAATGAGGTTTCGTGTGTACGACTTCACCTACCTTCAGCACATTTCTACTTCACAGCTTCTCTCTCTCACACACACACCTCCCATCTTCGTAGATGTAATAGCAGCTTCCATCCTTCTTCTTCACGATGCAGCAAGAGCTCGCCGACAACCATTCTATGAGGATGGGTCCTATAGGTCTACGTCTTATACACACCTAGACGTCTGTTCCCCACCCTTCTTACCCCCACTTAACATATCAATACATGCGAGACCCTGATAGGTCTATGTTGCATTCGATGGCTTAAAGATGTCTGCGTCAGCATGTGATATACATGCACCACCGTCTCTCTCCCACCACCGATGATGATTGCTGCTGCTCCTCGACAGGTGACTTGCTGCTGCTATGGCAGAAACCATCACGTTCTTGCGCGTGTTCAATTACACTTAGGTGGGTGCCGAGGAAAACATTACGTTCTTGCACGTGTTCAATTACTCTTCTAACATCACGCTCTTGCGCGTGACATATTGCACTATTGAGAGACGGGTTATCATGAGTTAGCAACAGTTCTCCCAACCAAAGATGCGTTACACTACTCACGAGGCGGAGCACAGGGGTGACCAACACACTTGCCTTCCGCCCGCGCAACGTCTTGGTCTACACTAGGGACACCTCGCGAAAATATGACATGCCACTTTTTTTGGAGAAAACAACTTTTTGTACTTTCATATGGTCTATCACGTCAGCATTCGAACTTATCATGCATTCAGATTTGGTTTCATCCAATTTGACTACCAATTCTGACGATGTCACAATAACCTTTCCTTCCATCACGCATTAGAAGCAGGCGGGGCCTTCTCTTCTCCTCACCACATACGTTGCGGTACGTCACGGTCACCATCTCTACGGCGGCAATATACCAATCCACAGGGCGGCGCTTCTTACATACACATATCTGTTATGATAGGTCACAAGATTTGGCGATACGCCATTCATTACGGTACTACATGTTCCCCATACGTCATCGGGCGTGGGGCGGGCTATGGAGGATGCCTTTACCTATCCTCACCACAGCCCCCGTTCTTCCCACGGGTTAAACACGGACGGAGCCTTATACTTCATTACGTACGTCATCTGCGGCGGCGGATAATACGTCATCGGGGCGTATGGCGGTCTATGGAGGAGAATTCCTTTACCATTCCCCCACGGTCGTTCTTCGTACGGTTTAAACACGGACGGAGCCTTTTACTTCATTACGTACGTCTGAGGCGGAGGGCGGGCTATGGGGGATGCCTTTACCAATCCCCCCACACAGCCGTTCTCTTCCCACGGGTTACACGCGGACGGAATATCCATTGCCACCCCTACGCCACGAACTTACACATCGAGTAGCGATTCAATCAACACTAAAGAAAAAAGTTCATGTTTAGACTTCTTTTCTCGGGTACTTCTTCAGGGTTACCATGAAGTTAAATAATATGTAGTGCCTTGACATACCTTACCTATACGGACCGCGTATCCCTCTCGGCTCGCAACCTACACTTATGACACACACTCGTTTACACCTTTCGCACTTGCGCTTCTCTTGCACCAAACTAAGATCACCTTATTTTACACATTAGGGGGACCGACCATGACTACCCTATTACTACTGTTACCAATGCCGTGAAGCTCCATGTTGGTCTTCTCTCATTTTCGTGGGAACAGGAATATAAGATCCTTAATGAAGGCCCATTTCCAGTCATTTTGGAGCTAGATTTTTTACAGCGTGCCCAGATGTGGGTCGATTTTTTTTCTAGGACCTATCTATATCTTTGCTTTTGCTCCTAGTAGTGTTGGTCATTCTCCCCAGGTGAACCTGATGAAGGGAATGAGCCTTATTTCCAACATTTATGTGTAGAGGTGGCGGATTTGACCATGATTGCACAGGCACACCCCAGGGATTTGAACCGGGACGTTCTGATGGCCGAATTTCCATAATTGTTTTCACCCTCTCTTGGTACTGCTAAGTGTGCCCCATATGAAATTGAATTGTGTGATTCTACTCCTGTCCGCTCTCCGCCCTATCGGTGTGCGCCACCCAGGCTGCCGATTTATAGACAGGTAGTCAACGAACTGTTGGAGCAGGGTGTACTCAGGCCCAGTAAGTCTCAGTACGCCAGCCCTGCATTTCTGGTGCCTAAAAAAGGAGTTGGTTTTCGCATGGTTGTCGACTAATAGAAAGCTTAATTTCAAGATGATGTTCGACTCTTATCCCATGCCTACTATTGAACCAGCTTTCGAGCAGTTTGGAGGTGCGGCTGTGTTTTGTTTTTGACTTAATTTCGGCATATTTCCAGATCCCCCCTTCCCCAATAGTCGTCGAGTCACCGCTTTCTGTGCGCCCTTTATCTTATTTGATTTCAATAAGATCCCTATGGGGATTAGCGTAGGTAGCCATGGTCTGAGTAGGGTGGTAGACGAACTTTTCGCTGATCTGAAAGGCAAATTTGTATTTATTTGGATGAATTGATCGTTTACACCCACTCTGTCGACGAACACGCGTCACATGTATGCGAAGTCCTTAAAAGGCTTCTGAAGGCGGGTTTCACTTTGAACCCAGAAAAGATTACGATTGGGGCCGTGGAGATAAAATACTTAAGACATATGTTATCTTCCAGAAGAATTCGGGTGTTGCCAGAGTTGCTGCCAGTAAGAACTACCCCCGTCCCACTAACTTTACGACGCTGAGAAATTTTATCGGTATGACGGGTTTTTATGCCCGGTCTATCCCGGATTATTCACGGCGTGCTACCGTGTTGCATGCTCTCAAAAGAATAGGGGCGCGGTTCGTTTGGACAGAAGCACACCAAACAGCGTTTCAGTCACTCACACAGGCGCTTTGTGAGGCCCCAATCCTTTAGATCCCAGATTTTGGTAAGGAATTTGTCTTAGTTACCGATGCCAGTGATTTAGCTGTCTCAGCCGTGTTACATCAGTGTGCTGGGGAAAGTTTAGCCCTGGTGTCGTATTATAGTCGTTTGCTGACTTCCGCTGAACGTAACTACTCCCAGAGGAATGTTTGGCAGTGTTATTTGGTTGCGAAAAATGTCGCAATTATCTAGAACACAGGGAGTTTGAACTTCATTGCGATAATTTGGCCCTCTGTTGGTTATTAAAGGGAGTCAAGGAAGTAGGTCGCCTTGGTAGGTGGGTTCTGTGATTGGCCCTTTAAATTCAAGGTCAAACACACCAGAGGAGTTGACAATGTGGTTGCTGATGTGTTGTCTCTGGTTTTTGAAGGGCAACCTGGTGAAAGCCCCGAAATGACCTGTGCGGCTCTGTTGGAATTCTTGCCGCTTGTTTATTCTTCGATCGAGGAACACCAGACCACTGATCCACTCTTAGAAAATAAAGGCAGGACAAGTTGGGGCAGACGACTTTCAAATCCATAAAAACTTGCTTTGTTTTTTCCTAACAAGGCCAAAAGATGGAGGTGGGTCATCCCTGCTATCTTGAGACCCATGTTACTCAGTTATTTTCATGACTCAGCTTTGGCTGGGCATTTGGATGCCCATAAAACCTTTCACAAGATAGCTGCTAACTTTTGGTGGCCTAAGATGCGCAATGAGATTTTCCAATATGTATGCAAATGCAAAATTTGCCAGCGAGCCAAACCCGCTCAACATACGTGCATCGGTTGGCACACTGCCAATCCCTGTTTGTGGGCCCACTTACCCATACGAAACGAGGCAGCTCTGCAGTTCTTGTCATCTTGGATGCTTTTTCGAAGTTTGTCTTCTTTTACCCAGTTAGGAAGATTTCATCTCAAGTCGTCAATGATTGTTTAGAAAGAAATTATTTTCCTGTTTTTCGTATGCCTCAATCGATCGTTATGGATAATGCCAGAGTCTTTCGCTGTAAGGAAGTCAGGGACTTGTGTTTTCGATGGGGTATTGACCACATTACAGCAACCCTGTACTATTCTCAGGCTTCGCTTGCAGAGTGAACCGCAATCTCAAGTCAGCTTTAAAGATTTTCCATCACCAATCCCAAAACATCTGGGATGAAGACTTCCCTAGGTTAAGTGCCGCCTTCAACACCACGTTACATGTGAGCACCAAAAGTACTCCCAATATATTGTTTTGGGGAGGGGAACAGGACACAACACTTACATAAATGGAGGAAACTACACAACTTAAATATAGAGTTAATTTCTAAAATGCATCTATAGTATATAGCTGTAAAGGCTGTTCTAAAATTAGATATGAATTGAATGAACACATACTCAACAACAGTGAATTAGGTGATAATATGAACTGAATATGAAAAGAAAACAGATCAGATGTACTAAAAATGAAAAAGGATTTCTCAGTTCAAACACTACATGGGATAGGTATCACCACCACCATTCAGTATATGGCAATGTACATGCAAACTGGTGGTTTTAGTGTAATGTACAGGCAGCCCCTGCATCTGTGACCTAAGCCATTCCTGGAAAATGTTCAGAAAGTCAGCCATCTTACATTGAACCTCTATTCCCACAAGTGGAATTGGGGTTTTGTTCCTTGAACCCCATTTTCATTCCATAAAAATACCAACTGACCATGAAAATTTTTTTAATTACAAATACCGTACATGCTTTTACAAACATTTATTGAGTAAAAACCATACAAGAGCAAGTGTATAAAATACATTTGAAAAAACTTTGAAAAAATATCCTCAGTATTTTTGCATGTTTTAATGTTTATTGTGGTACACTAGGAATGAAAAGACATTTTAATAACGCAGTTCTAATTTTGTTTTAAAGAATAGCATATTTCAGTTAACTGATAATTATATTCTTTTATATGTTGATAAGGGAGATTCCTTCTGAAAATGGCCAGAACTCCGACTGAAGCATATACTGGATATGCTAGATAATGGATGTCTTAATATAGATATTAACAGTTATAACCTTTATTCTGTACATCCTGTTGTGATAACATACAAATTATATTAGAATAAATTGTCCATCACAACTGAAATTTTTATCATCAGTACGTTTGCTCTATACTCCTATCCTTAGCATAAGAACTATGAGGATTTCTATATTGCCCCTCTTTGAATTCATAATTGGTGTTATTTTAATTTCAGACTTTAATACCTTCAAAACTAGACCACAGTCAAGACATTAATATAAACCCAAGAATTCTTCAAACTATAATAATTATTACAGTTTGAAGTGAAATGTGAAGCTTATAAGCTTCACATTTCACTTAATTATACTAAAAATTTCTCTATGACTTACCATAATATTCACTGTAATTTTAATTTCCAGAATCAACATTATAGGGAGCTCATAACCTATAAACTACAAACTCACTCTACAGATATAATACTAAACCGTCAACTAGTCTCCACTCAAGACGGGAGAAACTGAAAACCATGAAACCAGTCTACAGAAACTTCTCAAAATACACCACGATCCACTACCCAACATCAGTTAACCTTAAACAGTGTAATAGATAGGGGCAATACTCTTGCATACCGTTAGGACAACTGGAACATACATGACACAAAATACACCAAAAACATGAATCATTTTGAATTATATTATTCTTTATGTGAAAATGAGATAATGTTTCTATTTATGGACCATAACATTGCAAGTAACTTCCCAAGTGTTTGTATTTTGTATTACCCGAGGATGGCCAAGCTGGCTGAAACATGTTGCAAGAAATAATAAATACCAACAGTAACAATTTTCCTTGTGATTGACGCTTTATTCTAATGTAAGTTAACAGTTATTTTTTAATGGGATAATTGCATATGAGATTTATACCTTACATATTACTACATATAAAGAAAGGAAGTTAGATTTGACAGGAATTTAAGTATGGTATAAAAGCCAGTTCAGTAAAGTGCATATGTTGGGCATCATTTTTCAAAATGTGTTCCACTATATACCACAGACAAACATCACAGTTTGTTTTCATCATTATAAGGTAAATAATGTTTCACTGCAGTACTTATACAGAGCAGTTGTTTCCCAGTCTGTGTAAAAGGTTTAACCCTTCTAAACACCGAATTAAAACCCATCTGCCATTTTTTGGCATTATTAGCTCACCATATTCTCCACATTAGCAGGAAAAGGGTTAACAAATTCATATTGGTGCAACCCATGGCAATATCTCACTCTGACGAGGTTTAATGTTGCTGACTACCAATTTTGTATGGTATTCTTTGGTATGTTCCATCCTGTGCAAATGATGACTTTGTCTCCGATAGTCCAAGATGCTGCTCTCCACCTTCTGCTTTGAAGTAGGAGAAAATATGGGTTCATGTGGATACATATCATCACCTACAAATAATTAGAATGCACATGTTATTTGACACAGTTAACATGTAAGAAATTTTAAAGAAGAATGACTCTTAATTTAAACATTGGGAACAATGGTAAATCCAATACTTATTTATCATAGTTTCTGCCATTCATCTTCCTATTATTAACACACTGCCGTCGGCTCACGCAGAAATGCGTGATTGCTCACCCATGCGTTGTTGATGGGTCCCGCATTTCTGCGTTTTCTTACACGACGTCCAACACGCGCGTTTTCGAGCTGGTCTGACACACTGATCGCTTCAAGGTTATTGTCAGCTACATGCAGGATGTTTGGATCTCAAGTTACAAGCAGACAGACCGCTCT
>Ga0123352_10001881_pt1 | contig 28596 bp, 22 predicted proteins | sample TergutLab28metaG_FD_89700 | JGI IMG/M metagenome (GOLD analysis project Ga0123352, IMG submission 89700) | Labiotermes labralis P1 segment gut microbial communities from Petit-Saut dam, French Guiana - Lab288 P1 | ecosystem: Host-associated > Arthropoda: Insects > Digestive system > Gut ... | reverse complement strand
GATCTTTAAATTTTTGGGTAGCAACCTGGAAGACAAAAGGTTCTGCACCAAATGATAGCAAGCGTTTCCTGACCTCAATCTGCTCTTAATTTCTTCCGCAATAGAATTTTTATTTGTTAAAGTTGTTCCCAAATATTTAAACCCTTCCATCCTCTCGAAGGTACTATTATCAATTCTCACACTCTGAATTCGTCCTGCATTCTGATCTCGAGACATGACCATGTACATAGTTTTATCAGCACTTACTTCCAGTCCTATCTCCCTAGTAGCAGCTACTAAAGCTTCTGCATTTTCCTTTACAGTATGTATGCTTCCTGCTAGTATATGAACATTGTCGGCATAAGCCAGAAGCTGATGTGTACCATTTAGTTTCAAGCCATCCCTGTTTACCTGAACCCTCCTAATGGCGTACTCTAAAGCAAAGTTGAAAAGCATTGGTGTTAGAGCGTCTCCTTGTTTCAGACCATTCCTAATAGGGAACCTGTCAGACACATTCTTGCCTACCTGGACTCTGCTATATGTTTCAGTCAGACTCGTCTTTACTAACCTTACAAGTTTCCTAGGGAATTAAACAGCTTTGTGTATTGCGTAAGTGCATGCATTTGTTACTTGACTTTCCAGTTATTAGATATACTACAGTGAACTGAAATTCAGTCAATTCAAAATTGTGATGAAGTGAGGAAAAATAACCATTGTGGCAGGCCATGTAATATGTTCATATTGTATTGAAATTGTTGAAAGGGGACTGGATTTTCCTCCCATTTGCATTCATCAGAAGAATTACATGTGTTTTACAATTTCATGTAGTATAAAGAAGCTGCTCTGAATTATGTAAGACTTACAAAAAATTCATCATCAGAGTATGTGTCTCTGTGGAAAAATTAACTCACACTAATGTTGATAGCATACAGCACTCCAACTTAAGTAATTCTACATGGTCTGTTGGGTTGCTACTTTTCACTGATGGGTTTGGCAGTTTTTGTGACGTGTTTGGTAGCATGTGTCCTCGCAGGACACAAACTGCAGACTGCTGAATCCCTCCATCTATGTGCATGTTCATGGCTCATATGGAAGATGTAAACTGGATTGTTTGCCAGAATATTGAACAAAAATGTGTTCATGCATTGTTTGTGTAAGCTATTGTTTGAGCCTTGTTTAACTTAATATTAGTTGGATAATTCAGTCTTATATGCACCAATAAATTATCTGCACCATAAACAGCATAATCACCATAATTATTTACATGAAGATGTTTTTCAGCATCATAATCATTCAATTCAATTTATTCAATTCCATCAAATCCATTACAAATCTAAGAGACCTATTGGATATAGAATTAGTCATAATACACTATATCAGATACTATATATAAAAATTCAATCCACATAGTAACAATTATAATTCGAGCTGGTAATAAAATGTCAGTAATATAGAGGTTATATGACTGATTGATTTAATTGATATGATTGATCGATCCATTTCCACAGTTGAATAGAATACAGACCTTGTCATAAAAATATACACATCATTCTATATTGTACATGGTAAAGGAATAGAATATAGCTTCTTACAGAGACAACTCTCGATTGCTCCACGTCAAAAATACTGGTCAGTATTGTCTACCCAATAGCAAGACAATGCAATGCTAGAATATAACAGCATGCATACAGTCATATAAATGCACTATAGTATAGTGTAAAGTGCAAATTTAATATGAATGTAAAATTAAAAGCAGTATGACAAACAATTTTTAAAAATTGCATAGTACATGCTAAACAATATGAAATTACCCATACTGAAATGTCTCTAAAACATCATATATCCCAACACTAGGAGGGGAAAGTGTGCTATCTGTTACAGTAACAGTGGAGTTTAATGGGAACACGTCACAGTAGTTTAGTAAAATGAGTAAAATGATGTATAATTGGAGTCCAAAACAAACATTTGATAAAATACGATATAATGCTATGGAATCAGGGTGATTACAAACATAAAAATACTTGGTAATGTATCAAACTATCCTTTCTCTCTTCAAAATGTTTATAATTACCAATTTAGCAGTTTATTTAATATTGGAAGTACTCCTCCAATGAATAGAAAGAGTGTAGGTACAAAAGCTTTTTCAATCGTAATTCAAAATTCTTAGGGTCATCTGATAACTGTTTGATGTGTGGAGGGATTTTATTGTAAACCCTTACTCCTGAGTAGTAGATTCCCTGTTTATATCCTGTCAGATTCGATGTACGTTGGTGAAGGTTTGCATGATGTCTAGTGTTTATGTTATGAATCTCTGAATTTACTGTAAATTGGTTTTTGTTTTTTATAATAAACATCATAAGGGAAAGTATGTATTGAGACATCAGAGGTAATATTTTCAATTTCCTAAACAAATTCCTACGTGAGACCTCCTTCCTACAGCCCATCATAATTTTAACTATCCTCTTTTGCATCCTGAAGATTTTTTTACTGTGGGGTGAGATGCCCCAAAATGTTAGACCATAATTTATAATTGAATTAAAATTGTAGTAGTATACTATTTTCAGCATCTCAAGAGGCATGTATGGTTTAATAATTCTCATTGCACAACAAACTGCACGTAATTTTGGAAAAATGTGTTCCATATGGTATTTCCAATTTGTTGTATCATTAATATAGATTCCAAGAAATTTGATGTTGAATATTGTTGTGCTTTGTTTATTATCATAAGTAATTTTAGTATGAGTTTTGGACTTATTTTTTGTAGTAAATTGAACGTAGTGAGTTTTGTTAAAATTTATGGAAAGTAAATTTGTGTTTAGCCATTCATTTATAAAATTGAAGGCAGCAATTATTTTAATTTGGAAGTTGTTTTTGTTTGGACTTGTAATTAATATGCTAGTATCATCTGCAAACAATATTGGTATAGATTTGTTGTTTATGGCTTTGGGTAAATCATTGATATAAAAAGGAAAAACAATGGGTCCAAAATTGATCCCTGCAGAACTCCATGTTTTATTTCTTCCCATGTAGAAAAGTAATTCTTATTAAGCACATTGTGTGTGATTAAAATCCTCTGATACCCGTTTCTGAAGTATGATTCAAACCACAACTTTGCTTTTCCTTTTACGCCGTAAAATTCCAGTTAGGATAATACAGTTTCATGGTTGACACAGTCAGACGCCTTTTCCAAGTCACAAAAAAGTCTCCTACCATGAATTTATTATTTAAGGCTATTAAAATTTCATTACATGGTTTATATATGGCATTGTTTGTTGCTGATTTAGTGTAAAGCCAGAGTGTTCTTCTGCTAAGATATTATTTTTACTACTGTGTTCATAGAGTTGCGTAATCACAGTTTTCTCCAGTACCTTCAAGAAGGAAGTTAAGATTGATATATTGAAAGAAGATATAAATATATTGCCTTTTACAAAGCCAGTTGAGATAAATGATTAGCACTTATTTTGTTGTTTTCCTTGCCATGAGTCAAGAAAATGTGTGTGAAAGGTTAAGACTTAATAGTGACCTTTAACAGAGCCAAACTGGTTTGCTTTGGTTGGAAGAAACAAACTTCAACTTTGAATGACTTTCAGTTTTATTGTATGTTTTTCATGTTTTATCTTTACATATGTGCAGGATGGGTAACAAAGTCTGTGATGTACATGGTGGTAGTGTGATTTGGCTGGGGCTAGGTGGAGAGTAAGATGGCTTGGTTACCCAGTCAGAAGTAAAGCTGGGTGCTGCCCATATACAATACAGGTTTTAGATATTTCTGTAACATCAGTGTGTTAAGTGGTGTGTGGTTTAATGATTAGGATCAGATGTCATAACAGAAATCTTCTGGGCCAGGCATTAATGTAGGATAAAAATTTGGCCATTTCATACCCTGCCAGTTACTGATGCTTTCCACTGATCATTGTGATCAAATGAGTAGCACTCTTTCTTTGTGTACAGGGGATTCTGGGTTCAAATCTTGTCCTGGAAAGCTTTTACCCATCAAGTTTGTGGTTTTCTGAAGTTCCTTCAGCCACATCTTGGATACCTCAGATTAGGTTTCCTTTCACAGCTGTTTGAATTTATTACTTGCTAATTATCCATCCGCTTGGAAGTGTACATGTAATGGCAATATTTACTGCATTGTAAGATAAACTACAAGTGAATACATAAAGCAAATGTAAACCTTTATTCCATCAGTCACATTCTTCATAGTTCTTGCAGCAGAAACGTTATGTGTGGGATACAGAAACATGCTACACAAAGCAGTTCAATTTCTTTGTTTGCATTCATTTCAAGCGGTTCATTTTGACCAGATTGTACTAGAAAAAGAGGACTGTAAATAAAACCCAGAGAGATCTGCATATTCATATGCTCTGATGCTACCACAGTTAGGCCTGCTCTGATTATCTAATTTGACTATATTAATAACAACTTTACTGGCAACAGATTCACAGATACCAGAAAATTAATTGTAATATGATTTATAATCACAGTGTATCATGTTACATGGAACAACATGTTGTCGTTTTCAGACTATGTTTGTGATTTATTTTAGAAATGCATCAGTGTTCATAATTTTACTTGGGCTGTCACACAGCTTTTGTTGTTTACTTTCTTGTGAACAACACCTAAGGTTGTGGTTGCTACTTTTGTTATCCACATATTAATGGTAATGGTAACATGAACTATGTTGTTGTTGTTGTTATTATCGTTGTCCTTGTCTCCATCGTTGTCCTTGTCATCGTTGTGGTTGCTGTTTCTACCACTGCTTCCACCCTTGTTTTAAGCTGGCACAGGTAACTCATAAGTATGGTTTTCACTGGACAGTCATAAAAATTAACCTTAAGCGTAAACAGACTAAGTCAGATGATTGTAAAAAAAACACTGAGGTGAAAATTTAAGCAAGAGAATGTGGAAGTCACATGAGGCAGATAAACTTACATGATGAGGAGCTTCATACTGGTTTGGACGTACTAGTCTGAATCACATCAGGCCAACACATTGCATTTAGTTTCCCATGTCTCAAGACAAAAACAAAATGAGTTTGTAAAATGTCACATTTGAGAAGAACCAAGACAGTGGGTAAGGTACGAAAGATATTGGCTTAATTATTTTGTGCCTCTGTCAGAAACATTGTACTTTAAGTGAAATATTTGCAACTTTTCTGTATAATCTGTGTAGTTTATGCAGAATTTTGATGACCCATATCTTATCTTCTGTCCTTAAGGTTATCACTTTATTTGCTGGCCCCATGTGTATGCTGATCATTTTTATGCCTTATCAAGTATGTTATTGCTAACAGAACAAATTTCTATTTAGTAAGATGTTGTCATTGTCTTGTCAGCAGAGACTTTGTTGGGTTTACTGGTGACTTATATCTCTCAAAAAGATTAAGACTGTTCCAATATATTTTGCAAATGTTTTCTGTTAAGCTACTAATTGTGATTAAGTAGTAAAGCCCAGGCTTTGGCAGCATGGGTGTGAGTCCCGTATCTCTGGATGTGGCACGCAGAAGAAACATACAGATTCTTTCAAACAACACACATTTCTGTCAATATCCACTGGTTGCCATTTATAAGGCAGCCAGTATATTACAAGCCGAGAAGCAAATTAATGCGCAGTGTAAAGAGACAGAACACAAAAGAAATTAATTTCTCACATTATAGGATTAATACGCTCTGGCTGGATACAGGCGCACTCCAACTCATTATATTTTAACTGGAATACATTGGTTACAGGTCATAAATGTGTAATGCTCTCTCACTTCCCCGTGAAACCACTACCACAATGAAAATCGTACTACTGCATCACCAGCACTGGGTAGTTTGAACCGGTAGAACATTTCTTGGACAGATTGATTGTAGGGTTGATGTGGATTTTTATTGCTTCTTCTTCTTCTCCCTCTTCCTCTTCTGCTTCTTCTTCTTCTCCTCCTCCTCCTCCTCCTCTTCCTTCTTCTTCTCCTCCTCCTCCTCCTCCTCCTCATCTTCTTCTTCCTCCTCCTTCTCTGTTGTCTCTTCTCCCCCTCCCCTTTTTCTTCTTTTCCTCCTCCTTCTCTTCTTCCTTCTCCTCCTCCTCCTTCTCCTCATCCTCCTTATTATTCTCCTCCTCCTCCTCCATCTTCTTCTCTGTCTTCTTCTCTTCTCCTCCTCCTCCTCCTTCTTCATCTTCTTCTTCTCTTCCTCCTTCTTCTTCTTCTCCATCTTCTTGCTGCTGCTGCCGCCGCCACCCCCATTATTACTACTACTACTACTACTACTACTACTACTACTACATTACCATCATCATCCTCTTTCAGATTTAAAGCACAGATCATAGATGGGGCCAGGATTGCTCAAGAAATCCGTCGGGAATTGAAAGTAGAGGTAGATGAGTGGGTTGCTCAGGGCAACAGGCGACCTCATTTAACAGCCTTACTAGTTGGGGAAGATCCTGCCAGTGCTACTTATGTTAAGAACAAGATGCAGGCTGCTAGAGAAATTGGTAAGAGACAAATTGTTTAGTTATTGATTGATTGATTGATTGGTTCATTGAAACACTGATTAATTCATTATTTCAGTCAACTGTCAACACTGATGATTAGTAAGTTTAATGAAATGTATCCCTTGTTCTGTGTAATGACACTTCCTTATCTGTGTAGGTTGTACAGTTCTGGCTGGCAGAAATGTTGCAAATTGTGAGTTTGGTTGGATCTGAAAACATGGGGTGTGTATGCAGGGAGTTACGAAAGCCACACAGAAATATAAATTTACAATGCTGGGTTTTGTGCTGTGATTTATACCAGAAATATGCAAAAGGGATACATAATAGAAAAACAATCTGGCTTATGGCTGACATATCACTCTAAATCCATATTTGTTGCAGGGATTGAAAGCAGAACACTGAAGGTTCCACCAAACATAACCCACAGTGAGCTGGTGGACCATATTCAGTTCTTAAATGGAGACTCCCATGTTGATGGAATCCTGGTGCAGCTGCCACTTCCAAAACATATCACAGAACGAGCTATATGTAATGCCATAGCACCCCACAAGGATGTCGATGGTTTCAATATAGTTAATGTGGGGCGTTTCTGCCTCGACATGAATACACTTATTCCTTGCACACCATTAGGTGTCCAGGAGCTTATCAAAAGGACAGGTTTGTACAAATGTAAGAATGTTCACGGTGATTATGCAAGTATAATTACAGAAAAGATTAAGTATGTAATATAAAACACATTTGAAACTAATTATATGTGCATCTGTGATTTGTGTTTGTTCACTAAAGAGGGGGATGGAACTCAGTGTCTGTTTACCCAAGGATATTTGTAAAATTTTCTTTTGGCTACTAAATTCAGAATTTCAGCTTTTGTGCTTTTCCCACAAATTTGCGTTTTGATATAAAATGGAAGTTCTCCATGAAGTTTAAAGATTGACAGTATTATGCATAATGTTAACTTGTCGTCTCCTCTGAGCTTACAGAAAGTTCTTTTTTTTTTTTGGAATGTACGAACAGACTTTGAAACTTAACGGTTTTCTTCAAACTCCAAGTCAGACGGACTCCAGCACGTATACACGGTGTTTGTGAAACAGTTGACATTCCAGCCTGATTACTAATGATTAGAATGTTGTAGTACTTTTTTAACCATTCCAGTATTGCAGTTGGGTTGTGTGCCTGACTTCAATGTGCATATGGAGTGAGAATTAACACCTTGGAATCCAGGTTCTGATTCCAGGCCAGTCTGCATGGGATATGTGATGGACAAAGTGACACTGGGACAGATTTTTCTCTGAGTAGTGTGGTTTCCTTTAATCAGTATGATTCCACCAGTGCTCCATACTCATTCATGTATCACTAATGCTCTATGATCTTAGCAGCTGACAGTGTTGTAAAGTCACACACTTCAAAATCTTAGATGGACTGAACTGTTTTATAAGGAATCTGTGGGGGGGATAAATGTTTGCTTTTGTTTTCCATTCAGGTTGACTTTCTTTCCCTTATCACCCCCCCCTCCCTCCCCCATAATCCAGCGATATTAAGTAGTATGTTTCGGCTTATATTCACATATGCTATTTCATTGCAACCAGTTGACCATTTAAAGCCTCAAATTTATCAAAAGAACATTTTAAATATTCATTTCCTACCTCAACAGAAATTATATTGCACCTCCATTACAAAGACCAATCAGTTAATTCTTTATGGGAACATAATCAGTTGATATATGTCTTGAATCTTTGGAGCAACAGAATGCAATGAGATCATCCTGGTCTGACATCTGTGTCAGGTTGTTTAAATCAGCCAGTGTTTTAGGAGACCAAACTTTTCTCCATCACAGAAATCTTGATGTGACTCAACTCCTAGATTCTCTGGAATATATAGCAATACCGGGCTGGGGCTTGTGAAAGGATGCAGGCCATCTGAAACACAAATACACTATAGGGAACATAAAGAGAGTTTTAATTGTTGTAGAAAGTGGTACATTCATTTAGTAACTTATGCATTAATGAATAAATGAATTATTTGTTTTCCAATTCATAGGTGTGGAAACATTTGGGAAGCATGCTGTGGTGTGTGGCAGATCAAAGAATGTTGGAATGCCAATTGCAATGCTGCTGCATGCTGATGGGATGGGTAAGTACATATGTAGTCACTACTTGAGACAGACTTTGTCCAGTAAATTCTGTTGTAAATGGAGGAAAAATCCAGTCATGGGAATTTTAGTGTAGAACATAATCAAGAATGGGCAATGTGTGTGTTTAGATTTGTGCTGTACGATGGGAGTGCATTATTGTGAAAACTGTTGGCTATCATAAAAGCTTTTTGTTGTCTGTCACATCTCTGTAGTATTTGTAGGTTATTTCACATACAAGCAGAACATTCCTTGTAAAACAATATGCTTTACTGGAAACAAATAGGAAAGGAAATGGTTGTTGCATAATTCTTGATACTGTTCTGGAATTTTCTTGGAAGAACAAAGGCAGATGCCAAATAACGGCAATCAGTATTTCCATTAATTTGGTGAAAACTAAATTTTCAGGGCATTACAGGTCATGGAATAAATTTCTGATCAGCTCTTGAAGTGATGTGTGTAATATTTTGTTTGTATCTGTCTTGTAGGTGAGACTTCTGCCATGGATGCCACCACAACCATCTGCCATCGTTACACTCCTCCAGATCAGCTTGCCTTGCTTACACGGTCAGCTGATATCATTGTCACTGCAGCCGGTAAATCGAGTTTATTTCTGATATGAAGTCTTTTTATGTTTGCCTTATTAAGTGCACAACAACTTTGAGTGTAGAAACGACTTGAAAATTAGTAGATAATTATAAACTTAACTTTCCTTATGCTTTCATGGTTCTAAATTGTGTTTGCTACCCTTGTTTCAGGCGTGCCAAACCTGATCCGAGCTGATATGGTGAAGCCTGGTGCGTGTATAATTGATGTTGGTATCACCAGAATTCATGATAAGAAGACAGGAAAGTCTAAACTTGTTGGTGATGTGGACTTTAATGGTGAGTGTCACACTTAATGATATGACCCAACTGTATGTTTTCGCCATTGCGTCTGTTAATGCATAATTTCAGTACATATTGTTTAGAGTGAAGGAATGTCGTTCAGTGAAGGAGAGATTGTTTTGCATGTCGTTTAACACCATTGTCTGAACTGCACACGGTCATAAACTTGTATAAGATTTGCATATTGGTCTTCTGGGTTATGACACCATTTATTCTGGTAGGCAAGTACTAGATGTTGATGGATTTGTATTGCCTGTGTACACCGTGGATGTAGGAGCAATATGTGCCTGTGAAACATTGGAAATCACCTACCGTACTGCATGGTATCATAATTGAGAAGACCAAAACAGACATTTTTGTGGGTGTGCTAATGTCATATCTTAAATCCAGGAGATAAGGATTCAATTTGTCTGGGATATGATTCTGCACCTGGAACTGTTAACTCAGCAGTGCATTTTCACAACCCAGAACAATGGCATCTGCAACCACACCATTGTGAAAACCTCAAAATTTGCAAATTCATGTCATATATGAATGTGAGCATGAATGGTGAGCTGGATGGTAAAACAGTTATGCCTTGTCCAGAGGTTCTTCCTCCACATTCACTTGCAGGTACTGAGAAGAACCACATAAAAACTTCTTAAGATTTATTGATTGATGCTGTTTGAGACAAATTATATTCTTAACCTAAACTAGTAACTCTTACACATCCGCATTCAATGGAACAGGGGTCATGGCAGTCATGTTAACGTGGGTTGGAGGGTTCCCTCCTCCATTGTGGATGAGTATTATTCATTTAAACTTTATGAACTATGAATAGGGAATTTTTTATTCATTGCTACTTTGTGTTTGGAGGCCAGGTTAACTTTTTGCAGCCCTTTGTTTCTGGCAAGAAAGGTGGCAGTGATGTCAAAGCAGAAGAGGGGAAAGAGAGGCATTGACACTTATTTGCTGGGATTATATAGTATCAGTAGTAGTTGAATGAAATATGAGTATGGAATTTTGTTGGAATGATGCTGATAGGAGAGAACTGAAGTACTTGGAGAAAAATGGTGCCCTTTCCCACCACACATCGAACATGGACTGGCTTTGGATGAATCTGGGCCTGCGCAGTGTGAGGCCAGTGACTAATCACCTTGGCCACAGCATGACATAAAAGCAAAGCAGAATATTCCAAGCCTGTTTCCATCCTTGGGTGCTAGTACTATTCCATACTTCTAGAAAAAGGACATGAGGGGTTGGTATTGACACAATGCGATGCTTGGCACCCTGGACCTCGTGTGCATCCGTTTCTTTACTGCAGCACATGGCCTTTAGAGGTTAAATTAGGTCTTGTGGTATGATGGGAGTATAGGTGTACTTGAGTCATATATATGTAATTACTGATTTGGGGTAGCATGTCTGGAGATAACACTAGATGTGGTCTGAGGGCCCAGTTGCAGGTGGAGGGATGTAAGTTGAAAGTTTCATGCTTTGGATGCCCATTATCCACAAGGGTAGCTTATCCAGTAGGGGCTGCATAAGTCCAGACTGTGAGATGGTACTGTTGAAGACAGTTGATATTTTTAGACTTTTTCCCATGTCAAAGAAGAATTATGTTCAGATGGGAAGAGGTGTGGCTTGCGAAGAAAACTGTAGGCATTTTCGATGAAATATGCATGAATGTAAATGATTACAAAGTTTGATTGGTTATTGTAATTATTTTCTTCTCTACAGCCAGTCATATAATCTTGCCTGATATATGTTGTAGCATAAGTGGATGATTGGTGTTAATGTGGTATTCCTGTTTGATCCATGTCACTATGGGATGAACTGAATTGCTAAATTTGGAGTAATAATAGAGGCACTGGTTAGTAGCATGTGTTAAGGTACATTCGCATAGCCATGAAAAACACCTGTTTTCTTCGTCATGTCCATTCGTCTGACCACATATTTCAGTATGGTTCCTAGGGGATGGATTTCCATGAAATTTGACTTATATGAAAGTGGGTTGAGAAAATCTAATCTTGGTTAAAATGAGGCAAAAATGTGGGGAACTTTATGTGACACCTAAGTATCGCCGTAAAAGCTTTCTGACTGAAATGTTATCAGGCTGTTAGTCCATCCATTTGTCCACTTTATCATTGTGGTTCCCACTGGCCTGATTTATATGAAATTGTATGTTGAGAATTTTTTATGAAAATTTGTTGAGAAATTTCAGATATGGGTAAAAATGGGCAAACATTTTAGGCACTTTATATAAACTCCGAAGTATATTTCATTGTTGCTGGTAACATTAAATCACCATAAAAGTGCTCTGTTCAAGTGAAATGGCATCAGGCTGTTAGGATAGCTGAGGTGATGTAAATATCATGCGAATGTGCCACAATGTTACATTATGCGTAACTTGTGTGTCCTGTTAAACTATCACGCTGATCAAGTTCTGCAATATACCTACAAACTGCATTAAGAAGACTGTTAGTATGTGTGCAGAAACCAGCGTTGATATGTTACAGAATTTGTAGCAGTTAAGAATCTTTCTGCCCATTATATATTTTAATTGGAAACGTTGGGTTTCCCTCAGCTGTGAGTGAGGTTGCTGGCTACATCACCCCAGTGCCAGGTGGAGTGGGTCCTATGACAGTTGCCATGCTTATGAGGAATACGCTGATAGCTGCCAGGAAGTCAGTTGTTTACAACATTCTTGAGCCAGGAGCAGTTGTCCACAAGGAGGCTTCTCAGCTCAGGCCGTGAGACCATCACTTGTGGAAAGAATATTTTATTTTGTGACAGGTTCTTTGTCTTGAAATGCAGTGTTGCACTTGCTAGAAGTGATGTACAGGAAATTATCTTGAGAGTGTCTGCAGCTGCTGTATGTATGTGAATGGAGTTCTTTTGACAGTTTGTTTTGATGTCTTCACCCTTTATTTTGTGATTCAGACTAAACTAGGCCATTCAAAACCCTTTTTATAGCTAGTCTGGCATCACATGGTATTACGGCTGTATCAGGCATCAGACCTTATTTATATTTGTTCCTTATGTGTCTGTGATATGTTTTATTTATTTTTGGTAGTTGTGTTAAACTAAGACAAAATTATGTGATGGTGTTGCTCATCTATACAATGGTGAATTCCACCATATGGGAGGTAATATTATACTACTGTAAATATCTTGTATATAGTACTTGTGTGAAATTAATTGTAATTATAAATTACTGTGAGTAAAAGAATGGAGTGAGATGCAAAGAAAGGGGAAAGCTGATGGATTACTTTAACTCCATTATCTCATCTGCTACAGCTTTTCAGTCTTGAGAATGCAAATTATGAGTGAGAGCAGTTGGTGGCTTTTTCGAGTAGACCTGTACATAAAGTTACAGAGAGTCTGCATACACACATTTGTTATTATGTTATATTTTCAATATGTTGTGATTCCTCTTCATTTCTAACAGTCTTTCATTTTAGTGAGTGGAGCTGTACCTCCACTCTGCCATATGTCTTCTTGGAGTGCACAGGGTTGTCATTACTTTACCTTTCCATCTTCAGTCAGTATGGTCAAATTATCACGCCTCTGTAACAATGGAACAATCTTTCTACTTGAATAAGATTTACAAATGACAAACAAGAAATGGTCGTACACATTTATAATGAAGCTTATACAGTTAGACTTTGAATACGATTCTGCCATGGAAATGAATACCACACTAGCATCCAAAACATCAAATCATCTTATCAGCATGGCATACACTGTAAGCAAAATTACTCAGCTACAGCTTCTCCACATTTATTTAAATAAACATTCATTTACCAAAAATTTTAAACAAAAATAAAATATCATTATATAAATAAATACTCTTTATCCATTGGTGAACAATGTATGTTTATGGTGCCAGTGAGAGAGAGAGAGAGAAGGGGGGGGGGGTGGAGTGGGGAGAGAAGTGGTATTCTGTGCTTTTCATATGGATTCAACTCTCCTGCACTATGACTCATAACAATATTAGCTCTTGGATTCCTAATGTGAGGAAGGAAGATGTGAATGGTGCTTTAAATATATATCCTATACCAGGTGGAATTAATGGTGCTCAGTAGGTCATGTAACAAGCAAAACAATTACAGAGGGCTTCAGTGATGCTTGTGTTCAGCACCTGTGTAGCTGCATTTTTTCTTTGTGATTGCTGCTTAGCTCTTATTCTGTGAAACTTTGACCAGTATGTGTCCTATATAGCCTTCACTAATACAAAATTCCATAGCCAAAGAAGAAAGGTTATTTACAATGTTGTCAAGTGTATGGAAAGAAAATCCAGTGAGGGAGCATTTATAGTTCCTGTCCACCTGTGACAGAAGAGAGTGGTGTTTCACTGTGCACTGCTGAGGTTAGTAAATGAGATGAAAGGGATTCTTCTGCCAGTGAAGGTAGGTACTCCTTACAGATGCTGCCATGAAAACTGTACATGAAGCTGGTAAGTGACATTCTTGACTTCGATACAGCAACAGTTAGAATAATTTACATTTATTACAAAATGAAGAAAAGTGCTAATATTGTCAGTCTTAAGAACAAAACTTGCTGGATCACTCAGTTTTCATAGAGGAAATACAAGTCTCAGGAAAATTTAAAAAAAAAGTGATTTCAGTGGAATAACAGACGCAGCAAGGACTGACATCAGTCAGTTTTGGAAAGAAGCCAGAAATACTGTATAAGTCGTTGACACTGACCTACTATATGTATATATTAACAACAGGTCATGGAGTGATGATGGCATTGCGGGTTTCTTGGCACTTGTGCCCACTGCCTTTTTTGCAACATCACAGAACCTACAGGAGATTGTGACCATCCAGTGCATTAACTAATTGTGGGGTGTGGCGAAAGAAATTAATTCCAAATTGCTTCTGAAATTAGTAATGGTTTTGGATAATACATCTTGTAACAGTGTTCTGCTGGAGAAAATTCCCTGTCCTAACTGCACAAAAAGACATGAAAGTTTACTGGCAGAAAGATGTCAAAACCACAGGATATGAGAAAGTGACAATTCATTTCCTGTTTGGGGCAGGCAAATGGCACGGTTTGTTAGTCTGAAGAGTAAGCAAAGCTTCCTAGTGGAAATATACACTGTATATTTAAACGCAATGAAAAAGGGTGGACGAACTTATGGTTAAGTGGCAAAGAGAAGTCTGGGACAGAAGACAAGATGTTCTTATGAAGGAAAGAGGAATGCTGGATTTTGTTTTTGCAAGGGCCATTTAACAAAGCAAAAACACCGATTTCTAATCTACACACAGGTCTAGTAATCATATGTGATGTAGAGAATGACATAATAAAGATGGGAATTGTTAGTTGGAGACAACGAGCAGAGGTTAGAGGTGGATGGCAGAGAGCAAATAGAGAGGCACTTATCCTTGTATAGTGAAGCCACAGAAGAAGAAGAAGGGAAGAAGAGCAGGAAGTAATCATACCAGGAGGAATGACTGTTTAGTTACAGGTTCATGATGAGATAGTTAACAAACCAGTCCAAGGTCAACTATGTCACTCATATGGGAGTGGCTGCAAACGTCCTTCAAGATCATGGTTGGAAGGTCCTTTGTGAAGCCAGATTGAGCTGGTACCAATACTAAATTTCTGTTCCTAGTGATGTCATTGGAATTTTTCATTGACATAATCCTTCCCTCTGCACTGTGGCCTTGGGGTCAACTCAGCCTCTGACAGAAATGAGTACCAGGAATATTTCCTGCAGCAGAAAGGCAGCCAGTTCATAGGGCTGACAACCTTACCACCTTCATGCATCAACTGTCATGAAATATGTGAGCCTCAACCTCCTGGAACCATCAGGGCCAGTCCAGGATTGTACAGAGATTGCTTTACCTTTACCTTTACCTTGTACCAGTACTAGATTTATGTTGCTTTGAAGAAAAATATGCAGAAGATGGATTGCAAAGTTACAGTGCATGTACCAAACTCAGACCTCAGGATCTGATAATAAGCAGTTAGTCATATTTATAGTACTTGTGAACAGAAATAATGTAGAGACTGGGAAGTGGAGGAAAACAAAATCAGTGCAAGAATAAAATAATTGCAGAATGGAATATATTACTGGTAATAACTCAGCATCCACTTATGACGTATGTACAAGCATCATTTATTCACAGGATATTTGTATGAAGTTTTCATTCCATACCAGATACAAATTAATTTCTTCCATCTAAGGTTTGCCTCATTTACAACTCATTTCTTCAGGTCCAGTTCAATATCTGTGTTAAATTTGTGTTCAACTTTTTCCCTTTGTTATCTCAAGAACTATTAGATGGAGATGTCATTGTATGTGGGACAAATAAATACACAAAATATTTATGTAGACTAAATACAAAGATTTTGGTCCCCTGAAATTTCAGTGTTTTAAGGTTTCACCATATTAAGATTAATTAAAAATGAGATGGGTGGCATGTGCAGTATACATGAAAGGAAACGAGAACTGCATAAGGAATTCTGGTCAGAAAACTTTGGAGACTAATCAAGGTGTAGGTAAGGGGACTAAATTAAAATGTATTTTAGAGCAGTGCTTTTCAAACATTTTTTCTAATGTACCACTGTCACAACACAAAACATGTTCATGGTCCACTGTCACAGTACAAAATATGTATGTGTACCACAGGGTACTGAAAATATTAATGGCTACATTCAGGACATGGTTCTGCCAGGGTGTTTCAGTTGTCAGCTGAAACATCAGTGCTGTGGTAACATCAAATTTTGTAGTTGCTACTTCTGTAATTTAATGCAATTAGATGACGGAGAGCCTACGTTTATATCGGAACAATGAATAAATATCTTGGTATGCACTTTATACATGTTTTTCTCTACATTTCAGCATATTTAAAACAATTTTAATAGTGCAATTGTTTTTAAATTTTAATTATTAAAAAAAATAATACCTATATTTCTTTGCCTACCTACAGTGGTACACTTACCACCATTTGATAATCATGGTCTTAGAGAAATAGAATTGTAGGCTGAGTTATAATGGCTCACAGTAAGATACCAAGGGTTTGCTTTTGTAAATATGCGGGATTCCACAAGTTCCACAAACTTTAACTGAGGCAGCCCATTGTGCTGTTATTATATTTATACACATGTTCACTTGGCACAACTGTATACCTTTTTGACTTCCGATATTCCTGCTACCTGTTTTGGTTGTAAACAGCCATCTTCAGGCAGTCTGTTACAATTATATGTATGTAGGTACATTTTTATATTGCTGATTCCGTAATGATTGGATCACATGTTATTACACAGCAATAATAACTTCTTAAAATATATGTACCATATGATGTGGTACTCCCGTTAGATGGCCCATAAAATGTAAAAGATGGTACTAAATTCAACAAACCTAAGAAGAGAAAGAAAAAATGAATTCACTCTACAAAAAAATGGAATTTGCTGTTTTGTGAATGGATAAGTGAGTGGATAAAACTAAGAACAAAGGCAACCACCAACATGAGAACTGAAGTGTTGCAGAGACCTGAATGTAAATAATACATAATGAGTATTATTTTTATTGTACATATATTTTAAGAATGTGGTTTTATATCACTTCTGTGTAAGAATGTGCAATCCTATAATAACACTGTAAAAGCATATTTACACGTGATGTAATTGAATGATTGCTTATGACTGAAATATGTAGTGGAAACATCTAATATAAAAAGGCATATATTTGTGATAACTGAATGCATGCTTAAGTGTATGGTGTTTCCTATGTAAGACCTTTTCAACCCATCAGTAAAGGGGAAGACTCACTAGAAGAGAAATGTGAAAATTAGGTTCATTTTTCAGATTCACCCTAGTATTTTGATCCCAAGTAACATATCAGTTATTGAGGTCACATATGTTTATTACTGAGGCAACTTGGTTATACAGTTACTTTAATGCTGAAGGAAGATTCAGAAAATGAAAATCATGATGAACCACACAACACTGCTGCCAGTTGATGGAGTAATGAAATGTAATGGGCCTCACAGTCAATTTCCAGGTAACAAAGCTGTCATATCCTCTAGTAGCAGCTTTTCCTATCATAATTGCAACCAAAGAATTGCTATACCATCATAGTACACTCTTGCTTTAATATTTCATGCTTTGAGATATGCAGTCTTCTATACTCTTACACACGGTATGTTGGTAATTTCTTACCATTTCAGGACAACCTATCCATCTCATCTTCAAGGGTCAAGTAGTCCAAGAAATCACGCATTTCATATTCCGTTGTTCATAGTTTTCTCCAAATTGTACCAGGTATAAAAGAGTTTAGCCTGTAATGTTTATTGAAAACATTTGGTTGGTTTCATTTGTATTGATATGTTTTAAGTATTCTCCCTGATAATGATCTTATGATCAAAACATGCAAGATTATAAATGTACTGCCACATTTTGATTAGTGTGCTGGTGTGACATCTTTGCTCTTTTATGTTCTTTGACAGATCTTTCAGAATTCATGTATAGAAACAAGAGATGTCTGGAGTTACAATTCAATACCAAAGTGTGTTATTTACTAATTTCAGCACAAATTAATTGATATTCAGGTACAGTGGAGTTGGAAAGGAAAAGGTGGAGAGGGGTTAATATATTTGCAAGTGCCTGAGAAATTCTGGATGTGAACAGGAGCTGTTTTGTTAGGGGCACATATGCATAGTTGTATGAAGTCACTAATGAATTAAATTTGCATTTTTAAAACCCTGTTTTAAAACAAGAAAACAATCATAACATAACAACACTATCCTTCATATCACATTAGAGTTTCAGAAACCTGAACTAAAGGAGTGTGTACTGCAGGCTGTTTTCTATGGAATCATGTCGAGTGTCATTCACAGATTACAACTCATTTCATACAGAATGCAAGTCACATGCACTGCATCACTTGTTCTTATTCCACATGTTCATGCTGAGCCTCCGCTTCCCTCCAAGTATTTTGGATTGTCTCCACTATCCACTGCCACCATGATGATTTACTAAAGAAAAATACTCCACAGATGAGTATGAAAATCCATGAAAGGGCAAGGCAGTAGTCAGTTTCTTTGACTGGGACACTTGGCACTGGCCCACTGAAGTCTGCTGATGTCACAAACAGTTTGCCCTGTGGCTCCATACCTGCACACATTGAAATCCATTTTAAGTTTGGATGGTCATCATAATAAAACCACTCTGTAATTGTTAAGTACACATTCATCACAACAGCCCTAAATACGAGTGAAATCTGAATAGTTTAGAAGCATTTGAAGAACTGCATTAATAAAAGGGCACCTGTAATAACCCAGTGGTCCTTATGAATCTGCTTCAACACATAGATTCAAATTTTAATACGAAGATGTTTATGGGTGCAGAGGAAATTTCTATATATTCTAGATCTTGGATGTAGATGGAGGTGAGTAGTGAGACCAACATGCTGTTCCTGGGGAAAGAGTCCCCACTATCCCATGCACAGAAGGCTATGTGTTATGGTGCCCCTGTCAGGTATCAAACACCAGTCATCCACCCCACTGCTAGCCACATTACTAGGTTAAAAGGTAATGTGTGAGTTACATAAAATTTTAGGTTTCAGTGACAGTAAAGATTCATGTTGTGGTCTTTGGGTTATGACGCTGCATAGTCGGGTAGGTGGTAAGTACTATAAAGCAGAAAGGTAAAGGTAGAATTAACCCTATAACCTGGCATGAAGGTACAGAGGAGGAGTACAGGTATTGCTGTAGTCTCTTTAACCTTGGCGCTAGATGGAGGCGGGTTGTTAATGCAGCACCCCACCCACTGTACCACCAGGAATGACCTGTAACCGTTGTACAGGAGGAGGGGTTGGCCCCAAGGCTGGTCTGCATGGCTGCAAAAAAATCTTTCCCACACTGAGATTCAATCCCTGCATGGGCTAGCCAGTAGCAAGTTGCTATAGGGTATGCAATAAAAAGTATTCTTTCCATGCAGGTGACATGGAAAAAAGTCAAGGACTGTTAATGAGAAAAATCTTTATGTATCTACCAACAATTGAACTGTGGCCATTCAGTTGGCAGCCAGTCATTTTACTACCTGAGCTGCATGACTTACAGATGTAATAACATATGAAGCTTTACATACCTGTGTATTTGGTTATAAATTCAATGAACATCTCTAAGTTGTATTCTGAATCATTGAACTTTGCAGCTGGTCGGCCATTATGAAACAGCATCACGGTTGGGACTCCAACAATTCCATACTGTGTGTTGAAACTGAAAAATTGCCCAACTTGACTTTGACTGACTGACTATTTCCTTTTAGTTCAGTTTCATAGTGGGGCAGGGGGGGGGGGGGGCCAAACTAACTAAGGCTTTGCAACTCCCATTGTCTCCATGAAAATAAAATTGGATATTCTGGCTTGTCATTAAAATTTAAGCCCAAAACTATAATATAATCTAAAGACATTGACCAGTCATGCCTTACAAGATTTCAGGCTTCTGCCATGGTGTAGTTGAGGTCATCCATCTGGGATGTTGCACAATGCAGGGTGGTAGTTACTGACGTTTTGGACTCATATGCTGTCCTGAAATGTTCGAAACCGGGTACCATCCTACACCACATAACAACCCAGAATACTGAAGACTTCAATCATGCCCTCTTTGTTATATAAAGCCTTTAAAGTACCATGTTGTATGCTAAGAGGCCAGAAGGAAAACCAAAAAGGGGCTGGAAAGATAATACTGAGAGGCAAACTATGGAAACAGTTTGTGACAATGTGAACTCAGATCATCTGGCTCTGAGGCATGTTTTGGTGTTAGCAATACACAGGTTTCAGATTCTGTTACTGGTCACTTGTTCAGTTGAAATGGGGTGGGAGGGATGTAAATTAAAAAGCATACCTCTGGATCATATTGAACAGAATTTTAACATCTAAGCAACTGACCAATGTTTAACCTTTAGAAGTGTGTTACCTGTGGTGTTTCATTGCATCAACAGCTGCCATTTTAATATCTGGGAATGCACGCGATAGAGCATTGAAGTGGGGTGCAGCCATGCTGCTGAATGGGCAGTAACGAGCATAGAACAAGAGTACAACACAGTCTGCTGTTGAACGGCGATTTGTGACATTTGGTTCAGTTAACAGAAGATTCAGCAATCTTGTAGAATTCACCAGCTGTGGGTAACAAGCAAAATGAATACAAAAAACATTTTAGTAACTTGTAATCGGTAAGAATAAAACCTAAGCATTACTGATACAAAAACAAAATTAAATCCTTACAAACTGTAATATAAGTGACTGCTGTGTTGGTTAGTATGAACAATACTGTCTTTGAGCAAGGAGAATGGCCTGATTTAAGGGGCAGGAGGCAGTATGCCATTAACTACAGTAGTTCACAAACACTGTCTTGTCAGTTAGTCATCTCAATAAATTTAATGTACAGGGTTATGCAGCAACTAATCTGTTTAATTTTTAATAATATATGAGCATGGTCATTGCATGTTCTTCGCAGAACCTGAAACTAAAGACAATTCTCATTGCTTGTAGATGGTAATTGTGGCCTTTACAAAGGTCAAGAAATTTTACCTGTCATTAAATTCATCTACTGTAATGCCATGAGTCAGTGGAATGCCCAAGAAAGCTGCACACCGAAGACAATTTGCAAACTGCCAAACAGTAGTAAAAGCTACTAGAAAAAGTTACACCAATGATGGAATTTAGCATTTGTATCTGAAATTTAACTGTTCTAGGTAGTCATATTTCACATTCTTACTAACAGTTTATTGTTATGTTAGTATTACATGACATCATATTTATATGATTATACAGTGATTGGAATTGTTACAATTCTGCTGCCAACTCGGTGATGAATTGTGCATGTGTTAACTAATGAGAACATGTGAAGGGTGGAGATACAGGTGCAAGACAATGATACCCCAGTATTACATCTGAAAGACATAATGCAAAGTATTTTATAATATCTTACAACAAGGAAACTCAGTCCCTTTATAAGTTATCATATCTCAAGTAATAAAATTAACAAAAGCTCGCCTCTACAGGCTGCCCAACTGCCTCTCGTCCAGTAGTACAGGAAATGAGGGTGGATGTTGAATTTGCTGCATTCTCTGGCAAGCCAGTAGCATTGGCTGTGAAATTGCCACTCTCCTGTTGCACAGTGGTGACTGCAGACTGCTGTGTTTCACCATGTGCAATGGTCTGTATGTCATTCTCACCAAGGGTACCAGCATCTCCAATAGTGGCTTCTAAACTTTCCTTAGCAATCTTGGTTTGCTGTTCTTCCTCAAACTGCTTCTGTATGAACAAATGCAGACATGTACTAGCAATTCATCAGTTAGTCTACTGGAGTGCAATATGCAGGAGGTATTGATGTGCACATAATGGAGAGAAGCATGACAGGAGCATGTGTGGTGGTTGTGGTTAAGATCATTTGTGTTGGCGATGGTGATGAGTTTTTTGCCATTAATATGAAACTTGAGAGTCTAATGTTAGTGGATTACATGTTCTGCTTTGATTTTTATGAATGGTGGCAACCATAACTTAAGCTTCTGAAAATGTGTTTGTATTGGCAACCACAATGTAATATGGTGAGAATTCTCTTAACATATAGGGCAACTGGAAGGCAGAAATGAAAGGACTCTACTGTAATTGCATCTGCATATTTACTTATAAATACTTGTTTGGATAATAAAGTGTGTAGTATGTAGCTCACATTCTCTATTCATTAAGAGAAGCAGTGAAAGTGAATGTTATGTAACACCCTGTTAACAGAACCTGAAGTTTAATTAATGTTACAACAGAAGCCTGTTGTTTAATTCTATCCTTTATTCAGTAACAATGGGCTCTGAAGTTACTGAAACACATTACACACTTTGGTGAACACTTGACACAAAACCATAAAATGTGGCCTTAGGTTATGATTATTTTCATGTACATTTGATCAAGTCTTCTACTCGCTTTATCCAGGCAAAACTCAACATGGAACTGGACTGGCAATCCTCAAGTAACAGGCAAGAAGCTGGTAAGCATTGCAATAGATATGTCATTTTGAGAGCCCTTCTATACAGAAAACCCGTGTGTTCTTGTTACAGTGGTTAGAACTGCAAAACTAGGAGGAAATGCAATACATTGTTTAGACATTGTTACTTATGAAATCAAGTATGCCTAAAAGAATGCTTACATGTAGTTCATCAATAAATTTGTTCACAGACGCAACTTCCATATCAGCAGACCGCATGTGAGAATCTATTTCATTAGAAATTTCATCATTTTGTGCTATCATTTCTTCTCTAACAATTTTTTCCTCCTTGTATAATTCATTGGAAGTCGTATTCTGTATTGCTGAAAACCATTAGTGAAGGGTAGTTAGTTTTACATAATACGTAAATTAAAAAACTAAATACAACAAAACTAAGAGTCTAGACATCACAATTATTCTGAAATGACCAGGCCAAAACAATTTGAAATAACATTGACAAGCTGACCTAACCTAACAGTTATATATTTCTTACCAATTATGAACAATAGAATATTAATAGTTTTAGGCTTCATTTTTCTCTTAAAAGGAGCAAGCATCAGAAACTTTACATTAGTCTCGATTTATCTCCATGTCCATAAAAAGTAAATATTTTTAAAAACCGTGATCTTGCAGTCTATATTTCGTCTGCTACGCGTGCATCCGTTGTCTGCACCGTGAGTCACCTGTTATTGGCACAGTGCTACCAATAAACAACCACACACTACTACAACTAACAAATCGGTCACAATTTGCGGCTAACCGTGTGCACAGATAATTGAAGTGGTTGCTTGTGAAACCACGGATGAATTTTAACTTAGGCATTCGGTTGGCACACCGAGCGGTTTTCTTTGACGAAAGTTTTCGTGTAGAGGTCGTCTGATTCGTGGTTGGTGGCTTGTGGCCTTGGATGTGGGTTATAGGTTACAGGGGACAAGATTTTGAATTATAATACTATAATTGCTATGCACACAATGAATTTATGCAGGCGAGGATTGGTGTCACTTATCAGGTGATTTTAATTCATTAATTGTGCACACTTCGTCTTTTGTTTGGGAGCACTTGACGAAAAGTGACACCCGGGCTTAAACTTGGAGAACTACAGATTGAGACTTATTTCTGTTCATTAGTCATTTAGGGTTTCGTTTGGAACAAATACTGTAGAGTAGATGAGGGTAGACTGTATTTCATTTCATTGATCCTTGATAGTATTAAGCCAGGAATGTAGAGCACATCACGATACACATCCAACGCTTGTTGGGAATGCAGACACGAATGCATAATGACTTTGCATGGTTGCAGCGTAAGAAACATTTTTTCTAGTAACCGCCATCATTTTATGTTTTCTTGCATGTTTTTAAGACAATTTCAGATGTTAATTTGAGGTAAATACACGGTGTCTTACCAGAGATCTACCACAACTGCGAGGACAGCGTATGCAAAATATGGGAGAAAAATAAGCAGTTGATACATAACGTGGTTTATCACACACCTTGCTCACTGTTAAACATACAGTGTGTAGTGTATTGGAACTTGAGAGAGGCCCCTGATGTAACTATAATTCATCGCCTCATCACAATCAGTGGCAACGCAGCGGATGAGTGTTTAGCCTGCTTTGAACATGGAAGAGGGGTGGTGCTTTGATTTTAGCTAGTGCTACTGCATACAGGGTGAGAGCAGCAACTGTCAGAATTGCATTGTTCGATGTGATAATTTTTATCTGCGAATTTAAAAAGAATGTTTTGGGCTTCGAAGTTGCCTTATGGTCATTACTTTTCTTTTTAATTTTTATTTACATAGGTATAATTACAATTTGTAGTTGCTTTTCCATTTCACCAGTTTGATTTCTCACACTCATTGGTGACAAAACAAAATGCTGCAATACATGAGGTTTTTAGTAAGTATTTTTATATTTGGAGTAATGTTATGTGGGATGGAACAATGTTATGAGGATGTAGTTGTGACATATATCTGCTGCTGAACTTGTGTTTTAATTTGAAACTCTCAACCTAATATGGACTGTTTTCTTTGAGGATACTGACTTAAACATAAGCCATTTTCAACTACTGCTGATGGTCAAAATATTGTAAAACCTGTAGTTTATATAACTTGTGTTATACCTGGTTTGAATGCCAGCTGGAATGTATTATTATTGCTTGAAGTATTATTTTTAACTGCAGGCAAACATAATGCTTTCAAGTATGCTGCAAGTTTTCTGTACCTCTTTTATTTTCTGCACAACTATTGAAGAAAAATCTTTCTACAGAATATATATTGCAAAACCTGATGCATACTCATTAAATAACATGAGGACAGATAGGTGTTAGGTGGGCACCCATATTTTTTCATGGGGGCCGAGCTCACCCAGGTGCTATATGTAATGTATAATTGGTTTTAAAAATTATGTTATAAAATCATATCATAGGTATAACATACTACTGTTTGCATCTGCATTTATATACATACAAGTATATATACCTGTTCTATAACTTACCTAATTTAAAACACAAGGTCTATTCTTCTTGGTTTTTTGAAGTTCCTCTAAGACATCATAAATATTTTATTTCATTAATCAAAATTCTAATGTAATAGTAATCAGCGAATTTCAATGGCTGATTGTGATGGAAGGGCAAACCATGTAGAACATTTTATATCATCCTGTCTACAAAATCTGTGTTTTTTAAATTTTGATTTGGAGGAGGGCTGCAGCCCGGTTCCCCACCATTCCCCCACTGTGTTTTGCCCCTGATAGGTTTAACAGCAGTCTGGTGTTCATATGTATTTGACTTATGGGGGGAGAGGGTTCTGAGAAATATTGCCTCTTGTTGTATAATTTAAATGCTTTGTAGGTTTGAACATCCCAGAATTCTATGTAGTGGAGGTCATCGTCAGAAGCATACACTTCCTGATCTGCCATATGATTATAATGCACTGGAACCCATTATTAGTGCTGAGATCATGAAGGTGCATCACTCAAAACATCATGCTGCTTATGTGAACAATCTAAATATTGCAGAGGAAAAGTTAAAGGAAGCACAAGCAAAGAGTAAGACGGATTTCATTAACTTAGTGTTTTAAATGTTGGAAAGCATTTTTGTTTTTAGTTAAGCACATTGTTATAGCAGAAATGTAGAATGTAAGTTCTTATATGTCACTTTTTTTAGACATGGAGACATTTACTGATCTGGCAATTAGATATTCCATGCTAATTTGTAATCCATTCTCCGTTAATGAAGAAATGTTAATCGGCTGTGTTAACCATTCTTGTAAAAGTGCAACAATATATTCCTGCACACACATACCTGTACTTTTTCTCTCTATAGTTAAAGTGTTTTGCTTTGAATTTCGTAAAAAAGAGGCTCAGTTTTATAGAGTTGTCTGTATTTGGTGGATCATTTGTGTGAGTAAAACATCATATTGGCAGAACTGTTTATGCATAGCTGAGAATAATGTCTTTAAAGTTCTTCTGTCTTCCTGTTGATGTAGGTAGAGGCAGTGTAATTACATAAAACTGTGTTGTGTACTTGCAACTTAATTGTGTTCTTATCATAGGAATGCCAGTTTTATTTCTTATGTTATACATTTTTTCAAAGAAGATAAGACACATTTGTTATGATCTTTTCCATAGCAAGTGCTGATTTTATTTTGGATAGTTTTAGTGATAATATTGCTCCATTAATCTGATATACACACACACACACACACGCATGCACACATACATACATACATACGCACACATGCACGTACATATATATTTTTTGCACATTATATCTGTAGAGATTCAGTTTTGCTTTATATGAAGACCTGAACAAACTGTCTCACTATTCCGTTATAGAACATGTTGGCAAACGTTAATATATGTAAATTATATTTTGGTGTTACACTTTAGACAGTGATGATGTTAAACAGTTTGGCGTGTATGTGTGCATTGCTTGTACACAAACACACAACATACATACACACTATATGTGTGAAGTATAAAACGGGAAGGACAGATGATTCAGGCAGATCATTATTCTGTGAACAGGTTTTTTTCTATTTTGTAGTGCCGAGTAGGACCTTACCCCAAAGATTGGTGGCCTGTTCTAAGTTTAGCTGCCTTGAAATGTTGCATTTGTTCCAGACTGTGTAAGCACAATCATCAGCCTGGGCCCTGCACTGAAATTTAATGGTGGAGGTCACATCAACCACACAATCTTCTGGCAGAATCTCTCTCCCACTGGAGGAAAACCAACCAGTAAGTTCTTGGGTATTGACTTGTCAAGTTGATATGGGAGTACCATTGATTTTAGGATGTCAAGATCATAACAGAATTACCATAAGACTCAGTAAATTGATTTTAAACATTAAAATGAAATACTATGTGTTCAAATTGTGGTATGTTTAATTTTACATACCAAGCAGGTGGGTATAGAGTGGTTATTTACCTGACTTCCATTCTGAAGTGAGTATGTGATTTTTCAGAGTTTCTATAGGTGAATCCAAACATATAACTGTGAGGCAGTCCAAAGTCCTTCCAAGTTCACTCTACTCACTCATCTTGTTCCCTTATTTGATGCTTAGTAACCTTTGTAATTTATACCGTGTTGTGAATTAACATACAGTCCAAGTCTGTGAAGGTCATTTTGTCAATATTGCTGTTTTCTCCTTTATTTCCTTCCATGGAGAGGATGGTACTCATTCTTTGAGCATTGAATGGATTTAGATGTCCACATTGGTGAAGATTGGTATTGTGGTGGTCTGGGTTATGACATCATACAGTATCAAGCAAGTAGTCTAATTTAGTAACAGTTCAGTCTTGGTTGTGCCACTGACTGCTGTAATTGAAGCTTTCTTATTTTTTTCCCAGTCGTTACAGGCAGATTATATGATATTATCTCAAATTCGGCCATCACTGGTTCTTTTTGTTATCATTCCAACTCATTTTTTAATAATACTGTCATTGGATGGTATACAGTCTGTGGTTCTTACAGTGTCATTAAACTATACATAAGACACGGTGTAGTCTGGTAGGTGGCTTGTAATGCAGAAGACCACAATATGTACATAATAAGATTTATCCTTTTGCATGTAACATGCGAAGTCTCAGCTAATTCTGATATAATGTGCAGTAATGTTTGGCAGGTATTGTTGTGCCATGAAGTATACATTTGAAAGCTGTTTACAGAATGATCCAGATCTCACACAACAAAGAGGTTTATTTGTAGAAGGCATTATAAAAGACAAGTGTGGCAGGGAAACTCTATGCATTCTTCGCATGTGATTAAGTTGTCAGCCTTCTGGGAATTGTTGCTATGTAGCTTGGTAGGTACATACCAAGTACCAACATTTTGGAGGAACCTGCCTGCCAAACTGCACATCACTTCCCGGCAGACTGTGACCTTGACAATAATTGCTGTGTGAATTTCAGATTTTGTTTCTTTGCAGGTGAGTTGGAAGAAGCTATTAAGAGAGACTTCGGTTCACTAGACAACTTAAAAGCACAGCTGTCAGCCATATCTGTTGGAATACAGGGGTCTGGATGGGGTTGGCTTGGGTACAACAAGCAGACAAAGAAACTTCAATTAGCAGCCTGTGCTAATCAGGATCCACTGGAAGCAACAACAGGTTAGTTGCTTGAAAAATGTCTGTGTAGATTGCCTACACATTCGTTGAAAACATAATAGGTTAGCATTTCATATCATAACTGTATATTGGGCTTGAAAATTAAATACAAATTTTTACCATTTGGGAATGAGGGTTTTAGGTCTGTTGGTAATGAGGTGAGTAACTTTGTTTTAATTTCAGGGTAGCATGCAGTAATAGTGGATTTTAAATCTACTCCTGTAGGTCTGGTAACCATACTTTCACTGAGTAATGGTATTAACAATAAAAAAATGCAGTCCTTTGCCAGGTAGTCTGTGGACTAAAGCAAAATACAGCTAATAAAGGTTAAAATATGTTCAGAGATGTTTTGGTCACATTTTGTATGAAGTTCAGTCCAGAGAGAGAGAGAGCTCGCGGTTTTTTTCCCCTTTCCCCCCCCCCCCCTTTTTTTTTTTCTTTTTTTTTTTTATTTTAAAAAATTTTTTTTTTTTTTTTTTCCTCTTCTTTTTTTTCTCCCTTTTTTTTCTTTCCCTTTCTTTTTTTTTTTTTCAAAATAGTTTCTTTGCTG
>Ga0123352_10001880_pt1 | contig 28598 bp, 18 predicted proteins | sample TergutLab28metaG_FD_89700 | JGI IMG/M metagenome (GOLD analysis project Ga0123352, IMG submission 89700) | Labiotermes labralis P1 segment gut microbial communities from Petit-Saut dam, French Guiana - Lab288 P1 | ecosystem: Host-associated > Arthropoda: Insects > Digestive system > Gut ... | reverse complement strand
CGAGCTGGTCTGACACACTGATCGCTTCAAGGTCATCATCAGCTACATGCAGGATGTTTGGATCTCAAGTTACAAGCAGACAGACCGCTCTTGAACCTTATTTTAGAACGATAAGCCTGCAAACTGTTATGGGAATGAACATTAAAAGCGTTTAAAACGTCCGGTCACCAGGGGGTATTTAATTAAAAGACCAGCCGGACGGCAGTGTGTTAATGTCTGCTCTGAGTCCTTTAAAGACACTGGCATTGTTAAGGTTTGGTTTGTGTCATGTGGTCAAAAGTCTAATCAAACACTTAATATTATTCATTGAGAGGCATCCCTATTTGAAGTTTCTTATTGGTCCTTTGAGTTCTCAATTGTTACTCCACTTTCCATGTCAGAGGTGCGTTCAGTTAACGTTTTATGGTACCACCATATCTCTATCAGTGTATATTCTTTGGATGTTGACATTACTAGATATATTCTTTACCATGGGAATTGTTTCTTTGACTATCTGAGTCCTTTATTGTACTGCTTTGTGCAGTTGCTTATTATTTTTGACTATTCCATTTTAAACTTGTTTGTAACTTAGGACAGTTAAGTGAAAGAATTTGAGTTTTTGTTGATGGGTAGCTGATGTACTACATGTAACTGCTATTTTCTTAGACATATGAATGTGAAATCTCCGTGTGATATTTGGTGTTAGTAATTAATGCTGATTTTGTGTGGTCCAGAGCAGGGGTGCACAAATCGTGCGTGCCAGGTCACATGGGAAGTAACTTGTGTATGGTGGTGTTTAATAGTTTTAGGTCCCTAACATGGAACTTGATGCATGTCACCAAACTGGTGGCTATAACTTTCAAGTGGCTTCTAGATTTTTGGAAAATTTGTGCACCCCTGGTATAGAACCAATCTGAGATGAGTATTCAATGTAATCTAATAATCTGTTAGTTCTTATGTCACTGAGTTCCAACTTTTGTCAGTATTAAAGTATGATAACTTTATGTATTGAGTCTGATTATGTTTGATATTGAACTGGATGTGTAAAATGTGAGCTAAAAATAATCAGCAATTATTTTACTTGAAGTCCAGTTTTAATTCTTAAATATACTGTATTCAGTAGAATAACCATTACATTCTCAAGGAAAATCTTGTGTTTCTCTCAGATGCAAGTAAGCAATCTATGTGATTTCTGTACTAAAACATGTTAGACACCAACAAAAATAATAACTGTTTCTTGTTCGAATTGGTGCACAGCATGTAAAATGAAAAATGATAATGTTGCAAGTGAAAGTGTTCAGCTGACTACGTAGAACATGTCATTAAAAAAAACTGTGGTACGTGTACTTTACGTACCTTGTAAATGTAAGAAATGGTAATTTAAGGGTGACAATACCGTGTAATCTTGAAACAGTGTGTTCCATGCATTTTGCATATATTTACAACATATAACCAAGAAATGCACAATATATTTAATACTTAATTGTATCTAAAAAAATCTCCTACATGTTTTGATGCCTTTGTGCATCATCCTGAGGGAGTCCATCTGTTATACTGGAGTTACATGCCAGGTAATTGTTAAGTGTTTGTACAAATGGACTGCATTTTAACTGGCATGTAACTTTGGTGTAATAGAAGGACTCCTTGAAGATAATGCTTCGAGCCATCAAAACATGTTGGAGTTTTTTAGATACAATTAAGTATTAAATATATTATACATTTGTTGGCTATATGTTGTAAGTACCATGCAAGTTTAGTGCTGGCAAGTGAATTATTTGAAAATATGATGATGTGGGTGCAGAAGTAAAAACTTGATACAATAATCATAATGAAAATATAGCAAATGAAATATGGCTAATTTATGATACTATTCTCTTCAGAATCTTCTGTCTCCCCAGCCCTGTAACCTGAATTTTCAAATTTCCAAAACTGTTTTACCTTTCTCTCAACTATTAGAAGATTATAGTTTAAAGGTATTATGTTTGACAGGAGGAATAAATAAACATTCATGTGCTCCACCTTTAGTCTATCATGAAATAGCCCATATGCCAAGAAAGGATAGGTGTGCCATATAATTTGTGTTTTCCCTGTGTGTTAACAACAGTGCTGTAGCTGATTGTAGTAGGAATTGTCTGTTTAGTGTTTCCCTGTATTCTACTGCAAGGCCCTTGTTTGGATCTTCCTTGTGTATGATTGAAATTGCCTATGAATGGATGTAGGTCTTCATTTAAAGTAGTTGTTAAAATTATGTGCCCGTAATGAAAATTAAAGCATTGAATTTTTATTGTAAAGTTTTTCACCTTTCAAATTTAGTTAACTCCTTTCATCAGTTTTCTTGTTGCGTGTGTACAGGTGGATGGAGTAATTGTAAGAGTGTCATTGCAGGGACACAGACATGTATAAAAACACTAGTACAGACAGGGAAAGTAAAGGCCTAGAAATGTGAAAAAAAATCAGAGAAATAGGATGCAAGTGTGTGTGCTGGAACTGAGGAACTGTCAAACTCACCATAGCTTGGAGTAATACGCATAAAACAACAGAAGACTTGTAGTTCACAGAAATCTAAATCATATTTTTGGAAACAGTGTAGGGCAGCTGGTTAAAAACAACTTTTAGATTCTATTCTTATTTTATTTTACTTGTATTTTATATGCTTTTTGTCTCTCTGACAGAGTGGTATATTATGTGCGCTCTTTGTATAAATGGGTGGATCTGTCCTTAAGATCTTAAATTTAAAGATGTTTGTGAGAATGCAAACACATGCATGTACATGCATACATTTCTGATTTTCATTCTCTGTTGGTAGTTAAAGTCAGAATGTGGCATGGTATGTCTGATGCTGCTTTCAAGAAAGACCTACAGATTTTAGGGAGGTAGGTGCAGATGAAATAAGTAGAAATTTGAGTGTTCTGCAAAATGAATACTCATTTAATGTAACCTATTTTAAGGGATTTCTTTATTTATGGTCAAATTTTAATAATTGAGGGTTAATCCAATGTTTATCAGAGAAACCTTAAATGATGGTTTCAGAGTATGTAGGTTCTTAATGAACAAGTTACAGACTAAGATTTGTAAGTTTAAGGAAGACATTGCAATCTGCTCTGTATGGAACATTGAAAGTGAGGTGCCAGAAGTTTTAAGGCAGAGAAATGCTGTGTTTTATTCCAGGTTTGGTTATGGGCCAGTTGTAAGATGCAAAAGTATATGAGTGAATTTCATTTTGGTCTCGCCATGGGACAGCAAAGAACAGTAGTTGGGAAACTCATGTGTCTTGTCTTTATTTATTTGCTGCAGGTCTGATTGTGGGAGCATTGATTCGCTATGCAGGCAGCACGACACCAGTATTCCACATGTCTGTCGTGCCAGAAAAAGACAGCAAGTACAACTTATCACTTCCACCGGACACCCTGTGGCTTCAGTTTTCCAGCAGAAGTGGAAATCCTCCTGTACGCAACAAGACCTATGCCTATGCTTTTCGGGAGGAGATAGTAGATGTTGAAAATAATGAGATGGACCTGAAAGCAACATTTGACCCTGAAATCTTCTTCAATATAATTTTGCCACCAATCATATTCCATGCTGGTTACAGCTTGAAGCGTGTAAGTAGTAACTCATTTGTTCACTTTATGACATTTTCCATTCGTGTGGTTTAGTTGTGTGTCTTTATAGCTAAGGTGATCATTTGGCACGTTTCAAATACAGTGATACCTCGGCTAACGTGTGACCCTGCTAACAAAGATTTTTTACTCTGTTTTTTGGACTCGGTTAACGAATATGGATTCAGCTAACAGATGTTTTAGTGGATGCACATGCTAACATAAAGCAGCAAACATGAACGGTCGGGCCATTCCAGGAGCTTATCTTTTCCATCTGTATGTGTGTTTCAGCTAATGAATGTGATTCTGGAACGAATTATCTTCGTTAGCCGAGGTATCACTGTACTTGGGAACAGTAGTAACAGACAGTAATGATCGAGATGTTAAAATGTAAAAGTAGATTTTATTCCGGGAATGCTGGCTGCCGTCGAGTTCCAAATATTTTTTTCTTTCCTCCCAAACAGCCTAAATTTTACTGCACCCAAATTCCATGTATCATTGAAACTTGCAGACTCTCTAGAACTCACCATGTCATCAAATACTTCATCAACACAGATGTGTGCATGCTCTTGAAAAAACAAAAGGAGTCATAGTTCTGTATGAGATACGAAGCCCGCTTTATGCAGTGTTATAGGTGATGAAGTGCTCTTTTCTGTGGTGGATCAGTCTTCAGAATTTATGTCAATCCATTGTTTGAAACTTGTTTTTAGTACTGTTTTCCATTAACACACTTTGAATTAAATTGAGAAGTTTTGCTGGTGTAAGACAGTGTTTGTCCATGTTGAAAAACACTAAGCTGAGGGTAGTTGCACATAAGTCCCAGGCATTAGTGGTCATTGATTTGTTAGGTATGAGATTCTGTGAATTCAGGTAGTTTGTATTGTGTTATGACTAATGAAACATTGAGGAAAGTGTTAGTCTCATTTTTGCGATGTTGCAACATGCAGCAGGATAATGCAGGCCTTGGTATGAACGGTACAGAGTACAAGTTAAGTGCACAGCCATTATATGAATATATTTTGAAAGGAAATCTCATTGTCAACTGGATGTGGGTGATTTAATGTCTTCTTACCTTTGTAGTTTATTGTTGATGTTGTTCCTTTTATGTATGATCAAGTTCCCATAATCTGTGTTCTCTCAGCAGCTACAGTGCAATACAAATATAACTCACACTTTCCTTGGAATTTTTTTCATTCAGCCATATAACTCAGTATTTTTAAAGATCAGACTTCCAAATCGAATGTTTGTAACGAGTACAGGAGAATCTCATTGGTCATGAATGAATGGAACTGTCACAAAAATAGGATCTATTTTCAGTGTAAAATGTCTGTTTGGTTCCAAGAACTTGTGAGCTAGCAGATTTAAAAATATAAAATAACTGCAGACAGCATGAAAAGTGTGAAGGTTTATTTTTAATAAATTCAGATACGTTTTGTAAGGCTTAAATACATTATAGTTAGAGGAAGATCTTATTCTGTCATGCACAAAAGCATTCAACTTCACTTAAGGAAAGGCAAAGGTTGACTGAGCTGAGAGTGATCTGTGCAATAGCAGGAGAGTGAGGGAAGCCAATTTGCCAGCCACATGGTGTCATACCAGTTTGTTGAAATAAGTTGCAAATGGCTGAAACAGTGATGTTGATGTGTTTGGTCACAAAAGGTGGAAATTCAATCTTTTCTTCTAAGCACTTTTGCATGTACATTTTAAATCATCAGTTATTTTGAACAACAAACATTTCACATCACTGCAGTGAAACAGAAACACTTAAGTTGTTGTGCCTTTTGGAGCAAATTGTATTGACGACAGAAGCATGTTCATCAGCAGTGCGATACCTTAGGCCTCAAATTTCAGAATATTCTAAGCCTTCGTGACCATTGTTCTGTAGCACAGTGTCGACACAATGAAGTGCAGCACTATGACTGATGGATTTATTATTTTTCTCTTCTTTGCCATCTTCACTATCTTCCTGCTAATCTTCGCTTAGTTTTTGTGGTAACACTGATAATGTCTGCATAAGTCGTGTGTTGGAAGCCTCAGTCATACTAGGGACTTTGCAAAAACTCAGTGAGGTTTTCTGTGTTTGCATATTGAAAACCTTTCAGAGCCTCCACCAGATTGGTCTTTCACATGTTTTTATTCCTGTGATAACTCTTATCCCATGAGGCCATGTGCTGGTTTCTAAAATTGCCATTTACTTAAAAAACACAAGGGGATCAAAAAACAAGATAGTAAGGATTTCCTGTTCAAGTGAATACTAATTGAAGACGCGATAATTTATGTCAGTATTGACACTAGACTTGATACTACAATGATAAATACTAACCGCTTAGCTTCTCCACTACATATGTGATCATGTTTTATCTTATTTTGTCTTATTTAATTATATTATAATTTTATATTTTATTACAAAATACTGGATTACACCAAAAGTCTCATAACAAAATCTGTATATTAATTTCATGTTGCTAATTTTTTTATTTCAGAATAATTGTTATAATTATTTTATAACACCTTCATACCTACAGTTTGTAAGGAGAGGCCTCTCCCCTTTACTCTTTTATGTGCTGATGCCCTACCTGATGGTGGCAGCTGAAACATGTAGTAATATTAAATAAACCAAATATACAATATCTATATAGTTGTGTTTGTTGGATAGTGAGAATAAACCTTCAGATGTCTGATCATAGTGCAGGATAAAATCTTAATGTCAATATAGCTAACATATCCTTTGAGAATGTAGCTAAGGTCAAATATTTGGAAGCAAAATAACAAATTAAATTACATGTACCAAAGTACAGAATTAATTGTGGTCAATGCTTAATAGCATTATTGTAGTATTTTACAGATTCTTGTCAGCTTCATGACTGTCTCAAGATTAAAAACTACAGAAGCATAATTTTCCTGTATTTTGCACCATGGTAAACCATGGATTTAGAATGTGAGATTTGTGGTTCCCATGTTGGTGACCGTGAAGATTGTCACCTTTTGGGTTGTGGTGCTGTACAGTCTCATAAAAGTGTATTTGTATTGCAGAGAAACCTGCATACCTTATGGTAGATGAAAATGGAGACTTTTTTTTTGTCTTCAGTGTCAGTACACTTCTGTCAAACTACATACCGTCATTTTCAAGAAGACAGTAAAGTTTGTGATTGATGGTGTTTAAGAACATGGTGCTGAGGAAAATGTTTGGACTTAAGAGGGACATAGTAATATGAAGTAAAAAAAATCCAGAAGGTGATCTAATTAAGAAAGATGTAGTGGATAGGACATGCAAGGAAAAAAATTCATTCAAAATTGTAGTCAGAAAAACGGAATGGATTTGACTATTCGGTATAGGGAGAGGACAGGTATTCTTAAATAAATACAGTCTCAGGACTGTAATTGGATTTAATCACTGTGTGTGGGTGTGAATATGGTAATAAACTTCCAGGTTCCATAAACTGGGGAGTACTATCATTATCAGGTGAATTAACATTACCTTCTGAAGGAGACTCTGCTCCATGGAGTTACATACATTTTTGAGACATGTCATTGCAAACTTTGAGAATCTGAATTTGAGTCCAGGTTGTAACTTATTATTTAAAATAATAATTTGGATGTAGCTTATTTCATCCATGCCATTCATGTGGGATTTGTAGTAGACATGGTGGTACTGGAAAAACTTCTTCTCTAAGTGCTTTGGTTTCCCACTGTAAGTCTCATTCCACCAATGTTGCATATTTGTTCATTTATCCATCACCATTGCTACATATATCATGGCACTTTACAATGTCATTAAGTAATGCATGTTTGTTATTATCTAGTACAGTCTCTGCTCCAGTATTTGTGTTTGTGAAGGACCCTGCATCATGAAAAAATTGTATAACAATTTCCTCATGGGAATTAACAGGATTAGCAGATAGATTCAAAAATACTAACATGACCAATGATTTTTCTTTACGCTTTGTTATATTACTACTAGCAGTAATTTGCCACTTTATCATAACACTGTTTTAGTTTGATGGTATCATTGTTTTATGTCCAGTTTGCATTCTCAAAATATGCATTGTAGAAAACCTATATCTATCATCTCATGTTAAAAATAATAATAAAAATAAAACACATATGGGGACAGAATAGTCCCCAGCCCTCAGGCTACAGATACAGTTAAGATCTACTCAGATGCTTCTAACAGGGAAGTCTGTTGTCATCTTCTAGTTAAATTGAAAGTTGTATTGCACACCTAATCTTTTAGGGTTATTAAGTTGTGGCAGGTTAAATGTGTATGATATGTAGCATATGTGTTTGTGTGTGTGTGAAGAAGATGTTAAAAGTTTAAGTTGTAAAATCTTTTATATCATGTTGAAATTTGACCATACTGGGACAGAAGAGCAGTTGGAGAGGACCCGAGAGTAGAGTACTGGATAGAATGTTTGAGTCCACAAGGAATCAAGAAATTAAAGATGAAAGAAATGATGTAACAAAGAGTTTTGTGGTTGGTACTCTTCTTTGTAGTGTCACAGTGAATGAGTCAGAGGTTGTTATATAGAAAGGCCTTTTGGCAATCAGGAAGGGGAGGAAAATTTTTACCAGTGTGCCATCTTGCTAGGTTGTTGTACTGTCAGTATATGATTCATGGATGTCATAAATTTCAAGTGTCAGAGTATAGTGATTCTTGTGTTAGAATCATATCAGATACTTTGTGTGATTTCCATCTTGATATTTTCTGATTTTCTGTAAAAAAACCCATATTACTTGGAAAGTTTTCAGATGTGTTTCACTACATGAAACTTAAGTTAGCAATTGCTAAAATTGTACACACGTCAGAAATTTGCCTGGCGATTGTGTTCATGATGTGTCCAATGACTGAGAATTAAAATATATAAAGACTGTGTTTAGTGGCATGTTCGTAATTTCATAAAAATATATTGTGTAATAGGGACGTTCAAGTCAGGGCAGATGCATACAAACACCTCACTAATAGAATCTGTAGAAGATATTAAATGGTAATAGATTTGCTGTTCCAGAATGTTATTAGTGATTGTTCTCATCTCCCACTTTCTCTTATTGTTTTTGTTTGTCTTAAACTGCCTCTCCCTTCCCGCCAGGCCACATACAAAAGGTAGTGTAAAGATAGCATTCCTGTCAGATAAGCTGTATACATGGTGATTCATGACTTGGTGTTGTAATGTGGGGTGATATACCTGAGGCGATACCCATTCAGAAATGTTACATACATATCTGACCTGTCAGTCCAGTAACTAATGAATGCCTGGGTAAAATATGTGTACTGTGTTACGTAGCATGTGAGTTGCAGTCTCGTTATAAGTGACTGATTTATAATGTACACATAATTTTTCAGTTTTATCCTTCGTACTACAGTCTTAATTGCTGGTGCACATTCCCTCCGCCAACACACACACACACACACATGGGCGCGCGCATGCACTCACGCCCGCACGCACGCACGTGCACAAGTAAAGTGTGCAGGAATTGTCATACTTGTATTTCATCTTGCATTTATTTTTAATCCCTATTTTAGTGTTACATGTATGGAAGAAATTGTAGACTCTTGTAATAATGCCTATGAGGGAGACCTCTATACTACTGTAAAAAACCAAAAGGTTTGAAAAAGAATTTCTTCATAATGCCATATCTTTCATGTGTATATGAATGTGTGAGGTAGGAATTAATTGTGACAAGAAAATATAGTTATGAGAATCAGTTTTATGGTAAAGACATACCCTTGATTCTCTTCAACACACATGAACTTTCAAGGCAGAAGTGATAAGTAAAATATACTTCTGACTCATTACTTTGCATAGTCTTGAAGCCTAACATAGGTTTCCTATCCTTGTCCTTTATATGCTGGAAGAAAATTTGTTTTTGCAAGATTTGAAGTTCTGACAGTAGTGTTGATGTAGATTCAAGTCTTCTGGGAGGTTACAGCATGTTCATGGATAGGTAATTACTGAGGTTTCATAGGAGCAAGTTGCCTCCTTTTTTAGATTCAAGAAGTCTCAGAAGAATCAACCCCCTTGAATACTTATCCCCAAGGTGGGTGCAGATTGGTTGTTTAAAATCTCAGTAACTGTTTATCACAGGGGCATAACATCCCAGAAGACTTGAATCTTTAAATTTGCTCTCATACATTTTTTTTTTTTCAGAAATACTTCTTTCGCAACCTTGGAGCTATCCTGACATATGCTTTGATTGGCACAACCATCTCATCGTTTGTTGTGGGGTAAGAATTCTGTTTAAATGTACTGTAGCATTTACTTTTCAGTTGAGCTGAACATTTATGAGCCTGGCTTGATTAATTTGTAAATGAAGGCTGCCTGTTTAGCTGGGACATTTCTCTCATTCTGTTTATATGGAATCCTATTCTTTTCTGTATGATTACCAGTGGTTTGCAACTTCTAAAATGCTCTGAATTCTGTTATTTCAAGAAATGCGGTATTTTCTTCTACTGGTGTCTTGTTGTGTGTGTCAGGAATCCTCACATGCTGTTCATTGCATGTTTAGGAAGAGATCTGTGATGGAAGTTGGATTTATACTTCCTGTAATTGTGTAACAGTGAATGCACAAATGTAGGGTTTTTTTTTCTGATATCAGTTGCTTGCAGTTAGTAGACATGGAGAATGGATTCTACATATTTTCAAAAATCAGAGTATTTTAATTCCAGTAAATTAGTAATGCTGTTGACCTGTGTTAACCATAAATGCCCATTCATCAAACAGGTTGGATTATCATTACGTATTGTGTCATATTAAACATAAGGAAACCATGTTCCCTTTCTCTTCTTGCATAGTAGGGTTTTTTTAAGGTGTGGAAATCAGTTTTATTTCTTCCCATTTTTAAGGCAGGTAGGCATGAATATACCATGCAATCTGTGTCCCATAATTTCAGCTTCTAAATTACTTGTCTGATTTTCATAAAATTTATGTGGCCATTATCCCAATAGGGGTCACCTCAACACTGATTTCTATATCCTAGAATCAGTAATACCAGCATTTTGGATGACTTGACTTTTGATATGGGAGGGGCACTAATGCTGCTTTGGTTGGGAAATTATGTTAGTAATAAATCAAGAAAAAACATGGAACTTTTGTTGAGGCATTTGTTTATTTTTGTGTAATGTTACAACAAAATGGTGGCTGCATGGAATATGTATTTACTTGGTTGTTTGATGGTACCTTTTAGTGTATCATTGGAGCTATGCGTGTGAGGTTTGGTGTAGATATAGATCATAAACATGTCTGAACATTCTGTATGAAATACTGTTATATGACACAGTAATTCTGAACATGTCAATGGTGTGAAAATTTGAGTTTAATTCCGACAAATTTAATATAAAGAGTAATCAGTACATACATAGCAGTAAAACAAAACTGAAATTTTTGCAATTTATTGCAGGCAGCAGAAATTTTTTTTTACTAGGTTTTGGTAAATACTTAAGACCATCTAGTTATGAGTTCAGCAAACTAATCCATGAGTTACTTTTACATTGCTTACTCTTGCTGAAGTGTAAAACCATGGACATTAATGGCACAAAATTTGCAGTACTTAGGCCTGCTATTTGGGAAGTAGGTTTTTGTGATGTGCCTGCAACTCTTTATTACCCAATTTAACTTGCTCTCATCTGCTATATCTTCCTCTAGGATCATTCTTTGAACTGTTATGATAATAATTTTTCCTTACACCAAGTGTACCAGCTGTATGCTGGTGAAGATGCTTATTGAGTGAGTTTTAGACAAAGTTCTCATCTCATTGATTTTTTTTTTTGGCAACATAGAGATTGTTCTGTAATCTTTAGGTCCCTATGAATTGTGTCACTTTTTGGTCTATTACCCATTACTGAATATATTTAGGCCATCTCACCATATTTGAAACACTGTTGTATTCACCATATAAATAATAAGTTTAGTAGCAAGTTTGTGCACTGTATTAATAATTGCCATACTTGAAGCATTGGAAGTATTAACAGTAGTCACTCTGTTATTGAAATTAAATGTAATTGTGTTCAGTGCTCTGAGAAAACTTTGATAAAGAATACTCATTTAGCTCTGTTATGTCATTAAGCAAGTTTTCTACATCACCTAGCCTTTTGGTTCAGATTTTGTAATACAATTTTTTTCTTTAAATTCTCGAAATTGGAAATCTTGAAGGTGGTGGTAGGTTTTGCATCTATTTTTGTATATGTCACAGTTCATATGTGACTCATCACAGTACATTATACATAATGAAAGGTTAAGTGTAGTTAAGACCAGTTCACTAAATCAGTTGTTTTTTAAGATGTGATTTTTCAAAACTCTGTTTGCCCTGGCTTGTCTGTTTGGAAAACTGGCCAAGCTGCAAGATAGTCTGATGAATTTTGAGCTTGGTGTGAATATATTCACATGATCTCAATTACAGTGACCATTTGGGACATAATATTTAATAATACAGAATACAATGGATTTCATTGTATAGATCCTTTGTTGGTCTAAGCCAAGGATGTAGAACATGTCTGATGATACAAATGTGATGCTGTTTCAAGTACAAGAATCAATGCTTAAGAATTAGCCATTTAAAGTGTTAAAGTACTCCTTTCAGATACAAAATAAAAGTATGTTATGTATCTGACATCATTTAATCATGCCTCAGATTACTGGAAAATGTGATACTGATTTCCTTAATAGAACCAGCCAACATTATAAACCTATTCATCAGTGCTGAAGCATGGTACAGGCACTTAGTGGTGCTGCGAGTCATAGAGAGAAGGTGGTTAGTGCATGTGGAAATATATTCTCTTGTTTGCAGTATTTCCACAAAGTAGGTGTCATGAAAAAAAATGTTGCTGAAAGTTCTGTGAAAAGAATTCAACTTTGTCAGTGCAGTGAAAAGAAAAATACACAGCAGACAGATTTTGAAAATCAGGCTGTGCTGGACAGGAATAGATTGCGAAAAACTTGTGTTTTTTGTCATATGAGGTATGATTGACATTGTGTGGGAATGAAACAGCCAAAATTACAGATATTGGTGTTCCAAAAATTCTCATGTGGTTTATGAAGTACCTTTACATGATGGAGTTGAAGTCAGGGGCATGTTGAGTGCATAAAAAATTGTAGGAACTGCATTTTTTGAAGAAACAAATTCTTGCCTTTGTATTGTGTTACTTCTTACATAGTTCAGGCATGTAACATGTGAAGAGAAAGTGTAAGAAAGTTTATTTTCTTTTTGAGAAGTTAAAGATAATTTTTTAAGGAAGATTGGGAATATTTAAAGACAGAACCGCTTCATTTGCTGAGAAATATTTTCTGAAGGATTGTAGCCTGTTAAGAAGCTGGAGATTAGCACTTTGAGATTGTTACATGAAATATGGTACACTGAGCTGCAGGTTTTCCCCTGCATTGAATTCCCAGTGGATGCAGGCTTCATGTGTGGTAGAGGTCCTTGTGACAGCTGCCAGGCTGAAGGATGTGATAATAATATTTTTGTATTTATGTACAGTGTTATAGCAAAGGACATTGTTATAACCTGGCATGTTTTTAAGGCAATTCAGAGTGTCAATTTCAGCAAAATTCTTGTGCACAGTAGGAGTGAGATAGTGGATGCTCTATAAGAACTGACTTCAGTGCTGCTGTATTGTGATTTAAACTTTCTGTGGTTGGTGGAAAGATACTAAATAACTTGATTCTTGTATATTAAACCCCTTTGTGATTCTAAACTTAAATTAGTACTTAGCACATGTAAGTCCTGTCTGTGTATTGTGCTGATGTATATATCTGCATTAGTTTGAAATTTTTCCATATTGTTGACAACAAATGTTAACAGTGAGAGTTAGAATTCATAGCAGGGTGAAAAATATTAAAACTTCCTAAATAATTCAGTACAAGAGACTTATTTTAGCCCTGTCATTATTTTAAAAATTTTCTTTTTGATATAAAGTACCCTTCAGGTATTGGCTGAATTTCCCCAGAAGATTATTTCATATGACATGATAGAATGGAAGTAAGCAAAATAAACTAATTTTATATTTTCTATTTTCATTAGTGTTGTGACTGTCTTTGTAACGTAGCATCCAGTACTTGTCTAGGATTGATACATTGAGTGTATGTTTTCCAGTTCCAGTCAATTTTTATACCAAGAAATGTAGGTCCTACTTATTCAGTTGTTTTGTTATCATATTTTATGTAGGATGTACGGAAAGTAGAGATACAAATGTGATAAAAATTTTTTAAAAAGTTTATTAACACATACCTGTAGCTATTTTTCATCATAATCACCACCTTTGTCAAGGCATTTGTTTAGCCTGATTACAAGTTTTTGTATTACAGTGAAATAGAACTCCACTGCCTGTGCACACAACCGTGTAGTGATTTTGATTTTCATCTTTTCATCTTTATGAAATGTCTGGCTGGCCAGGTGTTTCTTTAAATGCAAAAACAAATGGAATGGGCTGGGAGCAAGGTCTGGGCCATGAGTGGGATGGTCTAAAACCTTCACAGTGGTAATTTCCCTTCCCTTCCCAGCTGTTTTGTATTTTTAATTTCTGGATAACTCTTGTATGTTTAAGTCAACACATGTTGTTGTAGCTCAACATTTCCTAAAATATATATTGTGAAAATTTTAATGTGTTTATTGACTAACTATTTGTTCAAGTTACAGAAGCCATCATACTTGAAGTTTTTGTAGTCATTTTCTGGATGTGAAATGCAGGGTCTTTATTTTTTCACTGCACCAAGCATGGCAATTTTATTGTGTAGAAAGCATGTGTCTACTAGGACATCCCATGATAGCTGCAGTGTTCAGGACAGCATAAAAGCAATACCATGTAATAATAATAATAATAATAATAATAATAAATAAATAATTAATTAATTATAATGATGGTGATGATGCTGATGGTGTTGGGTCTGGCAAATTCTCAAGACGGTTAAACTCGAAGAACAGAATCACAGCTATCAACATCTTAGCTGTATCAGTCCAGTTTGCACCTTCAGAATAGTCAGCTGGTTAAGAAAAGAATGTGAGAAGATAGATAAAAAAATAAGAAGGCTTCTAACTATTGATGGAATCCACCACCCGTAGGTAGATGTTATTAGACTGTACATCAAAAGACAAAGTGGCGGGTGTGGATTAATTGAACTGGAGTCTGCAAATAATGCTATTATTTATTTATGGTCTCACCAAGTATGTTAAGCAAGGCAAAGATGAGCTTACCAGATTAGTGCAAGAATATGATGCTGGGAAAGCAAAATACTCTGTGCAAAAAGAAGTTGATCTATTAAAATAAAAATATGTGAAACAAGAAACTGCTGACCAGAATATCAAGAATCAACTTAAGTCCAGCACTGAAAACAAGAAGATAGAAGAACTCAAAAGTAAACAAGTGAATGGCTAATTTTACTGGGACCTTGAAAGACCCTCAGTAGATTAAGAAAAATCCCTGGCATGGTTACATAGCTCAGGCCTAATCAGAGAGCCAGAACATATACCTCAAAAAGTCAGATATGTCAATGGTACCACTATATGTCAGATGTACCTGTTATCACAAATCAAACAATACTAATACACCGACCTGATATAGTACTGCATGATGAAAAATAGAAGACTTGCCTACTGATCAATATATCCATACCAGATGATTCAAAATTAACACCAAAGAAACTGAAAAACTAAGAAAGTACAAAGACCTGGAGATCAAAGTCAGCAGGATGTGGAAAGTAAGGACAGAAATTGTGCCAGCTATAATTGGAGCATTAGGAACAATTAAGAAGGGATTAGATCAGAACCTTCAGGTGCTCCCAGGCCACCTGTCAGCCATAGAACTAAAAAAGATTGCATGAGCACTGCACACCTTATTTGTAGAGTGTTGGGGTAAATTGCTTTGATCTCTTGTTGAGATCTGGACTTACCAGAAGACTGCAACCTAATAACTAATAGGCAAGAATAAATTTAAAAAAAAAATAATAATAATCTCAGAGAGTACAGACTTTAAGTGTTTATGGTTGGGACATATATTTGATATGCATGAGAAGGAGCAGAATACCACATATTGAACCTGGAGAAAATCTGTGTTTTATGATGCCCTGTTTGGGGATGTGTTGAATTTTGAATCTGGTGGATTTGTTTTTTGCATTTGTCTTTTTGCATTAAGTTATTGTTTAGAACATAGCTCAGCTATTCATTGAAGTCCATGAAAACTTAACCTTAATTCCTGATTTGCTCAGTTAGATGCTTTAGCAAGATTGCATGATATTTCAACACTGCATATTGATTTGTGTATCCATCATCCCCTTATGCAATATGCTTGACAGTGATGTAGGCTAAGACTCTGGATGCTGTATCCATCAAGTTACTGAAATGTTTGATTTCTTTCTACAGAGCACTGATGTACGGCTTTATCTACCTGATGCCAAACCTCAAGGGCAGTTTCACTTTCTTGGACACCTTATATTTTGGTGCCCTGATTTCATCTACAGATCCTCTTACAATCTTGGCAATTTTCAATGACCTGCATGTGGATGTAAATTTGTATGCTCTGGTGTTTGGAGAAAGTGTCCTGAATGATGCAGTGGCTATTGTGCTTAGTGGGTGAGTTGGTACAGATAGATTGTTCTGAGAAATGTTGCTGAAGGTCATATTTATTAGTAATTAACACCTGACCAGATGTGACATGTTCATTGACAGATTGTTTAAATGCTAGATGGACCAGGGGGTTATCTAAGCCAAAAGTGATAAAAGTGTGTAGTTGGAAGAAACAATTGTTTGTGTTGAATATATTTTGTAAATTGATTAAGGCTTAGTACTGTGTTCTTTGGGCAGGTTGGATGCATGTGATGGAACAGACATAAAATGTTTGATAACTATGCTAAGAAAATCCTTTCTGGCACATGGAAAGGTACTGTGGAAGGCAGTACATTAACTAATACAGGGTACAGGAGTGATTATAATTGCATTACATTTGCAACATGTTGTCATTACAAGAACTCGGAGCAAACATCGCAGACAAGTGGGCAATTCTAAGTTCAGTTCTGAGTTCAAGTCTTGGCCTTGAGACTTGTTATTTTTTATTGTTTTTTTTTTTCAGTCATTCCAGACAAGTGCTAGTGTAGTACCTAAAATAGGCCATGACTGCTTGCTTCCATGTTGTTTTCAATTCATTATTTATTCATTAATCATACCATTTGGTGGTACAGGAATATAGTTTGAGTTACAAATAATGTTTTTAAATAAACCACCAAAATAAAAGCAAGTGCTCAGGTGGTAGATTGAGGCTGTAGCTGAACCTTGTAAGGATCAATTTTTTTTTGCTTTTATTACAAAGAAGAATTTATTTTTTCAAATATATACTATATTCATCTGTAAATAAGACAGGAATTTTTTCACCCAGTTCATCATCTGAAAGATTAGCGGTCATGTTATAATTTTGCACAGAGTTTAACATGTTCTGTATAAGTATTTTCCTGAAGACTGCAGATTGTTCAGTAGGTTTGTCTTACATGCAGTTATACAGTATAATTTGTGATTGTATGGTATGTGCGTATGGTAACATCATCCATGTTGAGCACCATTTTTTTGTTGTCTGGCCCATCCATTTGTGAGGACCAGATGATTTTGTGAATTCTGTCCATCTTGGACACATACACTAAAAAATATATATTTGTGTGTGTGCTGACTGTGGTGTTACATGGTACATGACAAGTCCTTGAAAGGGTAATTATCAACTTGGGTGATAAACTTTACAGACTGTCATTGGCTGAACTGTTATGTGTTAACAAGAGCTGACATTGAGAACAGTTGCTAGTAGTTTTTTTGACCAGAAGTAGAGAAAATTCAGTTCCGAAATATTGGTATTTTTTATTGTGTCCCTGAACGCAGAAGCTGTCATAGAATTATTAGTGTATGGGAAACCTGCATTTGCCAGGAATTTAAAGTCCAATCTTCCCTTTTATTGAGCCTTGAAGTGGGAACCTCAGCTTCTAAGCAGGCATTGCATCTTCTGAAAATATGTATTAACACTTGATGGAGCTCCTAGCTTGAAATATGAGCAGTTTCTCTATGGATTGTGTTTATAATAAATGCCAGGGAACCCTGCCAAAATGTTTTCTGTTACTGCATGACTGACTGCTTAATGCTGTTCACATTTTTGAAACACTTCAGCATGTATTTTTCATGTCCTTGACAAACTGACATACAGTCATGACAGATTGCTGAGAGAGGCATTGAATATGTGGCTTGGCGCCAAGGTAAAAACAGTTTGTTCTGTAGCCATCGTATCCTTAAGTAACACTGGACAATGGTTGTTCAGAAACAGGGAGACTGTTAAGAAATGATGTGTGTGTGAGTTCTGCATCATTATGTATGGCCTTCTTCTGGAATTTTTATGTCATTCTTACATGCATTGGTTTTGCACCTAAAACCTTCATAGTTAATGCATTGTGCTCTGTCTGCAACGCACATATATTCACATATTCATCCACCCGTGCTTGATCAATCTGTTGCTTGTTTCCCCTTGTCATTCCTCACTTGCTAATGCTCATTGTCCCTCTGTCCCTTCCACCTTCCTCATTTACTGCCATTTTTACTCACCCCACCCTCTTACTCGCTTGCTCACTCACTCACTCACTCACTCACAGTGACTCTCTCATGCTCGCTCACTAGCTCACTCACACACTTTTTTGTTTGTTTGATTTGTTTCTTCACGCTTGTGTCAGTCTAAGACACTACTTTGAGATAAGCACAATCCACAGGGACTGAGTATAACAGAACCATTTTCACATTTTGCAAATACCATGCATGTAGTGCAGTCACAATTTTTTTATTGGACTAGAGTAGAGGCAAGATATAATTTTGTAAGCCCGAATTGTGGAATGCATATTTACATAAAATAGGTGTTTTCCACATTTTCTAGTTACGGAACTATGTATATAAAAATGTTATATTTCTGGATTCTGCTTATGGGTATTTTAGGAAGATTTGGTGCTTCAGGAGCATTTAAGGGTATGTGTTGCTGTGTGTTGACTTCTTGCATGTTGTATCAAATTATTAGATCTGACTCATTGAAAAATCCATGTATGAGTAATTGAGTTTTAGTGATGAACCTTTTGCTGCAGATGAAGCATGAATAGTAGGCTTGAACATTCTGTTGTGATGTGTGAAATGTAAACAAACAGAGAGGACCTACACGTACAACATTTGACAGTCCATTCTGCATATCTAAGCATTAAATGTCAGGCTGTTTCTTAAAAACTGATTAACACTGACAAAAGACCTAACATCCCAGATAAACAGAAGAGAATGCTGGAAATAAAACATTTAGCATGGTTCTGAAATCTTTAAAACATTTTGGGACATTTAAGCAGGTAGGGTGAAACCTGTTTCTGCATGTTGAGATATATACTTTCCCTGTACACACAAGTGATTGTTCAGTTACCATTGAACTAGTAGGCATAATAGGTTCCAGAGGAGAGAGAGCTTTGTGGGAGTTTCAGAGTATGGGAATGTTTCACCTTGAGGAGGTGCTAATGTGAAATTTAGCTGGCAATGGGGAAATGGCTGCTGGAGTTGCTGCAGATGCTGTGGATGCATTCCATCAGTTTCAGACACAGTGTGTGGATTAAGGTGAATGAAACAGTACCTTTGTCAGTGGTTTTATATGTGTGTTGGTGAGGTCTGTTCTGTTGAAATGAGAGGGTAAGTGAGGAGAGTTTGAAAAAAAAATGCTTAGGACAGTGTAAGGACCTCTGGGGAGTGAAATAAGCGAGTAATAGAGAGTAAAATGTACCAAGGAACTGTGTGGTTTACAGAGGTCACTTAATATTATTACTGTCTGTGTAACATGTCTTGAGCACTGCACTCATTTCTTCTGGTTTTGAAGCAACTGGATTTGTTACAGCAGGTACTTATTGAACACACAGTAGGATACTAAGTTCATTTGTTTATGACTTATTGTTGGATAAATTTCTGTATTATTGTTATGATTTATGTTACTGCTCCTGTAACAGTGACTATGATGGTCATAGCATAGGCCTGTGATGTGTATTTTTTACAAGGTGAATGGGAATGCTTTGATGTGCTTGTCATTATGTTATTAAAAATTTTGTACTTCCAAGAATGGAACTCGCATTCAACATGTCTGAAGTGTTTTAGAGATTGTCTTTTTTTTTTTCTAGTTGACCTGTCCACTTCTGAGGAGTTATGATACTTATTGATATCCCTGTGTGGGTTATGGGTGTTCAGATGAATAAGCACCAGAATGAACATGTGCAGTCAGTTATTATGCTGTGTGTCTTCTTAGCAAATATATTTTATGGCAGCTTCTGACCACTGCTGAGTTATTTTGACTGAGCAACATAAGTTGCTCCTGGGCAAAAGGAGAGCTTTCTTAATGAACATTTAAGAAAATATGATATAAATGTGAAAGTCAATATGGAAATATACAGAATCATAAACTCTAGGCATATCAATCGGCCTCTTCCTTCAAAACTAGGTACATGGGTGAATATGGACATTCTTACCAGGTTACTAATAATTTTAACTTTCTAGCATATAACGCATGTTAAGTGCAGAGTATGTATTATAATATGAAAGCTACAAAATTAGTTATCTCAAATACAAGTGCTCCAGTCCTGAGTCAGCATGATGAAGTTTAAGGGATTTTTGGTAGTGGTTAATACATTTCTATAGGGTTCTGCTTCTGTCTGACACTGGGAAGGAATGCTGCTGGAAATTTGAACAGAAGCCCCAGGGAAATTAGGCAGGATTCTTTTAGCAAGAGATGTTTTGGAATGGGTGGAATTTGTCTGTCCATAGTCATCTTTTGCCTGTGCCTGCTTTGTCAACTGAATGATCTGCTTGGGAAAGAGAATTTGCTGAGCCTACTGCAGTTACTGATTTTTAATGGGTGTCCACATGCTGTTAATCTACATCCATTATTTCACTTGTGAAATGTTAAAATAGCTCACCCGTAATTCAAGATATAAAATGTTGTACACATCTCCCCTTACTTATTTAATTTTTGCCTAGGGCTGTCTACAAAATTTAGATGCTATCTGATAATCTGGAATATTTGGTAATCTGGCACCTGTCCAGTCTTGTGGGTGCCGGAGTAAGGGAATTCTTTATGCTGTTGTAGTTGTCAGGATGTGAATTAAGAAGTACTTAGAGGTACCGTATGGCTAATTAATGGCCAGGTGCAATGATTTTTTCTTCTTCACTGATGTAAACTTTGGTATTTCATTATGTTTTCTAAACAGGTTTCCCTGAAGATGATCTTTTAAAAAGACCAAAACATGTTGGAGAGGAAATGAATGGATATTAATGTCTTTGTTATTTCTTTGTTATGATTTATTCATATCCTAGTGCGTATAAAGTACCTGGTTTAGACTTTTCTGGCAACACACTGTAAGGAACTTAACGTTTAGAGCATGTCATAGCTTCTTTTCATCTATTGCTGTAATACTGTGTGTATGTGTATTTTCAGGGTTGCCATGTTTGTTATTGTTGACAGAAAAATGTTTCATACAAAATTTATGGGCAAGTTTATGATGTAACATTATTCAAAATTTAATATGCATACCTTAAATGGTTCATTATTTAGCACCATCAGATCAAAGCTGAGCATTCCTCATGACCAACTTTGAGTTGTGTAGTATTGACATATATTTTAATGTGAAATTTCAGAATCTTGGTGGCTCTCCCTCATCAGGATTTTACGTGGCAAGCACATTGGTCTTGTTAAAATATTTGAAGGTGAGGTGGCTTCTAATGCCCTGCTAACATTCAAAGTTCAATGAATATCTGTTTTTAGGAGGGACAGACAGAGGTGAATATGATGATACCTCACCCATCTCTGTCTTTATTCATGTTTTTACTCAGCATTCCTTAAGCAAGCAGTAGCCTTTTGAGGTCACCATGCTGGCTGCATCTTTGTCTCACTTTTCTTCTGACCCATTTGACAGGTTTTAATAACATTTGATGTCATTACAGGCCATGTGACTACCTGGGTGTAAATGTCTTAATGTTTGTAATTGTTTCATAATGTAATATACTTATGATTATTAATATATGTTTAAATATGTCCAGATCAATACAGAACTACGAAGAACTATACCAGTCAGGAACAGGTGGTTTTGAGACGCAAGCCTTCTTCCGGGCGTTGGGTGACTTCTTTGGCATCTTCACCCTTTCTCTTCTTATTGGAGCACTTATGGGCTGTATCACCGCTATCATATCCTTTAAGAGCAACAGTGTACAGGGCCTGCTTCTTGTATCAATGTACAATACTGCATGAATGTTATGTATGCATGTCTGTTTGGCTTGCATTTTTATCATTTATATTCTGAACTATTCATTTAACATAGACTAATATTTTCTTTTGCGTGGTTAACATACTGAGAATATTGAATAGTGGTCTTTACTAAGAATGAAGTTCGGCAGTTTAAAGTTTGTTGTTGTGTTCATTGACACATGGCTTTATATCCTTAACAACTGGGCACTTAACAAAGTTTACACATGTACGTGACTTCCCACTACTAGAATCAGCACTGTTTGTGCTCATGTCATACAGCACATTTCTCATAGCTGAGGCTTCAGAACTGACAGGTAGGTGAACTGTTTGCTGTGGTTTTAATCCTTATTTTTCCACTGTTGTGGAAATTTGTCATGAACTGGTTTCATTGTGGCTTTTCACAGTGACTTTATCAGTTTATATCTTATGTTATAAAGGGACCTAATTGAGTCCTGTAACTAAAGAAGGTGTAATACTATCTTTTTGCAGTCTGTTAATTCATGTAAAATTACCCATTCATGTTCTGTGTGACTGCGAATAAAAGTAAAGGAAGACAGTTAACATTTACACAGAAATATATCAGAGCTCTGCATAAATACAGCTATATAGGTTTTTTGGGGGGGTGAGGGGGGTGACAAGGGGGGGGTTGGGATGGCCAGTGAAATTTGCCAGGGGATGCTACGAGTAAGTCATTTGTACAGTGACATTGATAGTAGACTGGTGGACCACACAAAACAAATACCTTGCCCTTGACTCCTTACAGACACGGAGTCGAATGTCCTTCTCTGCTAGGTTCTTAAGCAGTGAAAATCTAACAACCCGTGGTCTTATTTTAGGGTAAGAAGTTGGCAAAATTGGTACTGATGTGGCTTGTAATAATAGAGGTAATGAGAGAGTAACAAGACAAGGTATTGAAATATAAAAAACTGTGTATGGTGATGATGTAGTTACATGTAAGCCAAGTGAAATAACTTAACAAAGTTTGTTCATAGGTTTTTACAGTATGTATGCAGACTTTGGATAGAATGCTAATGTAGATATTATGTAATAATTATGGACCACTGAGGAAGTAAAGTGGTGACATGGAAACAGTGAAAGAAGGGTAGTATACTATTAATATAACATTGTGGCTGTCTGCTCAGCTGTCCTGACATCTTGATACCTTTTCACTCCAAGAGAACTTCTATGGTGATTTAATGTCGCCAGCAAGAATAAAACATACTAATATCTTGGTGCAAAGTGCCTGATATTTCTCCCTGTTTTTAACTACATTTGGATTTTCTTGACAGATTTTCATAAAAGTCCCCAATATCAGAAATCCATCCAGTGGGAGGCACACTGATACGTGCAGACAGATGGACAGATGAACTAAGTGTCGGATACCATTTCACACAGTGAGAGTGATTTTGTGGTGTTCTAATGTTATGGGCAATAATAAAAGTTGCTTACATTACATGCAAAGTGCCTGATATGTTTTTCCAGTTTTAACCAGATTTGGAGTTTCTTAACAGAATTTCATTAAAGTCCCCTGTATCAAATTCCACAGAAATCGGTTCATTGGGAGCCACACTGATACATGTTGACAGGTGGATAGACAGATGGACATGACAAAGCTGGTAGTATCTTTTTGTGACTGTGAATGTACCTAAAAATGCTGGAGAATTTTACTGGTTAGGGGTGTAGTCTGGAAATGGGAAATTCCTGAGAAGGGAATGTAGTGTAATTGCATTCATACCTTACTCCCAGAGTGACCCTTTATCACCAATATTATTCAATTTGGCATTACAAAAAGTGATACAAGTTTAAAAATGGTTCCTAGTGGTATAAAGATTGGTAAAGAACAATTGAATGTATTAGCATATGATGACATTGCATTAATTGGAAAAAATAAAATAGAAATAAGAAAACTTTTGTAGAAATGGAAAACATTGCCAGAAAGTTCGGACTACAGATAAACCAAGAAAAGACAAAATATATGATAGTGGAAAGGAAAAACAGTTTAAAGAAAAATAAAATAGGACATTTGAACATAAAAAATTACAAATTTAAAAGAGTAGAAGATTTTAAATATTTAGGAATTACACTTAATGAAGATAACAATAATGAAATAGACTTGCAAGAAAGAATAAAAAATGCTAACAAAACATATTTTATGCTACAAATTTTTTTTTAAAATAAAAACATAGCCTATCAAAGAAACTAAAATTAAGACTAAAGAACACAATAATAGACAAAATGTTAACATATACATCAGAAACTTGAACACTAACAAAGAGAAATAGAAAGCAATTGGACATTTTTGAAAAGAAAGTGTATAGAAGCGTTTTAGGCCCAGTATATGACAATGAAAAAGAAAATTGGAGGATATTAACCAATAACAAAATTTATGCATGTGTTAAAAAACCTACTATAATAGAAACAATAAGGTTACATAGATTACATTGGTTTGGGCATGTACAGAGAATGGAAGAAAATAGAATTCCCAAAAGGGTATTATATGTGAATTTGGGAACAACAAGACTGAGAGGTAGACCAAGAAACAGATGGCAAGATGAGGTGAGAGAGGATGGAAGAATAGTTGGTGGAGAAGGGTGGCAGGAGAAAGTACATAACAAAGAGGAGTGGAAGAAGCTCTTGAGAACTGCAAGGAATCGTCGCATTCTGCACATGCCAGTGGACTGAATGAATACCTTACTCCCAGACAACATATGACCGTCTCAGCAGAATTCTGGCTAAACGCAACATCAAAAGTGTCTCTCTTCCACCAAGGAATATCTGCAGCTACCTTCCACCAGTCAAGGATGCCTTGGGGTTAAGAATGCCTGGTTTATACAACATTTCATGTGAATGTGGCAAGTTTTATATTGGACAAAGCAGTCAATCTGTTCAAATTAGAATCAAAGAATACAATAGACATGTGCAGCTAGCACAAATAGATAAATCGGCAGTAGTGGAACACATCATCAACCAGGACCATATTATTAAACAGGAAACAAAACATCTTTCTACAAAAACCGGATATATGACCAACTCATCAAGGAAGCCATTGAACTGGAAAAGCACCCACACAACATGAATAGAGAAGATGGACTGACCTTAGGCAAATCCTGGAAACCCCTTCTGCACATGCTTAAAGAATGGAGACAGCCTTCTGCAACATAATAGTTTGATCACCACCATCCTATGGCTCCCCTTCCATGCTCTGACACGGGCTGTTTCTCCCTCACTTACTACAGACCTCTACTTGGGTCGTTGCCCTCCACAGCCTCTTCCTCTACTTGGACACGCCCTCTCCCCATCCCCCCTCCTTTTGAATGGCTCAGGCTATTTTTGAGCTAAACCTTTACCTGTATGAATACCCTAGCCATCTCATCCCAGTTATTCTTCCTGCATACACCACCCACGAACATGGAACATAGTGTTCTGAAATGTCTGCACATAAAATTCAGATCCCCGGGAATCATCCAGAAGATAGAATATAACATTTTTATGTTCTTTGTAATATATCCTTCAAAAACATATGCCAGAAGATGGCCACAGTAGGTGGCCAATACATGTTGGAGGCTTACAATGTCTGTGATGTATAAATTCACATATATTTGTATACATTTGTTGGTTATATTCTCAGAATTACTGCAGGGAATCATCCAGATGATAGAATACAACATTTTGATGTTCTTTGTAATATATCCTTCAAAAACACCTGCCAGAAGATGGCCACAGTAGGTAGCTAATACATGTTGGAGGCTTACAATGTCTGTGGTGTATAAATTCACATATATTTGTATACATTTGTTGGTTATACTCTCAGAATTACTGCAACAAAATTTTACAAGTTTTATAATGGAATGGAAGTATGTGTGGTAAATTGATATTGATATGGACCTTTTGACCTAATGGCATAAGATGCTCCACTTAACTTATGAATTATTTGTTCAACATGGTTCTTCCAATTCATGTGGTTATCAATTTATATACCAAGATATGTTGTATTTGCTGTCTCTTCTATATGCTTTTCTTTATAACCATTACATAATGCAGAATGCGATGAATTCTTTGTTATGAATTCCATTATATATGCTTTATCTAGATTTAGGAATAACGTATTAGCCGAAAACAAATTTAATCGTACATGAAAGAAATAAATTTGATGCTGTACAGAAATCTTTGAAATTTCTGCTCGAAATCATGACACAAGTTTCATCAGCAAATAATAATGGTTCTGAATCAGAATTTATTCACAGGGGAGAGCCATTAATATGTATTTTGAACAAAAGAGTTTCTAGAATTGATCCGTGGGAATCTTCTTGTTTCATTGTACCCCAGTCAAAGGGAAAAAATTTTAGTTTTTGAAAGTTATTTTACTTCAACTTCCTGTCTTTTGTGTGTTAAATGGGACCTGAACCATTCTTCAAATACTTCTAGAGTTCCATAGAAATGTAATTTAGCTAACAAACTTTAATGATCATGCAGTCAGAAGCCTTTGCAAAATCACAGAAAATTCCTCTAGCATGCATATTTTTGGTAAATACATTTAACTATGTTATCTGTTAGTCTGAAAGCAGCATTTTCTGTTGATATCCCTTTCCTAAAACCGTACTGTTTTCTGACCAGTATGTAGTTAGTACGCAATTGTTGGCTTAATCTAGTGTGCATAGCTTTCTCAAATACATTAGAAAAAACAGTTGGTAATGAAATATGCCTGTAGTTTGTCATACTTTTTTTTGTCTCCTTTCTTGTGAAGTCGTTTGACTACTGCAATTTTAAGATGTCAGGAAAAATACCTGTATATAGTGAGTGATTATAAATACAGTTTTGTGGGTGACTAATGAGAGATGCACGGGCTTTTAAGATTTTACTTATTATTTCATCATAATGTGATGATTTTTTTTTGGTTTTTAGGAATGTATTATATTTTTTATGTCAGCTTCAGTGATTGATATTATTTTTATCCTGGGGAAGTTTACAGGAAATGAATCTTTTAGATTTGAGATAGTGTCTCCTTGCGTTGTTTGTTAAATGTTTCGTTTTTCAGTGATTGTTGTCAAGAAATTATTGAAGGCATTGGCCATGTTCCTTGGTGCCTTTAATGTTTTGTCTTTCACTGGTAAGGTGGGAACTTGTTCCACTGAATGTACTTTTCCTGTCCCTTTCATTATAATGGTTCACATTGTTTATATTTCTTATTAGATTTTAGCTGTAAGCCTGCTGTAATGTTGTTTCTTATATGACATTTCTGAGGATGCCACCACCATTACTGCCGCCACCACCACCACCACCACCACCACTACCACTACTACTACCACCACCACCACCACTACCACTACCACTACCACTTGTTATCACACCTTATGCATGGTATTTACTATGTTTATAGGGTATATGTTGTTGCAGCTGTTCTGTAGATACAGTTTTTGCTACATATAATCTTATTCCATGTTGAATGTTTTTTTTTTGTGTCATTACATTCCAAAATATGTGTGTAGTGCCCAGTATGGCTGTTTTCTGTAGTTTCTTGATTTCCTGCTTTCCTGGTATGTTGCTCAGGAATTTTCTGAGTGATTTTGAGATGGTTATATCTGCTTCTATTAGGACTGGTATTATTATTATTATTATTATTATTATTATTGTTTTATAAAAACTTGTTTTTTACTTCAGAGGAACGGCAGAAATACATGTGTTTGAAAATAAGTTCCTAAAAGCATTGATTGGAGTAGGGAGGTTTTTCTGCTTGGTGGATTTTGAAGGAGATATGATTGTGATATAAAGCTGTACTTATGAAATGTGTTTTTTTATGGCACATGGTTGTGTCTCAGGACACTCCAGTTTCTAGTGTGGGAAAAAGAGACATCCTCAAGCTTCTAGAAAGATCTGTGTTGCTGAATTGCTAAGCCACTGGACTACACACTCTTTCAAATCTGTCATTTAGGTTGTAAGAATTTCCTGCAGGTATATGGTGTAGAACTATCCAGAAACATGATTGTATTACATTTTGAAAGCAGAGACTGGGGTAAAATTGGGAACAAACCTACCCTATCACCCCCACCCCCAGCCCTCACCTTCACCTCTTCCCGAATGAGTAGGTCCAGTGGATCAATTTAGATTTAATGGATACAAGAGAACCATCATGATAGTGGTATGGTACATTTGCTGCAGCACTGTATCCATCATTTTTCAACAAAATGATCAGCATATGAATGCAGCTTTGGAATATGCACTCAGTAATAGTATTTATGGCAATAAGTTTACTTTGTCACTGTGATTGTTCCTTGCATGTTTGTTTTCTTAGGAAACAGCAGTAAAATGCAGTGATCTTTTTGTTTCTGTTTATAGGTATAGTTGCAGTGCTGTTCTGTGGGATTTGCCAGGCCCACTACACGTACAACAATCTGTCAATAGACTCCAGGTCACGGACTAAGAAGCTTTTTGAGTTGCTGAATTTCTTAGCAGAGAACTTTATTTTCTCGTACATTGGAGTATCTATGTTCACATTTCCTAAACATCATTTTGATCCTGGTTTCATCTTTGCTGGCTTTGTATCCTTACACTGCATATTCATTGTATATTTAGTAGATACAGTAATGAAGACTGCTGTACAACTCTCCAGGGGTTCTTCCAATCACTCCCAGCAACCAGTAGACCAGAGGATGGGGGGGGGGGGGGGCCGTAGCAATAAAAAATTTTAAAAAAAGAAAAAAGACAGTAGGGTGTTTCACAGACCATTTTAAAAACAAGAAACCATTTAAAAAAAAAAATATTTATACGGG
>Ga0123352_10001878_pt1 | contig 28609 bp, 25 predicted proteins | sample TergutLab28metaG_FD_89700 | JGI IMG/M metagenome (GOLD analysis project Ga0123352, IMG submission 89700) | Labiotermes labralis P1 segment gut microbial communities from Petit-Saut dam, French Guiana - Lab288 P1 | ecosystem: Host-associated > Arthropoda: Insects > Digestive system > Gut ... | reverse complement strand
AGTTATTCCCCTCTTTAAGGCAGGTTGCTCACGCGTTACTCACCCGTCCGCCACTAACTAGGCCCCGAAGGGCTTCGTCCGTTCGACTTGCATGTGTTAGGCACGCCGCCAGCGTTCGTCCTGAGCCAGGATCAAACTCTCTGAAGTTTGTATCTCAACCAGCCTAAGCCGGTTAAAATCATTTCAGAGCTTTTGCTCTTGTTCAGTCAGTCTTGCTGACTTAATTTGTTCTGTATACTAAAAAAGTATCCAGAATTACTGTGTTTGAGTATCTCTACTCATTTTAGTTTCCGCTCGGGTCACCGCAAAACATCACTGCCTCGCTACCCGACCGAAACTCAATTGAATCTTAAGGGTTTTTAGTCGCTTCGCTGCTCACGTTCACGCACAACACAAAGACCTAAGCCTCTGCATCGCACAAAACAAAAACAGTGCGACCAAATGAATCGTTGTTTAATTTTCAAGGTGCAAGTTCTTGCCACAAATCGATGCGCAATCAACCAAGATTTGCTAGCAGCTCTCTGCGGCGTGAAATATATCATACCACAACCACGACAGCTTGTCAAGGGGTTTTTGCAACTTTTTTCGCAAAAGCTGCACACGCAACCGGGCGTGTCGTCAACGTGTCACCCGACGAGTGCAATAGTCACACGCTGACGCACTGCCTGTCACCACTACAAATGCTCCACAGCCTTTGCAATGCATAACCTCAACCCGCGCGGGATTAAACGTTTTGGGGCGACTGCAATATTCGCAATTAACCAGCACATCCAACGAAATTGCCGACACTGCACCGCAACCCTCGCACAACATAGTGGTGCCTGCAAGTGCCTGTGCAATGCGGTCAATCCAAAGTGTTTTTTTGGATTTTGTGACCACATAACGCACTTCTGCGCCCGATTTTTGTTTGATGTAGAGATTGTACGATATCCAGTTGGATGTGACGCGAAACTCAAAACTATTGTCACGCATGGCAATGTCGCTTAGCGGGATAACAAGGGTACGCGCACCGCCAATGTTTCCCGAATGTGCTGTAAACACTAGCCTGCGGCTGGTTAGGTAAAGCTGCCCACCCAGCGTATTGAGTTTGCTCACCTGTTGGTTGGCGACACCCTCCAGCAGCAATTGTTCTTCAGGCAACAGGTGAAGTGCAGGAAATTGCATAATGACCCTCCCCTAGCGAATTTTATGTTCGATGATTTTTCCATCGCGCCACGTCAAGTCCACCCGGCGGTTGCCCGGCGCAGCAAGACCCTTCACACTGCCGTTTGCCCAGCACTTGGGTAACGCGGGCAACAGCAGCAATGTGCCGTCCTCTTTGCATTGCAGCAACATTTCGTGAATGCCTGCCACAAGGCCGAAATTGCCGTCAATTTGGAAGGGCGGGTGCGTGCCAAACAGGTTTGTGCAAGTGCCGCCACCCCATTCATATTGGAAGTTTTGGGTGTCTACCGGGCGCATTTGCATGTTCAACAGGTCAGCGGCGCGGTCGCCTTCGCGCAAGCGTGCCCACATGCCAACCTTCCAGCCCAAGCTCCAGCCGGTGCCTTCGTCACCACGTAGTTCAAGCGTGCGGCGACAGGCAGCGGCGAGTTCCGGCGTGTCATCGGGAGTGATCAACTGCGCCGGATGCAGGCCATACAAGTGCGACAGGTGGCGATGGGTGGGCTCCGCTTCGGGGTATTCTGCATCCCATTCAAGGATTTGCCCTTGCGAACCAATTTGGTGCGGCTGCAACTTGGGCAGCGCTGCGCGGACGGCCTGCATAAAGTCGTCGTTGATGTTCAACAGCGCACAACACTTATCCAAAATTTCAAAGGTGTCTTGCGCAATGGCGTCACAACAGGCAGTGCTTTTGCCAATTGCAAGACGATGGTCGTCCACCAAAAACAGGTTTTCGGGCGAGGTTGCAGCCGGAAAGATCAGCTTGCCTTCGTACTCCACCAGCATGTGCAAAATGTAGCGCGCTGCCTCTCTTATAATAGGATAGACGGTTTCACGCAGGAAGTCTGTGTCTTCGTTGTAGCGGTAGTTTTCCCACAGCTGGCGCGCCATCCATGCGCCACACAGCGGAAAGAAGTTCCACTGGGGATGACCGGGCGCAGGCGTTGCTTGCCGCCACAAGTCTTGATTATGGTGCGCACAAAAACCCGGTGCGTCGTATTGCACCTGCGCGACACGTGCACCGGTGACCGCAAGTTCCTTCATCATTGTCATGAAAGGCTCGGTCAACTCGGGCATGGCAGCAGGCAGCATAGGCCAATAATTCATTTGCGTGTTGATGTTGGTGGTGTAGTTGCTACGCCAAGGCGGTGCGGGGTTTTCGTTCCAAATGCCCTGCAGATTCATGGGTTGGGTGCCGGCACGGCTGCCCGAAATGGCCAAATAGCGCCCGAAGTTATATAGCAACACCGCAAGGGCGGGGTCATTGTTGTTGCTTGCGTGATTTTCCAGACGCTCGTCTGTGGGCAGGTTGGGCGCTGGGCTGTCTAGTTCAAACTGCACACGATTGTACAGCGCTTGATAATCCGCCACGTGCCGTGCGCGCAAAGCGTCATAATCGCCCTGCAAATTCAGTGGCTTGATTGCCTGGTTGGGCATTTGATCAAAGCCATTGAAGTTGGTTTGGCAGCCAAACAGCAGCACGATTTCCGTGGAGGTTTGCTTGACCACTTGCACGCCCGCGGTGAACTTGATGCCTTTTCCATTAAATACATAGTCGCCGCCCTCGGGGAACTCACCCGGGCATTCGCCGTGCCAAGACAAGCCGTCTTGACTGATTTTCAGCGGGCCGGTGAGCGAAATGTCGCAGGTGAAGGACGCGCTTGCAGTAAGTTTAATAGCCATGAGGTTATCAGGATGCGAAGCGAAAACTTCACGGCGGTAGTCCACACCACCTTGGGTATACTCCACAAAAGCGGTGGCAGTTTGCAGGCACAGTCCACGGGTGTAATTGCTCACTTCGCCGCTGCCGCTGATGCGCAAATGCAAGTCACCCAGCGGCAGGTAAGCCGCACAGCGCTCGCCCGCAAATTGATAGGCCAGTTCGTTGGCGGCAACGAGGTCGCCCGCCAAGGCGAGATCACGCACCTGGGCGAAGATCTGCGCCGCGCCGGGCTTGGTGCTATCTTTAGGGTAGCCCGACCAAAGTTCATCGTGGTTCAGCGCAATGCGTTCTTCGTTCACGCCGCCAAAAATCATGCCGCCCAAGTGGCCGTTGCCGATGGGGCAAGCGTGGGTCCACTGCTTGGCGGGTTGGCGATAATAAGTTTTGTGATTCATGGACAATTCCTTTGCATTTTTATGATGGATTTCATTATACCATATAATTTCGTTCTTGACAAGCCCTACATTGTGTTGTATAATAACAAATAGCATCCCAAATATTATGAACAAATGAGGAGAAAACAACATGAAACGTACACTAGCAATCGTGCTGGCATTGGTGCTTGGCTTGACCATGTTTGGCATTGGCGCAGCTGCAACCCCAGCGATTGAAGCCGATGTTGTGCTGATGGCACTGACCCGCACAGAAAGCGACGCAGCATTTGACCAAAGCCGAACATTTAATGCAACCGGCGGCGTGTTTCAAGATTCATCCAACTTGAGCGCATGGAACAATAACTGGCGCATTATGATCGGCTACGAAGGCACCGAAAGAGCGCCCATTGTCATCAATAACTCGGCAGTCATCGGCAACGCAACCGGCGGCCACGGCTTCAGATCTGTGGGTCCGGCAGCAGTTGACGCTGGCATCACCGTCGACACCGCCACAGCATTCCAAATTCGCTTTGAAACCACGGGCTATGAAAACATTCGTTTTTCGGCACGCCAACGCTCCACCGGTAGCGGCCCGCAACAATTTGCACTGGCCTACAGCCTCAACGGCCCAACCGGCCCGTTCACCCCCATTGCAAACTCAACCACCGGCAACGTGCAATCGCCCAGCGGTTTCCGCGATAACGCTTACACAGACTTCGACTTTGCGGCAGCAAACACATTCACCAACTTCGTGCTTCCCGCAACCGTGGCTGACCAAGCTGCTGTGTACCTGCGCGTATACATGGTAAACAGCACGTTGGAAGATCGCGCAAACGGCAACACTTCCATCAACGATATCGTTGTTATTGGCGACGAAATCTATCAAGAAGTGCTGCCCGGCAACGACGACGGCAATTGCATTTGGCTCACCGTGCTGACCATCGGCGGCATCATCCTGCTAGTTATTGTCAACGGCCTTGCCATCTTCCACTTTGTTCGCATTGTTGCTAACGTATAATCGTTAAGCCAATAAAACTTCGGCAGAGCATTGCGCTCTGCCGTTTTTTTTGCGGCCCACCTTGACAAGCCCAATTTTATGTCGTATAATCATATATGACAATAACACCAAAGGAGTCACCCAACCATGCTATCACTCATTCCGTTGTCTTCGCTTGAAAAAGTGTTTGCTGACGAAAAACCCGCCGCCGCGCCGATGTCACGCTTCACCTGCCTACAGGGCGAACGGCTGTCGTTCCAGCTTGCGTTTTCGTCAGATTGCGACACACAACTGAGCCCCGCCATCACCGGTGCGGGTGCTGCCTGCTGCACGGCCTACTGGGTGGAAGATGTGCCCGTGGGCAAAGCGTGCTACGAAGACAGCGACGAATTCTTTTTGCGCCGTGAGTCGGGCATGTATCCCGACGTGCTGCGCCCGGTAGCCACATCACTTGCCGCCAAAGCCAGTGTTTGGTATTCCCTTTGGGTGGAATTCGCCTGCGATTGCCCCGCTGGCGATTATGACATCACCGTCACGCTTGGCGAGCAAAGCCAAACCTTCACCGTCACCAAACTGGCTGCGCAATTGCCTGCACAAAAACTGCTGTTCACCCAGTGGTTCCACTGTGATGGCCTCGCGCAGTTCTACAACATTGCTGTGTGGAGCGAAGAATACTGGGCGATTCTTGAGAAACACCTGCGCTGTGCATTTGAACACGGCGTAAACTTCATTCTCACTACGCTGTTCACTCCGCCGCTAGACACCCAAGTGGGCGGCGAACGCCTGACCACACAGCTGGTTGGCGTGACCAAAACCGGTGATACATACGACTTTGACTTCGCGCTGCTCAGCCGTTGGTTTGACCTGTGCGAAAACATTGGCTTTGCGGCTTATGAACTGTCACACTTGTTCACTCAATGGGGGGCTGCACACGCACCCAAGATTGTGGATATCAACGGCACAAAACTCTTCGGCTGGGAGACGGATGCAACTGGCGATGAGTATCGCGGCTTTCTGCGGCAATTTGCCGCTGCGCTAATGCCTTATCTGGTGCAACGCGGACTGAAAGAACGCTGCTATGTGCACGTGAGCGACGAACCGGGCGAGTGGTGCTTGGAGATGTATGCCAAACAGTCGGCGTTCATCAAGGAGATTTTCCCCAAGCTGCCGATGATTGACGCGCTGTCAGACTTCGCGTTTTACGAGCACGGCCACATTGAACGCCCTGTGCCCTGCAACAATCACGTTGAACCCTTCATTGGCGTGGTGCCCGAACTGTGGACATACTACTGTTGTTCGCAGCACCACAGTGGTGAGTCAAACCGCTTCATGGCTATGCCGGGCTGGCGCAACCGCATCATTGGTGTGCAGCTGTGGAAATTCAAATGCGTGGGCTTTTTGCACTGGGGCTTGAACTTCTACAACTTGCAGTTCTCCACCCAGCCCATCAATCCCTTTGAAGTGACGGACGCAGGCGGTAACTTCGCCAGCGGCGACAGTTTTTCGATGTATCCCGGTGAAAACGGCGATGCACTTGCCTCCACCCGCTTGAAAGTGTTCTACGATGCACTGCAAGACCTGCAAGCGCTGCAACTCCTCGAACAAAAAATCGGCTACGACGCCACCTTGGCACTGGTTGAAGAGGGCATTGCGCCCATCACCTTCACCGAAAGTCCGCGCACGAACGAATGGCTATTGGATCTGCGGGAGAGAATTAACGCGGCATTGATTTAGTAAGGAAAAGAGGGAAATTCATGTACGACATTGCGATAATCGGCGCGGGCGTGATTGGTGCGCTGACCGCGCGTGAACTGAGCCGCTACGACCTGCGCGTGGTGCTGGTTGACCGTCTCAACGACGTGGGCGCAGGCACCACACGGGCCAACAGCGCCATTGTGCACGCGGGCTTTGATGCCCCGGTCGGCAGCCTGAAAGCCAAGTATAACGTGGCGGGCACAGCGGCCATGCCCGCACTGTGCGAGCAATTGCATGTGCCCTACCAAAACACGGGCAGTGTGGTGCTTGCCTTTGATGACGCCGACCGTGCCACCCTAGATGAACTGAAAGCACGCGGCGAGCAAAACGGCGTGCCCGGGCTGGAGGTTCTTGAGGGCGACGCTCTGTTCGCCAAAGAGCCAAATGCTAACCCAATCTGCACCGGCGCACTTTGGGCGCCCACGGCGGGCATTGTGTGCCCCTATGAGCTGGCCATCGCAGGTGCGGAATGTGCAGTACGCAACGGCGTGGAGTTTGTGCGCGAGTTCGCTGTAAAGGCAATTGACTTTACAGATGAGCAATTTACGTTGAAGGCCGACGATGGTCGCAGCATTTGTGCGAAAACTGTCATTAATGCTGCCGGTGTGCATGCCGACGAAATCGCCCGCATGATTGGCGACGACTCGTTTAGCATCACCCCGGTGAAGGGCGAATATCTGCTGCTGGACAAAACCCAGCAAGGCGTGGTGAACACCGTGGTGTTCCAGTGTCCGTCGCCCATGGGCAAGGGCATTTTGGTCAGCCCCACAGTGCACGGCAATGTGCTCGTTGGCCCCAACGCCGAGCAAGTGGACTGCCGCCTGAGCCTGACCACCACCGCCGCTGCACTGCAAGAAGTGCAGCACGCCGCCAAGCGCAGTCTGCCGGACTATCAAATCCGCGACACGATTACGTCATTCGCGGGGCTGCGTGCGCGTTGTGATAGGCACGACTTTGTGATTGAACCCAGCGCAGTGAACCCGCAGTTCATTCACGCCGGCGGGATTGAATCGCCCGGGCTGAGCGCTGCTCCGGCCATTGCTGTGGCACTCGCTGACATGGCTGTGTGCGATGCCGCAAAAAAAGAAGACTGGAACCCTGGCCGCGCCAAGCCAGTGCGCGTGCACGAGCTGAGCCACGATGACTACGCCGCGCTGGTGAAAGAGCAGCCTGCCTATGGGCGCATCATCTGCCGCTGCGAAACCATTAGCGAGGGCGAAATTTTGCACGCCATTCACTCCCCTGCCGGTGCCCGCGATGTTGACGGCGTCAAGCGGCGCACACGCAGTGGCATGGGTCGCTGCCAAGGTGGATTTTGCGGCACTAAGCTGCTTGAAATCATCGCCCACGAGCTAAACATGCCCATAGAAAATGTGACAAAATCCGGCGGAAATTCGCAAGTTTTGCTGGGGAGGACAAAGTAAAATGAATTATGATGTAATCGTCATCGGCGGCGGGCCTGCAGGCATGGCTGCCGCCCTGCAAGCGCAGGAAAATGGCGCAACCCGTGTGCTGATATTGGAACGTGACACCTTTTTGGGCGGCATTCTCATGCAATGCATTCACACGGGCTTTGGGCTGCATTACTTTAAAGAAGAACTCAGCGGGCCCGAATTCGCGCACCGCTTCATCGAGAAAATCGAAGCGAACCCAGCCATCGAAGTCAAATTGGACACGATGGTGCTTGATATACAGTCGGGTGAGCCACATAGCATTATCGCCGTCAACAAAGCTGATGGTCTCATGCAGCTAAGCGCAAAGTCCATCGTGCTTGCCATGGGCTGCCGCGAGCGGCCACGCGGTGCACTCAACATTGCAGGGGCGCGGCCTGCAGGTGTGCTTAGCGCAGGCACAGCACAAAAATATGTGAACATGGACGGATATCTGCCCGGACGCGAAGTGGTGATTTTGGGCAGCGGCGACATCGGCTTGATTATGGCGCGGCGCATGACATTTGAAGGCGCCAAGGTGAAAATGGTCTGCGAACTGATGCCTTATTCCGGCGGGCTAACGCGTAATATCGTACAATGCTTGAATGACTTCGATATCCCGCTCAAGCTCAGCACCACGGTGGTTGACATCCACGGCGGCGACCGCGTGACTGGCGTAACGATTGCGCAGGTGGACGATAACCGCCGCCCCATTCCCGGCACGGAAGAACACGTGCCCTGCGACTTACTGCTGCTTTCGGTGGGGCTGATTCCCGAGAACGAGCTTAGTCGTGCGGCGGGCCTCGCTATTGACCCCATCACCGGCGGCGCGCTGGTGAATGAGGCCTGCGAGACGGAAATCCCCGGCATTTACGCCTGCGGCAACGTGCTGCACGTGCATGACCTTGTGGACTATGTTGCCCTTGAGGCTGAAGTTGCGGGTGCTGCTGCTGCGCAATTCGCAATGCGCAATTCGCAATGCGCAACGGGCGACTATGTCGCAACACGCGGCGAAAACGGCGTGCGCTATGTTGTGCCGCAGCGTGTGAACAAGCAGGCCGATGCGCCCATTACGCTGTATTTCCGCGTGGGGCAGGTGTATGCCAATGCCAGTGTGCAAGTGCGCGCTGGGGATAAAATCCTAGCCAAAGAGCGCCGCGCACGCATCACACCCGGCGAAATGGAACACCTGATGGTGAAGCCCGAACAGCTCGCCGATTGCAATGAACTTGTTGTGGAGGTAGTCGCATGATGGAATTGAACATGGTCTGCGTGGCCTGCCCCATGGGCTGCCAGCTTACCGCACAAATTGAAGGCGACGAACTCATTAACGTCACCGGCCAAAACTGCGGCCGCGGCGTGGCCTATGCCCGCGCTGAAGTAGCCAACCCCGCGCGCGGCTTTCACTCCACGTTGCGTGTGCTGGGCGGCGACCTGCCCATGGTGAGCGTGAAAACCGCACAACCCGTGCCAAAGCATAGCCTGATGGACTGCGCTGCCGCCACGCGGGGCATCACCGCAAACGCACCCATTGCTGTAGGCGACGTGCTGCTGCGCGACATTGCAGGCACTGGCGTGGACTTAGTGGCAACCACCCGAGTGGCCGCCCATGGTTGACGAACGCTTTGAGCTAATCTGCCTGCTGTTTCGGCTGACGGGCTGCCCGTATTTCGGCGAGACGCAAACGGATTATCAAAAGCAGTTGCAACAAAGCTTTGCCGAGCATAAAAATCACCCTGCGGTGTTATCGCAGCACGAATTTTGCCGCGCACTTTGCCGCGCATGCCGAGTTCTATACTAAAGAGTGGGCGCGCTTTGCCAAAAAATATGTCAGCAGGATTGACCTAGAATGGTTTCGGCCCTACATTGACCCGGCCAAGTTGCATGTTGTGCTGGGTGTTTCGCTGCCCAACCACTTTGGGTTTGGTGCCATGGCAGGCGATGAAGTTTACTTCACACTGGGTGAAGAGCAAATGAAAAAACGGCCACACAGCATTGCGGCGTTGCTTTTCCATTTGCTCACCAAGCCCATGGCCGATGATTGGTTTGCGAACAACGAGACTTTCCGCCAGCTTTGCAACCGTGATATTTTAAAATACTGCACGGCGAAAGATATGGCACGAGAGTACATAGCCGCTGTTCATGTGATGCTTTATCAGCTTGAACATGGCGGCAAGCTGGAAAAGCTGCTGCGCAAGCAAAAAGACAATGGGCTGACTTATATCAAAGACGTGTACGACATGTTTGTGCAAGAATAAATGAAACCCACCCATGCAAAATGCTGGGTGGGGCTTTTTAAGGTTTCGGGCGACTAAAGAATATCTCCCGTCAGCGCCCATATACGAACTCACGCAGCAGGCGAGCGTTTTCGGCATAATTGGGCACAATAACGAACTGCCGGTTGCGAGTTTCGTTGCGAGATGTGCCGGGCGCCGGGATGCGATGCTCTGCGGTGCGGTACACTGTGAGCAGCGGCGCGCTGAGCGCCAGCGACACCACGCGCGGGTGACTAATGCTGGTGTATACACCAGGCAAGCCGTTGATCACTAAGGGAATAAGCAAAAACGGATTCCGCTGCACACGTTGCAGCATAGCATCGATGACAACGCGCTGACGTCTGCCCCGCTCAAAATCGTTGTCTAATGTGCGGATACGGGCGAACATCTGCGCCTGTGGGCCGGTAAGCCAAACCACGCCGTTTTGCTCCATTTGGCGGTGTAGATCGGCTGCATTGAGATGCCTGCGCAGCCAAGTGCGACTGGTGAGATAGTTAATCTCGCGTGTTGTCATGGGCACGGCTATGCCGCCTAGCGCGTCGATAATATCAGCAAAGGCATCATAGTCCAACAGGATATAATGGTCAACACGAATGCCGAAGTTTTCGGCCACCACACGTGCCCCCAACGAACCGCTGCCATTTCGGCCAATGGTTGCTTCATTAATGCGGCGAAAGTCACCGCCGGGGTAGCGCACCAGAGTGTCGCGCGCAATGGAGGTCATGCGCAGGGTGGCGGTGCGGTGGTCAATGCTCAGCAGCATCACGGCGTCTGCGCGGTGGCCATCGTCCACACCAAGCACTAGGATAGTTGTCACCAGCGGGCTGCTGTTTGGGCGGCGCGCAATGGCTGCATGCGTGGGCTGCATGGGCGCGATATTCATGCGTGTGGCGGCAACGGCAGCCAACACGGCAACCGTGCCCGCCAAAGCTGTGACGACAATCAGCAGCCAAAGCAGCACACGGCGCAGAGCACTGCGACGGCGACGTTTGCGTTTTTTCGGCTGTTTGACATCCGGTTTTGGCTCCGGCAGTTCTTCTTTTGCCGGTGTTTTTTCTGGTTGCTCGTTCTCTCCAAAATTCAAAGCTTCTGGCGGTGGCGCAAAGGCCTGCCAGTCAAATTCTTTTTTCAGTTCATCGTCGTTGTGCATACGCTCACCTCCTCTTCTATATTATTCTACCAAATTTGCAAGGTGAGCGCAAGCTTTTTTTCTTGCAATTTTGTACCAAGTGCGGTATAATGGTGTTACATCAACATTCACCCGAGAGGAGCACATATGAATTTCACCCCTGTTAACAACGCCACAGGCGCGCATGAGGGCTTTTGCCTGCTGAAAACCGTGGAGCAAAAAACCACCGCCAAAGGCGCCACCTACCTTGACTTGACCATCATGGATACCACCGGTGAAATGAACGCAAAATTCTGGGATTTTAGGTCCGGTGTGCATGTGTTTGCTGCCAATGACTTGGTGAAAGTGCGCGGCACGCTGTCCGTCTACAATGGCGTGGATCAATTCCGCGTGGAGCGCATTCGTCTGGTGGAAGAAAATGACAATGTGCGCATGGACGATTTTGTACCCTGTGCGCCGCAGCCCGGCGAAGAACTCCTTGCGGAAATTCGTGCATGTGTAGAGAATTTTTCGCACTCCAAACTTAAAGAACTCGTGCTCAATATTTTGCAAACGCGTGAAACCCAGCTGCTGTATTGGCCGGGCGCGTTTCGGCTGCACCACGCGGTGCGTAGTGGGCTGCTGTGGCACACCGTGGCGATTTTACGCATGGCACAGGCCGTGGCTGCGCTTTATCCGCAAATCAACAGCGACCTGCTGTTTGCCGGCGTAATTTTGCACGACATTGAAAAGCTCACCGAATACGACGTGCCTGCCACAGGGCTTGCTTCGGGCTACACCCTGCGCGGCAATCTAGTGGGACACTTAGTAGGCGGTGCAGTGCTGCTGGAGCAAAAAGCGCAAGAGGTCGGCTTGGACGAAGAGACCACCCTGCTATTGCAGCACATGCTCATTAGCCACCACGGCTTGGCGGAGTTCGGCGCAGCAAAGCCGCCGATGTTCCTTGAGGCCGAGGTGCTTTCGCAGCTTGACCTGCTTGACGCCCGCATGCACCAGATGAAAACCGCGCTGCAAGGCGTACAGCCCGGGGAATACACAAACAAAATTTGGGCCCTCGATAATCGTAAATTCTATAAACCTCGAGGTGAAAAATAATGCACCCCACCAGAATATTCTTTGAGAAAACCGGCCGCGCTATTTATATCTCACACCTAGATTTAATGCGTGCCTTCACCCGCGCGCTGCGCCGTGCTAACCTGCCTATGTGGTACACCGAAGGCTTTAACCCGCACCCATATTTGGCCTTCCCGCTGCCGCTGCCATTGGGGCAACAAGGCCTGCGCGAAGCCTGTGATATCCGCCTGCTGGAAACCGTGCCGCACGATGACGTGTGCACGCGGCTCAACGCTGTGCTGCCCGAGGGTTTACGCGTGCTCACGGTGCAAGAGCCGTGGGACAAAGCCGGCGACATCGCTGCTGCTGAGTATAAGATCACCGTGAACGGCGACATTGCGCAAGCTGAGTATTTGCTGCGCGAGGGCAAGCTCACTGCGAAAAAAATGGGCAAAAAGGGCCACCGCAAAGTGGAAAAAGAAGTAGAGCTAATGCCTATGGTGAAGCAATACGCTTTTGAAAATGATATGCTGCACTGCACGCTAGCAGCCGGCAGCACGGTGAATCTTAACCCCACGTTGTTGCTTAATGTGTTGGGGCTTGACGCCACGCAACTTACCCGTATTCGCCTGCTAAAACACGACGACAGCGCGTGGGCATGAATAATTTGTCCGCTGTCAGCCTATTCTTTGTATAACACACAAAGAAAGGCTGATTGCCCTGCTTCGTTCATTCAGACGCATGCCACGCCGCAAGTTTATGGGCTTGGCGCTGCTTGCTAAGGTCATTTGCATCGTGTTGGCTGTGTTGGTGATTTTCTTCGCCTGCACGTCACCGGCGTACACGCCCGAACCCATTACTACAACAGAGGAAATCACAACGGAAGTTACCGAGGAAGAAACCACGACCACCGAAGCCACAACAACCGAAACCACTGCGGCACCCACAACTGCGCCGCCTGTTCGTGCGCACAACACGATTTCTACCCTCACCCCGCCGTCCGGACTGGAAATCGTGAACAACCGCCCCACCAACATGGTGCGCAGTTATCACACCGGCATGGGCACGGCCTACTACTGGCGCGGCTTAACCGCCACTGGGGTGTATGCCCGCAGCGGCTTTGTGGCCGTGGACCCGCGCGTGATTCCCTATGGTTCGCACCTGTGGATTGTGAGCAACTGCGGCACATTCATCTATGGCTATGCCATTGCGGTGGACACCGGCGGCTTTGTGCACCGCAGCAACCCGCCCATTGTAGACATCCATCTATATGACCCCGGCATGGTTAGACAATTCGGTGTGCGCGGTGTTACGGTGTACGTACTGGACAAACCGCGCGTGCGCCTGCCGTGGAATCAAAACTGGCCGGCGGGCGAGGTGTATTCCCACCGCCTGCGCCGTGGCGCAGTGACGAACTCGATGGTGAATGGGTAGCACCTGCGGTGCGGCTCGGTCGCTTCGCTGTGCATTATGATGATGAGAGAAAGAGGGCGGTCGAACGCTGCTCACCTCTACGCGTGAGACGACCAAGGTCGTAATTTCTCTCGAACCATGATAATAATTCACACGCCTTCCGGCAACACTATGTGCCGGAGGGCAATTTTTATGGAACATGAACAACAGCATGAACAGTACCAAGAGTTAGTGAAACAGATTTCGCCCAAAACACCGCACGCCAAGCGGCTGATTCTGGCCTTCGTGGTAGGCGGGCTGATTTGCGCGCTGGGCGAGGGCATTGCACAGGTGTGCATTGCATTTGGAGTTTCACAGCAGCACAAGCGTATCATTGTACCTTGTGCGCTGATTTTTCTTGCCGCCGTGCTCACCGCATTTGGCGTGTTTGATAAAATCGGCAAGCATGCAGGTGCCGGCACAAGTGTGCCCATCACTGGCTTTGCCAACGCCATTATTGCCCCTGCCATGGAACATTACCACGAAGGCTTAGTGCTAGGCGTTGGCGCAAACATGTTTCGTTTGGCGGGGCCGGTGCTGGCCTTTGGCACGGCGGTGTGCTCGTTGTACGGCATCATTTATTTTTTCTTTTTGAGGTGAGGATATGGCAAAACGCATTGCACGCAGCGTGATAGAATTCAGCAAGGCGCCTGCGATACTCGGCCAAGCGGCTGTGGCGGGAAAAATCGAGGCCGAAGGCCCATTGGCAGGCAAGTTTAGCGAAGTATTCATGGACGAACGCCTTGGCCAACCCACTTGGGAACAAGCCGAAACAGCACTGCAAGCGGCCGCGATCATGCACGCCATGGCCGCTGCCAACTGCAGCGCCGATGACATTGACCTGCACATCGGCGGCGATTTAATCAACCAGTGCACCGCCACCGGCTTCGCCCTGCGCGATGAAAACATTCCCTTTGCGGGGGTTTATGCCGCATGCGCAAGCTTTGCGCTTGCGCTTGCACTGGCTGCAAATTTAATCGAAAGCGGCGGCATGCAACACGTAAGCTGCTGCGGCAGCTCACATTTTTGCGCGGCCGAAAAACAATTTCGTTATCCGCTTGAGCTGGGTGTGCAGCCCACGCCAACCGCGCAGCGCACCGCCACCGCCGCCGGAGCAATCGTCCTGTCATCGGCAAGCGATAAACCAAAGCCGCGCATCACCCGCGCGATATTCGGCAATGTGATTGACATGGGCGTGACCGACCCCAGCGAAATGGGTGCCGCCATGGCTCCCGCTGCGTGGGACACCCTGCGACGCTTTTTCCAAGACACCAACACCCAGCCCAGCGACTACGACCTCATCCTCACCGGTGACTTGAGCCAAATTGGCACGCACTTGCTGCACGAACTCGCTCGCCAGCAGGCTGGACTTGATCTTGCCCTTGTGCACCGCGATTGTGGGTTAATGCTATATGACCTCATCGCGCAGGATGTGGGCACGGGTGGGTCAGGTTTGGGCTGTTCTGCTGCTGTGTTGTGTGCGGAAGTCTTGCCGCGCATGCTTTCTGGCGAGCTCAAGCGCGTGCTGTTCATCGGCACAGGTGCCTTGCTATCTGCGGTTTCGCCGCTTCAGGGGGAGAGCATTCCTGCCGTGGCGCACGGTGTGTTAATTGAAATGACTTGATGAAGGAGAAAAGTATGAACCAGACCAAAAGCATTTTTACTGCCCTGCGGGGTTATCAAATTGCCAGCCGCACCGCCAAAGTGCTGCGCGTGCTGCACGTAGTTGCGCTGTGCGCGGCGGCAGCATCCTTAGCTATTGGCGGGGTGCGGGTGGTGCAAGGCGTGAAAAACGCACAAGAGTAAACCACCTGCGATGGGGCTGCGACAGAACTTACCGAAAAATTACGCTTGCCTTTTGGCGGGAAATGCGCTATAATATAAGTTATTATAAGCGTAAAGGGGATTCCTATGGCAACCTTCCGCCCATTTCGCGCCATTCGCCCAACCCAAGAACACGCCGCCGCCGTGGCCGCGCTGCCCTATGACACCATGAGCAGCGCCGAAGCCCGCGTGCGTGCCGCAGGCAACCCGCATTCGTTTTTGCACATCGACATGGCGGAAATTGACCTGCCCGAACACACCAACCCGTACGACGACATCGTATACGAAACTGCGGCAGCAAACTTGCAGCGCTTCATCGCCGAAGGCACCTTCAAGCAAGACGACGCGCCGCAGTACTACATATATCGCCAAACCTGGCGCGGACGCACGCAAACGGGTCTTGTGGGCTGTGCCTGCATTGATGATTACCAAAACGGCATCATCAAAAAGCATGAGCTAACCGTGCAAGCCAAGCAGGAAGACCGCATTCGCCACGTCACCACCTGCAATGCCAACACGGGGCCAATTTTCTTGGCCTACCGCGATGCGCAAAGCATCGCCGCCAAGCTTGACAACTGGTGCAACACGCACCCAGCCGACTATGATTTCACACAAACCGACGTGCGCCACGAGTGCTGGGCGATTGACTGCCTTGCGCTGACCGCACAGCTGCAAGCTGCCTTTGCTACTACCCTTGCGCTGTACATCGCAGACGGGCATCATCGCAGTGCTTCGGCGGTGCATGTGGGCCTTGCGCGCCGTGCCGCTGCGCCGAACTACACCGGGCAGGAGGAGTTCAACTTCTTCTTGGCAGTTTGCTTCCCACATGACCAGCTGGAAATCCTCGACTATAATCGAGTTGTAAAAGACTTAAACGGCCACACGGCAGAAGATTTTCTGTCGAAGGTGGCGGAGAAATTCACCGTACAAGCTGCCGACGCGCAAGTAAAGCCAGCCATGACCCACGAAATAGGCATGTATCTGGACGGACACTGGTATCGTCTGCGCCCACATGCCGGAACATATGACGAGCGCAGCCCGGTTGGCCGCCTTGACGTGGAAATCCTGCAACGCAACCTGCTTGAGCCATTGCTGAATATCGACGACCCGCGCCGCAACAAGCGCATTGCCTTCATCGGCGGCATTCGTGGCCTAGAAGAACTAGAGCGCCGCTGCGATCCTGCTGCTGGCGACATGCGCGTTGCCTTTGCCATGCATGCACCCAGCTTGGATGACCTGTTCGCCATCGCCGACAGCGGAAACATTATGCCGCCCAAGAGCACATGGTTTGAGCCCAAGCTGCTCAGTGGGTTGTTTATACACAATTTGGAGTGAGGAGAATGCACATGAAACGCGTACTACTGACACTGGCACTTGCGTCATTTTTATTTGCGCTAGCGGGCTGCCAAGGTGGTCAGACAATTCCCCAAGCAGAAACGTCTCCGCCACCATTGTCTGCGCTACGCACGCCCTATCTCGGCAACCCGTCCGCCGTTTTCACAATTCTCGGGCAACTACCTATGCCAGCAGATGGCTGGGTACAGCAATTCACGGCCATGAGCAACGCAAGTCAATTTGGTTCACCAGAACTAGCACCCTACACGCTAACCGTGTTTTACCACCCGGCAGACGACATTGTGGCCATACCCACGGAAGACACCCTGCCCATTGCTGCGTTTGAGTACAACGCAGGCTGGTTGTTTGCGCTGATTGACAACCTGTTGGAAGTCACCTTTGCCATGCGCACAACGCCGCTTGATGGCAACGAACTGCATCAAGAGACCTACACCCTATACTGGACAATCGCCCGGCAGGATGCTACCCTGCCGGAAATTTATGACACAACGGAGTGAGCGATGGACTTGTGCATCATCAATTACCGTCACGCAAACAGCGTCGCGCTGAAAAGCATCATGCAACTGCCCAAAGATGAAGCTTTTGTGCTAGCTAAAACATTGCATGATGAATCACCCTGCCGTGCACACAAGCGCTTTGGCGCGAACTTTGCGTGGTACTACGAACATCGCTTGCGCACAGAACAATGGCTACACGAGCAATTCATCGCGCTGGGCGGACAGCCCCAAACAAAGCATCCATTTTATTTTGTGTTGCATGGTTGCGATAGCTTTCATGCTAACTTTAACCACGGCGAAACGTTTCGCATTGCGCTGCACGAAATTGACCCGCGCCATGTGAGTTTCACCTTTGGCGACAGCTGCAAGTTCATGGATTCACCGCATCGGCAGCGCCCGTTTTTGATGAATGAATTGCTCGCACACATCGATTCATACGGCAATATAGAAACTTTCCTGCGCAGCGTGCAAGAGACTTATGATTGCATTGAAGCGCAGTTGTGGACACACACGTATACCCAACAAAACTAACAGGAGTTTAATGCCATGCAACCCTACAACCCCAAGCATATCGAACCCAAGTGGCAGGCCCGCTGGGAAGAAAGCGGCGTGTTTCACGCCAAGCAGGACTTTAGCCTGCCCAAGTTTTTCGCGCTCATCGAGTTTCCCTATCCCTCGGCGCAGGGGCTACATGTGGGCCACCCGCGCAGCTACACCGGCATGGACATCATCGCCCGCAAGCGCCGTTTGCAGGGCTACAATGTGATGTACCCCATCGGCTGGGACGCCTTTGGGTTGCCGGCGGAGAACTACGCCATGAAGCACGGCGTGCACCCCGGCGAAGTGACCGCACAAAACATCGCGACCTTCACCAAGCAGCTCAAAGCACTGGGCTTTAGCTTTGATTGGTCACGCGAGGTAGACACCACCGACCCCGGCTACTACCGCTGGACGCAATGGATTTTTCTGCAAATGTTCAAGGCTGGGCTGGCCTATAAAAAAGAAATGCCCGTGAACTGGTGCACCAGCTGCAAGTGCGTGCTCGCGAACGAAGAAGTGGTGCAGGGCGAGTGCGAACGCTGCCACAGCGATGTGGTGCAAAAAAACAAAAGCCAGTGGATGCTCAAAATCACCGAGTATGCCCAGCGGCTCAACGATGACCTTGACTTGGTGGATTTCATCGACCGGGTGAAGGTGCAGCAACGCAACTGGATTGGCCGCAGCACCGGCGCACAGGTGAAGTTCGCCACCACGGCGGGTGATGTGCTTGAAGTGTACACCACACGGCAAGATACCCTGTGGGGCGTGACTTACATGGTGCTTTCGCCCGAGCATCCGCTGCTGGACAAGTGGCAGGATCGCTTGACGAATTTTGATGAGATTCTTGCTTATAAAGCTGATGCGTCGAAAAAAAGCGAATTCGAGCGCACCGAGCTCAACAAAGACAAAACCGGTGTGCTGCTGCAAGGCGTGCGTGCCATCAACCCGGTGAACGGCGAAGAAATCCCCATCTTCATTTCAGATTATGTGCTCATTAGCTATGGCACTGGTGCCATCATGGCAGTACCGGGGCACGATGCCCGCGACTGGGAGTTTGCCCGCGCCTATGATCTGCCCATTGTGGAAGTGGTTGCTGGCGGCAATGTGCAAGAAGCTCCGTTCTTGGATTGCAACACGGGCGCGCTGGTCAACAGCGGCTTCATCACTGGCATGAGCGTGGAAGAGGGCAAGGCGGCCATCACGAGCTGGCTGGTTGAGCAGGAGCTAGGTAGCGCAAAAGTCAACTTTAAGCTGCGCGACTGGGTGTTTGCCCGCCAGCGCTATTGGGGCGAACCCGTGCCCATTGTGCACTGTGACAAATGCGGCATGGTTGCTCTGCCCGAAAGCGAACTGCCTCTGGTGCTGCCACACATTGAGAAATACGAGCAAACCGAAGACGGCCAAAGCCCCTTGGCTTTGCAAACGGAGTGGCTCAATACTACCTGCCCCACTTGCCATGGGCCTGCTGTGCGTGAAAGCGACACCATGCCCCAGTGGGCGGGCAGCAGTTGGTATTTCCTGCGCTACTGCGACCCGCAAAACGAAACCGCATTGGCCAGCCAAGAGGCACTCGACTACTGGATGCCGGTGGACTGGTATAATGGCGGCATGGAGCACACCACGTTGCATTTGCTTTACAGCCGCTTTTGGCACAAGTTCCTTTATGACGTGAAAGCCGTGCCCTGCCCCGAGCCTTACCAAAAACGCACTAGTCAAGGCATGATTTTGGGCGAAGATGGCGTGAAGATGAGTAAGAGCCGCGGCAACGTGGTGAACCCCGACGACATCATCAATCAATATGGCAGCGACACCATGCGCCTGTATGAGATGTTCCTAGGCGACTTTGAAAAAACCGCCCCGTGGAACTCCGCGGCCATTAAAGGCTGCCGCAGATTCCTTGAGCGCATTTGGAGCCTGCAAGATAACATGCAAGGCACTGCCATGCGTGCTGAGCTGGAAGGCGAATTCCACCGCACCATTCGCAAAGTGAGCCAAGACACCGAGCAGCTCAAGCACAACACAGCGATTGCTGCTTTGATGAGTCTGCTCAACGTCATCACCGAAAGCGGCAGCATCACCCGCGATGAAATGAAGCTGCTGTTGATTCTGACCAACCCCTTTGCGCCGCACATGACCGAAGAGCTGTGGGAAATCCTCGCGCTGGGCGGCTGTGTGACTGACCAAACTTGGCCGCAGCACGACGAAGCCAAGTGCGTGGAGGCCACGGTGGAAATCGCGGTGCAAGTGAATGGTAAAATCAAAGCACGGTTGAATATCGCCGCTGATTGCACGCAAGAGGATGCACTGGCAGTTGCCAAGGCAGAAATCGCGCAAGACATTGCAGGCAAAACCATTGTGAAAGAGCTTTATGTCCCCGGAAGACTTGTCAATATAGTTGTTAAGTAAGGAGAGGGTTCACATGGAAAACACCGTACTAGACCGCGAAGAGCAACAAGCGCAAGAAATCAAACACGTTTCGCTGCGCGAGCAAATGGCGTTCAACTTTTCGGGCCTGTTCCGCGATATGTCACGCGGGTTGTTCATTGGCCAGCTGCAAACCTTTTGGGTAATGGTGATGGGCAACGATCCGCTGATGATGGGGCCGCTGCAAGTGCTGCAACGCATTTGGGACGGCATCACCGACCCGGCCGTGGGTGCCTACTTCGATCGCCAAACCTACACCGACGAGAAAGCGCGGCGATTCTTCAAAAAAACGGCTATTCCATTGACCGTGCTGCTGATGCTGATGTTCTTGCCCATTCGCTTTGCGCAAAGCGATACGCTCAACGCTTGGCTGCACATGGGTTTCATCCTGCTGCTCTACTTGCCTTTTGACCCCATGGAAAGCCTCAACGGCACGTCTTTCATGAGCTATTATAACTCCATTTCCCCAAACGTGCAGGAGCGTAACGGTATCATCGCGCGGTCACGCATGTTTTCTAGCTTGGGTGGTGCGGCGGTGGGCGGTATTCCTATGATTTTTGGCTGGTTCACCAGCGGTCCCGATGACGTGCAAGGCCGCATGCGCATTTTCATGATTGCCGTTGTGGTGGTTGGCGCAGCCTTCCTGCTATATAACCTGCTGATGTATACCCAAGTGAAAGAGCGCATTATTTCGCCGCCACAAACGCAGCAACAAAAAATCCTGCGCATTTTCCGCGGACTACTGAAAAACCGGCTGTTCCTCATTTTGGTGGTATCCAACACCATTGGTGGCATCATCAACCGCGGTGCAACTGACGTGTTTCTGTTTGAATACAACCTAGGCGACATCAGCTGGCACGGTTATGTTGGGCTAATTGGCGGCTTTCCTGCGCTGCTGATTGCCACGTGGGCCATGCCCAAGCTGTGTCAATATTTTGAAAAGCGCGACATTGTCATTGGCAGTTCCATCATGCGACTGGTCATTCGCGGTCTGTTCCTATTCATCGGCATGCGTCCGGGCATGTTCAACCTCACAGGCGTTAATACCGCCATGAGTGCGCGCTGGTTCTTCACTGCGGTTGCTTTCCTCAACGAAGTCCCCGGCGCCATTCGCGGACAGCTATATTGGTCGATGTTGGCCGACAGCGTGGACTATGGCGAATGGAAAACCGGCAAACGCAACGATGGCGTGGTCTACACGACCGAAGGACTCATGGGCAAGGTTTTCGGATCCGTCGGCGCAATGAGTACCGGCGTAATTTTAAGCGTGCTTGACTTTAGGCCGCAAGCGCCCTACCAAAGTGCGCGCACCATGCATGGTTTGTTCGTTGTGCCCATGGTAATTGAGCTGATTAGCATCGCCTGTTCCACCGTGCCATTCTTCTTTTGGAACGTTACCCGCAAGCAACACGCACAGGTCATTGCAGACATTGCGGCACGCAACGAAGTAGCCGCCGAAGAAACTGTCGAAACAACCTAACCAAATCTCTATAACCAATCCTCGTCCGTTCGCATATCATGTGAACAGGCGGGGATTTTGCATTCATGCGGCCCAGCCTTGCAAGCGAAGATTCGCGGGCGCAACCGGGCAAAGGTGGCGGCACAGGCCGCCCGGGGATAGCCTTTGCACCGTTGTCCGCTTCAATATGGGCGATAGGGATTAGGGGTAGGCGTTAGGGCTCCCCTGCACCGAACACCTAATTCCTAATGCCTAACCGGCTTCCCGGGGTCAACATAAGTCGGTGTTGCTGCCTGACCCCGCAGCGCGGCAACACCGTCTCCTTTGAGGGGGCAAGCCGCTTCGCTACATTTCTGTTGTGTGCCACGCTGGCGCAGCGGCACTCCCCATTATGATGAGAAATTACGGAGGATCAATCATGAATTGCAATCAATCAACCTGCCGAACAAACCAAGCACAAACCGTGTGTTTTCGTGTGTTGGACCAGGACGGCTGCCCGGTTTGTGGCGCACTGTTTGAACTTGCTATTGAAAACGAAGAGGGCAACGGCCCCTTCAAACTCGCACTTTCAGACAAAAACGGCTGCGTAAACTTTTGCGGCGTGCTGCCGGGCGACTATCTGCTCACGCTCGTTCGCCCGCCCTATGGTTATGAATCGGAAGCGGACGAAGAAAATGGCGAATACCCCGAAAGTTATCCTGTGCACGTAACCAACAGATGCGTGCGCATTAACAACCTGCCGCCGAAATGCTTTGTAACAGCTTTGCAAAAAACTCAGTTGGTGCCCGAAGGCCTGCAACCACCCACGGTGAACGAAGTGGACGTTGGTGCCTTGACCATCAGCGGCTACGACGCCGACCCTTGCTGCAGCATTGAAATTCGCTTCCCCTGCTGCCGTTGCATTACCACAAAAGTGCTGCGCGACGGCACTTGGATTGCCAATGTTCCCTGCAACGTGAAATTGGCCGAAGACGACGAAATTGACGTTGTGCAATGCTGCCAAGGTCGCCGCAGCCGGCGCGCCGTGGTTACCGTTGGTGGAGGCATTAGCGACATCGATATTGCCGGTGCCAATGCCAGTGCTGAAATTTGCCCTTACGACGAGTTGTACCAAGGCGTTATGATCGTGTAAAATTCCGGAAAACATCATGTACAACAATCCCCCTTCATGGCAAGGGGGATTTTTTTCTTTGCCCTCTTTTGCCGTCTCCATATCTTAATCACAATTTTTTGAAAAAAACACTAGCTTTTCGCGCGCGGATGTTGTATAATATAAGTTGGATATTTATTGATGAGGAGAACAACCGCCCATGAGCTTCATAAGCAAAGAAAAAACCGCCCCCGCAACCTACAAAGTAAACGCCACAATTTCGGCCGAAGATTTCGGCAAGGCATTGGACGCTGAGTTTGCCAAGCAACTGCCCAGCATCACCATGCCCGGCTTTCGCAAAGGCAAAGCACCGCGCAGCATGCTGGAAAAACGCTTTGGCGAATCAGTCTTCTTCGAGGACGCCTTGGATGCCCTGCTGCCTGAGGCAGTTGCTACTGCAATCAAAGACGCCGAACTTGAACCCATCTTCCGCCCAGATAATCTGGAAGTTGATGAGCTGAGCAAAGAAAAAGGCGCAACCTTCAGCTTCACCGTCATCGTGCAGCCCGAAGTGGAAATTGAAGGCTACAAAGGCATTGAGGTAGAGGTACCCAGCGCAGACGTAACAGACGAAGATGTGGATGCACGCATTGACGAATTGCGCGCCCGCAACGCCCGCCAAGTGGAAGTTGCTCTCCGCCCGGCGCAAGATGGCGACATTGCTGTCATCGACTTCAAAGGCATGCTCGACGGTGTGCCCTTTGACGGTGGCACCGGCGAAAACTTTGAGCTCAAACTTGGCTCAGGGCAGTTTATCCCCGGCTTTGAAGAGCAAGTGGTTGGCAAACAACCCGGCGAAAGCTTTGACGTAAACGTGAGCTTCCCCGAAGAATATCACGCTGAGCACCTTGCTGGCAAGCCGGTGGTGTTTGAAGTAACCCTGCATGAGCTGAAAGCCGAAGAACTGCCGCCGCTTGACGATGACTTCGCACAAGAAGTGGGCGAAGACTACAACACCGTGGCGGATTTGAAAAAAGGCATTGCCGAAGAATTGGTAGACAGCAAAAAACAAGCCAGCGACGACGCACTCGACAAAGGCGTGCAAGACAAACTAGTCGAACTGCTGCAAGGCGAAATTCCGCAGGAAATGTTTGACCGCCGCACCCAACAAAACATTGAAATGTTCTTGGAACGCTTCCAGCTTTCGATGGAACGTTATGCCGAAATCTTTGGCGAAAGTCCCGATGCCCTCACCGCACGACTGGCCGAGCAAAGCACCATGCAAGTGAAAGTTGAACTCGCGCTGGAGAAAATCGCGCTGCTGGAAGACTTCACCCCCACCGCTGAGGAAATTGAAGCCGAACAGCAACGTTTGGCCGAGCAATACAACGTGCCGCTGCAACGGGTGAAAATTGCTGTGCCCGAAGGCGACATCGTCAAAGATCTCAACCGCGTGCGTGCCCTTGAGTTTGTGAAGGGCACAGCGATTAAAGCCTAACTTTTCGTGTCATAATTATGTATTAAACTTTGGAGGTACATCATGGCATTAGTCCCCATGGTCATTGAACAAACCGGGCGCGGCGAGCGCAGCTTTGATATTTTCTCGCGCCTGCTCAACGAGCGCATTGTGATGCTCAGCGACGAAGTGAATGACGTCACTGCCAGCTTGGTCATTGCACAATTGCTGCACTTGGAAAGCGAAGATCCCGAAAAAGACATCAGTTTTTACATCAACAGCCCCGGCGGCAGCGTGAGCGCAGGGCTTGCGATTTACGACACCATGAACTACATCAAATGCGATGTGGCCACAATTTGCATGGGCATGGCCGCAAGCATGGGATCATTCCTGCTGGCAGCAGGCGCAAAAGGCAAGCGCATGGCACTGCCCAACAGCGAAATTATGATTCACCAGCCCATGGGCGGCGCACGCGGCCAAGCCAGCGACATCAAAATCGCGGCGGATCACATCCTGAAAACCCGTGCGCGGTTGAACAATATTTTGGCCGAACGCACCGGGCAAGCGCTTGAAATCATTGAGCGCGACACCGACCGTGACACCTTCATGACCGCGCAAGAGGCCATGGAGTACGGTCTTGTGGATAAAGTATTGGATAAGAGATAGCTAGTGAATAGTGATTAGTGCGTAGTGGTTAGTGTTTTTACTATTCACTAACCACTAATCGCTACGCACTAAAATCAAGGAGTTTGTATGCAAGAATATTTTCACGGCGAGCTGCCGCAAAATGTCATCTGCACATTTTGCGGAAAAAGCCAAGCCGCTATTGATAAACTCATCGCAGGGCCAGGCGTATTCATTTGCAATGAATGCGTGGAGTTTTGCGTGGATATTCTCAACGAGGAACATGACGAACTGCCACCCATGGAGCCACTGCGCCCGGTGTTCAACAACCGGCTGCACACACCCATGGAGCTAAAGCGCAAGCTTGATGACTTTGTGGTTGGCCAAGATGCCGCCAAAACCGCCCTTGCCGTGGCAGTATATAATCATTACAAGCGCATTGGCCACTTGGGGCAGCGCAACAGCCGCGTGGAAATTCAAAAGAGCAACGTGCTGCTGCTGGGACCCACGGGCTCGGGCAAAACCATGCTGGCGCAAACCTTGGCGCGCATTCTTGACGTGCCCTTTGCCATCGCCGATGCCACCACGCTGACGGAAGCCGGCTATGTTGGCGAAGACGTGGAGAACATTCTGCTGCGCTTGATTCAAGCGGCCGACCACGACGTGGAACGCGCCGAACAGGGCATCATCTATATTGACGAAATTGACAAAGTTGCACGCAAAAGCGAGAATCCGTCCATCACGCGCGATGTGTCGGGCGAGGGCGTGCAGCAGGCGCTGCTGAAAATCCTTGAAGGCACCATGGCCAGCGTGCCGCCGCGCGGCGGCCGCAAACACCCCGGCGACGAATTGCTGCAAATCGACACCACCAACATATTATTCATCTGCGGCGGCTCTTTCGCGGGCATTGAGTCCGTCATCGAGCGCCGCGTGGGCGGCAGCTCCATGGGCTTTGATGCGCCCATTAAACTGCGCGAAAAAGAAAAAGTTGACCAAATGCTGTCGCAGGTTATCCATCACGACTTAGTCAAGTTCGGCATTATTCCCGAGCTCGTTGGCCGTATGCCTGTGATAGCCTCGCTAGAGGAACTGGACGTGCCCAACTTGGTGCGTATTCTTAGCGAACCGCGCAACGCGCTGATTAAACAATTCGGGCAGCTGTTTGCCTACGACAACGTGGAATTGGAATTTGAACACGATGCCCTAGTGGCCATCGCTGAGCAAACGCTTGAGAAAGACACCGGCGCACGCGGCCTGCGCAGCGTGATGGAAGCTCTGCTGCAGCCGCTGATGTATGAAATTCCCAGCGACCCAACCGTGGAACGCGTGGTGGTCACTGCCGCATGCGTCACGCAGGGCGCGCCACCGCAAGTGGAACGCAACCCCGTGCGCATGAAGCGTAAAGTAGGGTAGTTCTTTTTTGAAAAAAAGAACCAAAAAACTTTCCGTCGCTTCGCTGTGGTCTACGATAGGCCGTGCGTTTGGCGACCTTAAGGAACATGAATGGACAAGCCACAAGGTGATCTGGCCAAGCTCATTGAACAAAGCCAGCATGACAACATCCCCGCCCGCAAACCACGCGGCCCGGGGCTTTCGGCGTGGGCAACGGCTGCGCTGGTTGTTCTGTTTGCCGCGGTGATGATCGTACCCGCGGCGCTCAATTTGAGTTTAACCGGTTATGCTGCGCGGGGCTTGTGGCACGAGCTGCGCGGCAACAACCAAGCCGCCATTGATGTGTACATGGAGCTAGTGAACGTGGAAGCCGATATTGAAGCTTGGGCGCGCCACAATTTCGCCTTGGGCGGTGGTACAGGCTTCACCACCAATCATTTCAGCATTGCACGGCGCATTCTCATGCTGGAACGACTGTACGGTCCCATCGATTTTTGGCGCATGGAACAACAAATGCACCTGCATCAAATGCCGCCGCTGCTGGCTTGGTTTGACTACAATCGCATGCCACGCCGTCTGGCGAACTTCGCCGAACAGGTAGAAATCGTGGAGTTGATTTTGTTCGACAACACGCAGCGCGATGACCTGCCCGCACGCCACGTATTGATTTACGACAGCATCAATCTGGCCGGACTGGCCATGCAAGACCCCACCAGCGATGAAGTGGGTGCGTTGCTATATGCACTGCAGAACGACCATCGGCATGAATGGTGGATGACCTCCACTGTGGCGCAGGAACGCGCCCGCGTGCTAGAAGACTGGCCGCTGCTGGCGGATTTGGCCGAGCAAGCAGTGGCGCGCAATCCCTTTGACTTTGTGGCCATGCAACGGCATGTGCGTGCGCTGTTTTTGATGGGCGATGAGAGCCAAGCCTTAGCCATGGCAGAGTATTACGCTACTACACAGCCGGAAGTTGCGCCGCTCATGCAGCTGCAACGCGCGGAGTTTTCTTTGCGCTCAAACGACGAAAACACAATTGCCCTCACTGAGCAACTGCGCGCGCAGCACCCGCTGCAACATGGGCAGGATAATTCCATTCACATGAGCGCCACCGCGCTGCAGGGCGCGGCCTTGCTGCTGCAAGGCGAGATTGACCAAGCCGTGGTGCTGCTACAAAGCTATGTGGAAGGCCCATTCCTCATCAACGAGCAACTGCTGTTCACCGCCTATGCGGCATTCATCGCGGCAGCCGAAACCGAGTTCATTGAACACCTCACCGCGCCGCTGCACCCGCAGTTGCAAGCGCTGCATGCAGGCGAAACCACACTACATGAAATCTTCGCAGAAGGGTGGGGTGTGTTCTGAGAACAATTTATTTAATTAGCAAATTCGTCACGCTGCCCGGCGCGTTTCTCAAAGGCTTTTGGGAACATCTAGCCTGCCGTCTGCTGGGCATCACTGTGAAAAACGCAAACTATCTTCCTGCGGATTTCCACTGCGGGCACGTGCAAAATGCTCCGGCTAGCAGCCCCGCACAGAGTTTTTTTCTTGCGCTGCTGCCCTATTTGGCGCAACGCGTGCTGGGGTGGATATTCATCGCAGCTGCCGCACCGCCGCTATTGCTGTTTGGTGTGCGCAGCGCACAAGAAAGCCACTTTTTCTTTCTATATTTGGTTGCGCTATATTTCGGGCTAAGTCTGCTGTGCAATTCATTCCCCAGTTGGGCGCAAATGCAGCAGCAGTGGGCATTGTTCTACGGCGAATCATCGCAAGCAAGCCGCGCAGCTAAGATTTTGCTGGCCCCATGCAATATGTGGTTTTTCTTGGGTGCATGGCTAGAAAAAACCGGCATCTTCACGTTGGTGCTGTTTGCAGCCGTAATCGCTTCTTGGCTGCTGTGGTAAATTCCGTATGAAAAGTTCAAAGCTTTTTCGCAAATATTTCTTCGCGTTCATGATAATTCTGCTGAGTGCCTTCACGTTTTTAGGCTCGGCTTTGTTGGCATTTTCCACGCAGTTCTGGACGCGTGACCGGCAGAATCTGCTGCTGCTCAACGTAACCCAAGCCGCGCACGACATCAGCCATATTTATGCCGGCAACTATCTGTCTTATGGCGAAGAAATTAATCGCCAGCAAGCCATTGGCGATGTGTTAACGCAAGCTTCGGCCACGTTTGAAGCACAAGTCTTCGTCTTCAACACCGAAGGCCGAGTGATTGCCTGCCCCGAAATGGTGCACGACACCTGGCTGCCCTCACCCGTGTTGTGCCCGCTGCACGGCGCTTGGCGCATGCCGTGGGAAATCATCTCTCCTGCGCTCACAGGCAATTTCACGCAAGTGGGCAATGCGGGCGGGCTGTTTGACCAAACCATGGTCATCGCCGCGCAGCCCTTCACCCTGCATGGCGAAACCGCAGGTTTTGTGCTGGCCGCGCAGCCATATAGCGAAGGCCTGTTTTCCTATTTGGGTGGGATTTTGCAGCTGTTTTTGTTGTCCGCATTGGTGATTAGCGTGCTGGTGTTTGCGGCGGTGTTTCTCATCACACGCAGCCTAGTGAAGCCGCTTAACGCCATGATTGCTGCCACCAAACGCTT
>Ga0123352_10001877_pt1 | contig 28612 bp, 14 predicted proteins | sample TergutLab28metaG_FD_89700 | JGI IMG/M metagenome (GOLD analysis project Ga0123352, IMG submission 89700) | Labiotermes labralis P1 segment gut microbial communities from Petit-Saut dam, French Guiana - Lab288 P1 | ecosystem: Host-associated > Arthropoda: Insects > Digestive system > Gut ... | reverse complement strand
GAGAATAATGTTTGAAGGGTGGTTAGAGTTGTGGGTGGGCGGGGGCGTGTGTATGGGGGGGGGGGGGGGGGGGGGGGGGGGGGGGGGGGGAAGCGGGTGTGGGGGCTTGCTGGCATGTGATTCAACGTTAGTATCTATAGAAACCAAATTACGTACGTCTGTATTTCAAAAAGCACTTTTCTTTCCCAATACATACAACAGTATTCTAATACAGATTTTGTTACGGAAACTGTATTGTAACGTACTAGACGAAAACTGCACCAACTGGGGCCACTGTTCCAAGCACGCTGGGGGCCCAAACATTACTTGCAAATTTCTTCTTCTAGTCGAGTGACATGATGCCATGATGTACTGTGTATACAGGGTATACACAAAAGATTGGTGCAGTTTCAAAAGTTACAAAGAAATTTATTTCTCACCTTACACGGGCACAATTTACACCGTCAGCAGCAGCAACTGTCCAAGTTTCTCATGCGCTATCAGCAGTTCGCTTCTCATGCTTACTGCGGGGCCGCGGGGCCAGTTTCCAAGATGGCGTCGCAGCAGGATAAGGCTACACCGAGTCTGATATGAATTTGATTACCGTGAGGATGTGTGTCGTGTGACCCAGGGTGCACACATTGAAGGACTGTGATTAACGCACGAGAAACTTGGACAGTTGCTGCTGCTGACGGTGTACGTTGTGCCCGTGTAAGGTGAGAAATAAATTTCTTTTTAACTTTTGAAACCGCACCATTCTTTCGTGTATACCCTGTGTTTTGCAGATTACATCTACATTGATTCAGGGGCTGTCTGTGTCAAAGTCTTCAGGTGTAAATAAACTTCTTCGGGCCCGTCAAAGATGTTAGTTCAACACGATAGCCACCGTAAATGGTTATGCCCTGTGTCTAAAGTACGAAGTAGGGTTCTAGCAATTTAATCGGAATACTTATTGTACTTGTGAAGAGAAGTCAGGATAACTAGTGATTTTAGTGTAGGAAATACCGGTTTATAACACTCAGGTTTTTTTGTACTTACAAATCTGTTGAGAAAGTCAGTACAATTAGGACAAGTCACTCACCTGAAACAAAGAGAAGGTTAATTAATGTCTTGAGAACATTCAGAAAATATGGCATACTTGGCACACACACTGCTACAATGATCTGAGATTATAGTATGTTAATTGTGAGGGAGCAGCTGTATATTTCCAGTCGGGATTTCAAAATAGTCGCGATATATGACTGGTACAAGTACATGATACCAAGCACCCAACCGTTGGCACTAGGTCATCACAGAAAGTCATGAGTGGTACTGTATCTCACATTACTGATCGTAAATTATTTGTTTGCGATGACAGGTTTTCGTGAACTTTGAAGGCTATTTACACGTATTAATCGATTTCAATATTATGTTTAATGTTATCTTCCCATCTAGATCTATGTCTCCAAAATGGTCTCTCCCCTTTCGATTTCTGAATAAAATTTTGCATACACTTCTTCCCGATAACTTGTGCGGTCTACATGACCCGCCAATCCAACACTCTTTGTATTAGTAGTTCTAATAATATGTCGTAAACATTACAGCTTATCAACGTCTGCTATATAATCTTCAAAACCTTCCAATTACATCGGACATTTCGAATGTTGAAAGTGTAGAAGAGAAACACACTACGTTTCACATACATCTTGTGCACATGCTTTGGCTGTGCTGAAACACATAATATTCAAAAGTAATCTTCATCGTTGCACCATACATTTCGTAGAGTTATTTAATTAGCACACCAACTAAGGTACATACATAAAATTTTTTACATTAACACATTTAAAATCACTCCAACATGTTTCGATCTTAAGATCATCTTCACAGAGCTACACTGTTCCTTGCTAAAGTCACATTTTTTAAAACACTCACCGATTAATTTCCTTACATTAACTTGGTTCTGTGGCAGCATGTCGTATTGTGTAAGTCGTACGCTGCTGAGAGTGCGCCTGACTATGGGTGTGTGTCTTGTGTTATGTTGCGTGAGTCTCACGCAGCATAACACACGACAGGCGCATTCTCAACAGTGTACGACTTACACAATACGACATGCTGCCACAGCACCAAGTTAATATAAGGAAATTAATCAGTAGGTGTTTTTTAAAATGTGACTTTAGCAAGGAACAGTGAAGCTCCCCGAAGATGATCTTAGGATCGAAACATGTTGGAGCGACTTTAAATGTTTTAATGTAAAGAATTTTATGTACATTAGATGTTGTGCTAATTAAAAGATTCAAAAGTACTGTTGCACTTATTTTACTTCCGTGATACGTTGTAAAAATGTTTGGTAAACCTACACGCACACCTGGAACAATTTTTGAAAGAACAGAAATGTGATACGTGTACTACAAATCGCAAGGCTAAAAAACGATACTGCACGATTTCTTTCACCAAACATTTGGTACAAACGTTGGCAATGTTCTTCCTACCAGGATGGACGGAACTGTATGTAACATAAATGTACAGATAGTCCAATACGTGACATTTACGATTGCAAGATGTATTGCACATATAGATTTATTTTTGTTTTGTAGAAAATGTGACTCTATCGAAAAGCAAAGGGTTTCCTCTGTTATTTTACATGTCAATTTAGGTAGGATGTAGATAAAAATAAATCTCAATCTGTGTATGTATAAGTGTGCACGTTGGCGGTTTTTGTTCCACAAAGCAATATTTTATTTCCATATAGGCCTACTATGTTGAGACATTGCTGCGGAGGAGTGGGTTACCTGTCAGCACAGAACAGAGCCATGCATCTTCCACACTTGTCACTTGCCACTGCAACTGATATATTTATGCTTCCATATAGCAATGGCAGACGTTCCGTAAACTACACACTTCTGCAAGCAGTATTTGTCACTATCCTTGCACGCTGACTGAACTACGTCAGTTGTCAGTGCTAGTCATTATAACAGCATAAAATATATTAGGCTACAATGATACCGACAAGAGCTCAAAACGCTACACCAAAAGGTCTAAGCAGACAGATCTTCCTTTTATGCACAGAATTTTAGAAGTCACCACAGCTACTACGACTGGAACCCTCCTAAATGGTTAACTGACTGACTGCTTTTTATCCGTTAGACCAGTGTTTCCAATTTTAACTAATCAGCGGAAACTTTAGGACGCGAAAATTTCTTGCGGAAACCCCAATAAAATTCTCACACATAAAAAGGTACCTTTCGTTCTATAACCTGCCATGAAGACACAGTTGGGGGCGGGTGGTCAAAAGCCATGTCCCAGTCGCTTTACCCCAGGAAGGAGATCCAGTACCCATCGTACAGGAGATTGAGTGTGCCTCAGGGTCGGTCAGGATGGTAGGGAAAATTTCAAACACCCCACCGGGATTTGATCCCCAGACCATCCAACCCACAGAAAGTCGCTACACCAACTGAGCTATTACGAATTCAATTTTCACACATATTAAACCACAGATGAGTGTGGTTAAGAAGAGGCGGATGTCAAAAAAGTACATTGGATCAACATTCTACTTCATTGCCCGAATTGAGATTTAAAAAACATATTTAATGTCTGCAAAAATTAACCTTAAACAACAATACACAGTCCATAAGGCAAAAATTCAAAATATGGTTATTTCATACATTCAGCAACAGTTCAGAAATATTTCAGTGAACGAATCGTATCAAATAATAATGAAAATTATTTTAAATGAAGTTTATAAGAATAAAAAATATTATTGAATCAGTTTTTACAGTACTGAATTTCACTGCGGATCCCTTATTTCACATAGCCCAACACCAGAGGTGCGCTCAACACCACCTGGAAAACGCAGCTTTAGAGTGCAGCCCCATTAAGCGATCGAGCTTTGTATAGTCAAATCAAGTCGGACTTGTAGCACAACCGGAACTGCACTGAACGTGTCACGACTCGAGTCTGGCACTGTGACACCCACATGCAGGAATTCTATGCAAAAGAATTGCATTTGTCTTGGCAGCATTTAGTGTCACATTGATTAAACTCGACTGGACACGACTAGGATAGTGCGCCTGCATTATAAGTTCACATTAACGGAGAAAAATCTTTATATCTGCCCTTTGCGTACTGAAGTCTATCTGAAGGGTTTTGGCTGTTGTGACGTCCAGACAATCGGCGTCCATTGCACTGTATGTACCGACATTTTAATTTAAACAATTCGACCGTCAAATTACATTTCCTCTCCTAATATTATATGGAGAAAACGTGCCGACATATAATAGATTTTAACACAAACTGCACATAATAAAAAACGTTTTATCCAGCATTATAATATAAAGTTTGTTTGCAATGGAAGATAAGATTAATCTTAATTTACAAAAAGATTTAAAAACTAAATACACTGACACATTATCAAAACACTTCGCGGAAGAACTAAGTTTTAAAAACACTTGGTGTAATTCCGTGTACTCAGTGATAAAATGGCAGAAGTAACGTAATGAGTACTCCTCGCTTGAAGGAGTCTCGATTAATTGCTGCTCGTAACGAGCTGCCAGTGACACTTGATGTGAAACCAGCGCTGCTGTGAGTTGCCACACTACAGTTCCTGCAGCAGGGATGTCAACCGAATGACAAGCACATTTCAGGAACGGAGAATAAAGAAACGTATGTGCAGTTAGAGTTTCCTGGAAAAAAAAAAAGGGAATTAAATTTCTGCGAAAAAAAGGTTTCTGATTACAACTCGAAGGTTAAACACATCCAATTTTAAGGCTAAGAATTTGATCTGGCCGAATGCAATTAAATTTATTATTCTTAACTCGTAACTACGGAGTCTGATTCCTGATCTCGCAACTTGTTACTTGACTCATCTGAAGAAGGTACACGGTTTCCTGGGAAAGGATAACTTTTACATTGTTATTGGTAATAACATTAATATTAGTAAAAACAAAAATTTATTGAAACTCAAGAATGTTTTATTCCAAGAGTGTAACTGCAAAGATCAAGGTATGATACTGCAAACGACACAGAATTTACACCAATTACTCAAACGTCCGGCCAATAACAATTTCTCACTGGGCGACCAGCTACGTACACGAGCGATTATTGTTTTCCTGTCACTAAAACAACCTCAACAAGTCTTGAGATTTTTTTTCGTATCTTCTCTATAAATTCGTTAAATGTGTTTGCCTGGTTTTGTGGATCTGTACTGCACGCCTACGAAACTTCTTCTTTGAATGTGCCTTCCCACGTGGATTGCCACGTGTTTAGTATCGTTGTGTACTTCTGTTAGATCAAAAACATTAAACTAATAAGAATATTCTTAATGATATTTTTGTTTGATATCTAAAATTACATGTTGTAAGTTCGGTGTTCAAAGGAAGTGTTTGTAAGCAGTGTCGCTGGCTATGACACACCGAGTTATCCGTTATGGAAATTTCCCAAATCCATCTAGTTCAGTACCAGTACTTAAGATACTTACGAAAATTCTCGCAAGGAACTACAAGGAGACGCTCTATAATTGTACCTGCGTGTCTAGTAATTCTGTGTTTCAGTACTTCCTGCGGTTACAGTTGAGTCGTCGTCACGAACACCAGTGCTGGTGGTGAAGTACTAATTGTGCAGTCTGTACCACATGTCAACGCGATATGTATTGACGTAGTGTGACCGCTGAGCATACACTGATAATAAATCAGGAGGACTCTGTTGACACAACACTCCTACACACCCTCCCCCAAAGCCGACTGTCCTCAGGACATGTCACTCATCCTGCAGGGGATTTTCTCGTCCTTCCCTCCGTCGCCATTACTGTCATCATTACCACCATCATCATCTTCATCCTCTCAGCCACCACAATTACCACTACCATAACAAAAAAAGAGCTACAATGATAGCTCAGTCGGTATTGCGACCTGCTACTGGCCGGACGGTCCGAGGATCGAATTCCGGTGGGACGAGTTGTTCCACACTCGTCCAGACGAGCCCTGGGTTCCACCCAGCCACCTCTATAATGAATAGCGGGTCTCCTTCCCGGGACGTGAAGTTGACTACCCACCCCACCTAGTGCCGAGGTTAAAGAAAGAGTAGAGATATAACTCTACTCCACCTCCGGCTCTTCGTGGTCTGTTCTAGGGTGAATTTTACCTTTACCTTTGCTAGTCACACTACATCCCGTACGTCAGTGACAGGGGGCCTACGGAACAACATTAAAATGAAGGTTTTAAGAAATCTTCTTTACATTTAAATTATGCAACATTAAGAAGAAAAATATTAACTAAATCAAAACAAACAACTAATGATCTAACATTCATAAAAACCTTCAACTCAGAACGTAATTCCGATTATCGCATATTTACAGGACGTCTCCCTAGAGACCGAACAACAACATGTTACAAAGTCTTTAATTCCCCCCTAAATAACAGACATTTACTTTAACATCATCTCTTCAATATAAACCCATATTTCTATTTATGTGGAACCTATAACGGCCCAAAAATTTCAATGAATTTGGCTTATTTTTTTTTAACGAAAAACATAAAGTTGATATTTCAGTTATACACACCAACAGAAAGACTGGTTTGTTTTATATGGTAACTTTTGCTTGGGATTTTACTCTCGCCTGATGATGGTTTTTTGTACTCTTCTTATAATAAAACCAACTAGATGCACTAATTTCTCAAATTTATTTTTGGAATAAAACTTTACATGTTTCGGACAGTTCTTCTGTCCATCACCAGGAGTTTTTCGCTGTACACACAGCAGTGGTATATGTGATACAGGTTTGCTGGCAGCTTGCGAGCAGGATCAGGACGTTCCGTTATCACGATGCACGGTCACCTGAACGACAAATTGGTTTTTTGTACTTAAGCCGAAGCATATCGTTTGAAAGTTATGTAATAATATAATATTAATATGGTTGTGACTGACTGCCTTCACCCCTTTACGTTAGGTATCTCCATCACAACGGCATGTCTCTCGTTAAGATGATAAAAATAAACGGTAAACAACCTCGTTCATTTTGCAACCAACCAGCCATTCTAGCAATACGCCAGCTGATAATTCTCAATACCAAATGTCGGGAATGTTCCGGCTGCATGTGCACACCACCTGACGGCCAGGGAACTTGTTGACACGAAGATAAAGTTTGTATCCGCAGTGAAGTTTTTGTAAAGCAACTGGTAGACCCGACGGTGTGACACACGTCAGATCACACGATTTGATGATTCAGTAGCACCCTGTCATCTGTCACTGGGACCGTGTCCACTGAACGCCACCTTCGGTTCCAAAGACAACTGAAGTCAGATTCGCACTAGATAATATATCTCTGAGATAATACATTTCTTCCTGAATAATTAGGTTTTCCCTTCAGTAAAGATTCTACTGGCTGCCTTACCCCTTCACCCACACTCGCCCAAAGCGGCTCAAGGCGGACTGGAAGAAAAGTAACGTTATTCCTATAATTACAGGAAATCAAGCGCCGCTGCCTGGCAATCGCATTTCTGCTTCATATTTTGGAGGCGGAACGTTACAGTACACAACCCTCACATCACTGAACATTACTTTACACAGTAGGTTGGGAGAACGTTGTTATACAGCCGGATATAACCAAGCAACACCATGTGACACTTACCCACAATAGGCAGACGCCACAGTACAGTATGCATACTACAGACAAAGGGCTTAGTTTTGCTTGTTATCACACTGAGAACTTATGACTTTTCGTTCAATGTATGGGAGAAGGAACCAGATTTCTTTTTATCAATTAGGCATGGAGATTATATAATATTAGTTTAACCATTTGAGATATTTTAATTAGAGCTGTAACTGGCCATGATCAGCATTTAGACTCCAGAACAGGCTTCCCAGAACAGGAAGATAAAATAAAAATATACCAGTTTATGTAAATAGCAGAAATGGGCGGATCACACAATAACGGAGTAATCAAGATTGATTCAATTTCATTGCGTGAGTTTAGGTTTCTTAACCAGAAATGTGAATAGCCAATCAGCGAAGCGATTCTAAAATTTGCAACCCCGCCAAAGTTGAGGGCCGCCTTTACAAAGCACTACATTTGCGTGGGTTAGGTCGATCTGAGTTAGTCTCCAACAACAGAAGACAAAACCTTTAGTGTGACACAGGTGGTTATCTGCTGTGAGTTTGAAATGTGACCAGGAAACAGAACATCGTGATTTAGCTCAAAAGATACAACATTATTCCGCTTTCAATTCAGTTAGACAATCAGGAAGTAAATAATTAAGATCGTAGACGCAACGAATTTATAGATATATGTTTCTATTTTCAGTTTGAACACAACACTTTGAACAACATGCAGTAATCTAACTTCTGACATGATTCGACCATCATCAGGTAGAAAGTTCAATAACACAGAAAGAAGAGTATACTGATGTGGAAGCCTCCCCTTCACAGTTACGCGTTAGAATACGTAAGTTACATATTATTTCCCAGAAATAATGATATTCAAACCTGTACACTCTTTAATATGATTCGTACACCGGCTACGCTATTCCGGACCTTAGACTGTCGATTATTATTAAGTATTTACAAGCACTGCAACTTTATTCTACCAATGTGGACTACCGATACAGGTTACCACATTCACAGGCAAATTATGTCATAAGAACCACAAATCTATAATCACAGTTACCAACCAAATTAACTTCATTTTTTACTATTCTCCCATACAAAATTTATAACACATAAACTGCAAGCACCACTTCCACCACCATCACCACCACCACCACCACGACACCACCACCACCAACACCACTACCACCACTACCAAAAACACAACCACAACCACCACCACCACCACTACCATCACCACCACCACTACCATCACCACCACCACCACCACCACCACCACCAACACAACCACCACCACAACCACCACTACCACTACCACCACCACCACCACCACCACAACCACTACCACAACACAACCTCCACCACAACCACCACTACCACCACCACCACCACCATCGTCAACAAAACATAAGAATAACCATATACCAAGAGGTTTGTAGTCATTTCGTCTCACTCTTCTATCTTTTTCCATATCAATCAATGTTGACGTCCCTCTACGTCCCTTAATCCTGACACCATTCAACCTCCGGTCTTTACCACTAGCACCTATCCTACATGGCAGAAATGTCACGAAATTGTCACACATACAATTCTGTTGTTGTTTAATTTTTACCCTCTTCTACAGCTAAATGAAAATGCTTATCACAAACTGGACGCAGGGTTGTTTGAGTGCAACGTTCGTACAATTAAAATGACACGTCAAATCAGTCCGACATCAGTTTTGTTGTTTTGTATTGCAAGTGGTTTTTCGTTGCTGGTAAGCGAATGGTTTGAAATGTGTCATAGCCCAACATTTGCCAGTTCAGCTCTGTATAAAATATGATGTCAAAAACAGGGTGTTAAAACATGGGGGGCGAGTGGATTGTGTTGGTTGCAGAGAAGGAGGGTGAGTGCGGGTGGGACTGATCTGCAAGGTTCGCAAAATGCTTCGGCGTTAATAAATATTCGTGAAAAATTCATTTTTTACATGAAATTACATTCCTTTGATATTAGAGTACACAAATCAAATTTAGTCATGAAGAAATGAAGAGAAGTTTAAACTACGCAGACTCCCTGTACAGTTCACTTCATTCCCGGCTATCCCCCAGGCATTCGTCCAAAATCTAAAACTGAAATATAAAAATTATAGTTTTTCCTCTTGAAATGCATGGGTAGAGATTCTTGTCTCACCGTACGGGGCTTAGAGATTTGCTGTGGAGAAAATGTGTGCCTAACAGTACTGCGGGAATGATTCAGAAAATTAACAGATAGTGACCTTTATCATTATAATCTTTACGTTATGTTATTGGGTAAATAACTTTCAGAAGAGCTGGGAAGGATATTTAGAGAACACGTCAGGTGCGAGAGACATACTCTCAATTTTAAGAGTTCAATAAATATCATACATTTACTTAGTACCATACTTGTGTCACCAAACATACCACATTGTATCGTAATTGTGTAATCTAGTTGTTATTATGTATTTGGTGTCGAAACTGCTCACGTGACGTCCTGTTATATGTAGTTCTGTTTTGTTAATAAAACATTTGTTAAGAATAGCAGTTAAAATATTTATGTTAAAATTTAATTATTTACGTTTTAATTCTAACTGTGCTGTATATGGTGTTATAAATAATGTGGCAAGTTTTAAAATTTATAATAAAATGCATTATTTACCGTTAAATTTTTATTTGCTTAATTTATATTATCGAAATTGCTGTCCGCTAGCTTCGTGATTTATATTTCGCGTAGTTACTCTCTTTTTCCATTTTATGTATATTACAGCTCTTATGTCACGAAAATGTTGATGAATATTTTTAAATTCGCAAATACTTTACCCCTCCCACACTAAAAAAAGTATTTATTATAATCCCGTAAAATATATATTTGTCCTGCTGCCTTACAGTGGTATATTGATCTTCCACAAAACTGCAAGAAAAATAAGCAATAAGGTAAAAAGGTAAAGCCTGTTTGCAAGACGTGAAGGCATGGAAGCATTAGAGGTATAACTCCACAAAATCTTAACTTCGTCACCAGATCCACGTGAGTGGTCAGCCTCACGCACCAACCGCTTTACCTCCAGTGAAACAGATATTGGTTGTCAATGAACAGAGGGCTCGGTGGGCCCCACAGAGGGTCTGGACGTTTTGAAGAAGACAGAAATTTCTTGACCTATCGAGATTCGAATCAAATTTTGTAGATCGTCCAGCCCTCAGCCTAGTCTTTATACCGTCTACATTATGTTGACTCCCAAACAAAACACATGCACAGCAGAAAAAATAACCCCCCCCCCGTGATACCTCGTAACATCAGGACTAATACTAAAAATTCTATTACTCTATATTGAATAAATAAGAGACAAAATAATCAATAATATTCCAACAAGAAACGTTAATAAAAGAATCAAAACACGTTTTTAATCAATAAGGAGGGCAACTCTAGCATTTACCGTCTTCTACCTCACTGCACATACATATTCTTAATACCAGACCTGGCTGTGGTATAAGACGTAATTTTCCATTTACTGTACAGATCGCTGAAAAGAAATGACACATTTTGATACGTTATTTGCACCGAAATTCGTCTGCACGATATGAAAACAATAAAATATTTATACGTCACGCAAACTGTTGCAGTGGAGAAAGAGGCATGGAGGGAATTTGATGCTGTTTGGAGACTTTATCCCGTGTGTATCATTGCTACGGATCGTTACGTATTGTGAGGCTCAGAGAAATAAATAAAATATATATAAAGAGAATCTTGAGGGATGAAAATGGCGAAAAGAAACAGCACTGGAAAGTGAAGGACAAAGGTAGACAGGGCTTAAGGCAAGTAGGAGGAGAAAAAGAGAAAAAAGTAAAACAAAAATGGATACAGGAAAAAACATTTTCCTTTTCTGTGATTTTTATGTTATTTTTCTCTACCCCTCGCATTTTCTACTTCTCAAACCCAATCCTACGCTACTATTATTCCCTGCATCCGCCGCACAAATCCAATTCCATATCATAATACAACAAATAATGCTTGAACTCGGACACTGGTAAAAAATTATGGACTGTATATATATATGAGATACAGAGAAAGGGAGGGACAGTTTATTCGCAGCCTAACAAGAGCAGCAGGGGAATCTGTCGGCAACAGTACTTTGGCCAGTTTGTATTTTGTTCTGACTTTACAAGAGTTCGTACAACAATAATAATAATAATAATAATAATAATAATAATACGTGTTAAGAGAATTTCAACTATAAACTATACTGTGACAGGTCCATAATAACTGATCATAAAACGCAAAACAATTCTCCGGACAAAGTTATACGTGACACAACCATAACCGTCCTTAATAGATGTCGCAAATCACAACAGTCACAACCTTTACAGCACCATCACTGAGAAACTCCAGAAACGTACAGACTTGAAAGAAGAGCTAATAAGAACGTGGCAACTGAAAAGACCTATACAGTACTACTAGTAATACCCAAGACGTGTATTATCCTAAACAAACTACAAGAAACTTTTAAAACGCTTAATCTCTGCCCTGCTCTATGTATTCTTATGCAGTAAGCAGGAATACTTAATACATGCCCTATAGTTAGAAAGTTTTTGGCAGAACAGTGAATTACAAGTGCTTGGTCAATGAGACCCGTGCTCTTTTGAGAATCAGCTGAACTTATCTGTGGTGAGAAAAGTGGATAATAATAATAATAATAATAACAAAACAAGGGTACAATTGGATAAAAAACACTGGTTCGAACATGTCAATGTCAACATGTAGAAACAAGTCAAGGAAGCAAGGTAACCATACTGTGGAATCAACAAGTACAAACTGACAGAACTATCCCCAACAACAAACCAGACATTATAATCCGTGATAATGAAAAAGGAACATGTATGTTAATAGACGTTGCAATCTCAGGAGACAGAAATGTGATTTAAAAAGAAGCCGACAAGATTCTAAAATATAAAGACCTTACAATAGAAATACAGCGCATATGGAATGTAAAACAAAGGTGATACCAATAATAATATGGACGACTGGGACTATTTCAAAGTCATTCAGAAAATATGTGAGTAACAAACCAGGAAAACATGAAGTCAAGGAACTACAGAAAACAGCCATATTGGGCACTGCACACATACTTCGGAAAGTACTAATGTAAAAGTACAATAGATTCAAAACTGGAAATAACGATATAAGCATCATAAATAGTAAAAACAGAATAGCTGCAACACTGTATTTCCTAGGGACATAGTTTGTCTCAGGAATATAAGTATAAGTACCCTGCATAAAAATTATGATGATAATGATAGTAATAGTAATAATACTAAACTAAACTAAAACTAAACTCCGTGGCCTTAGTCCGCACGCGAACTATACCGACAGAGCGGCCGCCGCCGGTCGGCGAAGTTAGTGCCAACTTTTGCGGATTTACTAATAATAATAATAATAATAATAACAATAAGTACAGAATTATATCCTCCCTGGTTTGAAGAAGTGTATGTAATATTCATAATTCTTAATATAATGCTTTATAAAGAAAATCTAGCATTTTTTTACTTCTCTAACACCAATTGCTAAATGTTAAGTGTGAACGGAGCCCGCGAGTCTCTGACGTTATGAATGCATCAGCTGTTGCTGTATTTGCCACCGTCAATGGGTACAACTGTCGTCAAGATCACTGCTGCGTTGATGCTGAGAGCGGTGCCAAACAGTGACAAGTGACCACTGATTATTTGAGTTTTGGTATATGTTACGCAACTCACGAAGTCTTGTCCCAGGCTGATAACGTGATGGTTATTTTAGCCAACTTCGCAATATTAGTTACTGTGAAACAGTCCTTACATTTTAGGTAACTATTTGTCAGTGAGTTCTAAGTTGTTTTTTGGGGATACCCGTTTGCTGGGACTGGTGGTTCGAATTCCACCGGGGCCATGAAATGTGTGTTAAGTGTTGTCCGGTAGGCCATCTCTGCGTCGGGCTGATCACCAGTCCAGAGAAGTCCTACCGAGTGTGGTGTTTCTGAGTGTGATCGTGAAGCCTCGATAATGAGGAGGCCCCGGCCCATTAGGGGGCTGCTGTGTTATGGAAAAAAAATTATCAGTTGGTCTAAGTAACAACTCTGCGAATGACTAAAAAAACGTATGTAATTCTCTAAACCTTATCACGTAATCTCGCATATAAATACATTCAAATCGTAGGCAGTGAAATTGCAGTTTAGAAGCTTACCTATGAAAAACGTTGAACACGTTCCAAAACGCAGCACCTTTTTGAAAATTGACAGTACTTCTATATTCAATGCTTCAGATTTCTGAAGCAGCATTGTTTTTTTTGGAAAGTTCCCAGGATTCATCCATTTGTTCTGGTACAAGCACCGTGTAGATGAAGGTGAGTACTAAGCGTGTTTGGAATGATATTGGGAGGGGAAAACTGGAGCATTCACAGGAAAACCTGTCCCAATGTCACTTTGTCCACCGGAAATCTCATTGACTGACTCGGGATCGAATCCATGCTTCCGTGATGAGAAGCCGACTCTCTGAACTATGGAATGGCCGGAACGCAATTTGTCCATGTTATGCTGGTATGTAAGGCTTCACACTTCAGTTCCTACCTCACAGAGAACAAACTCAGTCTCCACTAATAATATAAACAGCCAACTAGCTGCAAAAACGATAATTTTATTAATAATTACAATCAGCTCAACATGTTTCGGGCGATAATTTCGCCCATCCTCAGGCACTAGACCGTGTTTACAGCTTGCGGTATAATGCATCGACGATGCTGCCTGCTGGTAAACAGGATGAGGTGGAACACCAAACAGGCGAAAGGAATTCAGTCTCCGCTGTAAATACCAATCGATTTACACTCGTCTAGCGTGATAATGATCGTTATGGCGAGAATTGTGCGCAAAATTAATATGCTATGTGACAGCGTCTGTTAAGTTGGAAGCAGTGGTACACATATGAACGGTTACGATAAGATCGGGGTGGTCCCGAATGGTCAATATGGCCATAGCGGAAAGATATCTTGTATTTTCACGGAATGCGACGAGAAAGTAATTAGTTCTACTTCCAATTTGTTTGGTTTTGAATTTAAAAAAAACGGCCTATTTGAGTCTTTCTGTTGTAACCGCCCTAAATATAATCTTATCCAGACGATAACCTTTGAATTTAGAAAAAAAAAACATCAGTTCTGATGATGATCCTGCAGTGTATTCACATGCATGGTCATCATGGAAGAAATAAACCGGGAAATAGTTTCAAAGTAAATGCAAAATGTCATTATTTTATACAGCTAATTTAAAGAAAAACCAGGCGATGATGAAAGGATGCTTTCGTTTGATTCAGAGTGAGAATCTAACCATTAGTCAGAGTTAGGAACTAGAGAAAAGCATAAGTAGGAAAGGGGATAAGATATCCCTGCGTAAAAACGGATGGTGTTTGGAGGATACAGTTTGGCACAGAAGTGTGTAGAGCTTTCCCACGCTCAAGTTTGAAGCAGAATGTATTATACCTCCTTCACCAAGCTGGTGTGTTATGCAGGGGCAAGTGTTTGAAATCACAACGTGGGAAATAAACTGCCGGCTTCCAATTAAAAAATATTGTATTTGTTTTTTACCCATTCAACCATCCGCTCTATATTTCCTCCACTTTGGCCTCATCTTCATATCCACCCCTTAAGCACATTATGCCACTATGCAGTTGTCTTTAGCATATTTATAAAAGCAATTTTGTGTCACTTTAATACATGTGTCAGGTAAACAGAGGAGCGGACATATTTCTTTAAGTTACGTCATCAGAACACTTACGTCTCTTCCACGTGTCCGCAAGCGTCACAAAAAATAACAAATTATAATATATCAAATTCCCTTTTCTTTCACTGTGTTTATATATATATATATATGTATATGTATATGTGTGTGTGTGTGTGTGTGTGTGTGAGTCCTGCTTGTCTTCCCGTTCTTTTGAAAAAGGGAAAGAATAAAATGTCCATTTTCAAGACTGATGACGTTATACATAGGAGTGGGGGAAACGTGTACTTGGAATATTATATGTGAGTAATATATAAGACTTCTCTGATATTCTCATTTCGTACTCTTTGCATTGTTTTTGTCTTTCTTCTCGTACTGCCATTTCCTCTCGTGTCTTCGTTTATTATTCAGTTGTTATTAAAAACGACCTTCGTTTGCTTTGCCCGGCAGCCATGGTACCGTATGATTATTCACCTCCATATACAACAAAATAATGTGTACTCTACCTGGTATCGTAAGATAAATAGTAAAAAGGACGTTAGAGGGAAACTACCGACATTATAACCAGAAGTGTAGAGCGTAATGTAAATGAATGCAAATAACTGAATAATCTTAGTAATTGACCAACTTAATGCACAAATTCTTGTTTCATAATAAGTTTATTATATTCCTCTACATGTTTCGAGCACTGCTGTGCCCATCATCAGGAGGTCAAAATTGTATTATACAGCATCTGGTATTATCAGACTCTGTAGGCGGTCGTCCGGTGCGCACTGCGCACCGGACGACCAACTACAGAGATTTTGGCCCCCTGATGATGAGCACATAGTGCTCGAAACATGTAGAGGAATACAATAAACTTATTATGAAACAAGAATTTGTGCATTAAATTGGTCAATTACTAAGATTATACTGAGATGCACGGTCAGCAAAACATAAAAAAAACCTGAAAACATTCCAGTGTTGGTACTACGTACATCACGCAACTGCCGTTCTGTACGTACTAGTATGGGAAAACTCAAACTCAGGCGTTGCATATTTTAAAATTTTCAAAAAATATTATTGGAATGATCATAACAAGGATGACGAAAGGATCGACGATGTACCATTATTTTCTTGAGGCAAATTTCACTACGCTCTCAGATCTCAGATACACGTAATACAGACACTTAATATCGATCGGTAGTAGGATGAGAAAACAATGCACTGGAATAGTGCAAACAATACAGTGAAATAGTGTAAAAAGATAGCCTGATATGGTGTAAACAATGCACTGAAATAGAGAAAACAACGTCCTTAAATAGTATACAGGATCTACTAAAATATGTGAACAATGTAAATGTAAGAGACTGTGGTGTGACTTAAAATAAATCACAACATTCACCTCTGGGGAGAAAGCTCTGTCAGGATGACCAGCTTCCGGGACGAATTTGAACTCAAGATCTCCAGAAAATTGAACACCTCTCGACCAAAAGATTTGTACGTATACGTAGCGTACAGAGGACAGGACAGGAGGAAGGAGACTGACAGAGCTTGGTTTAGTGAGCAGGATAATATTAAATGTGTGAAGTGAAAGGGTGCAGAATATGCACAACTGGGGAGACCTAAGCACTTTGTGGAGGGTACTGTTAAGGGGCTGGGTGCGAGAATACAGATTTTATACAACTAAGGAGATGTGCGCATAGAGCGGCAAGATGGCTGTGACGGCTATGTACAGCTAGCTAAAGGCAGTGTCGCCTTGCGGACTCACGTCAACTCGGTAACACGGCTTCGGGTTCCGTAAGGGCGATATTTTTATAACAGCCATCCCGCTGTGTTATACCGTGTTCATAAATTGATTTATTGAGTCAAACACAACATTAATATATAGTCAATAATACATAGTTTGGCTGCATGTTTCGGTTCTAGCGAACCATCTTCAGGCCAGTGCCTAATCCACAGGCATGGTGCATTTAGTGAGTGCGTACATTATGGGATCCCATATTGTGTACAAACTTATTTCCAAGTTTGAAAGCTACTGACTGAATGTATTTTTAAAATATATTTAAGAACTCCATCATTGCGTAGGTACTTCCGTAACAAAATTTTGTTAGAACCGAAACAAGCAGCTAAACTATGTATTCTTTATGTGCGTCATCCCCGTTGTGTGATATACAATTAGTATGGCAATATATATGAGTGGCACTTACCGTCAAACACAACTATTTTATTGGTTAATTATTGTAGGTATTACAACAACATGTTTCGGCCCTATTCCCGGGCCATAATCAGGTTGTATCACGACCTAGAGTAGGCTATACTACATGCTACTTATTGGTAATGGGTGTTTTGGAGAGCTCTCCATAATACTGCGTGTACCATGGTATGTGTATTTTTCCATTCCATATCTAATAATATTTTCTACCGGGATTAATCGCCCCGGAGCTTCCTGCGAGTATGACACTTATCCTGTATTTGTGTGTTTGGTAAGATTCTCACAAAAGTACCAGTTATTTCCTTAAAAAAACATTAGCCTGTTAGCCTTTCCAATGGAGAAGCCCAGGGCTCTGTGTGAAGCAGGAATTGAAGTGTTCAACATAATTTAGACAAATGTTATTTTCCAAAGGGTGAAACAATTATACGACCAGTGTTTAATAGCACAGTGAGATTGGCGTCATTTATACGAAACCTGCATCATGTTACTTTCAACCGGTAAGAGATTCGACTACTTATGACACAATTCAAATATCCGGCATATGGTGCAGCAAATAATTCTGGACATAACTCGACTGGTCAGTATCGCCGTCTTCAATGTAGGTTATTCTAGCATGATGCTCCTAGTCAGACAGACAAACTTGATGTTTTTGAAGGTCTGTTTCTGTCGCACCCTAATTAGACCATCTTCTGGGTAAGCTATATCAATATTACAAACATCTAAACATTACATTTAGTTAAACATACTATAAATAAACAACATAGGATGAATACAAAACAGATCAAAATGAAATACTTTATTTTATCTTTATCTACTTTATATATGTCCTATATATCTACTTCAACTACAAATAGAATTCGAGAAGTAATCTGAAGGAAATTAAAAGAAGATATGAAACTAGAAAAATCAATAAAAAGCGAATGCACAACCCGAGTGAACTCAATCTTCGCCACACAACACAAAAATAAATATTAGAAGACTGAAGAAAAACAAAGTAGAAAAATTTGAAGAAGGTTTTGAATTAAGATAAATATAAAAATATTAAAAGTAAAATTTTACATATATATTGCTTTTAAAATGTGCGGTTTTTTCGTAGATAACAGTTACAACTTTACACAATAATAATACATTAATTTTTAGTAATTTATAAAAACTCGCAAAACAAACCAGGTACATACTTCATAAGCACACTTACCTTCCTAAGGAACTTTTATTTCACAGCCTGATGATGATTCTGTTGATGAAACGAAACATGTAGCTCTGTTTCAATAAACGAATAGTTGTGTTGGACGGGAAGTCCATGTATTTATCTACACTGCTGTATATTCGTGGTGAATTTTAATTCTGATGTTTGTGTGTGTGTGAGAAAGTGACAATGGTCATTTCATAAAAAGGGTATATCAAGATTTCCGTCTGTAGATGGCAGTTTAACGATCTCTGTTTTACTCAAATTATTACATTTTTATCAAACGTTCTCGATAGGCAAGTACAAATACCGACTGAGAATATTCCAAGAACAAATCTCACTGTATAACAAAATATTTTTAAATCTCACCCCTCTATTTTACGGAAATATTAAGAGTTCAGACAGGATTAAATATAGGCATGTATGTTTCTTTTCCTTTTCGGAATATTGTATAAGTCATAGTGAAATAAAGTGAACATAAAAAGGACATTTTATGGTCATATTCATTCATCCGACCATAAAAGTGGAATTTACGCCAGATTGCCTAAAAGTCCAAAATTTTTCTTTCGCGTGTGAGATGTTAAGAAATATTCAAGACATTTTTGCATAACACCTCTAACACAAAATATTTATATTACATGCTGCCTTCCACCAGTACAATGCAGGATGTGACATTACACAGGACTCAAGTCCGAAAATCACTCGTATTTTGTATCCGCCAAATTTCAACGTTATGTGGCGTCAGGTATCCACGGTCAGTATTTTATATGATTCTTCCTTGTGTCAGGGTGGAGTGGGAGAAAGAACATGGAGGTCTCAGTCCACGGTCACAAACGCTGGAGAACAGACGTCGTCACATGTGGGTTGTGGTTAGAAAATTCCACACCTCACACTACACTGTTCCACCTCCCAAGTTACTTATACTATCACAGGATAAAATTCGCTCTGGAAGTACCTACTTTTTACCTACTTCGGTCTCCAGCCTCCCATTCTCTCTGCCCTGTTTCTCTTCCTCCTCTTCCAAACAGACCGTTTCTAATTTTGACTTCTCTTTCTCACCGAAGTGCCAGTAGCGCTCGAGATTGCTTTTAATAATTTCAACAAAATGGCTAGACGATGAATTAAGACGAAAGCAATATGAAATTAATTTCATATCAGAAGGTTCATTTCTCTTCTTATGACCCACGGTTTTCCTTCTTTTGTACTTAAAAACTCAAAGATTATGAAACAGCACAAAGACAATGGTAGAAAATAGTTCCGACAATTCCTTCAAAATTAATAATTCTTGAATACCGTATGCTACTGTCAGTAGATACAAATAAATAATATGATATTTGCCTACTATAAGCCGCTAATATTAAACAGTACACGATTAAGAGACAATGATAAAGTTATGTGTTTCCGTCACAAACAAAAGTATTTTATTATTTTTAACTTATTGGCGACAAGTTTTGGCCTTTAGACCATCATCAGGCCATCTTTACATGAAATTTAAAACAGATTATATGTAATGCACATTAAATTAAATGTGGTATGGGATGCCATAAAACTTACACCAGTGTTAAAGTTATGTAAAAACAGTTGTTATATTGTATGTGACGTAATAATGCTGTGAAGAGCTGAACTGAAATTGAAGTACAATTAATACATGATAACATAGCTCTTAGGTTGAACTGTATTAAAATTAAAAGGTGTATATATATATACATATACATTCCTAAGTAAAAAATTTTGGTATACGTTGCTAGGCAAAGAGTTCGTACTTTTATCTCGTATACGCCGAATACTGGGTGGTGTCTGTAAATAGCATTGACATCTGTTCCGTGTCTCCTTATTTGTAACGGCGGATATCTTTTATTATCCTCAGTACAAATTGTAGTTTTAATGTAATAAGATAGCAAGCACCAGTTTTGCCGATGTATTGGGATAGCTCAGCATATACGTTTGTGCATCTAGCTTAGCAAATAGTGACAAAAAAAAGTACACGATTATTTAGTTACTGACTCATTTCACGGTACCAAAAAATAGCCTACGTGAAAGCCATTTATTAGGTCAAAAAGCACTCGGACAATTTAACTTTCAGTCACAATCATCATCATCCCCATCATTATAAAATCTCACTCTCTCCCGGTTAAGGCAATTAATTTATTTCTTCCCGGCGCCCATGTTATATTCTGACTCTCGGTTTATACCGACAGATCAGTAGCGGCTTTCTCTTTTGAGGCATTATTTACACTTCTTTCATATGCTTATTACAGTTCTGGTTGTTTTGTTCATATCTGTTACTCCCAGTTTCTCTCTGGTATCTTGAATACCATGCACAATCTCCAGGGAGGATAACGCCGCGGTATATATTCCTGACAGGGCAAGCTTCTCTTAGTTAAAGCTGAGTGGGTTATACTTGCCCTCCAGACAAATTATAAATTCATTGGTTTCTATGTTTGATATTAGTTCCAATACGATGTTTTAGATGTGCCACTGATGAAGCGCTGAATGTGGTGTTACTTTAGGCGAGTGGGCCGAGCAATTTCGAGAAGTGACAGTTTCTTCATGTCAGTCCATACTTCAGTCTGTCTCTCTGCCTGCCTGTTCGTGGTGAAAAAGTCGACTCTCATCAGCCGAATGAACGTGACAGTTAGTACAGCAAGATGTTAATTAAATTTGTGCAAAAGTTTCAATTTAAGTTGAAACGGGACAAATATTACGCTCAATTTGCAGGAGGAAAGACGTATATGTGTGTCTACTTGAACAACATTAATGCTGCTACCTTGGTTATTAATATTACCAATGTTTCCTAAGGTTGCTGTAGTTATCTTGGTCACTATTGTCGCTAATGAGTTATCGGTTTACAATATTACCGTTTATAAAACTTTTCCCTATGTTCGTGTGATTGTCACGTGGTTCCTATGGCTGCATCAGCTAAAACGACTACCTTTATTATCAGAGCCTTCAGAGTTCCGTCTTTGCTGTAGTTAGGCAAACAAGACAACAGCGTTTCGTTCTGGGGAAATTTCTGTCTCCTTACCTCTTGTATGAAGTTTCACACTTCAAACATTTATTATTTAAAAGCACATAATTCTTTTGGCAATACAGTTTACATTCTGAACAAAAGAACTTAAACGCGTTCCATTTATCCATATACTTTTCAAAATCAGAACAACGGAACCGTCTCCAGGTACAGTGAATATTTACGTGAAATTCAATTAGCACAAGTAATCACTGATGTAAGTTATGGTCATTAAACAAGGCATGATCTGGTGATTAAGAATAGGGACTTCTGTACGAGGAAAAGAATCAGAGGAACAGCAATTGACGAGCATTTATTCAGGAAGTAATGTACCTGTTGTCAATCCACGAGCAATGATAAGGTGCAAGAAACACAACGCTTAATCATGTTCAGCCTCAGTGTTTAGTATATCGAATACGTCACAACGTGCATATTTAATATTTTCGGCAGAACAATACACCCCTACCATATGAAATGGAACAATAATGGAAACTGCTGTCTTCTCTCCCTCTCTCTCATTTACAGCCCAATATTTTTAAGAAGAAGGAAGCCGAGAGAGGATGATGATTATGATGACCTGTTTGTTGTTGACATAACCCAGAGGGCTGACGTCATGGGGACGCCATATTTGTATCACTGACAGTGGCCGTGTCGACCAATCAATACACTAACCCTGCCTCTCTGTCAAGGGGTGTCATCACTCCAAACCACCAGAAGCTATTTGTCCTGTGGTTCCGCTGGTCTGCGTAGCTGTCGCCCTTATTCATATATCTGTGACAATTTGGTCACCGATGATTCGGCTTCGTAAGGAACAGTAACTGCTGCCAATCTCCTCGTTGCCCTTTACGTTTTCACATATTCGTGAAGACTTGATATTCACGCACGGTATTTTAGCTTCTCAATTTTATTGAATATTTTCGAAAGTAGTGTCTATAAGCAGCGTTTGTTAGTTTTCAAGGCTGCGAGGACACAGAGTATTAACACATTAAACCTTTAAGTACAGGATTAACCTGAATTATATTTAAAGCTTCAGTTCGTACCGCGCAGTAAACACATTCCATCTCGGTTACAAAACAGTAAGTATGATGCGTACAGAAAAATAATGGCTTTTTTTTAGGTAGATGCTTACAAAACACGGACGTGCACATTGTGGGCAGAACGTAGAATATTTTATTGCTATACAAACCTGGGGCGTTGTGCGCATAAACCAACCATTAGAATATAAAGTGCCAAGAACATACAAATATTAAATTCGACAAGAAAGTGTGTTGATTAAATATAAATTTATGGGTATATTTCAAATCTAATTTTCTACCAGGGATTAGGTTAACACAAATTATAAACTAATAATTAAATTACGGTACAATATTTATGTATGGGTTTGCTTATTAGATTACCAGCACTTTACATTTGCTATTTCCCGATAGGTCTCCATACAAATTTCTAGCCTATGACTCGAAACTTGATAGAGAATTTGCGTGGCCGCAGGTAAGTAGCGCATTTTTGAAAATAACACTGTACCTTCTCACAAAGTGCACGACACACTGTTAAGTTGCTTTAGTGCCGATCTCACCCCAATTCCTCCGTCACAATTCCTACTGACGTCTACACTTATTTCTTCTCCGGATTTTCTTATAGTACCAGCAATCTCGCTCTCACAATGAAAACCATTATTGTGTTCAGGGGCCTTATGTGATTTTTCCTGGTATCCCCTGGACGCATACTAATAACACGAAAAATATGAAAACCGACTCCATCCAAATCCCATCCTATTCACTATTCATTGTAACCTAAGACATATTCTACACTACACAACAAGGGCAACAATGTCAATGTCATTAATAAACCAAATAGATGAAGAATCGGAATTATAATTTAAAGCCGTGTTGTTAGTACAGAAAAGCCCGAACAATGACTAAAGTACCACAAGGTGATATTATAAACGCTGTAATGATGGTAGTGTCAATACTATCCTCTGAATAATAAGGTAAGCATAAATTTTTTCATAAACTATTCTGGTGAACCAGCCTATTACCCACAACGTCTTCTTGTCTTACCTTCAGTACTGACTCGCGAAATATATGCCCTTATTTTATGCTTCTGAATGACTTACCAACGCCTTTAGCTTTATCTAAAGCACCGTTCCTCCGGTCCCTTACTCGAAATTAAAGGAATCCTTTCCATAACGATCACATATGCGTCTTTAATACTGTAACAAGACCAAAGGTCTTCTGAAGAAAGGGAAATCGGGAGGAAGCTTGACAGAGTTCTCGTCATCCTATTCGTAGGATCAAGGATAAAAAGTGATGTATGCACCGCTCTTTGCCATAAGGACTGCCATCCTGTTAACGTCGCGCTCTGAAAGTACGACAGATGAAGCGGCAGACGGCTGATGCTGTTGTACAGGATCGCTCCGTTTTACCGATCAGTACCAAAGTCTGAATTCAGGTCCACTATTAAGTTTACGAGTGCTGAAGAAACAAGGAAACCCCTATTATTGCTTGTAAATAAATAAGGAAAAATGAAATAAGCTGGTATGTCCATGTGGCTTCGAAAAAATTATGAATAAAACGTAATTAACGAAACTTACGGAAATATTACTGCAATCAGGCACATCAAAGCGATTGAAATAAATCAGAATAGCATTTAACAATGAGTTATCAACAAATTAAGCCTGATAAAGGATTCCTCCGTTCAGCCCACAAGGTTTATCATGACTGTTCCTACCAACAGTGTTACCTGTAGATTTGCACGTGTAGATTACTGGTTCCTTAACCTAAGAAAAGAAAACAAGTTGAGCGAATTTGAGAGCAAAGTGAAGAGAATGTTTGGAACTAAGAGAAAGAGGAGAGTTAAGGGCAGGGTGTATACAACTGTATAATGAATGTCTTCATACTAGCAACATGCTGAGCAAATTTCCACCAAACATTACCAGTTTGATGTAATCATGGAAATGTGTAAAGTCAGATATGCTTCTCACGAGACAGAACAAAACTGTACTCATTCAAGACTTCAGTCAAAATTCTTAAGGACGGGAACACTTGGCAGACAGAAGCCTGAGAGCGAGAATAGCCTTATATTAAACGTATCTTCGGAAACACAACTTCAGGACGTGGGATGGATTCATCCAGTTCGAGGCGAGTCCTTACAATTAGGTGAGAAAGCAAGGGAAAGTTCCTGAGAAGAAGAGCGACTCTCCGTTTCCCAGAGAGAAGTTCGCTCTAAGAGGTTATTTACCTACATTATTCCACATTTCTCCTAATTACATCTTATTGATAATCAACGTCAACCTTTGGCCTGTCCTATCTTCAACGAAAACCCAGTTATTCCATCTACCAGAGTTTAGGACGGCCCTCATTTCATTGGCCTTTATGTTTATCCCGAAGCAGTGTGCAAGGCAGTCAACCAATACCGGTCGTGTTTTCGATATTCTGTTCTGTTACCAAGGTAACATTCTGCTCGGATATTAGCATTAAGTTTGTGGCATATTAATGTGCAGCCAGCTAAACTTATCCAGAATTTCACCTCTGACTTTTATAGTTTGCATCCGTCTGTCTTCAGTAATGTACATTTTTCACAATTATACACTAAATGTTGAGAGGCAATTATCTTGTATAATTTCAGCCGTAAAGTTTTCAGCTTTTATTAGGTTTTATTTCTTTACCGATGGTTTGGCATTAACCTGAAACCCACCGAGCTTGACGTTAACGCCATCCTGAAGCATACTAAGAAATTTTAAAATTCTTAAGCTGTTCAATGATTCGACTATCGATAACAAAATTATAATGAATGTGATTCTGACAATTTTAAAGAAAATTCGTTATGACATTCGTAAAATTACCGTTACACTGCAATTCTGTACCGCACTTCCCAGCGTTTGATTGAGAAGCAATATAGTGTAAACGCCGCAGTTGGTCTTTGCCACATTCTTCCACATTATCTCATAAATGGTACGATTTTTTGAAAAATGTTTTTGAAAATAATATGTTTTTTTGTATTCTCTCCGATTTTTGTCTGAAAAATTTCTCATTTTAAGGAGAACACAGCGACACATCGTCTTCATGTAAAGTACCCGTTACAAATTGTCATACTTTAATGAAGCTTGAATTTTCTCAAAGAATTTTAGATAAATATTCCAACATCAAATTTAATGAAAATTCGTTCAGTGGAAGCCGAGTTGTTCCATGCGGACGGACGGATGGACAGACAGACAGAAAAACTGACTGACTGACATGACGGAACTAATAGTAGCTTTACGCAATTTTGCGAAAGCGCCATGAAATGACAACGGACCAAAGAAACGGGGAATTCGATACAAACACCGAAATTTACTACGCATTCCACCCGACCGGCGTTTTTACACTAATATGGACCCTCACCCCCAGATCCCTAAACTTTACCGTCTGTCCAGACGTCTACGGACAAATCCCCACTACTTTGTACGATTCGGGCTCGATTCGTTTAGTGTGACCTCAGCACTAATACACCAAAAATGCCTTCAAAGATTCAGATGTGCTGCCTGCCTCTGTTTAGAGTTCAGTGTGCGGTCCTCATGTGTATTTGAGTATGTGAGGTTCGGCTAGGAGAATGGAAACCACAGGGTCTTTGCGACCCGCACCACTGCGTTCAATTACGATCCTTTTCAACTGAGTCCAGAACCACTTGCTCAATGGCTTTTGTAGCAGAAGCATTAGGAGGCCACAGCTTCCCGAAGATAGCAGCCTAGTGTTCCCCCAAGGAACTGGTTACGTCAGACCAGAAACTATCGTAAAAATAGATACTGTCCTTTTGCGTGCGAACAGAACCTCTACTCTCTTGGGAACATTTTATCGAGGTCATGTTCAACTGTAGAAACAATGCTATTCTTTTGGAGAAGAAATGAAGCCCGATCTCTCGAACGTTATGTTCACGGATGCTCAGAGAACATTGAAGTTTAGATGCAAGTGGTTTCAATGTTGTTGTATTCCTACAATAGAATAGACGTTACTTCATGTTAGACTGGAAAAATTCCGGCTCCAAATGTGAACTTCTAACGTTTAAATTAACCATTCAATAAACATTTCACATAATTCGCCCACGCTGCAGATGGAAGCAGTAAGCTCCTCCAAAAGATATCTAACAAATTATAAGTCAAAGCAGGGTCATATCCTAAATTAGACGATTTGGGAACCTCAAATCACATATCATGTCTACGCCGATAGCAGTTTATTGACATTTCGGGATCAACACTGTTGGCAGTTAGTAATGTGATACGACAGTAAGATAATCTATACGGCACAAAAAGCTGAGTTCTGTCAGATTCGAACAAACGATGAACAAATTCCTCGACTTGGAAGAGTAAAAGTCATTATTTCCTTCACTGTGAGACCTGTTCTGAATCAAGCCTGTCCATTTGACACGCTTGCAACCTGTTTCAATCCTATAACGTCCATTTCAATATTATATTCCCATCTATACTTCTGTCTCTGAAGTAGTCAGAATTTTGCGTTCAAGGAATTCTGACTAAAATCCGTAATATATCTGGTGTCTCCCATGGGTGCTATACACATCTCGCTTATCTGTTTTCAGATATGATTGCGGCTTACAGTCTACTATTTGTTGGTGCGTTGATCTACTTGTTGTGGTAGGAATTTATGTTTTTTAGACATAGTAATCCGTGGTACGGTGCCGCGAAAATTCAGTCGGTAACAGAAGTTTGTTCATTCTGAAATGACATTCGCAAAATTCCTCTACAACATGCTTCTTCCTGAGAAAGAATTTTAAATAGGTGGAGCCAATAATACATAGAATTATTGATGAAATAAAACAGAAGAGGAGGAGTGGGAATGGAAGTAGAGGACAGACAACAGTGGCAAGTGAAGGCCTCTTACGCTGAACAGTGCAAAATATTCTCACCTCTTTCAGACTCGAATCCCAAGGGATATTAACCCTTTAAATACTGGTTAGTGTATGTACCGCAACGTTTAATACTGAGAAAACTTCACTTTGCGTACAAGGTGCACTTATGTATTCCGTATAACTCTCACAACAAACAGCGACACTCGTCTTATACAGCTCTCACCGCCTGGTCTTCCTGATGGAAGCACAATATGTTCTCTGTGACGTACAAAAATAATATTTATGTGTAATGTAGATTAATTCCAGTGTGCAAAGTTTCAGCATTTTGTCATTTCTGCATCAGTATAATTCTGATACAACCGCAAGCGCCTGCTGTGTGAAGCTCAGAAAACGCTCTGAAACTCCATGGTTTAAAGACTTCTTAACCTCATACTCTACAGATACTTTTCTTGTAAATCAAAGCATGATAAAGGCACTATTCGTTACTGGGTGTTCAGTTGAAGAAAGAGGTGGGTGGAGCATGAAACACGTAGGAGAGAGTGGAGAAATTGAGAGAGGGATTTGGTGAGGAAACCTCAGGGGAAGGGACCACTTGAGAGTGGCGCAGGTGGGAGAATAGTATTAAACTATATCAGGTGGCTATCACAGGGAACAAGATCACGGAACTGTGAACTGTAGGTATCACTGCATATGAGATCAAATGTAAATGGAAAAACCAGCTGAATAAAAGAGAAATGAGTCTGGATGGAGAGTAAGAAATAGTTAGTATATAGGGTTGATAGGCTATTATAAGTAATAAAAAGTGTAAAGAAGAAAAGTCACAGTTGAGACTCTGCACGATCACACTTCGTAACTTTGTTGTCCCGACGCGCTCACTCTTGTAGGTGATCCTCTTTCGGGAAACGGGTGTGGTTCACCGAATCACATATAGTTTTAATTATTTCTTTTTTACTTGTTTCATTTACTCAATTTATTCTTGATATAAAATAATGGAGCGCTATATCCAGTAAAACAACTAGATCATTTCTAGGAAACTGACACAGTCACTTCTCTGTACTCCTACTTACACTACACTCGTACGCGACTGAATTCGCACTGGATTGCTAG
>Ga0123352_10001875_pt1 | contig 28614 bp, 22 predicted proteins | sample TergutLab28metaG_FD_89700 | JGI IMG/M metagenome (GOLD analysis project Ga0123352, IMG submission 89700) | Labiotermes labralis P1 segment gut microbial communities from Petit-Saut dam, French Guiana - Lab288 P1 | ecosystem: Host-associated > Arthropoda: Insects > Digestive system > Gut ... | reverse complement strand
ATTTACGACCAGGCTTGCCGGTGCCTCAGCACTTTTCGCGTTGCGAAAAGCCACCCTTCGGGTGTCCGGCCTTCTTGCCGGTGCCACCTAGCTTGCCTTTGGGCAAGCGTCTCAGAATTTTTGTCTTTGACCCACCCCAAAAAACTTCGTTTTTAGGGAACCCCGGGTCAAAAACGGCGCAAGCGCCGCCCACTGAGTGCAACGGGTATCTTCCGCTTTGCCGACGGGTTTCCTATTGTCGGCTCTTTGTCTTGCAGAAAAAAATCTGCGCTTTCTCCGGAAACTTTTCAAGTTCGATGACTATAGGTGGTTATGTTGTGCTGGAAGTGTGACTTTTCTTCGCTAGATTGCCCACTTTTTTCACTTATCTAGGCCATCTTTCAGCTTATGAATACCATCACCTACAGCTTCTGCTTTATCTTGCCGTGTTTTTCACAATAGTCGGTAATGATTTTACATGTTTCATCATTTACCCTTACTCGTAAATCATGACTTTTTAGCTGTCTGTCGGACGACCTATTCTTTTCTTATCCGACAACAATCTCACCTCCTTTTAAGTGTCATAATTATTCCAATATCTTAGACACTCAAAAGTCAAGCAAACGGCAAAAAAATATCATAAAAATAAAGGACGGATTTTATATCTATCCCTACGATGGTTAAATCTTTCATAAATCATCTATAATTATTTCCCCATTCATAAAACCTATCAATCACTTCCCTAAGAAATGTAACTCGGTTAAAAAAGCCTTCTGCTTGCTGATTGGTCATTACTACTACCCCTAGCCCGCGCTCTACATCCACCAATATAGTAGCCGTCTGACACATCTGTCCATTAAGGGCTACTATTCCATTTGCAGAATCAGTATACGCAGCGATTTCGTACTCCATAATATTATGTAGCTTAAACAAAGTTTCAGACTTTTCAAATAAAGCTGCACCCCTATCACCATAATAAATAGCAGTGGGTAGCAGTGCATGTGCAAACTTGTAGAAATCTGATATCGTAGATATAGCTCCGCCCATCCAATAAATGGGCGGATGAATCGGAAAACATACAGCTTCAATCCGCCTATCGGAAGACGAGTAACAAGCTTGCCCTGCTAAGCGCTCCGCTACCCAAATGTTGTCAGATAAGTCATGCCGAATTGCTGAGTATGCCATTCCTAATCTCGAAAAAATATTGTTGTGTACGTATTGATAAAAAGGCATACCGGAAACTTGCTCCACAATATAACTTGCCAGAATTACATTATAGTGCGAATAATCTCCTCTCAAATCTCCCGGCTTAAATCTTTGTGACATCTCAATATTCCTAAGAGTAAAATCGATAATCGTTTGCTGTCGATCTTCATTCGCTTGTACTCGAGATGCAATCATAGATATCCAAAAGTCCTCTTCAAGAAATCCCGAAGAATGGGTCATCAGATTATATGTTGTGGTGGGGTATTTAAGATCCGGTAGAAAATTGTTCGGAATATACGCGCGAATGCCCGTATGAAGATCAAGCTTCCCTTGCTCTGACAGCTGCAACACAGATATCCATACCAGTGACTTTGTTATAGAACCCCATTTAAAGACTGTATCGGAATCAATCACTAAATCTTCCGCTTCATTCGCATAGCCATAGAAGTTTTCAAATAGTATCCTATCGCCCGTGAATACCTTTATAGACATGCCGGAAACTTGCCCGCCAAATCTATTAGCTGCTTCGTCAATAAAATGCCCGGGGCTGTCAATGGATGGACTACAAGCTACAAAGGAGAAAACCAGCAACATAATCATAGCTAGCTGCCTTTTCTTAAATTGTATCATTGTATGGAATCATCTCCCAACCTAAAAGGAGCCGTCATCTGACTGCTCCTTCCATAAAATTTACTCTTCCACTACTTCAGCTTCCCCTACATTCTCTTCTGTATCTTCCTCTTCCGTTCCTTCCGCCTCAATCTGCTCCTCGGTAATCTTCGCAATAGATATAACCGTTTCATCTTCACCCAGATTAATCAGCTTGACTCCTTGTGTCACCCTCCCCTTCACAGATATCTCAGCGATCCTAATCCGGATGATAACTCCTGAGGAATTTATAATCATAAGCTCTTCATTAGAATTCACAGGTGTAATGCCGATAAGAGGTCCTGTTTTATCGGTAATTTTATAATTTCGAAGCCCCGAACCTCCACGATTTTGCACTTTAAACGCATCTTTATGAGTACATTTTCCGAACCCTTTTTCACTCACGAACAAAATATCAAACCCATCTATCAAAAGCGTTGCTCCAATAACTTCATCATCACCTCTGAGCCTAATCGCACGAACACCCGCCGCAACTCGTCCCATAGCACGCACATCACTCTCGCTAAATCTTATAGACATCCCGCCGCGTGTCCCTAAGAACACTTCCTGCGTGCCGTCCGAATTAAGTACAGCAATAAGCTCATCTTCATCCCGTATGGTAAGCGCACGTAATCCGTTTCTATGAATGTTTGCAAAATCTTTTAATGGCGTCTTTTTGATAACTCCGTTTTTCGTGACCATAATTATGAAACGCCCGTCTTCATTCAAATCAGCGATAGGCATAACAGCGGCGACTTTCTCACCTGCGTCTAAATTAAGCAGATTCACAATATTAGTACCCCTAGAATTCCTTCCGGACTCGGGGATCTCGTAAGCCTTGTTTTTATAAACCTTGCCACGAGTGGTAAAGAACAAAAGGTTAGAATGTGAATTCGTGATAAATAAATTCTTAACAATATCCTCATCCCTAGTTTGCATACCTTTTATGCCGCGCCCACCCCTATTTTGGCTCTTATAGGTAGAGAGTGGGAGCCTCTTGATATAATCTAGATGCGTCATAGTTATAACGCTCATCTCGTCACTTATCAAGTCTTCATAATCGATCTCTCCGGGATCTGCCACTATTTGAGTACGGCGGCCATCGTCATATTTGTTTCTTACCACCAAAAGCTCATCTTTGATAACGCCTAAAAGTTTGCTTTCATCACCCAAAATTGCCCTAAGATACTCAATAGTCTCTAGCAAGTCATCGTACTCAGCCTGAAGTCTGCCGCGCTCAAGTCCCGTTAAACTTCTGAGGCGCATCTCAACGATTGCAGCAGCTTGTTCCTGACTGAACTCAAACTTTTCTACTAAATTGGTACGGGCTTCAGCCCCATCTTTTGAAGCACGGATAGTAGCTATTATCTCGTCAATAATATCCAGTGCCTTAAGGAGTCCCTCAACTATATGCGCCCTCTTCTCAGCCTTTTCCAAATCAAATTGAGTGCGTCTTGTAACTACATCTTTTTGGTGATCCAAATAATGCGTAAGTATTTGCTTTAGATCAAATATCTTCGGCTGGTTATTAATAAGTGCCAGCATATTCACATTAAAATTATCCTGAAGCTGAGTGTATTTATATAGCTTGTTGAGAATTACATTGGCATTAGCATCCTTTTTAAGGTCGATAAAAATTTTAAGCCCGTGTCTGCCGGACACATCTTTCAAATCCGAGATACCCTCGACTCTCTTTTCCTTAACAAGTTCCGCAATTTTCTCAACTAAACGTGCCTTGTTGACTTGATACGGCAAGCTTGTAATGATTATCCGCTCACGTCCACTAGATAAAACCTCAATTTCCGTCTCACCACGCACTACAACCTTGCCGCGGCCAGTCCTATATGCGCTTTTTATCCCACTGACTCCCAAGATCGAAGCGCCTGTAGGAAAATCAGGCCCTTTAACAATCTGAATAAGCTCTTCTATATCCGTATCACGATTCTCATCTATAAAATTGTCAATAATCTTGATAACCCCGTCAATAGATTCCGCAAGATTATGCGGCGGTATATTGGTCGCCATACCAACAGCTATGCCCGATGCACCGTTCACTAGCAAATTGGGCAAACGTGCTGGTAATACCACAGGCTCTTTGCCTTCTTCGTCATAAGTAGACGTGAAGTCCACCGTGTTTTTCTCGATATCCCTTAGCATCTCCATAGCCAAGTGGCTAAGACGTGCCTCTGTATAACGTTCGGCCGCAGCACCATCACCGTCCATAGAACCAAAGTTACCATGCCCGTCCACCAATGGATAACGCAAAGAAAACGGTTGCGCCATACGAACCATAGCATCATAAATCGCAAGGTTACCGTGCGGGTGGTACTTACCCATTGTGTCGCCAGTAATACGTGCAGATTTTTTATAGCCCTTAGATGGGTCGAGGTTAAGCTCACTCATCGCATACAAAATACGCCTATGCACTGGCTTAAGCCCGTCTTTAACATCAGGTAGAGCACGAGAAGCTATAACGCTCATGGCATATGAGAGAAACGACTCTTTCATTTCTGTTTCTAAGTCGATTGGTATTATGTTTTCGTTTACATTGTTATTTTCACTCATCTAAGTCTCCTAAGTACTCTTGGTTATTTATGTAATTTGGTAATTTCCTCATTTGATACAATCTATATATGCAAAGAAAAATGGACCTGAGAAAAATATAATCAGAAATTCAGTAGCTATAATAAGCCCAGCCTCACTAGATCCAACTTCATGTCCACTTTCGTCAATGAATATTCTTGTTGGATCGCTAAAAATTTTCTAAACTAACAAATTCACCAAATGATAGATAAAAGCATGCAACCATAATTGCAATTTGTAAATTTGCCGAAAGACTGGTTATTACATTATCAAAATTGTTAACATTAAAAGAAGATAGTACCGCAAGAAATATTGATGCTAGCAAAAGCCCTATAAGAGTCCTTATTTTGAAACTCTTTTGCACGCTATCTCTCGACTTTTTGGCACAATCTGTGCAGATATCTATAATCCTTTGTTCCTGCTTAAGAAATTTAGAACAATATCTACATATTTCAGGAAGAGTCCGCTTTCTAAACAGCATACCTACCTCCTTAGCCCTTTGCTCTCCTACACATCCAAATTCTTAACCTTCTTGGCATTCTCATTAATAAAATTGCGCCTAAACTCAACCTGGTCGCCCATAAGCTGCGTAAACACCTCATCGGCCGCTCTAGCCTCACCCAAGTCCACTTTGAGAAGCACTCTCCGCTCTGGGTCAATAGTCGTATCCCAAAGCTGGTCAGCATCCATCTCGCCGAGACCTTTGTATCTTTGAAGTGGCTTCATACCATCTCTGCCGATTTCATCCAGCAAGTCAGAAAGCTCTTTATCGGAATAAACGTAATATTCCTTGCCACCTTTTTCTACACGAAACAGCGGTGGCTGAGCAATATATACATACCCATCTTCAATCAGCGGGCGCATGAAACGATACATAAACGTAAGGAGCAGCGTACGTATATGTGCTCCGTCAACGTCTGCGTCCGTCATGATTATAATTTTATGATATCTAAGCTTTGAAATATCAAAATCATCATGAATGCCTGTCCCAAAGGCTGTTATCATAGCCTTTATCTCTTCGTTACCCAAAATTCTGTCAAGTCGCGCTTTTTCAACATTAAGAATTTTACCGCGCAAAGGCAAAATTGCTTGAACATTAGAATCCCTAGCATTTTTAACCGTTCCGCCCGCTGAGTCACCCTCAACAAGATAGATCTCGCATTTAGACGGGTCAGACTCATGGCAGTCAGAAAGTTTGCCTGGAAGTCTTGCCGTATCAAGTGCAGACTTTCTCCTTACAAGCTCTCGAGCCTTCTTAGCTGCATCCCTCGCACGTGATGCCATAATAGCTTTTTCGATTATAATTCTGGCTACAGCCGGCTTCTCCTCAAAATAGTATTCAAGATACTCATTCAAAACCGATTCAACAACTGTCTTTGCCTCGGAGTTACCGAGCTTTGCCTTAGTTTGACCTTCAAATTGAGGGTCTCCAAGCTTGATAGAAACTATAGCAGAAATACCCTCCCGAACGTCCTCTCCGGAAAGGTTATTCTCATTTTCCTTAATCAAATTATTAGCCCTTGCATAAGTGTTTATAACCTTAGTCAAAGCCCCTCTAAAGCCCGTCAAATGGGTCCCGCCATCTTCTGTGTTAATATTATTCACATAAGTGTAGACGCTCTCGTGATACTCGTCAGAATACTGCAGTGCAATCTCCGTATAAATTCCCTCTCGCGCAGCCTCACAATAAAAAACATCTTCATAAAGCGGGGTTTTGTTACGATTAATATACTCAACAAATTCTTTAATACCACCATCATAACGATAAGTAAATTCTTGCTCTATGCCTTCTCTTTCATCACGAATAGATATCTGAAGCCCTTTTGTCAAAAAAGCGGTCTCTTGAAATTTTTGCTTAAGAGTATCGAATGTAAAGATTGTTTCTTCAAAAATTTGCGCATCTGGCTTAAAGTGAACGAATGTACCAACTTTATCGGTATCGCCGATAACCCTAAGCTCGTCCATAACATCGCCGCGCTCAAAACGCTGGCGATGAATCTTACCGTCTCTATGAATTTCCACCACAAGCCATTCGGAAAGCGCATTAACGACAGCCGCCCCTACACCATGGAGTCCCCCGGACACTTTATAGCCGCCTCCGCCAAACTTACCACCTGCATGAAGTATTGTAAATACAACCTCTACCGCAGGTATCCCCTTAGTCGGATGAATCCCCGTAGGAATCCCACGCCCATTATCAAGTACCGAAACAGAGTTATCCTTGTGTACGATAATCTCTATCTCCGTACAAAAGCCCGCCAAAGCCTCATCAACCGCATTGTCAACAATCTCATAAACCAAATGATGAAGACCACGAATAGAGGTCGAACCTATATACATTCCTGGTCGCTTTCTAACAGCTTCCAGCCCGTCGAGTATTTGAATTTCCGTTGCTTCGTATTTTTGCGCCATTTTCTTCTCCTTACGCTTGTGCTGCTATTTTTCTTCATTACTTGACTTTTCATAAGACAAGTGTAACACAATTTGGATGAACTCTGAACGATGTAAAGAGTTTTTCCTTACGAGTCAACGAGCTTGAAAAGTAGAGTAAGTAAACGCATTAATTTTTCTTCAACCGAGGCTAGGTGCGCCGTTGGCCAATGACCATCTGCGCGCCCTAGCAGCACGGGTAAGTGCTGATAATGACCTGTAAGCATAGCTGTCGCCAAAGCACAGATACCATTGGTGCGCCAGCGCCGTTTTACCACGTTCACCTAAAAACAAGTTTTTTGTGGTGGCCTAAGGCAAAAATCGTGAGACACATTGCGAAGCGAAAAGTGCTGAAGTCGCAATGTGTAAAGAAAAAAGACAAGTTTGATACTCTAGTTTTTATGTTTGCTGACTATATAGCAAAGTATACCATAATTTCAAGCTAAATTAAAGGGTTTTCTGTGTCGAAATGTGGGAAAATGCAAAAAAAATCACAAGAGATTAAGCTCCCGTGACTTTTGGGGTTCATATAGTTCTAATTATTTTATTTAGGTTCTTTTCTTACTCATGCAAATACTTTGACAATGCGCTCACGCTCTGATATATTTCTTTTGTAGGTCATATAAATCATTCTCCCCAAACAGATACTTCGACTGAGCTTCATATACTGCATAACTCAACGGTATCTATGTAAAAAATTTTAATGCTTCGTCTTCTAAACTTAATATTTGATTACTTATACAACGAGAAATTATCCTTTCAATCGGTTCTTTTGTTAATTGTGAGATATGTTCCAACCATATGCAAGTCATTTCGTCAAATTCAATGATAAATTGTCGCATAAATATTATCTCCTTTTTTTGTCTTCTGAGTATATCCGCTCTGATATTATCACAGAATGCAGTCATTAATTAGAGTGTATTTACTCAAAAAGGAGCTGGCATATATGGCTACAAAGTTGAAGCAGGATATTTCTATTGGAACAAATCTTAGAAAATACAGAACAGCCACAGGCATGTCACAAGAATATACGGCTAAAAAATTGCAACTTAAAGGGCTGGACATCCATCCAAAAATTATATCAGAGATGGAACTTGGGAAATATAGTGTCCGTATAAGCATATTACTTGCATTGGCTGAGCTATATAAGACACCTATTCAAGATTTCTTTGCGGACTTAGAACGGCACGAATAAAATAATTACATTTACGCGCTTAGTAAAAGTATTTCTCTTCACGATCTTAAAAATAACCAAAGCCTGAAAATATGTATATCACGACCCTCTGTCTATACAGCTACAAGATCGGTGCTTTGCCGCTTGGGGTATATGGTTTTGCCCTGATTCATTTTTTCACCTCGCTTATGAATCCAGTACATAGCTGCCATATAGCGACAAGAGAGGAGGGAAAAAGTTAAGCCTCGCTCATGCGTGGAGGCGACGACGTTTCTTCGGCGTCTCCGCAATGCCGCTGTTTCCGTAAACTTGACAATAAAAGCATCTAAAGATGAAGGGCACTTTTTTTAAGCATATTACTCTGTGCTCACATCATATCAAAATATCACTATGTGCTTGATTCTAGAAATTGCCTAATTACCAAATGATTTATTATAATAGGATTTATAATATTCCGTCAAAACCTCTTATTTCTCCGCTCTCCACACAAAAAACTTTAGCCGCATCCTTATCCACCTTTTTTATCACATCTTCCATTCCGGTACATGTAATAATTGTCTGGATACCTTCTATTGACGACAGCAAATAGCTCTGCCGTTTCTCATCAAGCTCCGATAGTACATCATCTAATAGTAACACAGGGCTTTTATCTCTGATATTCTTAATCAGCTCAATTTCTGCAAGCTTTAGAGACAGAGACGCCGTACGCTGTTGGCCTTGGGAGCCAAACGCACGGATATCTCTGCTATTAATTTGAATTTGCAAATCGTCTTTATGGACACCGATTGTTGTAGTGGTTAATTTCAAATCTCTATCCAGCGCCTTACTAAGCTTATCGGCATAGTTTTCAGGCGTTATATTCGGTCTGTATAACACCCCTATCTTCTCTCTGCCGCCTGAAATCTTTCTATAAATTTCGGCTGCGATTTCCCCGATTTCTTCGGCAAATTTTTTTCGCAGCCTATATACTTTTGTGCCGTGATTTACAAGTGCTTCATCCCATACGGGTATAGTATCAACAACCCCACGTCCAATAGCTATAGATTTTAGAAGTTTGTTACGTTGCCTGAGGGCTCTATAATAGCTCAGAAGCTCATGATAATACAAAGGCGATAACTTACAAATCTCCATGTCCATGAACTTGCGACGCACGCCAGGCCCATCTTTAATCAGATCCAAATCCTCCGGGCTAAACATCACAACTATAAGATTGCCCAAGAGATCACCAAGCTTTTTTACCGGCACCCCATTTACAGTCATGCCTTTTTTGCCCGCGCCTAAATGCACATGCACTGTACCTTCGGAATATTTAAGCTGGATAAAAGCGTCCGACTCATCAAACGCCACAAGTTCCATATCAGAAACTGCCCTGTGGCTCCTTCCCACGGCACAAAAATAGAGGGATTCCAAAAAATTCGTCTTCCCTTGGCCGTTATCACCATAAAAAATATTTATGCCGGGGGTAAGCTCCACCCGCTGTTCTAACAAATTCCTAAAGTTTTTAAGCTGGATAGATGTGATCTGCATAAGTGTTTACTATTCTTTCTCCTCCGGTAATATCGCATTTAACAATATGCCCAAAATTACCGCTATAGCTACTCCCATCCTGTCAATTGGAATATTTGCAGTACCAATTGTGAATGTAATAGGGTTACCGAATCTAAGTCCAAGTCCGGTTACTACCATAACAGCTATTATAGTCAGATTCTTCGTTTTACTAACATCGACTTGATTATCAACAAGGTTACGTATTCCAACTGCTGCAATCATACCATACAGCATAAATGACGCACCACCAATGATAGCAGTTGGTATTGAGTATATAATATCGGCAAAAAGCGGCGAGAAACCTAAAACTACTGCATAAATAGCCGCAAGCTGAACAACCCTTGAGTTAAACACCTTAGTTAGTGCTATAACTCCAACATTCTCGCCATAAGTAGTGTTGGCAGGTCCGCCAATTAGCCCCGCAAATACAGAAGCAAGGCCATCGCCCATAAGCGTTCTGTATAGGCCCGGGTCTTCTGTCAAGTCTTCTCCCGCAATCGTACTAAGTGCAACCATATCACCTACATGCTCAGCTATAGTCGCTATTGCGAAAGGAACCATGATAAGCACCGCAACAAGGTCAAAACGAGGCAGCATAAATGGAGGCATACCAACTAAACTAGCACCTTCAGCAGCAAAGACAATAATTGCAGAACCGTCAGGGTTAGTCATGCCAACGGTATGCATAATAAGTGCCACAACATAAGCTCCCACGATACCAAGCAGTATAGGAATAATCTTAATCATTCCCTTGCCCCATGATGATGCGATAATAACTATCGCCAATGTAAGAACAGCCAAAAACAAATTATTGGAGGATTGGTTAATAGCAAAAGGTGCCAGCATCAAACCGATTAGAAACACAGTAGGAGCAGTAACAACGGGAGGTACATATCTCATGAATCTTTTAACGCCTATTAATTTAATGAGCAGCGCAAAAATGAGATAAAGTATACCAGCGGCGAGTATACCGCCTGTGGCATATGCAAGCTTTTCTTGCTGGGTCATTACGGTACCCGCAAATATCCCAATTTCCGGATTGGTAATAAGCTGTATGCCCACTAAAAAAGCAAAAGACGAACCGAGAAATGCAGGTACGCGTCCTTTGCTACAAAGATGAAAAATAAGTGTCCCAATACCCGTAGCCACCAAAGTTACTTGAACACTTAGGCCACTGAGTAATGGTACTAGTATTGTTGCTCCAAACATTGCAAACATGTGCTGCAGCCCTAGGATTGCCGTTTGAGGGCGACTTAGCTTTCGGTCTTTGATTAACATAGATTATCCTCCTAAATTTATTCGTGAAAATGCTGTAGCATTTCCACGATCTTTCTGAATGTATGAATCGGCTACATGCCGGCTGTGCAAGCACAGACTTGCATGCGTACGCCAATTTCCCTCACACCGACTCAGAATAAACCGCGCTACGCGCGTCCGGATTTTCAACCGGTTCCAAAAGCCGGAGTTACGGATTTAAAGTCTGCGACGCTTAAGAATCGGTATATCAACAATCATATCAAAAATTGTACACATGACTGTTGATAAAAATTCTTTATGAACACAGACTTCAAGTGTTTGGCTATATTAAAACCCTATTCTACCACAATAACAAACCCATCCCCATCAAATTCACCATTAACTTTCATCCCAGGATAAATTTTTCTGCCGCGTCTTAATTCTTTCTCATTATCGACAGATACATGCCCTTCCGTTATGAGGTATTTGGCTTCTGAACCGCTCGATACTATATTTGCGTATTTTAGCAGATCTGAAAGTTTGATGTATTCGGTTTTTATCTTGACTTTATTTTCTATCATCTGTTGACCCTCAAAGGAAGTACCAAATATTTATATCCGCAATTTTCCTCACCTGTTATAATACACGGACTGAGAGCCGTTGTAAACTGCATATATGTGTCGTCATCATCAATAACTTTAAGGGCATCAATTAAATACTTGGGGTTAAAAGCAATGCTAAGAGCCTCGCCCTCTACCTCACATGTAAGCTCATCATATGACGTTCCTGTTTCTGTATTTGAGGATATTTTAATGATATCACGCTCAATATCAAGCTTAACTGGATTCTTTTTAGTCTCTTTAGAGATAAGACTAGCTCTTTCAAGTGCTTTCAAAAATTCATCACGATTAATCTTGACAATTGTAGATGCATCTGCCTCTAAAATTTGTTTATATTTCAAAAACTCGCCATCAAGAAGCCGTGAGACTACCGTACATTCATCCATCTGAATCATCATATGCTTGTCTGTAAAGCATATGGAAACTTTGGCCTCAGAATCACTTGGTAAAATTTTACTGATTTCATTTAATGTTTTACCCGGAACAACAACTGAGATATCAGGGTTTTCCCCATCTAATATAAGGCTTCTGAAAGCCACCCTAAACCCATCGACTGCAACTAATTTTAAACTGTTTGCATCTATTTCAAAAAGCTCGCCCGTAAGGACCGGCTTAGATTCATCCACAGAAACTGAAAATATTGTTTGACGAATCATATCCCTAAGATGCTGCCCAGTTATTTTGTACTCATTATTTCTCTCTACGTTTGGGATAACCGGGAATTCATCGCCGGGGAGACCCATAATCTTAAATTCAGCTTTACCGCATTTGATCAAAACTAAATTATCAGGGCTTACTTCTATTATTACCCAGCCGTTATCTGGTAAACGCTTTATTATTTCCGAAAATAGTTTAGCTTCAATAGCTATGCTGCCTTCTTCAATTACTTCAGCCTCAATATAAGAAGTTTCTATGCCCATTTCTAAATCGTTGCCTGTCATTTTTATACCGCTTTTATCTGCACTTAAGAGTATGCACTCTAATATAGGTAATGTAGTCCGAGAAGATACTGCTTTGGATACAATATTGATATTATTAATAAGTAAACTCTTGTCACATGTGAATTTCATTAATTTCTCTCCTTTCGCAAAAACACGTCGTCGCTTCTCCTTGTATTTTTGCGAGCTTACGGTAGGTATAAAGCGACTTCAATCCTTGCCTTGCTTCGTAAGGAATTGCATCCGTTGATTCTCCTCACTCGGGCAAATCCGGAGTTATGGATTAAAGTCTGCTGCGCGTTAAGACAAGGTTGTAGTCTTGCTTTTCTATATTTTAACATATTTATTAGAGCTTGTGTATACATAAAGTCAAAAAAATTCGCGCTCCTTTGCTTATAAAAATAAAAAGGATATATCTTTAGAGAAGTAGTAGTAGGGGCTGTGGATAGTCGGTAAAACTCACTCCAAACTAGCATCATCCATGCATTCACCCTGTGTAAATTTTGTGTATAAGTAAGTTACTTTTAAGGTGATATTGGTATAACAACGTACTCCGCTTTTAAGTGTTCGTAGGCTTTAATCCGTAACTCCGGATTTGCCCGGCAGAGAATAATTGACGCCGCATTATTCCTCCCGTAAACTCGCAAAGGTATTGAAGCAGTAGAAGTCTGCCGAGACTTTTGCGAGACCTAAACAATCAACTTCTCTATCTCCATCACAGTATCTCTAACCTCCGCGTCAATTTCTATAAGCTCAGCTATTTTATTGCATCCATGTATAACCGTTGAATGGTCACGTCCGCCAAAAGCTAGCCCTAGTTTAGGCATAGAATTAGAAAGAAGTTTGCGGCAAAGATACATAGCAATCTGCCTTGGGAAAACAATATTTTGCGAGCGTTTCTTACCATTAATATCTTCTGTGGAGATATTGAAATAATTAGCCACAACCTTTTGTATGTAATCAACAGTTATATCCGGCTTATCCACAGAGTCAATAATATCTTTAAGCGCATCTTTTGCAAGCTCTAGACTGATCTCTCGCCTAGACAGCTTAGAATACGCAAAGACTCTGTTAAGAGCTCCTTCTAAATCCCTAATATTACTGAGGATGTTTTTTGCTATGAATTCGGTAATTTCTTCTGATATTGAAATTCCCATCTGTTCAGATTTTTGGCCGAGAATTGCGGTTCTGGTTTCAAAATTGGGCAATGTGATATCTACAATAAAGCCCCATGCGAATCTGGAGCGTAGACGGTCTTCCAATGTTTTAAGTTCTTTAGGTGGCAAATCTGATGAAATTACAATTTGCTTACCTGAATTATAGAGCGTATTGAATGTGTGGAAAAACTCTTCCTGAGTTCCCTCCTTATTGGAAAGAAACTGAATATCGTCGATTAAAAGTACATCAATTTCCCTATACTTATCACGAAAATCCTGATTTTTGCCGGTTCTTATAGAAGAGATCATCTCATTCATAAACTCTTCTGCAGAGCAATATAGTATAAGGCTCTCCGGATCCAGCTGCAATCGGCGGTTGCCGATTGAATGCATAAGGTGAGTTTTACCAAGCCCTACTCCACCGTATAAGAAAAGGGGATTATAAGCGGTTTGACCGGGTTCACTACTTACTGCCAAAGCGCTGGCATGGGCGAGCCTGTTAGAATCGCCTGGCACAAATGATTCAAATGTGTATTTGGATACCAAATTAGATTTCATAGGAGTTCTGATTTTTTGGGGCTCTAAATTTTTGACAAAGCCATCCCTATCCAAATTATCATCAGAAACTATTTTGACCTCAATATCCTCCTCCATAACAATTCTAATAATCTTAGCTATGTCACTCAAATATTTTTGCTCTATCGTAATTTTGTGAAAATTACTTTCTGCACGGAGATAGAATATATTATTTTTAATATAGAGTGGCTTTATTTTCTCTATATAAGTACCATAGGTTACTTCGGTAAACATATCTTCCAAAATAGGAAGTGCTTCTGCCCAGTATTCATGTAGTAGCGATGATAACATATTACATTCTCTCCCCAAAAACAGTTTTCCACAGCAAGATTGTAGTTATTTCAAAGATATAATTGAAAATATCAAGAGTTATGCACAGAGTTATCCACAGATTGTGGATAACTCGAGCTGTTTAGAACACAAATTATCTGCCATAGAATACCAAAAACAGACTATTTTAGCAATGAAATATATGTTCTGGGGACGAAGCTTAGACATGCTATAATTGGCTAAATTCCGTATATTTCGTTAAAAAAAATACGACATCAAAATACCGCAAACCCCCTGATTATACTGAATGGCGGTCCACTTAAAAAAAGTCGATAAGTTTTTATCTTGACGAGTACGTACTTTTCTAATATAATTTATTGAGGCTTTAGGAGGTGTATAGAAAATGAAAATGACATTTCAGCCAAAAAAAAGGCAAAGATCGAAAGTTCATGGATTCCGCCAAAGAATGAAAACTAAAGGCGGAAGGAAAGTCCTTCAAAGAAGGCGTAGAAAAGGCAGAAAAATTCTTTCGGCTTAGGTTAGTAAAACAGACATATACAGATCTGTTCCGTAAGCGTCTAATTATTACCGCGGAACAGATCTAATATAGCAACAGTTTGAGACCGCTTAACGTGGTCTTTTTGTGCCATGCAAAAAATGAAGATAAAGTATTTTATAATTGTATATGTCTTTTAAGAATTTAAAATTGGACAGGTTATATGTATATTCACCGCAGTTTAAAACTACCGGCAAAGCTTATCTATTTTTACAATGCATCTCAAGATTTTTCGCTACCCGATGAAACTTAGCTTTCTTTCAATCAAGTTTTAATGGGTTCTAGCTTGCCCTTAGGGCGCCAAAAAACTTTGTTTTCCGGCACCGTGGAGCAAGATGTATTCGTTGGCAAAACACCGACGGATGCGCAAGTAGCTTGCAGCTGCTATGCCTTGAGAGAAAAATAGTGCTGGCACTTTTGGGCTACGATGACTATTAGTTAAATTTATTATGCCTATGAAAAACTCAACTTCACTTAAAAAAAATCATGACTTTCGATTAGTTTATAATAGAGGTAAATCTATTGCTAACCGTCTTATTGTCATGTTTGTGATGCCTAATGGCTTAGGCTTTAACAGAATCGGCTTTTCTGTGAGTAAGAAAGTCGGGAAATCAGTGGTTAGAAGCAGGATAACTAGACTCCTTAGGGAAAGCATCAGACTATCGGATGCGCATTTAAAAATGGGCTATGATATTATAATACTTGCGCGAGCGTCCTGCAACGGTATGAGCTTTAAAGAAGCCGAAAGTGCTGTCTGGCATTTGGTGAAAAAGCACAATTTGGATATAAAGGGGACTTAAAAATTGACCCGTAAAGTACTATTATTACTGATAGTCTTTTATCAAAAGTTTATATCACCCGGGCTTTTGCCAAGATGTAAGTATTACCCAACTTGTTCCAGTTATGCCTATGAGGCTATTGTAAAGCATGGTACACTCAAAGGGTTAGCTTTTGGGATTTACCGTATTATTCGTTGCAACCCGTTCTTTAAAGGTGGATATGATCCTGTACCGTAGGTATTGAACGGGCTCAAAGCGTTAGGAGGAAAAAAAATTGTTTGGACGTATGTTTGGAAATAGAGCTATGATACAGGCTGAACCGGGACCTATAATCGGGCCGTTATCATCGTTTTTTGGGGCTATTTTGGATGTTCTTTATAATTTTGCATATGCAATAACCCCGACCGAGGCGCATACTTTAGGTATTTCGATAATATTTCTTACATTAGTGGCAAGAATTTTGACATTCCCACTCACGTATAAAAGCCAAAAGTCTATGCAGGCTATGCAAAAGGTTCAGCCTGAAATGGAAAAGATAAAGAAAAAATATGAGAATCAAAAAACAGCAGATGCTCAAAAGCAAATGGGGCAAGAAATTAATAAACTATATTCACAAAACGGCGTTAATCCTTTAATGGGTTGCTTACCTCTTGCTATACAGATGCCAATATTTATGTCCCTGTTCTACATAATGAATCAGCCGTATAGATTTATTAACAGACTGGGCGCAATTTATAATGATCTTTCAGAGAGTATAATTTCTTTATTCAATCTGGATGCTGCGGGATTTCCACAGAGTCCGGAAGTCTTAAGTCTGTTACAAGAACTTTCATATGGCAAAATTCCTACGGGTATGCGTATAGATTTCGCAGTTGTGGAAGATCTGAGAAAGCTTTTGGCAAGATTTAGTCCTGAAGAATGGGAAATTTTTATGAATGGTATTACGCCTGAGGCAGCAGCTCAAGTTCAGCCGTTTTTGGAATCCAAAATGGCTACGGAGTATTTCCTTGGGATGGCGCTTGTTGAAAATGTAGGCTTTAGCTTCCCTGCTATTTTGATTCCTCTAGCCTGCGTAATTTTTACATTCTTGACAAGCTATATGAATACTAGATCGCAACCTAAATCAGCGGACCCAAGCCAAAGAATGCAACAGACCATGATGCTTGTTGTAATGCCTGCCATGATGGGCGTAATTACTTTTGGGATGCCTGCCGGTGTTGGCTTATACTGGGCAACTTCCAATGCGCTTCAAATTGTTCAGCAGCATTTTACAGGAAAGCGTACCAAAAAAGTGAAAGAGGAAGTAGTATAAGGACGATTGGAACACCTACTAGGAGGTAATTATGGACAGTATCGAAAAATCGGGCAAAACTGTGGAGGAAGCCATAGAGGAAGCTCTACAGATTTTGAAATGTAAACGAGAGCAGGTCGAAATTAAAGTATTAGATGAAGGTTCTAAAGGTTTTTTGGGTATTGGCGGACGACCTGCAAAGGTCTTGGTCAGTAAAAATCAAACTCTTGAAATCAGAGCTCATAATTTTTTGAAAGAGCTTACCCTTACGATGGGAATTAGTATTGATGTGGAGATTACAAACTCTGACGATAAGCATATGTACGTTAATTTGATTGGCAAAAACTTAGGGATATTAATAGGCAAAAGAGGCCAAACATTAGACTCGATACAGTATTTGTTAAACCTTGTTGTAAACAGGGGGGATATGCCTTATGTTTCAATCACAGTTGATACGGAGAACTATAGGGCAAAGAGGAAAGAGGCGCTCGAGAACTTAGCAAGAAACTTAGCCAAGAAAGCAAAAGCGCAGCGTAGAAGCGTTATCTTAGAGCCGATGAATCCTTTTGAGAGGCGTATTATTCACGCAACCCTGCAAAATGATAGGCAGATTTCAACGTATAGCCAGGGTGATGAGCCTTTTAGAAATGTGGTTATAGCACCGAAGTATGATCGGGATAGAAGTAATTAGAGAATTGAGAAGGCGTACGTAGAGGGCTGTCCCAGGACAGCCCTTAGATTGTAGATAGGCCATTTTTATTTTGTGGTCGAAATTCAAATTTACCTGTAATTTCGGATATATAATCCGCACCTACGATGGGATGTCTGGGTATGATCCTTTACTATTAGTTGATGTGATGCATCAATCCTGACGGAGGGTTATTTCTATATTCGCTAGAAAAACTTTGATAATAATATGAATCTAGGAGATATACATGCTCAAAACAACAATAGCTGCAATTTCAACAGCTATCGGCGGCGGCATCGCCATAATACGCCTCTCAGGCAGCCATGCTGCGGAGATAGCTAAGGCCCTTTTTCATCCTAACGGCAAATGCTCTTTCAAAAGCCACAGGATGTACTACGGTCATTTAATAAAAGATGGACAAGTGCTGGATGAGTGTATGCTTACGATTATGAAAGCTCCGAGAAGCTATACAAAAGAGGATGTAGTTGAGCTTTCTATCCATGGAGGGGCACGCTCTGCGGAGCTTGTTTTAAATGCGGTCCTTGCTGAGGGTGCCGTTTTAGCTGAGCCTGGCGAGTTTACAAAACGTGCTTTTCTAAACGGACGGATAGACCTAGTTTCAGCGCAAGCAGTTATTGATATTATTAACTCGAAAACGGAGATTTCTCATAATCAAGCTCTTCATAGACTATCGGGGCGTCTCTCAGGAGCTATAAAGGACATTCGGGATGATCTATTAGACTTGCTTGCCTCCATAGAAGCGTCAATAGACTATCCTGAATATGACACGGAAGAAGAGGACCCAAGAAATTGCTTAAGTATCCTTGCCACAGCAAAAGCTGAGATAGAGGGGCTTATAGAAAGCGGTAAAATGGGGATTATCATTTCGGAGGGGCTTAAAACTGTTATTTTAGGCAGGCCGAATGTGGGTAAATCATCACTTTTAAACAGAGTGCTTGGTACAGAGCGAGCAATAGTCACTGATATCCCGGGTACTACGAGGGATATTTTGACAGAGGCCATAAACGTGCGTGGTATACCGCTTAATATAGCAGATACAGCGGGCATTAGGGACTCTCAAGACCTGGTAGAGACCATAGGCATCACAAAAAGCATGGAGTATGCGCTGGATGCGGACTTAATCCTTTATGTGTTGGATGGATCAGACAAGCTTGACCCTGCTGACTTGAAGAATTTGGACAAGCTCACCCACAAAAAAATGATACTTGTGATAAATAAGTCGGACTTGGAGCAGAAGCTTGACTTTTCACAATTTAGTACTATTCCTTCGGTTTTAGTGTCCGCTTCACAAAATATAGGCATAAGCGATTTATACGATACAATCTATAAAATGTTTTTAAACGAGCAAATTTCAATTGAGAATGCAGCATTAATTGGTAACACTAGAGATATGGAGTCGCTTAGAAAAGCGCTTATCCATGTGGTGTCGGCAGTGGCCTCTATAGAATCAGGAATTAGCGAGGACATGGCGACCATAGATATAAAAGACGCCTATGTATACCTTGGGCAGATTTTAGGCGAGAGCTTGGAAGATGATGTAGTGGATAGGATTTTTTCAAAGTTTTGTTTAGGGAAGTAAATTAGAGTTTATTTTTTGGCGAAACCATGATTACATCGATGTATTTGCTGTAAATACATTCCACCAAGGATTCTAATTCCAAGACAAGCCTGAGGAAGTGAGGCGAAAAGGTGCAGGCTTTAAAGCGTTTTTCGGCGAACTTAATCAGCTGTTGGACTTAGAATTAGTTTGATTAAAGTCTGCTATGCTAAACTGATAAGAACCGACAGCACGGAGGATTTATGCGATATTTTTCAGAAGCTGTAGACATTTGTATAATAGGCTCAGGGCACGCAGGATGTGAAGCGGCTCTTGCCTCAGCACGCATGGGCCATAGTACCATGCTGTTTTCCATGAACTTGGATTTTGTAGCCATGATGCCATGTAACCCCAATATAGGTGGCTCTTCAAAAGGCCATTTGGTAAGGGAGATAGATGCACTTGGCGGCGAGATGGGCAAAAATATTGACAAGACTTTTATTCAGAGCCGCATGCTTAACAAGGGTAAAGGCCCAGCGGTACACTCACTGAGAGCGCAGGCCGACAAAAGAAGCTATAGTGATGAGATGAAAAAGGTGCTAGAGTCCACGGAAAATCTTTATCTCGTTCAGGATGAGATTGTGGATATTCTTATAGAAGATGGACGCCTTAAAGCTCTCGTAGGGCTGGGCGGAGCTATATATGAATGCAAAGCTGCGGTGCTTGCCAGCGGTACATATTTTAATTCTTACTGCTTATATGGTGAGTGCTTATCAAAAGAAGGGCCGGGAGGTCTAAAGTATTCCCATTTGCTCAGTGAGAAACTAAAAGGTCTTGGTATAAAGCTGTATAGGTTTAAAACCGGCTCGCCTGCACGCATCGATAAAAAGTCTGTAGACTTCTCCAAAATGGAGCGTCAAGATGGGGATGTACCTATATATCCTTTCTCGTTTGAGAATGAAGATATGGACTTGTCACGCACACAGCTACCGTGCTATTTGACATATACGAATGAAAGGACGCACGAAATAATACGCCAAAATCTCCATCGTTCGCCTATGTATACAGGTATGATAGAAGGTGCGGCGACCAGATACTGCCCATCTATTGAAGATAAAGTTACAAGGTTTGCTGATAAGGATAGGCATCAGGTTTTTGTTGAGCCTGAGGGTGATTCTACGGATGAGATGTATATACAAGGCATGAGCACGTCTTTGCCTGAGTCCGTTCAGAAAGAGATGTATAGGACATTGCCCGGTCTTGAAAACTGCAGGTTCATTAAACCCGGCTACGCCATAGAATACGATGCAATCGACCCGATACAATTAAAGCCTTCTCTTGAGTTTAAAGAAATTGGTGGCTTATTCTCTGCCGGGCAGATAAGCGGCAGCTCGGGATATGAGGAGGCGGCGGCACAAGGTCTTTTAGCGGGAATCAATGCAGTAAAGCTTGTAAGGGGAGATGAGCCTGTTGTGCTCGGCAGAGACCAAGGATATATTGGCGTTTTAATCGACGATCTAGTGACGAAAGGCACAAGAGAGCCATATAGGATGCTTACAAGCCGTGCAGAATATAGACTATTACTTCGCCAAGACAATGCGGATATCAGACTTACGCCGCTAGGGGCTGAACTTGGGCTTATTACGGCGGAGCGTTATAACAATTTTCTTGTGAAGAAAAATAATGTGGAAGAAGAGATTAAGCGTGTAATGAAGCTTACGATATCACCGAGTGAAGAGGCAAATGCTTTCTTGCGTGGACATGGCAGCACAGAAATTATAAGTGGTATCAAGCTCTCAGAACTTATAAAGAGGCCTGAGCTGGACTATGAAAAGCTCGGAGCAATGGATATAGAACGACCGCCGCTAACACCAACTGAGCAAGAACAGGTTAATATACAGATAAAATACAAGGGCTATATAGACAAGCAAATGGAGCAGGTTGAAAAGGCCAAAAAAATGGAAGAAGAAATCATACCACCTGATATTGATTATAGAGAGATTAAAGGGCTGAAATTAGAAGCGCAGATAAAGCTCTCTGAGGTTAGACCTGCAAATATTGGACAGGCGGCAAGGGTGAGCGGGGTAACACCGGCGGATATATCTGTGCTTTTGATAGTTATTAAAGCACTGTGTAAAAGGTAGTTGAACTTTGTATTCAAAATGCGAAATACTTCAAGGTGTTTTTGAAATGTATATTGTGTAAAAGTTAATGTTTAAGTCACCACCACGGGGGGTATGCATAGATTATATTATATTCTCTTGGTACCCGAAAGAAGTCGGGCGCTTTTCGTAGCGAGCGGTTTTGCAAAGCAAAATTACTGAATACCCCCATTGCAGTACTGTACATATCAAGCAGCCTTTATTCTGCTTGATGATGACTTTGTAGTTATACACAAAGTCTCAAGGGGGAAGATTTCTGTGTTTATTGAAATAAATATAAAAAGGAAGCCTGTCTTTCTACCGTTTATAAAAAAATCTTCAAAGCCGTTTTTTACAGTGGCATACAGCGATACGGCCGAGCATACCATAGACAGCTTTCTAAGAGCCATGCGCCTTGAAAAAATCGAGGATGCTAAGGTTTATATAAGCAAAAATTATTTAGATCGCATTGACTTGGATGAGCTCTCAGATGTGCTTTTGCCCGGGCGCAAATTATCTGTTAGCTATGTTTTAAAAACGGATTATCGTAAGGAGACGCCGAAGGGGTGTGTTTCTAAGGCTTTTCTTGTCATGGACGGCAAAGATACGAGCCTGTTTAATATCAATATGTTGAAAGAACCGAACAGTTTTGGTAAATGGAAAATTTATAGCATTGAGCGAGAAGAATCGTCTAGGATGAGCGTGAAAGTGGAGAGTTAATGGATAAAATTTTTAGAAAGCACGGGATTTGTATTAGCCTAGAGAGCTACAGACAGCTTGAGGAGTATATGAGCTTACTTCTATCGTGGAATGAAAAGGTAAACTTGACAGCCATCACAGACCCTGAACAGATTATGATAAAGCATTTTCTGGACTCTTTGATGCTTATGAAGTTTGAAGAGTTTGCAGGCAAGAGCCTTGTAGATATAGGTACTGGTGCGGGACTGCCGGGGCTTGTTCTAAAAATTGCGAATGAAGATTTGAATGTAATGCTGCTTGATTCGCTAAGCAAGCGGACCATGTTTTTGGATGAAGTTATAGCGAAACTGGATCTTAAAAACGTACGTACCTATCATGCGCGGGCAGAGGATGGAGCTTCAGAGCCGGATTTGCGGGAGAATTTTGACATAGCGACATCTCGTGCGGTGGCAAGGCTAAATATGCTTTGCGAATATGTATTGCCTTATGTGAAAGTAGGAGGGGTATTCGTGGCTTATAAAGGGCCTGAATACGCTGAGGAGCTTAGCGAAGCGCAAAAATCGATTGAGGCCCTTGGGGCTAAGCTGGACAGAGTGGAAGAGTTTAAATTAGAGACAGACTACGCACGGACTTTGATATTCATACGCAAATTGTCCCAAACTCCAGCGACTTACCCGAGAAAGCCCCATATAATTGCCAAAAAACCTATCATGTGATAGGTTTTTTTGTAGCCTTATGAAGTAGAAAAAATATTCAGAAAATTTGGACAAAGAATTAGTGACTGGAAAAAAATGGTAATATGGAGAAAAATAACAAGACGAGTTAAAAAATGCTGTCGCATATAGCAATTTTCTTTATCATAGTCCGGCTTTTGCACCGGTAAGGTTTGAGGGTGTCTACACAAATAAATGCACGCAGCTTTTCGGCAGCTTTTCCGCCACTTTTCTCAAGATTTTTGCCTTAGACCCACCCAAAAAACAAAGTTTTTTGGGGACCCCGGGGCAAAAACGGCGCTTTGCGCCGCCGGTATCTTCCGGTCACTATCGGGGACTCCTAGCATTCGCACAATCGCTTTGCGATTATGCTCAAGTAATCATCTCCGAATACTTTGAGTGCAAATCTTAAATTTGCGCGAATGCGTAGTCGTTCCCTCCACTTGATTTTGTGAGCAAATTCTCGTAAGAATTGACGAATAATCAGGCTCGAAAAGCCGCGCACTAATTTGCTCAGACATCCTCTAGGGTATGGAGCAAAAGCCGGACTACCTTTAGTAAAATTGTTATAGTCAACGAATGTGAAAGAGGTGTTTTTATGAATGTAGTTCCAATACCTGCCCGATCCCTTGAGCAAATACATTATTTGCCTCTGGATTTAATCCGCAAAAATCCGCACCAGCCCAGAAAAATTTTTGACGATCGTGCTTTGTATGAGCTTTCCGAGAGCATAAAGCAGTATGGCGTGATACAACCTGTGACTGTGCGATGTGCTGAGGGACACGCTTATGAGCTCGTAGCTGGTGAGCGGCGTTTAAGGGCAGCGCGTCTTGCGGGGCTTACAAAAATACCTGCAGTAATCGTCAATATGGACGATAGGGATAGCGCAGTTATTGCCGTGATAGAAAACTTGCAGAGGGAAGACTTGAACTTTGTAGAAGAGGCTGAGAGCTTTATAAAGCTGATGCAGGAGTTTGGCTTTACTCAAGATGCACTTGCAAGGCGGCTTGGCAAAAGCCAATCCACGATAGCCAATAAGATAAGGGTGCTGCGGCTGCCACGTCATATACTTAAGGCTCTAGTGGAGCATAAATTGACGGAGCGTCACGGGCGTGCACTTTTGTCACTGCCTAGTGAAACTTTGCAGAATGCTGTTCTTGAAAAAATTATTAGTGAAAATCTAACGGTAAAAAAGACTGAAGGACTGGTGACAAAGGCATTAAGCACAAGCAATAGCAAAAAAAGTCAAAGAAAAAATGTAAGATTTAAATTAAAAGATGTAAAGATATTTGTTAATACATTGAAGCAAAGCTTAAGCTTTATGGAGCGGGCGGGGTTTCTTGCAGAACTTGAGATGGATGAGAAAAGCGGGGGTTATGAGTTTAGGATAAGGCTGAAGGAAGGCAATGTGTAGAACATTGGTGTTTTGCCCCAAACTTATGATGCATGAGCGAGCAGTTCCAAATATGAACTGTGCGTAAGGAGTTCATTTTTGGAACGACAGTCCCACTTTTTTCTTGAAAGAAAGAAGCAAAGAACTTTATGATAAACGGCGCATAGGCGCCGTTTATTTATGATTTTGTCAAAGCAGGCCAACACGCAATCGTATGAGGATAGAAACTGCGGAGTTAAGTTGCGATGACATGGGATGCATAATGTGAAAGTCTTTTCGTAATGCGGATGCATACTGTGTGCCTCTTTGTTTCTGATGAATTTTTCAATATATACGAAGAGGAGCCCATAAAAAAATGGACGGATTTAGAATCCGTCCTCAATGTGACTATACCATTTATCTACACAAACTTCACAGCAGTACCGAATGCAAATAATTTAGATGAGCGCTCAATTTAGGCGGTACTATAGCGTATGCATATGATAGCATCTACGCCCATTGCCTTTGCATCCTCCATCATGTCTAATGTGGCTTGTGCCTGAGCTTCATCCAGAATTTTGGAATAGACCGTTACTTCTCCGCTCATAATTTTTCTAGCTCCAGCCAAGAAATCAATACCTACATGCTTTGTAATTACAGCTCGGACGGTTACAAGTCCTAAGGTTTGGATATTCTTTTCCGGTGATAAAGTTTGTTGTATATAGCTGCATATTTAGCTTGTCTGATTACCTATCTTCCTTGCCTAGCATAAACACTGTAATCGATGCTGTTAAAAAGCTCTGCATTAATTTCCCAATCGTTAACTTCATGTTCTTCCAGGAGTCTTTCAATTTCAAGAGTAAACAAATTACCGCGGATAACATCGGCCAAAGGCGGCAAATTAGTGTCAAAGTTTTCACGCTCTTCCAGCATGTCATCAAAAGTTTCACGATGTACAAGGTTCATAATATGGACACCATGAAAAGTTTCAACGATGCCTAAATCGCCGATCTCAGCTTCTAACGTCCACTCTAAAAACTCAGGAACAAAATTAGTGTTTCTTGTGATTACATATTGACCTTCAGCGTGAAGCGAGCCCGGATCCTGCGAATACGTTTCTACAAGTGAGGCAAAGCTCTCGCCTGCTTCAATCCTTGCAAGAATCACAGAAGCTTGTTCAAGCACTTCCTCACGGTTAGCTTCCTCATCATAAGCCTCATCATCGAAAGACAGAAGTATATGTGCAACGGTGAGTCCACGCTGATCTTCCACCACATCATGGTTTTCAGGATCATTATAGAATTCATATACAAGTTCATCTGAAACATCAATACTTTCATGAATGCTGGTTCTCATAGCATCAATAGTAGCGAGCATTTTAAGCGACTCCAATATTTCCTGATAAGTAACATAGTTAAGTTCATAGAACATACGCTCGCCGGTACGTTCAGGCGAATTAAGGTTCATCACGAAATTAGATATATCAGTTCTAAGTATTGCAATATCGTCACGATCGTAAGTATAGCCGCGTTCTCTGGCGATGCTATATAAAATAATGGTTTCCTTCACTTCTTCAAGTGCACTATCCTTCAAATTATCAAACATAGTGCGACCCGTTTCGTCAAAAGGGTCGGACCAGTGCTCCTCAAAGTCCTCGAATGTAAGACCGAAAAACTGATGAAGCATATTTTCATTTTGGCTTCTCATTGAGCCTAAGAAATATAAATAGTCCCTGAGCAAAAGCTCATGCCCACCACTTGCACTGGTGGCAAGCACTATATCACCGGAGCCCATACGCGGCTGCACATTGCAAGCTATAAGGCTCATGCCTATAACGAGGCAGAGAACAAAACTAATAATTTTTTTCATAACGATCTCCTTTGTTTGAAAATACGTAATATTGCAAGAGGCAATGGTTCTATTGCCTGATGCCTATTCATTTTACCTAAGACAAGCTGTTTTTTCAAGTAAAATAACAAATTTTTCGAAAAGTTAATTAAATGTTCACATAGACAAAATTCATTTGAGAACATTGACAAAAGAGCCGTACTGTTATAGAATGTAAAAGCTCTAAGGAGAAGTACCCAAGTGGTTGAAGGGGCTCGCCTGGAAAGCGGGTAGGCGGTTAATAGCTGCGCGGGGGTTCGAATCCCCCTTTCTCCGTTGGACATAAGCCGCATAAAACTTGAGTTTTATGCGGCTTTTTGATATAGAAAACAAATTATAGCCCTTAAAATACCATTTGTAGGATTTGCATTGTTTAGGTATCACCCGGATTTGGGTTAGATTTTTCAAAAGTAGGGTTAAATTATTCTAAAGTGACAATTCCGAACCCATGTTAGTATTCGATGGGCTCACACTTATTCGTTTTGTGGAGTGGTGATGGTATGCAATGATGCAGGAATACATAACCACAGTAAGAATGAAGTTGATATAGAACAACCAATAGGCGAAATGATAAAAATTATTAGCTAAATTTCCAATTAAGCGCCTGCCGAAAGATATTTCAAAAATCTATTATCAGCACGCCCAAAGCAAAACCGCCTTAAAAAACTCCCAGGCGGTTAGTGATGAGAAATTAAGATTTTCTTTGCAACTAGTGGGCTTTCGATTAACGATGCACATTGGCAGTCATGATAATGCTCAGCGTTGCAAGTGCTTTGCCCATTCCAAAGTGAACATGTTTGACATGTATAACGTCAATATTGGGGGCGCTCGCACCGCCTCCCTCGTGAAGGTCAACAAAGCTACTTAAATCCCTATATACTTGTGACAATTGATTTACCCATTTCTTGTACATATTATATCAGGATAATAATAGAGGTTCAGCTTGTCAACATCATCAATAAAAGGTAACTAAGGTCTACTCAGTTTTAACAGCGATAATCTATACGTATAGCTTCTCTATATTTTTATGTGTAAGGGGAATAGCCTATACTACTTTGCAAACAAGCGACTAATATGGCTTTAAAAGTGATTTAGGAATCTTGCACACGCTAATTTTAAAGGCTATCTTGAACGTAGAAATTATTAGAGAGCTCTAGGTAAATATCTCCCTCTCAGTTCGGACAAAAAAAATGTTCATTCGCCCGAAAGCGTCTGAACGTCTTTACAATCAATCTATGTCATGTAACCGTTAAAGATTATTTTAATGTAGCTGTGTATTAGGATCAAATACGAACCAGAAGGGCATTCGTTTTTATGATAAGGGTGAAAATATGGGGATTAACCGATATCTGTTACTAACAAACATACTCTGCGTATTGCTATTTATAGGGCTTCTTTTGTATGGCAATTTTTTGTTATTTACACTCGCCTATATTACCATTTTTGTTTTCGCTATCGCTCGCACCGCTATGCAGCGATCAAAAAAGCGAGTTAAATTCTATCTTTTTTTATCCTACAGTACGGTCTTTTTGTTTCAGATGTCTGCAAATGTGATGGTAGTATTCGGTCATAGCGGGTCATTAGCCGATATGTTTTTTCGCAGGTTTTTCGGCATACTTTTACTGTTGATCCCACTTGTGGTGTCGCGATATGTATCAGTCGGGAAATATGCTAGGCTCTATCTACCCTCGGTTCAAGATATAGCTACCATCAGTTTTTCGGAGCTGAATGACTACAAAAATAGAATGTCTATCACTGCCCTAGCACTTGATAAAATGAACAAAAGCTTTTCTAAAGACAACCTGCTTGAAGTTATCATAGATTTGCCGCGTCACAGCTCATTTAAGTACATAAACAACGGCAGCCTTACCGATGAATATTTTATCGCTGCAGAAGCGGCCATCTCCGACCCATATATGTATATTATTATTTCGAATACCGGAAGTGCTGCCAGTGATATCATCTCGGTGTTCACAAAAAAACAGTTTAATCACGCATCCCTTTCTTTTGACAGTGATTTGCAAACCATCATCAGCTATAACGGAGGCGAGAGGGTATACCCGCCCGGACTAAATCATGAAATGGTTGAGTTTTATAGCAAAAAGTCGGACGCATCCATCATTGTTTATAAACTGCCATGTACGCGCAATCAAAAAGAAGCTTTACTTGGCAAAGTACGCGAGATAAACCAGCATGGCAGCGCATATAACATACTTGGTCTGGTGATTAAATATTCCCACAAGCCAAATATTATGTTTTGCTCACAGTTTGTCTACCAGATGCTAAAACTCGCAGGACTTTCCTATTTCGATGCCAAAGACGGCATGGTGCAGCCAACAGATCTTGTCGAGTTGGATTACTATCGGAAGTTGGAGTTCGCCTATGAAATTGTGTTGAGTGATTTGCCTTCTGTATAGTCAAGCCGCATTAAAACTGTCCATAAAAACTAGTCTTTTTCCCGCAAAACGGCATCACCTCCGTCAGCACTTTTCACTTCGTGAAAAGCCACTCAAAACTTTTGCCTACGGCAAAAGCCACGCTGTGCGTGTCCGGTTTCTTCCGGTT